>Ga0209210_1000748_pt1 | contig 31577 bp, 38 predicted proteins | sample RifGroA1_FD_183991 | JGI IMG/M metagenome (GOLD analysis project Ga0209210, IMG submission 183991) | Contaminated groundwater microbial communities from Rifle, Colorado, USA - Rifle Groundwater A1 (SPAdes) (version 2) | ecosystem: Environmental > Aquatic > Deep subsurface > Groundwater >...
TTGTTTAATTATCTATTCGCCAAGAAAAATGCCGGCGAGATTATCTTGCGCATCGAGGATACTGACAAAGAACGCAACCAGGATATTTTCGAAAAAGATATTAAGGATAACTTAAAATGGTTAGGGTTGAATTGGGGTGAAGAGTACAAGCAATCCGATCGGACTGATTTCTACCAAAAATATTTAAATCAATTAGTAGCGGGGGATAAAGCGTATAGCAAAGACGGCGCCTATTATTTTCGCACGCCGACAGATGGCAAAATTATTGTCGATGACCTGATCCGAGGCAAAGTAGAATTTACAGCCGAAGCTTTCGACGATTTTGTTATCGCTAAAAGTAACGGCGATTTTATTTTCCATTTTGTGAATGTGGTGGATGATTGGCAAATGAAAATCTCGCATGTTATTCGCGGGGAAGACCATTTGTCTAATACCCCTAAGCACATTCTCTTGTTTCAAGCCTTCGGCGCTGAACCGCCGAAATATGCGCATATTCCTTTAATTTTGAATCCGGATCGCACTAAAATGAGCAAACGTTCCGGCGATGTAAATTTTGTCGACTATATTAACAAGGGCTACCTCCCGATCGCCTTAATTAATTTTTTGGCGCAACTCGGTTGGAGCGAACCCTCGGCCAAAGAATTCTTTGATTTAGAAGAACTTATTCAGGTGTTTGATTTAAGTCGGGTGCAAAAAGCTGGGGCCGTGTTCGATATCAAATATCTTAATCACCTAAATCATCACTATCTTAACCAGATGCCATTGGCGGAATATTATAAGTTGGCCAAACCGCATTTACCTTTTGCGGGTACCGACGAGTATCACCAGCAAGTGCTGAAATTATTGCAAGATCGGGCGGAATATTTAGCCGAGCTGCCCAAATTAGCTGAATATTTTTATCAGTCACCAGAGTACGACAAAGATCTATTAGTTTTCAAAAAAAGTACCCCCGCCCTGACTGGCCGTGGCCTGCAGGCAGCGCATAAAGTATTATCCGCTCTGGCGCCCAGCTCTTGGACGGAGACTGGTTTGCAGCAAGTGTTGGATGATACAATTGTGGCGGAGGGGCTAACTGCGGGAGATCTTTTTTGGCCGGTGAGAGCAGCTCTTTCTGGTCTTTCTGGCAGTCCTAGTCCAGTCGAATTATTAGCGGTATTAGGTAAGACAGAGTCTTTGCAGCGTTTAGAAATAGCAATTACTAAACTAAATGGCTAAAAAAAAGATCAGTATTACTTATGTCATCGGCGATAGCTCCTTAACCGGCGCTCCGCGCCATTTACTATCGCTCGTTACTGGTTTAGACCCCAAAGAATTTAGCGTGTCGGTGATTTTGCCCCAAGGTCCCTTGGCGGCCGAATTAAACAACCACAGGATCACCACCTTTTTAGTGCCCATGCGGTCGCGTTCTGATGTTGCAGCAGTCAATGCGATTAGAAAATTACTAATTAAGTACGACCCGGATATTATGCATGCCCATGGCCAACGGGCAGGCTTGTTGGCTCGGTTGGCGGTAAAGGATTTGCCGATCAAGGTAGTTTATACCGAACATACTTGGACCAAGGAATTTAAGTTAGATAATCCGCTTTTGCATTGGGCGCATATCCGATCGATGCGGATGTTAGATAAGATAACTCACAAAACCATCGCCGTATCTAAAGCCGTAGCAGACTTTTTGCTGTCTGCCCATATTACCAAGCCAGACAAAATCCAAGTGATCTATAACGGCATTGAACTCCTATCCGATAAACCATTGCATTCAGAATTCGAGTTGCTAAGAAAGTACTCTCTCGGACTGAAAGATGTAGTGATAGGCACCATCGGTAGTATGAATATTCAAAAGGATACCGCTTCCCTGATCAAAGCCATGCCAAGGGTGCTTAAGCGTTTTCCCAATGCCAAATTAGTTATTGTGGGGTCCGGTCCTTTGCAAAAATATCTGCAACGTCTCACCCAAAAACTAAAAGTTGCCGAGGCGGTAGTTTTTACCGGCGTTATCAACAATGTAGCGGATATTCTTAAAACTTTTTCTGTGTTTGTGCTTTGTTCCAAATCAGAAGCTTTCGGTATCTCTATTTTAGAAGCGATGAAAGCCCATGTGCCGATCGTGGCTACCAAAGTAGGGGGCATTCCGGAAATTATTACCAGTAACCGCAACGGTTTATTGGTCAGCCCGGGTGATTCAAAACAATTGGCTTCTACGATTATGAAGTTATTGAACGACAAGAAATTGCAGAAAAAATTAGCTGTGGGCGGATACGACACCTTGCAAAAATTCACTACCACCACCATGGTGCGCGAAACCGAAAAACTCTACAAGCAGCTCGTCAGATAGCACCAAGCATCAGGTGTCAAGTTCCTCCCCTGCCCGAGGGGAGGAGGAGAGGTGGGGAGGGAGTAAAAAATAGATAATTAAAAATAATTATATGTGGAAACAAATTAAAGAGGTTTTGGGTCTAAGTGTACTCTAAGCTATTGGTGCCAGCGTGGTAGTGTGGCTCTGGTCTCTTGTCATGACTAATTTGAGCCAAGTTTTTCAGAATAGCACGCCGACAGTCACCACTTTCGTTTTAATGCCCCTCATCTTTATGATTACGGCTGTTTTAGCGGGCGGAGCGGTGCTGGGCTATCCTTTGTATCTGGTACTGCACGAGCGCAAATGGGGGACTGCTATCACCCTTGTCGCCCTATCTTTGATTTGGTTAGGGTTGATCGCTGCTATCATTACTCTTCTGGCTATTCGTTAAACTCATAGATTCAGCATAATACTGCTTGGCGCAGAGATTTTGGTGTAGCATAATAAGTGAACATTCCGAGATCGTCTAAAAGCAACAGGCGTAGCCAAGTGGTAAGGCAACGGGTTCTGGTCCCGTGATCGTAGGTTCGAATCCTTCCGCCCCAGCCAACCAATGTGCGGAAACCCTGCTAACCTACTGGGTTCGCCCCGGCATTCGTGGGGCGCCCTGCTTGCCCAGAGAATTTTGGGGGAATTTAGGGCGACCCCTACTCTCGGAGCCAAATAGAACGAGTTAAATAACCGACTCACCTTAGAAGGTTAAGGACAAAGATTAACTTGTGAAAATCTTAGTAATTTATGGTGGCTTTGGCTTATCACCCGAAGCAGAAATATCAAAAAATTCTGGTTTGGCGGTTTTGAATGCCTGTAAAAAAGCAGGATATGAAGCAGAGGGTTTCGAGTTAAATAAAGATAATATCGACTATATTATAAATAAGGCAGAGAGTTTCGATTTGGTTGCCCCTATGCTGCACGGCAAATTTGGTGAGGATGGGCATATCCAAAAAATTCTTGAAAATGCCGAGATTCCTTTTATTGGATCCGGTTCTGTCTCGTCTCAACTCTGTTTCAATAAGGCAGCAGCTAAAAATGTTTTTGATAATGATAGCATTCCAACACCCAAGTGGAAAATTATTCATAAAATCGATGATTTAGCCGGATGGAATTATCCCTTAGTGATTAAACCTACAGAAGGTGGTTCAAGTATCGGGGTGGTTATAGCTAAAACACAAGATGATTTGACGAAGGTGGATTTTAACAGCCCAATATTAGTGGAAGAATATATAAAAGGGCAGGAATTAACCGTGGGGATACTGGGAGATGTGGCGTTGCCTGTAGCGGAGATTATTCCTCCAGAAAACAGGTGGTTTGATTACGAGGTTAAATACAATAACACTACCCAAGAAAATATTCCGCCAAAGTATATAAGTGAGGGGATTCAAAAACAAGCCCAAGAGTTAGCTCTGAAAGTTCATAATCTATGCGGGTGTCGGCATTTGTCTCGCGTCGATATGATATTAAAAGATAACCAGTTTTTTGTTTTGGAAATAAATACTTTGCCAGGGATGACTCCGGAAAGCATTTACCCGAAATCGGCCAAAGCTATTGGTTTAGAGATGCCTGGACTGGTTAAACAGCTAATCGAATTAGTTGTTGAATGGTGAGTTTATAGTCAGATACAAATAACGCGCACATTCATTACTAAATAATACCCAAATGAATCGGGGGCTTTTTCGTATTAAATATTCGCTCAGCTGGTTTTGCCTACAGCCGACGGGAAAAACTTCTGCTTATGGTATGCTAATTTTGAAGGGTTAATGTAGATTTTATGAGAAAAATTACTATCATTAGTTTGGTTTTAGTGGGTATTATTGTGGCTACCGCGGTTTTGGCACAATCTTTCTCGACAGGATCGTCCACCAACCAATCGGCTACCACCAATTCCACTATTAATACTGGCAATCAAGCGACAATTAGCGTATCGCCGAGTATCTTAAGCACAATAAAAACCATTACCAACAAAGATGCTAATATCCGACTAATCGAGATCAAGGACGATCTAATTACTATCGATTACCAAGAATCCACCAAGATTTTAGGCCTCTTCCCAGCCAAATTCAAATTGCGCGTCATAACTGACACAGACAAAAAACAAGTTAATTTAACACGCCCTTGGTGGACTATTTTTGGTAATACTCGGGTCGGGAAATTGCTGAAAGATATTCGAACCAGCTTAGAGCCGATCCAATCCGGGAGCACTTTAAGCCAGCAAGTCAAAGTCGTCCAGACTATCAGCGGGGTTTTACGGAAAGCAAATTAAAATATCTGATCAAATTATCATCAGAATAACGATTATTAAGGTAAAAATATTTCGTCGACCAAACTAGGTTGCTATTGAGTGGTGTACTTCTATACCTCCGCCCCTGTTCACGGACAGGGGCGCTTTTTTATCTACATATTGGTTATAATAAATTTATGAGCAAAACAAGTGTTGGTATTGGTTTGTTTATTCTCTTGCTTTTAACGGGTGGCTGTACTTTTAATACCGATAAAATTGCATCTTGGTTTAGCTCTCAACGCTTAGCCAGATTAAAAAATCAACCCCAAGCCCTTTGTTCCAACAAAGATTATAAAACCAGGTACAAAACAACAGCTGCTGTCCTTCCTGAGGAGATTACATCTAATCTCGAAGACACCTGGTTAGGAGGACAAATCATTACCTTGAATGACGATAGTTATATTAAATTTTCGGCAGCGGTATGGTGGGAAAATTGTAAAAACAGATCTTATTCTACGATCCAACAACAACCAGATGGTACCACTAAAACCATTTATCATTCCGCTTGCAATGCCTATTTTTATTCAGATAATCCTGAACATACTGGCTACTATAAATATTATCCTAATGGGACAACAGATAGCCCCGATATATTAGTTAGTCCTACAGAGATATTCTATATGTTCACTCGACAGGATATCGAAAATATTTCTGGGAACGATATTCTGTTGCTGCTTAACCCCGAATTATTCTTTGATTACGATCGTAAAATTACTATCCCGGGCGATTTCGAGTCCAATAATTACAGCGCCTTAGACCAGATCGATGATCTGACTTGTTTGGAGGGTCTGACCATCACGGCTATCCACCCTCATACTGCTTATCCCTCTACCGGCAAACCGCGCCGGGCTGCTTTTCTCACATCATTTGTACCGGGAATAATCCCGACGACTTATCCTGTGCTTAATTTGACCCCATTATCCAAGTTAACCAACCTAAGAATCTTATATCTTAATAATATTCGTACCAATACGAGGGCAGCGAGAGACTACGACTTTCTCGAAAAACTTGCGAAATTACAGGTGCTCTACATGCAGGACACCGATACCGAAAGAATCGGCTTCATAGATAATTTTGCTAACTTGCGTCTGCTTGATTTAAGTTGGAGCCAGTCTATCGAGCAGATTGCGCCGGTGTTATGGTCGCCAAAATTGGAAAAATTGTATTTGCGGTTTATGCCCGAAATCGATTTAAGCACTACCGCGAGTATCGGTTTTGACGAAAACGATAAGCTGCAAATTAAAGAAAGGCCTTTCCCTAAACTAAAAGACTTGTCTTTAGAAGGCACGAGCGTTGGCAGGATCGATAGTTTGGCAACGGCGGCGACTTTGCGCAATTTGGATTTATCGGCTGGCATCTGCGCTGCCTACACCGGAGGTGATGATATCATCGTTGATCGTATGCTGTGCCGTTTAGTGGAAATCAATCAAGGCCCATTTTACAAAATGGATCGGTTAAAGCAGTTGGATATTTCTGGTCGGTACATCACTAAGGACGATTGCGCTGATTTGATTAAGATACTACCTACCACCAAAGTTACTTGTGAATCCGATCCGAGAGCCAAACAAAAAGACAACACTACATTGCCTTAAGTGATAAAGAAAATGATTGTCGGTAGTTTACTGCAAGTTGGCAGTAAAGTAAGCTTCCGCTACGCTAACGGCCGGGTAGGTTTTGGTCATCGTTTTAGCTGATTGAACCGGAATCGAGGCAATGGCTGATAATACGACAAATAACACGGCTAAGCCGATGAGGACCCCTGCGCTACGGTAATCAACTCCAGATTGGGATTGAGGAACGAATCTGACAGCAAAATTATTATGTAACATATGTTTGTGTTTATTTTTACTATTATTTCATTATACCACAATTTTTATTTTTGGTCAATAACTTTTCATTTATTTGCCCATTGAATCAGGCTATGATGATAAATAGCGACCATGACTGCCGGAAGCTTTTATGCCACTTTTCCATGCCTGCCGGTTTACCGGCCGTTAGGCATGGTAGGCAGAGTTACTTTCCTCGGGAAAGTAACGGCAATATTCTTGACTAGAAGCGGTTTTTTGCTACCATAGTGATGACACGATACTCTTAGTATTGTGATTACCTTGAAAAGGAGTTGTCGCTAATCATGCCAAACGCTAATGATTTTTTGTTCTGTCTTTATTGGGCAATATCATTTGTAGGCGCGCTTCTCGGTATCGGATTCATAGTCATATTCGTGTTGAAAACGGTTACCAATCGAAAGTATCCGCCGATCTTCAAAATCCTCGAGTCTGCGGGATACACAATTGGCGGGCTAATCATGATACTTGTATTCGCGATATCTCTTCCGGGCGCACTCGTACGGCCCGCCGGCGAGATCTCATTCGAAAACTGGTATCACCACCGCGCAAGCCTTGGGATTCCAGAATCGTATCTTTATAGTGACTTTCTCACTCATTCCTACTGGAAAGAGGATATCGAACAATTAGTCATTAACGATATCGCTCCTGCGGTATACGACCAGGATATTCTGAACTGCCAAACAGATCTTTTTGGTTTAGCAGAATACCCTGAATTCTCGCCTTACCGCGCAGCAGAAATATCCATAAGGGATGTGCGTCCGTTCTCGTATGCAACAGCCACTCAATTCGAGATCAAACCGTTTGTCAGGACAACATGGCAATGGAACCCTATGGAACGCCTTAAAGACGATCGAGCTTACCGAGAATGGGTTTATTACAACACATACGAATTACCGCAACTTATGCGAATTACGGTGTTCACGGAGGCAGAAGAAGCATTAAAACAGTACTTATCAACTACCAACCGCCCCAATTCATTTGATGCGAGATGGGCAATCGAGCAAAGATTGCAACCCGATTGGTATATAGGGAGTTGCATTGTCACTCCGAAAACCAATAACTGGGAGCATTAAACTTTTACTGCACTTTGTTTATAATTTGACTCAAAGAAACCTCGCCTTCACAGGCGGGTTTTTTATTACTGTTCGGAGGATGACAATCCGAGAACTACAAGTAGCATAGTTCTCGCTTTGCTCGAACGGTAAGGCGGGGGCTTTACAAAGACAGGGTTGATATTATGATAGAGAGTCAGCTATAGTAGTCCCTCAACCCGTCCTTTGCTCCTCACTAATTTCCCTGGATTAGTAAACTTGTCGGATTTTTCACAGAAATTAGTGAGAGGCTACGGAGGGCTATCGCAGGCTCGGGATAAATTAACAAGCTAATTTAGAGGTGAAACATGTTACAGATCGGAGATAAGGCCCCAGATTTTTTACTCAAAGGGTATTTGAAGAATCGCATCAAAGACTACAGCTTAAAGGAGTTCAAGGGCAAGTGGGTAGTGCTATTCTTTTATCCAGCAGATTTTACTTTTGTTTGCCCAACCGAAATCACGAGCCTAAATACAAGGGTGGAAGACTTCCGGAAGATCAATACTGTGCTGTTGGGCATCAGCGTGGACGGGGTAAATGCTCATCAAAAATGGGCAGAAGAATTGGGCGGATTAGACTTCGCTTTGTTAAGTGATTTTCATAAACGCACCAGCCGAGATTACAATATTTTGGTCGAAGATGAAGGGGTAGCCATGCGCGGAGTTTTTGTGATTGATCCAGAAGCTAATATCCGTTATATAGCAGTCTCAGACAGCAATATTGGTCGCAGCACGGATGAGCTGTGGCGGGTGGTCAATGCTCTACAAACCGGCAAAATGTGCCCGGCCAATTGGAAGCCTGGTGACGCTACTTTATAGCCTAATTTGACTGGGGAAAACTTTCTCCTATACAAAGGAGGATATAGGAGGTAGAATTGAATTATTGGTATATTTGTTAAGCAGGAGGTTGTATGTCTTTTAGTCATCGTAATAGTAAAGGGAACACCTATTTCTTGCACAGCAAGAATGTCACCCTTAAGGGCGGGCGCAAACAAAATATTTATTACTTTGCTAAAGTTGCTGGTGTTGGCGCTCAGAATGAACTCCCAGAAGGCTACAAAGTAATTGAAAGTTCCCGTACTGGACTTCCCATCCTGAAGAAGAAGTAAATTAATTTCGTCGATAAACTAAGATCGCTCTATACTAAGGGAGCGATTTTAGTTTGACTTTTTATTAACAATAATTTCTAATTAAAGATGGTCGAGTCGTTCTTTAATTAAACCTTCGAGGAGGACTGAACAAGCGTTATGAATCGATCCGAACGAAAAGATAAGCCGGGTGATGACCAGCAGCCTATTGCACCAATAGGACAAGAATCTTTAGGGGAAGCATTGGGTACATTGCAAAAAGCCTTTGTTAAGCCCCGTCTGTTAACCACAATTAATAAGGAAGTATCCACCGATGCCGAAACTTCTTCCGCAGCCTCCCAAGGGCAAAAGACCCACCAGCCCCAAACCAAAGTTAAAGTTTAATATACCGACAGATGAAGGAATTCCCCCAGTGGTATGGGTTATTTTGGGAGTCATGGCGGGTCTTGGGTTGCTCCTGGTAGCGGCAATATTGGGTTGGCTATAAAAAGCCAGCTCAACGCAAATCGACCAAACCCTCAAGTAAATACTCGGGGGTTTTCCTTAAACTATATTTTAGAGAGGGATGCCGGTAAAAGAAAAACCCCCGAAATGGAATGGGGGGTCTTTATACATATTAAAGAAAGCAACTATCGATAGGGAAGTAACGATCTCGTTTTTAAGCGCCGTATTTATTTAGCAAGATTTCGTGTGCCGTGTCTATCTCGTCTGTGGAGAACTTCTCTTTATGAGTTTCGATAATGAGATCAAGATCACTAATAGAGAAGTTTTTTGGGTCTATGCGCGGAGCAGCTAATTTTGTGTGGAGATCATGTTCGCGGAGCTTGCTTTCAGCCTCGTCTTGCAACTTAGTGAACCAGATAAGTCCAATAACCACAACGAGAGCGATCACTCCACCGATCCATCCTGCGCCTATAACTGCTATTACCAATAAAAATACCACGAATAGAACACCAAATCCGGTTAGTTTTGGCATTTCTTGATTTCTCCTTCTTGTCAAATTTGATTCAAAACTAACATCAATATACCAAAAAACCTCTCCCTGTCAAGATTTTTAATGCGAGCATATTTAATAAGCAATGGTTTTTGATTTGGTAGCCTGTGGGAGAATCGAACTCCCGTTACAAGGATGAGAACCTTGCGTCCTAACCACTAGACGAACAGGCCTTAAGCTATCGCACTCATTTTAGCCGATATTCCCCACAAACTAAAGACAGCTCGATAATTTGATAAACTGAATGTATGGGAACGCAGCATGAATCAGCGTCAGAAGATCTTGCCTACATCACTCGGAAGAGACCCCCAGATGCCGATTCAAATCCTGTAGGCAATATCACCTCACAAGATAAGCTAATATTGGCTCAAAAAGGGTTGTCTGAAGAAGAATATTGTAAGATGTGGGAATTGCCCATGGTGATTACACCTGGTCAGGACGAGGACGCTAAGACAAGTCAAGATGCCCGCTATGAATGTTTAGAGGCATACGATGAATAAAATTATAGCTGGATATCATGTATCAGTATCCGGGGGATTACATAGGGCTTTTGCGGAAGCTGCGCTTTTAGATTGCGATGTAATCCAGATTTTTGTCAGTAGTCCGCAGATGTGGCATACAGCCGTTATTTCGGATAAAGAAGTCACTTTATTCCAAGAGGACTGGGAAAAATCGTCAGTTCAACAAGTTGTTGTCCACGCGGCATATCTGCCTAATCCATCGAGTCATAAGGCGACTTTGCGTAATTTAAGCCTCAAGAAGCTTAAAGACGAGACCAAAATTGCCTATCGAATCGGCGCCAACGGCTACATTTTCCACTGTGGGAGCAACCAAAATGGTAACGAAGAGGGGATCAAAGCTGCCGTTAGCACTCTCAATCGCTTAGCCGAATTAACTGACGAAAACTGGCCGGTACCGTTGATTATTGAAAGCGATGCGGGAGCGGGCAATCGTATCGGTGACACAATAGAAGAGCTGGCGGCTATCTGGAAAGGACTGGATAACAAACCCAGGTTCGGTTTTTGTTTGGATACTTGCCATATGTTCGTATCAGGGATAGAATTGCGTACTCCCAACAGCATTTCCCAACTCATCGCAAAGTTTGATAAACTAATAGGTCTGGAACATCTTAAGTTCTTTCACATCAACGATGCCATGTTCGATCTGGGCTCTAAAAAAGATCGTCACGATAATATCGGCCAGGGTTTTATTGGGGAGCAGGGTTTTAAAAATTTTCTATCCAACCCTGATATTAGAAAAAGACCTCTGATTTTAGAAACTCCCCGGACAGGCGACCCCAAAATAGATATCAAGGATATTCGCTTACTGCGTAAATTAGCCGGTGCGAATCACATCCCCACCTCTCCCTCCGGGTCTTGAGACCCTCCCTCTGGGTCATAGACCTCCCCTTAATAAAGGAGAGGTCTATGAGGGAACAAAGCATATTCCTCCCCTGCCAAGGGGAGGTGAGGAGGGGATAGTATAAATTATATACAGTACCCAATCACTTAATTCAATATTATTAGACATCTTATTGTTAAATATCAGAAGCGAAGAAAGGCACTTCTTGTTGAAAATGAAATTGTGGGATATGTCTGATATGTACAAACTGATCAATGAATACCCGCGTCAATTTGAGCGGGGTTTTCGCGCAGCCGAAGCTATTTCAATTCCTCCAGATATCAAAGAGGTGGTAATCATTGCTGTCAGCTATAACGCTGCAGTAGTTGCCATTGTCCAAAGCTTATTTGGGGATGAGTTCAAGGTGCCGGTGATCCTTTATTCAGACATGCGTTCGTTACAACAGTTAGGACCACAGACTCTGTGTATAGCGATTTCTTTGTGTGGGCATCGGGCCGAGGTTGTCTCTGCCGTCCAAATTGCCCATGCCAGCGGCGCTAAAATCGTAGTGATAACTACGGGAGGAGAATTAGAGATCTTCGCGCGAGAACGCAAGCTGCCCTTGGTGTTACTGGACAAGCAATTGTCAGAATGGAAGTTTAGAATGGGGCACGGGATAGTTTTAGCTACTATCGTCCAACTATTAATTAATGCCCGTGTCTTATCCGCTACCGCTCGTCAAAAAATCCTAACAGCTGTTACTGCTATCGAAAAACTATATTTGCCCAAACTAGGGCAAAAATTGGTGGACCTATTAGCCGGTTCCACGGTTTTAATTTACAGCTCGCCTTACCATACTGGTTTGGCGCGGTTATGCAAAAGCCTGATTAACATTCTCTGGCAAACACCCTGCTTTACAGGATCATTCACTGATTTGCAATATCTAGAGATCCACGGGTTCGGGCACAAGGGCTATGCCAAGCATTTGGTGCTGCTTTTACAAGACAAGAATGATGATGCGTTAACTCAAACCACTATTGTTAACCTCGCTACCAAATTAGCTGACAATAAAATTAAGTATTATATTCTGGGACTGCCTGGCGAAACCCGTATCGAAAAAACTCTCGCCGGCATCATGCTGTTCTATTGGACAATCTACGGGGCACTACAAACAGATAGCAAATAATACGAACTATATTATTTTATTGACCCAGTCAGGATTTTTGCTATAATAATGCCACTTAACCTATCTTCTGAATAAGGAGGTGTACCTTAATGACACCCGAACAACAGATTGCTACAAAGACGGAATCAATTGTTCGAATAACAGCGCGGTTGAGCCAGGCAAGATCGTTTTTCGAGCGCCGGTTTACCTTCGCACAAATTCAGCGGACGATTACTGATAGCTTCGAATTTGTTGTTACTAGTAGTAACTATTATGAAAACAGGGGACATATTGTCGGAGCTAAGGCCTGTGCGGGGTTTTTTCAGAATCCTTTAAATAATAGGGTACTACTGGTAGAAAAACCTATTGATGATGTCATATCCGAGCTGTCATTCGAAATTAACTTTCGAAAAAGTTATGATCCAGAAATCCAAGGCATATGGCTTCGCCGTCTTGCCGAACTTGGATTCAATGTCGTGAGTATCTATGGCCCTCCGGAGAAAACATCCGAATATTTCTACAGGGAGAATATCCCCATCGAAAAAGCCATAGAAGTAGTCGACCCTGACTAAAAATGAAACTCCGGCCGAGGTTACACAGTTTACCCACCCTGCATTTCGCGGGGTTTTCTTTTATCTATTAATTAGGATGCGGTATTATATAGATGTTAAAAAATTTAAACATTAGCTATGGAAAACGAAATTGCCAACACAATCGCTAACAAAGTAGCCGAGGAAGCAGCAAAAGGTTTTTTTGAACGAGTGTTCGCGTTGTATAATTCGTTCATTATTATTTTCCCGGTACAATATCAGTGGGTCGTGTCGGCGATCATCTTTTTGGCCATAGCCGGTTTTATGTGGAATTTGATCAGACGGAACTGGCTCTGGTTGATTTTATTAGTCGTGGTTTTCCCGGGGGTTTTGCCAATTCTCAAAAACATCTTCGACTCTCTTTCTCGCATGTTCATCGGCAAATAATTTCTATAAGGACTACGTCATTCTTGTCATGCTGAACTTGTTTCAGCATCTTGGAGTTAAGTGATAGAGATCCTGAAATAAATTCAGGATGACGATAGGAGACGGTATGGTATGATGAAAAAGTTAACCCCGTTAGAAATGAGAGAAAATCCAAAACAACACCTATAAAATTGTTGGATTTCTAAAGGGGTAAAAATAAAGGTTACGGATCCCGTTAGAAGCACTCTAATAAGTATTAAACTTTTATGGGTTACTCAACAACCAATTTATTATCAAAAATCTTATTATTAAGCGTCGGGAACCTAACGGTTTCCTGCTTCTAACGGGATGGAACGGATTTTAGCCAAAGACGCCAACAACAAAATAGGCGAACAAATTACTCTGAAAGGCTGGGTACATAGTATCCGCAACATGGGCCAAATTGTGTTTATGGACCTTAGGGATGTGTCCGGCCTCATCCAGGTAGTTTTTGATGACAAAACTATTAATTTAGCCGAAAATATCAAGCCGGAATATGTGATTTCGGTTACCGGCAAAGTGGCGGAACGGGGAGAGAAGTACCGCAATCCCAAATTAATTACTGGCAATATCGAGGTGCAGGCCGAAAATTTAGAGCTTATCAGCGAATCTGCCACTCCGCCATTTGAAATTGATCAAGAAAAAGTCACCGATGAGGAAACCCGGTTGAAATATCGCTATTTAGATCTGCGTCATGCCCGCATGAAAAATAACCTAATTTTGCGCCACCGCATCATCACTTTTATGCGTACATTTCTTAATGAACGTGGTTTTATTGAGGTAGAAACCCCCATTATTACATCCGCTACACCCGAAGGAGCCAGAGATTACTTAGTGCCATCGCGCATTTATCCGGGTAAGTTTTTTGCCCTCCCCCAAAGTCCCCAACAATACAAGCAATTACTGATGGTGGCCGGGTTAGATCGCTATTATCAAATTGCTAAATGCATGCGCGATGAGGATAATCGGGGCGATCGCCAGCCGGAATTCACACAATTGGACTTGGAGATGTCCTTTGTAATAGAAGAGGATATTCTCCAACTAACGGAAGAATTATTTACTGCTATGGTCAAGGAGTTGCTGCCAAATAAAACTATCACCCAAACCCCGTGGCCCAGACTTACGCACAAAGAAGCGATGGAAAAGTATAAAACTGACAAGCCAGATCTGCGCCAAGACAAGAATAATCCCGACGAGTTAGCCTTTGCTTGGGTGGTCGATTTTCCCTTATTCGAAAAGAATGCTAAAACTGGCCAATTGGAATCTTCACATCATCCATTTACAGCGATGAAACCCGGCGAAGAAAATAAATTAGACACGGCCCCAGAATCAATTATTAGTAGTGCTTATGATTTTGTCTTAAATGGCTACGAAGTTGCTTCTGGTAGCATTAGAATTCACGATCCTAAGGTATTAGCCAAAATATTTACAATATTGGGCGTTAGCGAAGCAGAAATTCAGGATAAATTCGGCCACATGCTGGAGGCTTTCAAGTATGGAGCGCCTCCGCATGGCGGCATCGCCCCCGGCATCGATCGCTTGGCGATGATCTTGGCTAACGAACCGAATATCAGAGAGGTGATCGCCTTTCCCAAAACTGATAAATCTCGCGACCCGATGATGAATGCTCCTCGCACAGTCGATCCAGCTATATTAAAAGAATTGGGCTTAAAAATTATTAAATGACGACATTCACCTTGTGTCGTCATCCTGGCTTCGTCCAGGATCGTATAAATTAATTCACGATTCTGGATGCGTCCGCAAAGCGGACTTACCAGAATGACGGGGGGAAAACGTAAAAATGAAAACGATCGCAATTTTATTAGTGATGTTGAACTATCTGACTGGTTCATCGGCGATAGTCAAAGATAGTTTGTGGGGGATCCTCACCGACCCGCAAACATATTCTTTGCATACGCTCGCGGCGCAATTCTTAAAGCCCGAGCCAGTCCGCGATGTCCTCTACCCTAACCCAGTCATTAATGCCACCGCCGCAATTATTACCGATTTGGATACCGGCAAAGTCTTGTATGCCAAAGATGCTGACAGCCAGTTAGCTATTGCGAGTATCACAAAAATAATGACAGCGGTAGTAGTTCTAAACAGCCAAGCCGACTTAGAACAAGCTTACATTGTGCCCGAAGAAGCCACCGAAATTAGCGGATCACAACTATATCTCTTGGCTAATGAAACGGTAACCATCAAAAGTTTGTTGCAGGCGGCATTAATTGGATCAGCTAATGACGCGGCTTATACCCTCGCTTATAATACTGCCGGTAGCGAAGAAAAATTCGTAGACCTGATGAACGATTATGCCAATTATTTGGGATTGAATTGTACTCACTTTACTAACGCATGGGGAGCTGATGATCCTAATCATTATGCTTGCGCCAGAGATTTGGCCAAATTAACCGGCATCGCCTTACAAAACGAGACTTTCCGTAGTATTGTCGCCACCGAAAAAACCACGATTACTGATACCACCGGAAAATTAAAATATACCCTTGGTAACACTAATAAATTGGTCGGCAAATATGTTAATATCGTTGGTGTTAAAACCGGCACCACCGATAGCGCCGGGGAATCATTGATCGTAGCGGCCAAAGGTGAGAGTAATCAAACCGTTATCGCCGTGCTCTTAAACAGCCCGGACAGGTTTACGGAAGGAAAGAATTTACTGGATTGGGCCCTGCGGGCCTACAACTGGATCGAACCCCTTTAGCGCTACGCACAATTCTCAATTTCCAATGTCACCAATGTACACCAATTACTAAGGGTGATTCTTCGACAAGCTCAGAGATTAATTCTTATTCCCCGAGTGGAATTCGCCAAAGCGAATGAAATCGAGGGGTTACTTTAAAAAAACTCCTCCCCTCACCCCTCCTCAGTAAGGGGAGGAACTTATTTTATTTGATAGGAAAACTCTTTACGGGAGCAGATTTTGGGATATAATACACCTACCTGATTCAGAGTTCGGACATTGAAAAAGGAGTGTGCTATCGATGATTGCACCTAATAATAAAAAGGAGGAGCTGTGCCGGGAATGTGACGGACAACCTGGTGCGATACTGCCAGATGCTCTAGAATGTGGTATAGTAACATGTTTTTGGTGCAATGGCACTGGTTTCGAACCAAAAGACAGACAAAACGAGTGTCCCTACTGCGAAGGAAGCGGTAAAGACCCAGCCAATACTTTCGCCGGTCCTTCTGCTGATGGCCGATGTCCTTGGTGCCTAGGAATGGGCGAAAGATCGGCACCACAAATTGAATTAAAAGGAGGCGAACGATGCCTTGGTATGTTCCCCTTGTTGTGTTGATACTCGGGTTAGCCCTAACACTAGTAATCCTTGTTGCCGCCTTCAACTGGAGCGGAAACCCAGACAGAGATGGCACATAGCTGATGGTTGTACATCGAAGGAGGAGAATTAAATGTCTATACCACCTTTTGTTATTTGGTTAGCGCCGGAGGTATTAGTGGTGCTGGGGTATTTTTTCATGAACCTCGGGGGTTATTTCAAAACCAAATAGTCCCCAAGAAAATCAACTATGGAATCAAAAGGAGGCCTGACATGGCTGAGATACTCATCGGATTGGGATTTATGGTCGGGTTGGTGGTCGCGGGAAATATTCTCTCCCGGTTAGCGGGAAAATGCCAAGATGTCATTGAAAATCGGATTATCTGCTGATATGCAATGATCTTTAAGGAGGTACTACACAATGGATCCAACAATGTGGTGGGTTGTTGGTATTGTTGGTATAGTAGCAACCATAATATTCTTCTGGGAGCCGTCTGGAGATTGTCATATTTATGATGAGCTCGACGATGAGGATGAAGTGGAATGCCGCCAACGCCAATTAGAACGAGATTGGGAAAATGAGAATAATAAACTCAAAGATTCCCTGTCCGAATAGTGAAACTGCCCGGGAATATACCGGGCCTTTCTTTATTAGACCTATAATAAAAACATGACAGATAAACCTATTCAATCAAATTACATAGTAGCTATAGTCGGACGGCCGAATGTCGGCAAGTCCACTTTATTCAACAAGATTGCCGGACAAAATCGGGCAATTTTAAGCGACATCCCCGGCACTACCAGGGATATTTTATACGAACAAGTCACTTGGAATGGTTTTAATTTTACTATCGCCGATACCGCCGGGATCGATGCCGATTACCAAGCTGGATTAGAAAGGGATATTTTTCTGCAAACTCAAACTGCCGTACAAGGTGCTGATCTGATCATTTTTTTGGTCGATGCCAGAGTCGGACAACAAGTAGAAGACCGCAAAGCTGCCGAGTTGATTCGCAAATTAGGCAAGCTGGTAATTTTGGCGGTGAATAAGGCGGAAGGCACACGCTACGATAACGCCCAGCACGAATTTTATACTTTAGGCTTGGGAGAGCCGATGTTGATTTCGGCGGTATCTGGTCGGGGAGTGGGCGATATTTTGGACAATATCGTGGTGCAATTAAAAAAGATGAAAAAAAAGATCCTGAAACGAGTTCAGGATGACAAAGATATTATACGGGTGGCGATCATCGGCCGCCCGAATGTAGGCAAATCTACATTGATCAACCAACTCGCGCAAAAAAACTTAGCTTTAGTTAGCGATATCCCCGGTACCACCAGAGATATTGTGCGCACCACCATTCCTGCCGCTGATTTTAATATCGAGATTAGTGATACGGCGGGCCTGCGCCGTCGGGGCAAGATCGAGAAAGGCATCGAAAAATTCAGTTCGCTATTGGTCTTGAGAGCGGTCAACGAAGCTGATATTGTCCTTTTGGTTATCGACGCTGACGAAGGCATTTTGGCACAGGACCTGCATATTGCCCAAATTATTGAAGAAGCCGGCAAAGGCGTGATTTTGCTAATTAATAAATGGGATGTGATCGAAAAAAATGCCAGTGTAACTTCCGAATACGATAAATATTTGGAGCATAAATTTATCTTTATGCCTTGGTTAGCCAAAGTTTATATCTCGGCCCTGACTGGCCAACGTACCGATAAAATCATCCAAAAAATTGCCGAAGTTTGGCAAGCTTTGCAAACTAAAATCCCTTCCAAAGAATTAAACAATCTGATCGGTAACGCCAGCGCTGCCATTCCGCCTAAAGGTAAACGGAAGAACCCTAAAATTTATTTTGCTAGCCAAATTAGCGCGAACCCGCCCACCATTAAGCTTAAGGTGAATTATCCGGAAGAATTACATTTTTCTTATCTCCGCTATCTCGATAAACAACTGCGCCAAAAATACCCGATGATCGGCGCTCCCATTCGTTGGCAAATCATCAAATCCTCTTCTAACTCAATAGAAACGACCAAATAGGTTGACTGGTTCGGGTTTTCCCGGTAATCTAACGATTGTGCTGATCGGATGACTTCCAGTCAGCCCATTTGTACCCTGACTTTTTCGCCCTTGGGCTAAAAGACCAGGCAAAGGCGTGCAATTTGTGTGCGCCTTTTTTTATGTTATGCTGAATTTAGCATATCCTAATTTAGGAGGCATTATGGCTAACCAATCATTGGGAAAGGTTACGCACTACTACGATAAGATCGGGGTAGCAATTATTGAATTAGCGGATACCTTAAAGGTGGGCGATACCGTCAAATACGCCAAAGGGGAGGACGAAGTCACTCAAACCATTAATTCAATCCAGATCGAGAAAGCTCCAGTTGACTCCGCTGACAAAGGTGCTATAGTTGGGGTCAAAGTTGATGCACCCATCAAAGAGGGTACCGTAATTTCCCGAGCATAATTTTATTGTTTTTATCCTAATATGGAAGAAGGCAGACCTATCGGGGGTGTTTGGCGTGGTGAAGCGCTTGAGCATAAACCAATCAGTAAAATCAGGTTCAACAAGACTCGAAAAAGCCAGGACACTTATGATCGGATCAACGCCAGCAAACACCGAGAGCAATTGCAGCAAGATACTGTTGAAATAAGTCAGGCATATAGGGAAGCCAGGAAAGCTTACGAAAAATAAACGTGAAATTAATTGTGGGATTAGGTAATCCCGGATCTAAATACGCCAAAACCCGCCATAACATTGGATTTATGGTGGTAGATGTATTGGCGAAAGAATTGGGTTTAAAATTTGCTACCAGTAAAAATTATCGCAGCGACTTTGCCAAGACCGCAGCGATCGAATTGATCAAGCCCCAGACCTTTATGAACAACTCGGGCACAGCTGTAAGAGCGATTATCAAAAATAAGAATATATCACCCGATAATATCTTGGTGGTGCTGGATGATATAGATATGGCTTTAGGCAAACTGCGCTATCGCACCGAAGGCAGCAGCGGGGGACATAAAGGGTTGCAATCCATCATCGAGGCTTTAGGTACTGATCAATTTCCAAGATTAAAAATTGGGATAGAACGGCCGCCGGTCGGAATTGAACCTGACCAATATGTCACCCAAAAGTTTACTGCCGAACAAGTAAATGAAATAAGAACTGTTATCCCGGCAGCGGTTGAAATAATCAAAAACCAATTCCTTAATTAATACTAATTCCAATGTGCCGTCATCCTGGCAAGCTCCGTGTTGGAGCGCGTCCAGGATCAGGATCGTATAGATTAATTATTATACGATTCTGGAGTCGTCCCATGGACTCCCCAGAATGACGGGCACTATATTTCCTACATCCACCTCAAAAAGCAGACAGGACCCTGCCTGCGTCACCCAAGGAGGGGAGGATGAAGTCGCAAGCAGGATTCTACCTACTTTTATTTCTAAACAATCAATTATAACACGGATTTTTAGGGCTCGATCTAATTTTTAATTATACCATATAAAAAGTATAGTGTCAAGATTTAAGTGGGAACGGTACTAACTGACGTATTAGACAAATTCTCGGCTCTGGATGCTTATAAATCTCTGATAAAACATCCGCGTAAAGAGAAGATCAACCTAACTGGATTAAATAATCTAGGGAAATTGCTATTGTTGGCTGCTGCCAGCCGAGATACTAAGAAAAAATTGATTTACATCATCAAGAACGAAAGCGAACAAACCAGCTTAGCGCGTAGCCTTTCCGAACTTACTTCCGTCCCTATTTATATTTATCCGGATTTAAAATCTGAACAGATCAACCGCCAACAATACATTAAAAACTTCCAAATTCGCACACAGGCGACCGCTGCCCTGAAAACTACCGCTCAAGGCTTATTCATCTTTCCTGCCCAAACTCTGATCGAACCGTTAACTAATCCGGCCCATCTTTTGAGTTTAGAAATCGGCACCACTAAAAACCCCGAGGAGATCTTAGCTAATTTAATTGCTGGGGGATATGAGCGTCAACAAAAAGTTTTTCAAGCTGGGGAAATTGCCTTGCGGGGCGGGATTTTGGATATCTATCCCGTCAATGCGCAATACCCTACGCGATTAGAATTCACTAGCGACCAGATCACCAAGATTCTAACCTTTGATCCGGTCGATAACCGTACGATCCAGCCATTGGACCAAATTGATATCCAAGGACTCAAAAACGAGAAGATGAGTAATTATTTGTTGGATGTAGTGGAAGCCCGCCCAGCCGATTATGTGGTGATTTTCAACCAAGCCGATGAACTATTCCAATTACTCTACGAACTTTATCAAGGCAATACCTACAACAACAACGGTATTCTTACCACCATCAGCAAACAATTAGAGAAACTGCCGGCGTGGCAATTAGTTAGTATCAGCGAGGACAATAAATCCATCCGGTTTGATTTGAATGATGCGCCTTTGTTCGCTAACGACCTTAGCCGGCTTGCGAACGAATTAGCGAAATACACCGATAAAAAATGGCAGGTATTATTAACCACTAATAAGCCAGACCAATTATTGCCATCCTTGCAGGATCATAAAATCAAGTACGGCAAAGAAGCTAACCTGCCGGTGCGATTAGGGGAAGCTATCCCGTGGGATGGGTTTTCCAGCGCCATGATGAAATTAGTCTTACTAACTGACAAGGAGATCTTCGCGCCCTTAATCGAAAAGTCGGTCGCCAGCAAACCTACGCCCAAAAAGCGCCAATTGGCTTTCCTCGCGCAAATTGAAAAAGGCGATTATATTGTCCACACCGATTACGGCATCGGCAAGCTCACCGACATCACCACCATGACGGTGAACGGCGTAGCCCGAGAATATTTAATTATTAAATATGCCGGGGCCGATAAAATTTATGTCCCCGTCGATCAAATTGATAAAATCAGCAAATACATTGCTCCGGCGGGGGAGAAACCAGTTTTATCCAAACTTAACTCGCAGAGCTGGAAACGCTTGGTCAGCCAAATTAAAAAGGAATCGCAGGAGTTCGCCAAGGAATTATTAGATCTTTACGCTAAGCGTGCTCTCAAAGAAGGGATTGCTTTTGATAGCCCCGAATTTTGGGAAAAAGCTTTGGCGGATTCTTTCGCGTATCAAGAAACCCCTGACCAAGAACAAGTCATTCAAGAAATTATCTCCGATATGGAACAACCAAAGCCGATGGACCGCTTGTTAGTTGCTGATGTCGGATTCGGTAAAACCGAGGTAGCCATTCGCGCTGCCTTTAAGGCGGTAACCTCCGGATTTCAGGTTGCCGTGCTGGCGCCCACCACTATTCTGGTCGAACAACACTTAAAAACTTTCACCGACCGCTTGTCACCCTTTGGAGTCAATGTGGCCGCTCTGAGCCGATTCCGTTCGACTACCGAACAAAAGAGAGTCTTAGCTGGCCTTCGGGCACGTGAAATCGATGTGGTAGTGGGAACTCACCGCTTGCTATCTAAAGATGTTAAATTCGCTAACTTGGGATTAGTGGTTATCGATGAAGAGCAGCGCTTTGGCGTGCGTCATAAAGAAAAATTAAAGATGTTGCGGGCCGAAGTAGATGTCCTAAGCCTCACCGCTACTCCCATCCCCCGGACGCTGAATTTGGCACTATCGGGTATTAGAGATATTAGCACTATCGAAACTCCACCGTTGCACCGACTGCCCATCCAAACCACAGTCGCGCCTTTTGATATGGATGCTGTCAGAGACGCCCTTTTGAACGAGATCAAACGGGGAGGCCAAGTTTATTTTGTGCATAACCGCGTCGCCACCATCGCCAGCATGACCAATAAATTGAAAGAGGTTTTGCCGGAAGTGCGCTTTGTCTATGCGCATGGCCAAATGCCGGAGCGGTTGCTGGCCAAGATTATGGAAGATTTCCGCAACAATCAATACGATTGTCTGGTCGCCAGCACAATTATCGAAAATGGCTTGGATAATCCCAATGTTAATACCTTGATCGTGGATAATTCCAGCCATTTTGGTTTATCTCAATTACACCAGTTGCGCGGGCGCATCGGGCGGGGGAAAGTGCAGGCCTATGCTTATTTCTATTACAACCCCGGCAAGCTCGCTGGAAAGGCCTTAGAACGTCTGCGGACCATCGCTGGGCATACCGAGCTGGGTAGTGGGTACCAAATCGCTTTGCGCGACCTCCAGATCCGAGGAGCCGGGGGAGTGCTTTCTAAAAAACAGCATGGGCATATCAGCGCTATCGGGCTCACGATGTATACCAAGCTTCTGAATCGGGCGGTAGAAGAACTGAAAACCGGCTACAAACCCAGAGTAGATACGATTACGGTCGATTTGCCCATCTCGGCTTATCTGCCCGCCAGCTATATCGATAACGAAGCTCAACGCATTAAAACTTACCAAGCATTGGCGTTAGTGGAAACCGATAACGAACTCAAAGATACTATTGCCGAGATTGAAGCTAAATTCGGCAAACTGCCCAAAGAAGTAATCAATTTGTTTGACTTAATGGACTTAAAAATTACGGCTTTAGCTACACAAAAAATTACTTCGATCATGGCGAAAAACGAAGGGGGAATTAGGCAAATACCGGAACAGATTATTACCGTGAGCCTTAATACTATCGTTAAAGACAAAAATATTCTGGCTGCTTTAGAAAATCTGGGAGCCAGACTATCAGAAAAAACTATTAAGATCCCTCTCTCTAAATTGGGCGGGGTTTGGCTGCCTTCCTTAAAAAAACTCCTCCAGTTGTTAAAATAATATGCCTTTGTCATCCTGCGAAGCCCGGCGTCTTGTCCGGCGTAGCGTGTGTGGAGACGGAAGCCATGGGCAAAAACGGGTCATCCCGGACCGGATTGCCGAAGGCAAAACAGGATCCGGGATCCCTGCCTACCGGTCTTCGACTCCGACCCTTCGGCCACGAGCTCAGGACCGAGTGGGGCTCAGACTCGAGGAGCAGGCAGGCAGACAGAAAAACAAACAAAAAATATTTTCTTTTTATTTTTATGTCTGGATTCCCGATCTAGTCGGGAATGACAAAAAGAAAACGGAAATGACGAAATAAAAAACGGAGTGGATAAACCGAACTCCGTTTTCAAATATTGTTTTTCATTCGTGCGATATCAAGAGAAAAGGTGCAAGGACAAGCCGAACAGATTGGCAGGATAACTGGCTTACTCGACAAACTCGAGCAGAACCAGCACCTCTACTTCAGTAGTATTGGTGTGGACATTAGAGTAATGACTCACTCCGGTCCCCGCGCCGCCTCCTAGTGCGGATACAATTTCTCTACCCATAGTGCTAATGCTAATAGCTTTCCACTCGGGATTCATCTCAAGAAACTCATTAGCCTCGTGGTAGTTAAGAAACCGCTCGATCTTTTGCTTTCGCTTCAAGATATTGTCACCTCCTTAACAGATCATTACTGCCCGCAAACGAACCGGTCGGGGCAGCTGAAGTACCCGCCCTGGCGTTTTAAAATTCCAAGACGCCGGGGAGACACTTTTGTCCTTATTGGTTTTACGCGACTGGGGGTAGAGACGGCGATGGGTGTTACCGTCTGCGTCAAAACAAACAACACCGCATCGGGGGCATCGGCCGATGGGGGGATGATGGGAGAGCCCCACACGACCTTCCATAAATTGACAATGAAGTCAAAGAACTTTTTGATAAGCATAGGTGTTTTCCTCCTTATCTGTATTTTTTCTTCCTATGGCTTACTTGAATAAATATCCTATCATAATATTCACCACTAGTCAATGATCTTCTGGTCTGGGAGCCATTTTTTTACCAATAACTACCCAGCCTAACCTCTCCTTAACAGGGGAGGAATTAAAACAGGGCTTCATGTAAGAAGCCCTGATTATTGCAACAAACCTGTCGCTTAATTCAAGTTGAATTGCGTTTTCTTTTTGGGAAGGTTAATTACCCAACTACCTGAATCTATCCCTCGCCGTCAAGGTCGGAGAGATCGTCCCACCTTTTTGTGTCCTTGCCGGAAGGAAAGTCGTCCGGGAATTCTAAACCTGCTGGCGGCTCGTCGGGGTGGTCTCTTATGATTGCTCGGGTCTCTTCCGCGATGCTCTGCAAAAAGATATCGGGATTTTTCGCAAAAAAATCGTCGAATAATTCCATTGCCTCTTCTGCAGAAATAGCGCCCTCATGAAGCGCATCGGCACAAATACTGACAAATGAACAAGCTGCTGTATTAATCAGATCTTTGAGTTTAGATTCAAAGATTCTCTTGGAGATTTTACCCATATTTTCTTCATCCAATTGTGTCCTCCAGTTGCGCTGACGCGCTTGTGATTGTTAATGAACAGCTATTTTTATTATTTCACTCGATCACTTTGCGGTCAAATGGATGATTGACTGGGAGCAGATTTTCTGATAAGGTAAGCCCTTATGAAAAAACAGGTTTGGGGGTACATCCGCTACCTGCTTTTGGGCATTATCACTGCCACAGTTTTATTATGGAGTGTAACTGTAGCGCCAGCCGCCGCTAGCCCTGCAATTCGTCATGAACTAACGAAGTCTTCCTTACTTCGTCATCCTGGCCTTGCGTCAGCCCTCCATAGCTCGCAGAGCGACGGACGGGTCCAGGATCGTATATTAGATTCTGGAGTCGCCCCAAAGGCTCCCCAGAATGACGGGGCAGAGGGATTAGTATTATCTCTGCCGTTTACGGTGGAATCACGCTGGGAATCAGTAAACAATGATACTCCGGGGATAGTTTGGCAAACTAATATATCATCACTCGCTTTTCAAACAATCCCCACCCAACCTCCCCTTGGCAGGGGAGGAGTTACTACAATTCCCCTCCTCCGGCAGGAGGGGTTGGGGGTCACCGACTCGGAAGAGCCTCCCTCCGGGGCGGAAGCCCCTCTGGGGCGGAGCCTGACTCGGAGAGAGGTGGGAGAGATTAAATTTGGGATTGAAGATGGGCAATTTATTGCTAACACCAACGATACTTGGTTTGTTTATGGTTGGTTTGGGGCGCTGAAGGCCATCAAACAGCCCTACAATATTAAATATCCCTTGTGGGGCGACCGCCATAATGGCGTCGATTTTGCCGGGCGCGAAGGGCTCGAAGTTGTGTCAGCTTCGGCTGGAAAAGTAGTTTTTGCGGGACAAAAAATCGGGAACACGGTGGAAATCGATGCTGGTAATGGATACAAAATTACTTACGGTCATTTACAAGATATTTCTGTAAAAAGAGGCCAAATTTTGCAAATTAGCGACCTAATTGGCCATTTAGGCAAAACCGGGACTACCAATCCGCATTTACATTTTCAAGTTGATTTAATCAAAAAAGATAGTCGCACCGCCATAAATCCGGTATCACTAATGGAAGCGGAGTGGGGGAGGGTGATTATTCCGTATGAGGCCGAAGCTAATCAATTTTATACCGAAGATCAAGATCCCTTATCTCAGCCAGATTTTCTCTGGTAAACTAAGGGCAGTTCCCATCGCTTTGACAACAAGGAGGCCAAAACCGTGGATGAGCTAACCCACTCGCTTGGCATGTTTTTCCAGCATGTTCATGATAATTGGCTGACCTACTTAATAATATGTGCGCCAACAATTATTGTGATCATCATACTTGTCTTCCGGCAAGTGAACGCCGAGGACAAAGAATATCAGCGGATAAAAGAACAAGAAAAGGAGATGATGACAGATGATTGAAACTATTCCAGCTTGGCAGATTTTTTTCTCACCAGTCATCGAAAACTGGCCGATCGTTGCATTCTTTGCCATTGTAGCAATCATTGCAGCCATTGTGCTGATTCAGCGACAAACGAAAACCGAAGAACCTTTGCTTGAAGAAATACGGCAAGCGAAGGAACAAACAAAGGAAAGGGAAGCTGATCTTGCGGCTCTCGACGAAAAATACCCTTACTGGATACCTGGATATGGACCAGCAAAATTTTTGCGAGCCAAATCAGATCCTTGTTTCCATCCATGCGCAGGTCGTCTATTATATCTTTACCAGACAAAATCTGGCATGGACATTCAAATCTTTACTCCTCCAGAAATGTTAGCAAGAAAGGGGTATGAGGTGTGACTAACTGCACATTTGTACTAAAACCCCGAATCAAAACCCTGCTATAGCGGGGTTTTAAAATATCGAATGTTATAATGTATATATAATCCACGATGTACCTAACTTCGTCATGGTTCCAAAGGAGTGATTGATATGGCTGGTAAGAGGTTATCTCGACATGGGCTTTCGATATGCTGCGGCCTTTTTCGTTCCAACCCCCAATTCCGCCAATTCGCCCTATCCGACAATCCCGTTGAACGGGAAAAAGCGGTAACGATTGCCTTAGGGCAGGGAATGAGCCCGGATGATGCCGATATTATCAGGACAGCTGAATTCGATCCACCTCTAACCCTATCAGACATTCAGCCGTTCGACGAGAAGCTTGTTCTGGCGTCATCTTCCGGATATTGACCCATCCAAAGCCATGACGAGAACCATTATTAGCGCTTGTCTTCACAAGAGACCAGCGCTAATTTTTTACGATGTATACTGGGTAATAATTTTTACTTTCTAATAAAAAACCCTGCCACTAAATTAGGAAAGTGGCAGGGCGGAGATATAGGCCAAAAAAGGGACGCCCAGCGCAGACCAAGTGGAGCTTTTAGGAACAAGATCTGCGCTGGGATATTTGGAGGGGCACATAATGAAAATCCAAACGTAATGTACAAAACGAGAGAAAAAAGCACCCGGCCGGGCAGCCCCTAGAAGAAAGGAGAAAAAGACAAGGGTATTTGGGGCCCCCACCGGAGCATATGATTTAATCTCCTAAATTTAGGCTCTACGACGGCCCAATAGGCTCATCATAGTGGCAACAACAGGGGAGAGTGACGGCCCCGGTGGGCTCCGTCGTGGCAAAACAATAGAGGAACAGGGAGCCAGAAAATCACAGAGTCCACCGGGGTTATCAAATCCAGAGAAAAAACCAAAATCAGATTTTATTAATTAATGGATCTATTTTGTCAAAATAGCGACAAAAAACAATTATTTGTATTATACCACTCAAGCCCAAGTGGCAAAAAGCCGCAACCCACATGTAGGGAAGCTGAAATCCGATATGTCGTACAATGTATCTTGTGCGACATACCTCCTGGACATATCTGTATGACCTTACTATGCAGTTTTGTATACATTAAATATGAAAAATCTCCCTAAAAATATCAGAGAGATTTTATTTGGTCCTGTCTTGGTTACGGCGCCAACAGTAATAAACCACCGACTGCCAACATGACCAACATAAACGCGCCGTGGTAAACATCCAAGAAGCTCCCTAGTGGAAAGAGCGCAGATATATACGGCAGAACCATAAAACATAAGATCATCCCGCCACCGACTATTTTCCAGAACATGATAGGATCACCTCTCTTTCTTCAATTGTAGTGCGAACTTTGTCGCTTCAATTCCCGTGAACAAAAGAGCCGTCGCCGACATTAGAGTCAACCAAATTGTTGTCAAAGACCTGTTGAATGGATTGGGTTTGAAATATTTGTGGATTTACTTGTTAGGATCGATGACGGCGCTTTCTATGGCCGCCCAATCGGTGTCTTCTGCTTCGGGGATAAGAATGGTCACTTCGTCGCCATTATTGAGTTTAAAGTAGGTTACAGAGGCTAACAGCACCTTGTAGGATTTGCCACCGGCCACTACTTTGTAATCTTCTTCGTCTTTAACTAAAGTGCCGATGATCTTTTTTCTGGCGACTGGGCCAATCTGCTTGTACACAAAGGAGCCGTCTTCTAAAATAGTTAATTTAAGCACATCCCCCGCCACTAATTTTGATTTACTGGCATAATTGGCCGGCACGGGGTACTTTTTGCCATCCTTGTCGATCATATATTGGCCGTCAAAAACTCCTTCGATCACCTTACCATCGCCAACCGTGAGCCCGCTGGCTTTACTCCGATAATCTAAATCTGAACCAGAGGTCCCGGTCAGGTCGGTCAATAGCTGTTTGGCGGCAGATAGGTTCGCTGCCGCAATTTCGAGCATAGCTCTTAATTTTTCTAATTGTTTGTTTGCACCCATAAGATTTGTTTCTTAATATTTATTTTCGTTATTAATTATATTAGTAGTTTTCAGAAAAGGTGTCCAGTCCCCTGCCCTATTGACTTATCGCATATTTTCTGGTCTGGGACTATTTAAGTCGCTTTCTTCATTTTGACGGAAAAGTTGATTTCGCCGAGCAATCTCACTCTCGACAATGCGTTTATCCCGCCCAAATTTAAGCCGAGAGAGTTTGCGCAAAGCCGTACCCACCTTTGGCCTCGCTATACCCATGGGAGGCAAAGCGATGAGATTAAATGGTTTGCTAACGGCTCCATCAATCAGCAATTTCACATACGCCTGACGATTCTCGATATTAATTAAATCGTTAGCAGTTACTTCGGGAGCAAATTGTTTACCCATTACTTCGGTATCATTAGGCCCGATAGTAAAGCTGATCATGGTTCCGGCATTCCCCAGCACAGCTTCTCTGATCTTTTCATCCAATTGCGTCACAAATTGATGGGCCATAATCAGATTAAGTTTGTACTTACGCGCTTCGGATAGGATAGTAGCAATCGAATCGGTCGTCACATTCTGGAACTCGTCGATATACAAATAGAAATCCTTGCGTTCGTTTTCTGGGATGTCCGCTCGCGACAAAGCTGCCATCTGAATCTTAGAAACTAAAATAAATCCGAGCAAATTGCTGTTCAGATCCCCCGTTAAACCTTTGGCTAAATTGATGAGAAGAATTTTGCCATCATCCATTACTTCTCTGATATCAAAAGCTGATTTAGTTTGGCCGACAATATTGCGCATCATATCATTACTGATAAACCGCCCAATTTTACTAATTACATAGCTCAACATATCCGCCGATTGTTGCCCGCGTTGAGATTGGGCGTATTCTTGCAGCCAGAATTGCTTAACCACCGGGTCGGCTACCTGGGCTAATTTTTGTTTGCGGAATTCCGGATCCGTGAACATGCGTGGGATTTCTACCAGAGTAGCACCGGCCTCGTCATCCGCCATCAACGCTAACATGGCATTACGCATATAATGCTCGAACATGGGGCCGATGATTTGATTTGTCCCAGTAGGATCAAATAATTTGTAAAAAATAGAGATCATTTGGGCGACCGCCTCTTGTTTTTGATTGGGGGCTTTGGCTTCTAACATATTTAAGCCCATCGGCCGATCTAAATCGGGCGGGTAAAAATAAATCACATCATCTATGCGTTCTTTGGGAATCCGCTGTAGCAACCAATCCGTCATATCGCCATGAGGATCAACTACGCAAACCCCTTTGCCCTCCATAATATCTTGGTAGGCTAAGTTTTGCATCCAAGTAGTTTTACCGGTACCGGTTTTTCCGATGCAATAGATGTGCCGCCGCCGATCATCATCCTTAATCTTGACGATGTTTTCCATGCCCCGATAGACCGTTTTCCCGAGCGTAATCCCCTCTTTTGGCAAATTACTGGGCGCGGGTAACCGTTTGGCGCGGAGCCACCTAATATTAGGGGTTTCCAGTCTGGGAGTGGGTAAATGCCACAAAGTCGTTACTTCTTCGGTGCTAAAAACATCCGGCTTGCCTAAACTAAATAAGCGGAAAATGAATTGCTTCAAGACCTCGGTTTCCGGCAGTTTGGCGATAGTAAATCGATTGGTATCCGAGGTGTACTGATTAAAACTGCTCAAAATATTATTCAGACTGATCTTGGCTTCTTCGCTGGTGGGAGCAGCCGTGACCACCCGCGTCACCATTTCGAAGCCGGGTTTACTGGCTTTTTCGGCGATCAGCTGTAAAACTTTTTCTTGAGAAGGCGTCAGAGGCTTAAATTCTGACTTAGCTTTGTCATCGGCTTTAGTGTTAGCCAAAGATGGGATCAGGAGCCCGCCCAATCCTTTCATTACCCCCTGCGCCAGCGAATCATCAGAAAACTTGCCCGATTTCATCGCGCTGGCGATAAGCTGTCCCCGTTTTTGCCACCGATCGTTGGCTGGGCGTAAAACAAACTGAATACCCCCGCCTTCAGTAGCATCATTGAGCTTACTTAATGCATTGGTTAAAGCATTTAGTGTATCCGATTCGAATTCTTTGTAGGTCAAAATGGGATAGGCTTGCTCTTTTTTGAGGGTTAATTGAATAGCGGCGGTAGCACATTTTTCCGGAAAGATATTGGGGTCCTCAACTTCTTCTACTAAGGCATCCGGATATTGAGCAGTAATTTGTTTTTCTAATAAAGTAGCAATCTTCGCTGGCACACTCGCATAAAAGCCGATCATGCCGCCGCTCGCTAAAATCTCCAAAGTAATATGATCACTTTTGATCGTGTCTCTAATGGCATGCAAATTACGCAACAGCACTTCGGCGGGCGCCACTAATTCTTTTATGCTTTTATTCTTATTTTCTTCGGCAATATATTTGGGTAGGGTGATCAAAAACAGCTTGCGCCCCATTGCGGAGTTGGCTTGGGCGGTAGCAAAAGCTTTCCGACCCGAAGACAATACCAAGAGCGCCACTCCGATAGCGCCAATGACAACTAAAATTGTGATTACTCCCCACCACATTTTATTTTTATTTACTACCTCTAATTATAAAACAATCTTGGGTTTTTCTAAAACCCTTAGGCAGCGCCTCTTACCATATTCAGGTTAGTGACTAAATCGTGGGGAGACATCTCGCCCGTATCGGCCATTTGTTCTAAGTACTGATAACTTGCCTCGGCGTTATCCCAAAATTGTCTGTTATTGGTTATCGGCGCAACATCATCTGGCTCTTGGGCAAAAACTGTCGGATCAATGGGAGTTATGGCTGGTTCGGTTATTTGCGTGTCTACTTGTTGACCGGGCGCCACAAAAACTTCCCCACCGACGAAATTATTTTCTGTGGGGATTAGTTCTGGGTTTAATTTTGTTTGGAAGGATTTTTCCTTATCTGGAGCCATTTTCTCCGAATTAGTCGATATGAATCCCTCCTTTGATTTTAATCTTATTATATCACAAAGAAATTATTCTGTCAACCGACAATGTCTACCTTATATTGTCGGTCTGGTTTCACCCAGAATCCTTTCTAAAATCTCTTTGATAGTGGTAGGGTCAGCTTTGCCCGA
>Ga0209210_1000751_pt1 | contig 31378 bp, 28 predicted proteins | sample RifGroA1_FD_183991 | JGI IMG/M metagenome (GOLD analysis project Ga0209210, IMG submission 183991) | Contaminated groundwater microbial communities from Rifle, Colorado, USA - Rifle Groundwater A1 (SPAdes) (version 2) | ecosystem: Environmental > Aquatic > Deep subsurface > Groundwater >...
GGCGATCCTATTTTAATTAAAAAACAAACTCAAGCAAACCAAATTGGTGCTCAAATCATCATGGTGCCCAAAATTTCCACTCCCTCCACCTCTCAACTGGCTAAACTATTACATTTAGATTAGGGTCGTAGATTAGGGTCGGACCCTGTTTTTAACGACTTGTTGTAACAATCTAAACAATCAACTTTTACCGCAAATGACCAGTTTTTAGTTAGTTTTTGTAATATGTCTAGCTTAAAACGTCTATCTCGAGTAAAATAGCCTCATGCAGAAAAATTTAACCACTATCTATCTAGTCAGGCATGGAGAAACAGAGTGGAATGTCAAAAAATTGGTGCAAGGTCATCAAGATTCACCTTTAACTGCTGAAGGAATCCAACAAGGAAAAATTTTAGGAGAAAAATTGAAAAAAGTCGATTTCGAAGCTGTATTTTCTTCAGATTCATTACGGGCTCATAAAACTGCTCAATTAATATTACTCGAAAAGAAAATCGCTATCAAAACAACTGAAAGTTTACGGGAACGCAAGTTTGGTCAAAAATATGAAGGTAAACATAGCGAAATTTTAAATACCGATATTAGAAATTATTTAGCTAAATATCAACATATGACTAATGCCCAAAGATTGAAAATAAGGTTTACACCAGACATGGAATCTAATGAAGAAGTTTTATCTCGGGTAATCACTTTCTTACGGGAAATTGCTGTGGGATTTAAAGGTAAAAAAGTATTAGTGGTCACTCATGGCGGTGTCATGCGTCATCTTCTCATCCATTTGGGATTTGGAGACCATAATTCCCTGTCTTATGGTGCAATTAACAATAATGCTATGGTGATTTTACAATGCGATGGGATAGATTTTTTTGTCAAAGAAACCAGCGGAATAAACAGAATAATGAATAAAGAATAAAACTCCTCCTAACCTCCTCTTTGTTAAAGAGGAGGAATTCCCTCTCTTTTTCCAAAGAGAGGGCTAGGGTGAGTTAACATTTTATGAAAATTTTAGCAATTGAGTCATCATGTGACGAGACAGCTGTAGCAATAGTTGAAGATGGCAGAAAAATTTTGACTAACGTAGTGACCTCATCTGCCCAAATGCATCAAAAATACGGCGGAATTGTACCGGAAGTGGCAGCCCGTAAACAACTGGAATCCATGATTCCGGTATTGGAAGAGGCATTATCTTGTCATTTCCGTGAAAACGGGAATCTTAAAGATCCCCGGGTCCATGCCTGCCTATCGGCAGACAGGCCCGAGGATGACATATTTAAAAACATTGATGCTATCGCAGTTTCCATTGGTCCGGGCTTGATCGGTTCATTGCTTATCGGTATAGAAACTGCTAAGACTTTAGCTTTTGCTTTAGATAAACCTCTTATTCCTGTAAATCATGTGCTTGCACATATGTACGCTAACTTTATAGAGATAAGCGATAAGCAAAAAGTGATAAGTGATAATTATTCTTCGAATCCCGACGAAATCGTGGATGAGAAGTTAACAATGAATAGTTCTCGATTCGCTAAGTCAAACTTGGCTCACTCGAACAATAATATTAAATTCCCTGCAATATCTTTAGTAGTAAGCGGCGGACATACCGAAATTTATTTAATGAAATCAATTAACGATTTAAAATGGCTGGGCGGAACTATAGATGATGCTGCCGGAGAATGTTTTGATAAAGGAGCCAGAATTTTAGGCTTTGGATCAAAAGGCGGTTTTGCTATCCAAAATTCAGCAAAATCCCTGCCTCGCCGGCAGGCAGGCAGAATCCAGAATCCCTGCCTCGCCGGCAGGCAGGCAGAATCCAGAATCAAATTACCTCGTCCTATGATGTATGACAAAAGCCTGAATTTTTCCTTTTCCGGTTTAAAAACCGCTTTAATGAGGGAAGTAAACAAATACCCTGTCATTACAAGACATCCGAAGGATGATGAAGCAATCTTTTTAATTTCCCAATTGTCACATGAATTACAAGAATCCATTACTGATGTATTGGTCACTAAAACCATGACTGCAGTTGAAAAATTTCAAGCTAAATCCGTTCTTATATCCGGCGGTGTAGCCTCAAACTTGAGATTAAGAGAAAAATTTCTTGATGTCATTATAAAGAATGCTAATATTCGTCATCCTGGAGCGCGAAGCGCGATAGGATCTCAAGCTAATACAAAGATTCTATCGGCTCGCCAGCTGGCGAGCCTCCAGAATGACGCATGTTTTCAATTCTTCGCTCCTCCACCATCTCTCTGCACTGATAATGCAAGTTTTATTGGATCATGTGCTTATTTTTGTGGAAAACCAATTGATTGGAGAAAAATTACAGCTATTCCAGACTTATCTATTGAAGTTTAATGATTATAATTTCTGTTTCACTTTTTACCACAACCTCTATTTAACATTTTTATCTTATCTTTTGTTTTACCACCTTTATTTCCTGTATGTTTCCTTAGTTTATTTTTTACTATTACGCGTAATTCGTCTTTTAAATCATTAATTCTATTCCAATTTTTATAAGATTGGTTTAATAATATAGCAATTTCATTTCGAATTGCTTCTTCTCTGGAAACATGAGGTTTAATAGTGTCATCATTTGTTTTTTTTGGTGCTATTTGAGGCTTTTCAAACATATTAATAAATGTGTCATCAGGCAAAATAATATGCCGTGATGTTGTAATTACTGTTTTAGATTTTTCTAGCATTGAATTTAATTCTTGATCCGATATCATTTGCCCGTTTGGTTTAACAATTTCTTTATAATTATTTGGCAATTCAACAACAAAAGGATAGTAAAATAATTGATTATATTCTGTTTGATAAACTAAAACACTTAATGCGCAAGTTTTATCTTGCACTTGATATGTTGGAAAAATTGTAAGCTTATCATGGCTTACTTGAAAAGTTTCATCAAAAACTAAAGCAGATATTTGTTTCATATCTTCACGAATAAAATTTTTAGGATGAGTTATGATTTTAATTTCTTCTTCTCCAAATAAATATTTATGTGAAATTACTAAATCACCATTTGTATATTCATATTCTATTTGTTGTCCCGTTGTAACATTTGGATTAGAATAAATAAATATGCCTGGAATCAAGCTTAAAGGATATTTTTGGCTTATTTGTGGTTGTATTAAAATACTTTCATCTAATGATTTATCAAAAGATGATTTAAGTTGATCAAATACTGATAATTGCTGTACACCATTAATTACAGTTCTAAGCAACGATTTTTTTATGGTTATTAAACTATTTACCCGATCAGGAGTTAAATTTGGTTCTGTTGGAAATTGTCCCGATATTCTTGTATCTGGTGTCATATTTTTTTGAAATAAATCCGGCAAAGCCTGATTATGTATTTCTAAGTCTCTCCTTCGATCCACTCTCTTACAAACTCAGGATCGCTAAGAACTACATAAAAAAACCTGCAGATTTATTTTTTGCAGGTTGTTAGCATTATTATAACATATTTAGGGTCGGACCCTGTTTTTAGCGGATTATTGTAAAGCTCTAAACATATGCTTTTTCCCGTAAATGACGTAATTTTAACCATTTTTTATCTTAATTCTTTTCTTGCTCTGAAGCGCTAATTTTACTACAATACTCTTATGGATAAAACTTACAATGCATCCCAAGTTGAAGCAAAAATTTACCAAATGTGGGAAAAAGGTAAATACTTTACCCCGCAAATGGACCCTGCCAAAAAACCTTTTACTATCCTCCTTCCTCTTCCCAATGCCAATGATCCCATGCACATGGGACATGCGCTTTTTACGGTTCAGGATATTATGGTCAGATTTCACAGAATGTTGGGAGAACCAACTCTTTGGCTGCCTGGTGGAGATCATGCCGGAATTGAAACCCAATATGTATTTGAGAAAAAACTAGCTAAGGAAGGAAAGAGCAGATTTGATTTTGACAGAAATACGCTTTATCAAATGATAGCTGAATTTGTGGAAACCAACAAAAACGTTAATCAAGATCAAATGAGACGCCTGGGCTTTTCCCTTGATTGGACCAGATATAAATATTCACTTGATCCAAAAATTGTGGAAATTGTATTAGAGACTTTTAGGCAATTGCATCAAGATAATTTAATTTATAGAGCAGAAAGATTGGCTAATTATTGCACTAAATGCGGTACAGCATTTTCAGATTTGGAAGTCAACCACGAAGAGCGAACTGACCAGCTGTATTATTTAAACTATGGTCCAATTCAAATTGCCACTACCCGTCCGGAAACCATTTTTGCAGATTGTGCTGTTGGTGTAAATCCTCAAGATAAAAGATATCAAAAAATTATTGGTCAATCAGCCATTATTCCCCTTATTAATAAAGAAATTCCCATAATTTCTGATGAAGCGATAAAAATAGATTTTGGTACAGGTGCATTAAAGATCACTCCAGCTCATGATGATGTGGATTTTGAAATTGGTAACCGCCACAAATTACCTATTATTTCCTGTGTTAATAAAATGGGTCGTTTGATTAATGTGCCTAGTAAATACCTTGGTTTAAAAGTATTACCAGCCAGAAAAATGGTTGCCGAGGATTTACAAAAATCCGCCAAATTGATAAAAACTCAACCTCTCGCCCATACAGTCAGCGTGTGTTACAGGTGTAAATCTTTAATAGAACCACAACTATTACCCCAATGGTATTTAAAAACTAAACCTTTAGCAGCAAAAGCCATTGAGGCTATAAAATCAGGCAAAACTAAAATTGAGCCACTTCCCCGGTTTGAAAAATTATATTTTGATTGGCTGGAAAATATCCGGGATTGGAACATATCCCGGCAAATTGTTTGGGGTCCCCGACTGCCTATTTGGTATTGTCTTGAGTGTCTCCCAAACATCCAGATTTCTTTTATAAATAAAAATAAAGAAAAAATTACTGATAGTTATACAAATTTAAAAACCAAATATACATTTGCAGAAATTTCCTCAGGATTGCAATCATTATTAGTGCCAATTGACACTAAATATTCACTTGAGGAAAAAAATTGTCAAAAATGTAGCAGTAACCATGTTTTACAGGAAACAGACACCTTTGACACTTGGTTTTTATCAGCACAATGGCCATACACTACTTTGCTGTCACAAAATAGAATGACCAATTACCAATTACTAATTACTAATGATAAAAATCAAAGTGCAAAATTACAACAAGACAATGTCATTGCGAGCGACAGCGAAGCAATCTCTGATTTTGAATATTTTTATCCCACATCGGTTTTAGACACTTTGTGGGATATTTTATTTTTCTGGGTTGCCAGAATGATGATGTTGGGAATTTATAAAACCGGTCAAGTTCCTTTTAAAACTATTCATTTGCATAGCCGTGTAGTTGATTTTAAAGGGCAAAAAATGAGTAAAAGTAAAGGAAATGTACTCAATCCTATTGAATTGGTGGATAAATACGGCGCAGATTCTCTTAGAATGGCCTTAATTTTCGGTGCAGCACCAGGGAGTGATATTGTGATTTCCGATGATAAAGTCAGAGGTATGAGAAATTTTTGTAACAAAATTTGGAACATTTCCAGATTTTTCCTGATGAATATAGAAAGTCAAAATTTAAAACCAGAGGCAATTCCTTATTTTGAAGAAAAAATGTTACAACTTCCCCAAGATAAACAATTGATTCAAGAATTAAACAATTTGATAAAAAATACTACTCATAATCTTAATCATTTTAGATTTTCAGATAGCGCCCAAGATATTTATGCTTTTACCTGGCATTCCTTAGCTGATAAATATCTTGAGGAAAATAAAGAAAGGTTTAAAAATGGAGATTTAACTGCTTTAGCTATATTTCGCCACGCATTGTTAAAAACGCTCAAGCTTTTACATCCTTTTATGCCGTTTATTACTGAAGAAATTTGGCAGCTACTTCCCTGCCTCAAATCCGATCCGCTAATCATCTCCTCTTGGCCAAAAACGAGTGATAAGAAATAAGCGAGAAGTGATAAGTGGGAAGCGTTAATTATATTCTACTTACGTCTTATTGCTTATTGTGTATTACCCAAATGTTTTCTGCAGACTTCTACAATCTGCTTGGGAGTAACTGAAGATTTTAATACTGCTTCTTCTGCTCCTACCTTGACTGCTTTATCCAATTCTTCCTGAACATTAGTGACCATGACTACCGGAATTTTTCCCAGTGACGGATCTTTTTTTAATTCTGTCAAAAATGACAACCCATCCATGTTAGGCATATATACATCACATAAAATCAAATCCGGAGGATTGGTTTGCATCAAAGTCAAAGCTTCCCTGCCATTAGTGGCTTCCAATACTTCAAAGCCTTCGATTAACATGACGTTTTTATTAATTTTTCTGTAAGTTTCGTTGTCGTCGATTAATAAAATAACTGGTTTAGAAGTTCTGTTTATATTTTGATCCATAGTAAATCCCATTATTAACTATTTTTTAAAATAACGCAAATTTTTGTACTAGATGTAAGATGAAAAGACGGTAAGACGAAGATATGTTTTTTTTGCTTCCATCTTCCTGTCTTCCCATCTTATTATTTTCTTATCTCTAAGCAGCTTCCCCACAATCCTAATCCCACTGACTTTGCTTGCTGCTGTGCTTTTGCAAACAAATCTTCATATTTGATATCTGGTTTATAAACATCGGCTTTGGCAAAACCTTCGCTCACTAATTTTTCATTAATCATAATTTTATTATTTTGTGCATCCTGAATATAAACATATCTTAAAATTCTACCGTATTTATCTTTATCTGAAATATCGCGTTCTAACAGCACGTTTTGTTCGGAAACCAGTTGTGAATTTTTTTCTAAAGCTTCTTTTCCAAAACATTCAACTGGTTTACCCGGATCGACAATTTCCGGAGTATTTATTCCAATATAACGGACTTTTTCTCCGGAAGTTAAAAGTATCGTATCTCCATCAATAACTCTTTCCACTTTGGCAGATTCTAAATTAGGAGAGATTGATGGAATAGTAGTAATTAATGGTGATGATATGGGTATGTAATTCTGAACAGATTTAATCGCAGGTTTAAATGAAATTACAATTAAAATACTTCCAATTATAAATAGGGTAAATAAAATTATCAGCAGTATTTTTTGTTTGTTCACACTATAATTCTAACATTACTTGTCATTACGAAGTCGCTTTGCGACTGGAGTAATCTTATGTTTATATATTATCCGTTTGCCCGATCTACATATTCACCTAATTCCGGATCTACGCCTACAGTATCGCCGACTTTGATAAAAAGAGGCACTAAAATTGTGGCGCCGGTTTCCAGTTTTGCCTGTTTTTGCGCTCCTGAAACAGTATTCCCTTTTACTGCCTCATCAGCTTCCACCACTTTCAACCTGACTTTTTTGGGAAACCTCACTCCCACTGCTTCACCGTCATGTACTAAAATTTGATAAGTATCATTTTCTTTTAAGAATTTGGCGTAATCACCCAGCATGTCTTTTGATACTGAAAATTGTTCGTAAGAAAAGTTGTCCATAAACACATATTTTTCTCCCTCTTTATATAAATATTGCATTTCCTGGGTGTTTATCGGCACTTCTTCCATAGAATCCCCTGATTTAAAGGTAAATTCCAGGGATTTGCCTGTTTTAAACCCTTTAAGTTTAGTACGCACAAAAGCACTGCCTTTACCCGGATTGACATGCTGAAATTCCATAATCTGGTATGGTTCACCTTTAAACTCAATAAACATGCCTTTATGAAACTGCGCGGTATTGATTTTTGACATAGGTTTTTACTGTCATTCTGGAGGCTGAAAGCCGATAGAATCTATTTCGTTATTAAAAGATCCTATCGCTACGCTCCAGGATAACAGTTAAAGTATTATACTAAACTAAGGCTAGATTGAAAATAGTTAAGGTTTTTTCCACAATTCATCACTGGGAAAAAATAAAATATCTTGGATTTTAGGTACATTAGCAAATAACATAATTAGTCGATCCAACCCCATAGCTAAACCAGAACAACGAGGTAAACCAGTTTTTAAAGCAGTAATAAAATCTGAATCTATCGGATAACGGGTTTTATTCAAGCGTTTTATCTCTTGCAGTTCTTTTTTAAATCGCTCCTCTTGTTCTATGGCATCTGTTAGCTCTGAATAAGCGTCCCCCAATTCCAAACCTCCGATATAAACCTCAAATCTTTCAGCAAATTGCGGATCTGATGATTTTTTCTTAGCCAATGCAGCCATTGAAGAAGGAAAATCGTAAATAATAGTAGGTTTACTCTTGCCTAAATGAGGCTCGATTTCATTTAAATAAATTTGGTTATAAACTTCTTCCCAGGTGTTTTGATTGTTAATTTGATAACCTTTTTTAGAAGCTGTTGCATTTAGTTTTTTAAGAGTTAAATTACTTAACAAATCAATTTTGGCAAATTTAGAAAAAGCTTGAGTTACTGATAACCGCTGCCATGGTAAAGACAAATCAATAGTTTGGTTTTGATAAGTTAAAATCGGTTTATTTGTGTGATTTGGCTTAAGTTGCTCGTAAATATATAAAATTAATTTTTCTGTGTCTTTCATCACGTCTTTGTAATTTGCATTTACCCTGTACCATTCCAAAATGGAAAATTCCGGATTATGCAAGAAAGAATTAGTTTCAGTGTTACGGAAACTCTTAGTTATGGAAAAACAATTCCCCGCTCCGGCCACCAAGAGTTTTTTTAAAAACATTTCAGGAGAGGTAGTTAAGTATGCATTTTGGGAATTTCTGTTTCTGTCCAATAATTTAGTAGCAAATATTTCTAAATATGATTCTGTTGGTAGAGCCGGTGCCAGAAGCGGAATTTCAATTTCTATAAAATTACGGCTCACAAAAAATTCACGGATCAGTGCATAAATTTGACCACGTAATAAATAGCGCGACCATAATTTGGGGTTTTGTTTTAATTTTTGCCAGGTTTTCATACCTAGCTATTTTATCATGAAACAAGATGTTTAGAAGGAAATTTCAAAATTATAGAAATCTGAGGATTTTGGCTTCATCTCTAACTTTGGTAAACCATTCTGTAAATTTCTGTTCAATTTTGGTAGATTTTACTTGTTGCTGGGCCTGTGTATCTCTTTGAGCTGAATCTGAAGAAGTGATATAAGCTGCATTGGTTTTTAGATAATCTGCAATTTCTTGGGCTGAAACAGACACGTCTTTGCCAAACATTTTATCAATGGTGAGTTGTAATTTTACTTGATTTACCAAATCTGCTTTTGTCATTCCCCGTTGTTCCAACATTTGGTCTAAAGTGGTATTTGGTCCTAAAGTTGTTTCAAATTCTTTGATTTTAGCGTCAATTTCTGAAACTGTCACTGTCACATTTTGTTTAGCTGCCTCATTCATGATCAGTTTTTCGCCAATCAAAACTTCCAGCATTTGTTTGCCAAATTGAGAATTTAATCTGGAATTTAATTCTGCTTTGGTTATCAAACCGCCATTTACAGAACCTGCTAAAAATACGCCTTTACCTTTTTGCCATGATAAATAACCCAAACCAATAATTGCTAATAAAATTAATACTAACTTATATTTTTTTACCATGCCAAAAATTGGTGATTTTGATTGGGAATTATTTAAATTAGAAGAATAATTTTCCACCACATTTTTTCTTCCGGAAACTGTTTTTAGATTTCGTTTAGGCATAAGGATTAGACCAATCTATCAAGAAATATATTCTTTGTCAAGGATAAAAAATATTTAATATTTAATAAATATTCAGTTTGGTACGGAAAATGACCCAAACCAGATGAAATAAATCAGTTAATGATCTTGGGGAGTCTTGGGCGCCAACTTTTAATATATATCTTCCACCTACTCCACTTGGATCAAACACGGCAATTTTATAATTTCCTGCTGTAAGTCCTTCTGCAAAAGTCGGACCAACTATAAAATTTTGCATAATTTCTTTGTTGTAAAAACTGTTTTCGTCATTCCAAATGTAGACTGCTCCGTTTACACCATATGGAAAACCAAACGGTAATGGTTCTTGGGTGGGAAGTAAATATGGATTTATGAGCACCATGCCGGGTCGAAATTTGGTATTTTTTTCAGAATCAGGAATCATTAAAACAACTTGCATGTTGGGAACATAATTTATAAGGTCAAAGTCATGGTAATTTATGGTTTCCTGACCTTTACCTAAAAAACTAAATACATAATGATAATTTTCCGGATTAGTAATTTTTTGTGTATCTCTGATAGAAGTAATATTGCCTTTTTGAAAATCATATGTAGCAGCTTGTGCATGAGTAACAAAAACTGTTGATATAGTATAAATAATCAATCCCAAAAGTAATTTTTTGCACATAGTTTATAAATTATTTGTTTCTGTTTTAAGTTTACTAATATAACATACTGATTGCAAATAAATTACTTTTTTGTCATTCCCTTGAAAAAGGGAATCTTAAGATCCCCGCTGGAGTTTATCCCGATCGCAATCGGGACGGGGACGACTAAATGCGCAAGGAATGAAAAGTTGGCTTGAGTAACGTAAAAAATAGGTTTTTCCCGCAGAATTACCTAAGTTTTAGCGCAAGGGGTTATTTGGAAGGAGTTTTTTCACCAGATTTAGCCTCAACAGTTGGTTTACCAGCAACTGAGGCTTCTTTGGTGGATGGGGCTGCAGTTTCTCCACCAGGAGCAGCAGCAGTTGCAGCAGCTGTTTGAGCTTGAGCTGCAGCTTTGGCAGCAGCTTCTTCAGCAGCTTGTTTTTCAGCATCTTTAGTGAGTAAAGCTCCGATTTTAGCCACTTCTACTTCAATTTTGGTTAAAACAGTTAAAGTTTTGTCCAAATTCAAATCGCTGACCTTAATAGCATCTCCAACTTCTTTTAAATTGGTGATAGCAACTGAGATCTTTTCCGGTAAATCTGTTGGCAGTGCTTCAACTTCGATTTCATCTAATAAATGAAGTAATAAGCCTTTTTTCTGCTCAACGGCCGGAGCAATACCCACAATATCCAAAGGTACTCTGGCGTGGATTTTTTCTTTCAAATCCACCTGATGCAAATCTACATGCAAAATATTGTCAGTCACTGCGTGTTTTTGCATGTTGGAAATCAAAACAGTATAATTTTTACCGTCAAGAGTGATCTCGACTAAGCCTGTCTCCCCCGCTTCTTTGTAGGTTTTTATCAAATCTGCTTGAAGAATTTGCACAGCTATGCTGGTGATTTTTTTACCAAAAACGTTACCTGGAACAATTTTTTGCGCTCGCAGTTGTTTGGATTTACGGCCCAGTAATGTTCTTTTGGATACTGACATTTGATGTTTTTTCATAATTATTTAGACTCTATTTCCCAGTTGATAATTTGATTTTGTAATAGATTTGTATTATACGTGACCTCGCCGTTTTTGACAAGGGTAAGTTGTCCGCTGTTGCTTTGTCCGATATTTATAGGTTTAAAGTTCCAGGTTTCCGGATAATTAAAGTTAAGAGAAACTTTATCTGCTTGTGTGCCAGCTTGTTTTATTAACGACAATTGGTATGTAAAAGGGTTATTACTGACAATTAAAGGTTGAGTATAAACCAGAGTTAAACTGGCTTCTGTTTCCGGACGCACATCGATTAAAACTCCGACAGAAATCAGATTTCCTGATTCAGCTTGTAAAACAGCAGATTTGGTAGCAATAGGATCAGTGGATATTTTTAACAGTTGGTTGTTTAGGTTGGTTTCCACGATTTGTGCATCTTTTGGCAAATATATTCTTAGATAATCTTTGTAAATACCGCCAATTTTTTCATCGCTAATCGGTGAATTGTTTTTATATTTTATGGTCATTGCGTGTTGAATTGTATTTTTTTGAAAATAAATTTTATCTTCGATATTTTTTTCTACATAATAATTGGTTTTATTTACTCCCAGATTAGCATCAATTAAAGACAAATAGTCAGAAAAACAATTAATACCGCAGTCTGTATTTTTCATCTCCCCTGCCCAACCTATGTCTTTGATAACTTGTTCAAAAGCTGAATTTGTAAAAAATATTTGCAAATGTTTTTGCTGAAAAGATTGAAAAAGCACTTGGACGATGTCCCAATTGGAAATATTTTTTTGAGCAGTGATCTCCCCCATCATTGACTTAAATAAAGAGCTTAGGAAATCTTTCTTTTGTGTTGAACCGGGGAAAAAATCCTGATTGGTATTTTCATGGGTTTTTATAAACAAGTTGTCAGCAGTTATTTTTTCCGAAAAATCAGGCAAATTAATTTCTCCCAAAACTCCAATAATTGACTTTGCCAAAGTCAAATCAACCGCCCAAACACCATCAACTGAAACATTTATTTCCTTATCTAAAAACCAGGCCAGTTGCTCTCCTGTTTTTGTAAAATCCGGATTCCAGTTGGCATCTCTCATATACCAATGCTCCTGTCCCAAATAAGTTCTGATCGGTAGGGGCGGATCAATATGTCCTTTTAATTGCCCGTCAGCGCTGTAAACATCCGACAGTTCCACATTTTTTAACACACCTGCGTCAAAGGAAATGATGGCAAATGCGCCAATAAAACCTCCCGTGGGCCGGAGTTCCATGTTATTTTGCAACATCACCATATATTTTCGGGGCCCGTTTAAACCAATTGCATCAGGCAACAAAGGAAATATTTGTTTAGCTTTGATGGTAAATTGTCTGATAGTAGAGATTTTTTCCTGACCATTTTTACATAAATTGTTTAAACCAACTACTTGTTTTTGACAAATAATGAGGGCCTGAGACGATTTGATTTTGGCTTCAATAAATGCGAGTTCCATATCAATCAAGGTAATATTTGTTTTTAATCTGGAAAGCGTTTCATTTAAATTATTGTTTTGTTCTCCTGATAACACTTGCTTCCAAACCAGACTCAAGTCATTTATTGCATCAACAGACATGTCGCTTACCTGAGACACATGACTGGAAATATCCAAAACGCTTTCAACACCCTCTCCCAATTCTCTTTGTTTTACAACTTCCCATAAAGGCATCATTGTCCTCCATTGACTCAATGCATTGCTACTTACAAATTTCAGAATATTGGTTTTTGTTTTTAACAAATTTGGATTTTTAAAATCCTGTGTCCTTAAGGTTGACAGCAATAAAAATGTAATAATAATTTCTCCTAAAAAAATTATGGTTAGTACTAAAAGTGCTAAAAAAATTGTGGTAGCAATTTTAGAAAAAAAGCTTCTTTGCTTATTTTTTGTAACTGGAAATTTATTGTTTTGGTTTTTTTCAACTGCTTGTTTTTTATGTAAACTTTGTATGTCTTTTTCGATTTGGATTTGGGGAGATTCTATTACGATTCCTGGCGTTTCGTTTATTTTTTCCCGTAAACTAATTTCTTCAGTGTTTTCTTTAATCACCTGCTCAACTTCCGGCGTTGCAATTTTTGGTGCTAAATTTTCTTTTTTTAATTCTGCTCTATCGATCGGCATCAATGAAGTTAAGTCTAAAGTCCTGTTTAAATCTGTGAAAAAAAAGTCAATGATTTGCTCGACAATTTCTGCTGTTGGCGCAAGATTTTTATTGATTAAAAGAATTTTAATTTGATTTAAATAATTATTTTCTAAAAATTTTTGTAACTCGCCCGAAATGATCGGCATTATCAATAAGCTTTTAGGTGGTTTATTCTCTGCTTTTTCTAGAAATGATTTCACATCAGACTCTTTACCAATGTAAAAAAAATAGTTTCCAAAGAAAGCATCTGAAAGGTTTTTTCCGCTAAACAACTCAACATCACGCTCGTTTAAATATTGAGCAATGTCCGTGATTAGGGGTGTTTGATCCCCCACAAAAACTGCCTTAGGATTGTTCTCACGCGTTTTGTATGTGGTAAACATATAGTATTTAGGGCGTCTGTAAAACCAATTTTAACCGATCAGACGAAAAACTCAAGCGACAAAAAAATTGGCCAATTTGTTTTTACACCGAACAGAGCGTGCTGACAGTTAATTTGATTAAAAAGTAGCTTGATCAAGAGCCTGGTTGACTAAAAAATCTGCACGTTGATTAAATTCTCTTTTGATAATGATATAAGTCACCGGTATTTTTAATTCTTGAATTAAGTTTTGCGCCACTAAATATAATTTTTTTAAATGCAGTTCCTTTATTTTAAAAATGCCCGCCAGTTGATTAGCAACTACTTGAGAATCCAGAAAAAAATTTATACGTTGAGTTTTTACTTGTTTATTTTTTAATAATTTTAATGCTTCTATGACTCCCCTATATTCTGCCACATTGTTAGTTGATTCCCCTATGGTTTTACTGATTTCAAACAAAACTTGATTATCCTGGTTTTTTATCACCACTCCGACAGCTGCTGGTCCGGGATTTCCTCTGGATCCTCCATCACAGTGGATGTTTAATTCGTTTTTTTCCATAATAATTTTATTATTATAATTGTTTCTGACAATAATACTACCCCTTCTGTTGCAATGGTCACATAAGCAGCTGCGCTGGCTCCATATATGGGAATAAATATTAAATTGGCTGCAAAATTAAAAACTAATGATAAAGCGTAAATGGCTGACAATTGCCATTGTTTTTTCCAAATAATCAAAACCCACATCAACGGACTGGTTAAATAAAATAATGGTAATCCGGTTAGTAAAATCCGTAACAGGGGAACCGACATCGCAAAATCTCGTTGTACAAGCTTCAATAAAGGCGCGCTTACCCAACCAACCATTAACAATATTAAAGATATTATTCCTAATGAAATTAAGATTTGTCTGCTTTTCTGCCAGAATTTTTGGCGGTCATTTTTCATCTTTAACAAATCAGGATAAAGACTATTCATAATGAAGGTTGGTAATATTAGGGTCACTTCAAAAAATTTATAAGCCAATCCGTAAATTCCTACTTCTGCTGCTGGCCTGGCTGTGCTTAAAATAAAAGTGTCAATTCTAAAATAAATGATGTTAAAAATTAAGGTTAAACCAATCGGAATACTTCTGGTCCAGATTTTTTTCATAAAATTTAAATTTATGCTGGGAGAAAATTTGCCCAGTGATTTGAGCAAATTCGCAAAAACAATTGCCGTCATAATCGCCGAAATAGATAAAATTGCTGAGGTTAATAAAACTCCTGATTGAGGATTAGTTTTAATTTGGGTAAAAAAAACTGCAAGTAATATTGTGTTTAATATCGCTCCAGCTATTTGGGCTAACGCTGTTTTGTCAAGTCTTTTGGTTTGTTGGAATATTGCTTGAATTGAAAGAGAAGTACTTTGTCCAATTAGTGAAATGCCAGAAATTGTTGTGGCAAGAACAACCAAAAAAGGGAAACCTGGTAAAAATTGAGAAGTGGTAAAAATTGCCACAGTGGCCATCAGAATTAACAAAATTGACATCAACAATCTGGCTCCCCAAAAATAATTAAATTTTTCCTGCCAGTTCTTGTGATAATCACGTAAGAAAATCGTGTTTAGTCCAAAATCGCAAATAATATATAAAAACGAAATTATAGTAACTGCCTTGGTGTATTCTCCGAAATATTCACTTCCCAGCGCTTTGGCTATCATCAGTAAAGATAAAAAGGAAAAAAACCCGCTGACTACTCTGCCTAATATTTGAGCAGATGTATTAAAAATTATGTGTTTGAGGTTCATAAATAAATTTATCTAAATCCATACTAGGGAAATCAATAATCCCAAAATCCATTGTGTTTGTTTTATATCATAAAAATAATGATCAAACCAACTTAACCATAAAAACAAAAGCAATGAGACAAATAAATAATATTTTTTATCATTCAGCGTTTTTTGAAGTGTTTTTACAAAAAAAATCAACACAAACAAGAAGCCTAAAATTCCTGTTTCTGTCAAAACCATCAGCCAAAAATTATGAGCAGGTTGAAATAAATATGGTGGTTTTTGCTCTCTTGGCAATTGCAGTAAAAAATTTCCTAAACCTACACCTATAATAGGAGATTGGCTAAAAATATCTAACGCGTTAGTAATCAATTGATTTCTCTGGGCAACAGGTTGAACATCCTGATAAATATTTACAAAACGGCCGATGAATATTTCTTCTAATATTAATGCTGTTAAAATAAGTAAAAATAATTTCATCTCTTTTATGTTTTTTTTAGAAACAAAAACTAACATCAGAATGGAGCCTAACCAAGCAACTCTACTAAAGGTTAAGAAAATGCCTAAGAGTGAAAATATAAGTAATATTTGGCGTAATAAATATTGTGTTTTTGAACCTGAGTTTATTTGCCAAAAATACCACATGGGCCATAAAACCAATAAATAACCTGCCAAAACATTGGGATGGGGAAAAAATGCATAAGGTCTTAAAAATAATTTCCCGTTAACAACTAGATGAGCAATTGCTGGTGTATTTAAATTAATTGATCTTTCTCCCAAATAATATAGCCACCCGCCGATAGAGGATTGTAAGAAAAACTGAGCATTTTCCAAAAACACACTTGCTCCCACACCAATCGCCAGAGGATAAATCAAATTTTGTTTTACTGGTTTTTTCAAAACTACAAACCAGCCAAAAACAATTATTTCTAATATTCTTAAAGTATAAAAAAATGCTGTAATCTGGTTTTTGGCAATTAGTATCAAAACAATGCCGGTAAGAAATATAGTAATTGTTTTTATTTTGTTATTAACAATAGATTGAAAAATTAGTTTATGGTTAATATATGCAAAAAACGCTGACCAAAAAAACCACACCACATCAGTTAAGTAAATAGTGGGGGAGAGATAATCAATATTGCGGCCTACAACCAAAAGAGATGTTAACCAGTAATGCTTGCCCAATTGTGTGGGGATGGTGAAAAGTAATAAAAAAAATAAAAGGGATTCTATTTTTTTAATACCGATTGCATTAAAAAATGCATCGTGTATATTCCGATTCAAAAAAAATCGGCATATCACACCCTAGGCTTAATCACTAATTTACGAAGTTTGCCTTCGCCTTCAGATTCACTTTTTACTGACTCGTGGTCTTGTAAAATAAGATGAATGATGCGTCTTTCTGCTGGAGTTAAGTCAGAAATCACCATTGGTTCTTTGGTTTCAGTAACTTTTTGGGCCACGTTTAAAGCTAGTTCTTGTAATTGTTTAGCTCTTCTTTCGCGGTAATCTCCTACAGACACTACAATTCTTGTCCATTCTCCTAAAGTTTGGTAAATCATTTGTCCTAATAAAATTTGAATTGCTTCTAAATTTCTGCCGTGTCTGCCGATCAAAATACCGGGATCTGCAGTTTCAATGTTTACCTGAACTGCTCCGTCTGCCTCTTCAACTTTTATTTCAGCAGCAATTAATAATTTTTCTAAAAATTCTGTGGTGGTTTTTTTAATTAATGATATTTTATCTTTTGCCATATGCTTGTTTGTTAATTTGTAACTGTTGCATTATACCAAACAGGGTAAAAATGTTCCAATATAACGCGAGTCCCAACGGAAAAGAATAAGCGAAAAATCCGATCATCACCGGCATAATAAGTCCCATTTGTTTTTGCATGCTTGCCATTTGATCAGGCTCTGCTTTTTCCTTAATTTTTTCTAATTTTTCTATAGCTTTTGGTTGTGCAGAAGTCATGAGTTTGGTTTGTAAATACTGCAGTCCTCCGGTAATTAAAGGCACCAACAGAAGACCCAAACCCAATTTTTGCCATTCACTAGGTTTGGTTGCCAAGTTAACTCCAAAAAACCATAAATCTATTTTTTGCGCGTGTAAAAACGGGTGATATAAAACTTTGTTTACATCGGCAATTGCGCCTATTCCTCCACCCACATTTAATGCGTGAATAAACACGTTATAAAGAGCAATAAAAACCGGTAACTGAACCAGCGCTGGCAAACATCCGGCTGCAGGATTTACTCCGGCTTCTTTATATAATTCCAGTTGTGCTTGTTGTAATTTTACTTTGTCGTTTTTGAATTTTGCCGATAAAGCATCAATTTTGGGCTTAAGGGCTTGCATTTTTTGCGCAGACTTAAGTTGAGCAGAAGTTAAGGGTAAAGTTATGGTTCTTACCAAAGCCGTTAAAGCAATGATTGCTAAACCAAAAGCACCGGGAATTTTCACCAATTCAAAAATTTTGTAGAAAAACATCAACAAATTTAAAATCGGCCAAATTAACACGTTATTAAAAAATAGCTCTAGTCCTTGCATAAAATTTAAATTTAACCAATTAGTCAAATTGACCTAATTGGTTTATTTTACTGGGTCAAATCCGCCTTTGTTCCATGGATGGCATTTTAAAATTCTTTTAAAACCCAAAAACAATCCATTGATTATACCATACCTATCTATGGCTTCATATGAATATTGCGAACAAGTGGGGGAGAAGCGGCAAATCTTTTCAGTTAAAAATATTTTTTTAGCCCAGCCTGTGTCTAATGACAAATATTTTTGGTAAAACCTGATGCTTTTTAAAATAATTTTTTTCATTTGTTTGGCTTTTATTTATCTGTTATCCTGAACTGAATAAAGATATATTTGTTTATATTGTGTCATCCCCGCGATCCGCCAGCTGGCGGAGGGGATCTTAAATTGATTACAAGATTCCCCTTTTTCCTACCTGCGTAGGCAGGCAGGGGAATGATAATGAAAAAATTATAACAATTGGGCTTTATATAACAGTTCTTCTATTTCTTTCTTCGTTTGCTGGACAGAAAATTTATCAATTTTATTTGTTATTTGAATAACAATATTTACGCCCACTTTTATTTTAGGAGTAACGTTTTTAATAGCTTCCCGAATGATTCTTTTAGCTTTGTTTCTGTCGGTTGATAGGGGATAGGTTTTTTTAAAAACTTTGATTTGCCATTTTGAGCCACCACCTTGTTTGTCCTCGTCAATGGTAATTTTTAAATGTTGAGAGAGATGTTTTTTTCCACGCCTATTTACAATAAATGCGTTTTGTTTGTTTAAGCGAGAGTTTTTTGGCAGCATGTTTATTGTTAAATGCTTAACCGTTTGCGGCTTTGTTGTCTTCTTTTGGATAAAACTTTTCTTCCGCCAGTTGTTTTCATTCTACTTCTAAAACCGTGCTTTCTTTGTCTTTTAGTTTTTTTGGGTTGGTATGTGCGTTTAGGCATATGTATGTATTTTACATTATTTTTGAGATATTGACAATTGTGGATAACTTTGTCAATATGTGTGTAACTTGTTTATATAAATTGTTTATAGTTTTATAAACAATTTTTTGCCCTCACCAAACATGCCAATTTTATGAAAAATGACAGTTTGTGGCAACTGGTTTTAAATGAGATTGAACTATCTGTATCTAAGCCTACGTTTGCTACTTTTTTTGCCAAAACGAAACTGATGGTTTTAAACAATTGCGTAGCCACCATTGGATGTAATTCCGGAGTTGCTTTAAACATCATGGAAACCCGGTATTACAGTTTAATTAAGAGTTTGTTAGATAAACATACGAAAGTACAAAATTCGTTGTTGTTTAAAGTGTCTGGGTTTGTGGAAAAAGCTAAAGATCCCGGCCCTTTATTTGCCGTACAGCAAACCACTACCCAATTAAATCAGTCTTACGCAAGCAATAAGTATTCTCAGTTGCGACCGGACTTTGTATTTGACACTTTTGCGGTTTCTAGCTCAAATCAAATGTCTTACGCTGCTGCCACAGCAGTTGCCGCCACTCCGGGAACAGCTTATAATCCGTTGTTTTTTTACGGTGGTGTGGGAGTAGGAAAAACCCACTTAATGCAGGCAATCGGCAATGATGTTCTTTCTAGAAAACCAGCCACCAAAATCATTTATTGCGCCGGCGAGGAATTTACTAATGAAATTATTGATGCCATCCAAACCAAAACTACCAAAAAATTTAAAGATAAATATCGAAATGCACAAATGCTGTTAATTGACGATGTGCAGTTTTTGGAAGGAAAATTAAAAGTTCAGGAAGAGTTTTTCCACACTTTTAATTCCGTGCAAAGAAACGGAGGACAAATTGTTTTAACCTCCGACCGTCCTCCTCATGAAATTGACAGATTGGAAGAAAGACTGTTGTCCAGGTTTGAAGGGGGATTGATTGTTGATGTGCCAAATCCTGATTTTGAAACCCGGTGTGCAATTTTACGCATCAAAGCCCAACAAAAAAACGTGGATTTATCCATTCCCATTTCTCAAATATTGGCAGCTAATACATCCTCAGTCCGTAAACTCGAAGGGATGTTGACCAGACTATTGTCTGAGGCGCGGTTTAAAAAAATTCCTTTATCAGAAGATTTGGCACAACAAGTAGTGGGTAAACCAAATGGCGAAACCACGGTTGTTCAAAAAATTGTTTCTCCCAAACAGGTAACTGATGTGGTTTTGAAAAGATTTGGGCTGACTATTTCTCAAATAAAAGGAGAGAGAAGATCACGTTTTTTAGCCAGACCACGGCAAATACTCATGTATTTACTGCGTACAGAGTTAAGATTGTCTCTGGATGAGGTGGGAACTTGGGTTGGCGGCCGTGACCATACTACAGTTATGCATGGAGTTGACACCGTTGCCGGTCTTTTATCAACAAATTCAAATCTTAGAGAAGATGTGGAGTGGATAAAAAAACAGGTTTTTGTATAGTTTTTGGCGTTTTTCAACATATCCACAAAAATTTGCTTTTTGTCCACAAAACCATCCACAAAAATTAATCCGTGTTGGGGATATTTTTTTTAGTCTTATTTTCAAGGTATTGCGGGCTGAAAATAAAAAGTGTAAACTTATCAACGCGCACTACTAACTACTACTACTAATATAGATACAATCAAAATGAAAGCAACAATATTACAGGAAAACTTAAATAAAAGTTTATCTTTTGTAACCAAACTGGTGTCATCAAGAACACAGCTACCAATATTATCCAATGTTTTATTAGAAACAGAAAGCGGGTATCTTAAAGTCTCTACAACTAATTTGGAAACCAGTATGTCTTTTTGGGTAGGAGCGTCTGTTGAAGAAACAGGAGCAATTACAGTTCCCGCAAAACTCTTATCTGAAATTGTGGCTTCCTTTTCCCATGAAAAAATTATTTTATCAACGGACGGCTTTAATTTAAAATTAATCTGCGGAGACAGCGAATCTACCTTATCGGGGATTGATGCCAAAGAATTTCCTCCTTTACCGCAAACAGGTCAACAAAAAAGCATTATTTTGGATAAACACGTTTTAGACAACGGGCTGCCTTTTGTTTTGATTTCAGCATCACAAGATGAAAGCCGGCCTCTTTTAACCGGAATAAAATTTGCAGCAAAGGAAGAGCATTTGGAAATGGTTGCAACCGATGGCTACCGTCTGTCTGTCAAAGAACTACCGCAAATAAAAGGCATGGAAGAGGGCTTGGTTATTTCAGCTAAAGCCATGGCTGATGTATTTAGATTAGCAATTGAAGAAAAAGCTGAAAACATAGCCTTATATATAAGTAAGGATAAAAACCAGGCAGTTTTTAAACTGGAAAAAGCCATGGTAGCTACCCGCATCATCGAGGGGGAATACCCGGTATATGCAAAAATCATTCCCTCAACATTTACTACAAAATCTATTTTTAACAAAGAAGAAATGATCAGGGCGGTAAAACTTGCCTCAGTTTATGCCAGGGAAGCAGCTAATATTTTAAAATTTAAAGTAACTAAAGAAACGATTACCATATCAGCCAGTTCCGCACAAATTGGTGAAAACAAAACCACCATTTCAGCTAAAACCCAGGGAGAAGGAGGAGAGATTGCTTTTAATGCCAGATTTTTATCAGACTTATTAAATGTTTTTCCTGAGGAAGATGTGGTGTTTGAAATGAACGGAAATTTATCTCCGGGAGTTTTTCATCCCCAAAAAGATGAAACATATCTACACATCATCATGCCGGTAAGAATTCAGGGGTAATCATTAGGGGCTTGCCTTAATCAATGAAGAAGTGACCACCTTTTTATTAGTTGATGGATCAACAGAGGACCCTCGTAATAAATAAATTGGTACTAAAAACTCCTGGTTCGGATCGAAATAATAACCCAATTTAGCTCCTTGTAGCACTACATGTAAAGAATCAAATTGATCAAAAGAGGGCAAATAATTTGTAGAGTTTTCTGATTCTGCACGCAACATCACACCCTTACCAGTAGCAATCAAATTGGCCAAATCATTACCAGAAAAAGTGTTTACAAAAACAGCGGCTTGATTTAAACCAGGATAAAAGTTTCCATGAAAAGTAATAATATTGCCCGATGAATCAAACGTAAAATTAAAACTGTTTTGGTAAGACGTAGACGAAAGCATGGGGATGTTTTCAATCAACAAGTTGTAGGCTAGTGAAACCGAAGAAGCAGAGTCCTCAACAGCTGATAAAGGCTCACTTCCGATCAAAGACACAGAATAATTAATAGTTGGTTCAGAGACGACAGCAAAATCCGGTAGAGAACTTAAGTTGTCAATAAAAGATCTAGCGGTTTTATCAAAAGTGTCAACCATTTGCTTAGTAATTTTTTGAGCAGCCTGTTGAGCGCCGGGTTGGGAAAAAGACACAATTAATGGCGGAGTTTGAATATATAGATATTTCTTGTCCTGGTTCCACTGGTATAACGTGTGGTCACTGGAATTTTCTGTTTTTACGTCACCAGAAAAACCCATTTTTTTAGCCACTTCAATTACTTGTGTTTTTGATCCGTTGAGAGTTTTGTTTATTGGATATAGTCCAATTTGTTTTGAAGGCAGTTGTTGAATGTTTGAGGGATCATAATCTATCGTTCCAGTTACATTGTTGGCTGGTTCAACGCTAGGATTAACAACGTTAACAACCGGAGACGGAGAAGCAATCGTTTGTTCATAGCCTCTTTGTTTAAATCCTAAATATAATCCAACAACTATAGTTAAAATAAATAAAAATAAAATAACGATAAGAAAATATTTTTTATTCATACTTTAATTATTGTAACACCCAATAGTTTTAATTTTTATAAAAATAATTACACGCTGTTAAGTCAACAAACTGAGTCTTATCAGGGATACGCAAAAAACCACTGGCAACCCGACGTTCATAATGTAAATGAGGACCACCTGAACAGCCAGTATCATCAGTTCTGCCTAAAGGCTCACCTGTTTTTAAGGGTGTAGCACTAGAATTTCCATATTTATGACTTAAATTAGAAACAACGGGAGTTAAGTCTTGTAAGTGACCAAAAAATAAATAATCCTTAGGTTTTCCCGTTGGTGTTCCATCTTCGGTTCTTACGATTACTACATAATTTCCAAAACCAATCATTTCTTGAGAATTACACGTGTGATCCCCAACCGTAAAAGAGCTATTATATGAAAAAACATAACCATCAACGGTGTTATATACAGGAGATCCGTTAGTGGTACCTAAATCCCACGAATTAGTTTTACAGTGACTGTATACTTTGCCTGGATATTGTTGCATGTTGCAGTCTGTCCCATAAGGATCAAAATAAGGAGGTTGAGTTATTTGTACACCTGAATTAGTAGGGCAACCAAGAATATCAACAGGACCAATGGGCAACGTATATGAACCAATAGGAGTGTCTCCACCAGGAACGACACCTTCCCCTGGACCAATCAATTTATCAGAGCTTTCATTTTTAACAATAAACGCTGCGGAGTCGGATTCATAAACAATATTTGAATTTAATGGCAGATTAATAAAACCGGTAAAAAAAGCAAAGCCAATAATTCCAATTATAATTAAATAATATTTGCCCCAGAAGGTTACTGCCTTTTGACCGACTGCCCCTGCAGCTCCTCTTCCAAAGCTCAATATTGATCCAGTTCTCCCACCCAAATTAAACACGCTAGATAAAAAATTGTTTCCTACAGCTGATCCGACAGAGGAAATAGCGCCGCCAGCACCGCCAAAAGAAATTGAAGGAAAAGAAATTGAAGGAAAACGAAAATTAATACCAGAAATCATTCTTTGCGGAAAAGAAATGATTTTTTCTCCGAAACTGGAAGGAGGGGCAAATGCTCCCGTTGGTCTAAGTCTTTCAGGCAAACGCAGGCGTTTTTCAATTTGTGTTAACCATTCATAAGGAGACGTGGTTGCAAAAAGTTTGTCTAAAAAATTCGGAGGCAAATTGGCTATATTTAAAGCAGTGATTTTGCTTCTTAAGCTGATTTGCAGTTGAGTGGTTTGTGAAAGCCCATATTTTTTTAAAGATTCGTGGTATTCTGACAAAATCATGACTAACTTTTCTTTATCATCAACAGTTATTTGAGATTGAGACAAATCTTGCGAAATTACCGGATGAAGATCAATGGCAGCAGAAGTATAAGCAAAACCTGCAGAATAAGCAGTTAATTTTTCTTCTGTTTCAAAAGCAGTTATTGGAGGCAATTCATTTAATTCTTCCCGCGATGTTTCTACAAACGATAAAATAAAAGCAGAGAACTTTGAACCAGCTAAAGAAGGCGGTAATCCTAATTCCCGTAATTTTGATTGTTCAATGCGACTGGTGACCAAATCGACTTTTTGTTTTGTTTCTGTTGAAGATTCTTTAGCCACCTCTTGGGCTGCCATGGTGACCAGATCAATATATTGATTTTTGACAGATTCAGTTTGAGAAGAAAGAGCGGCATTTGCCTCAGAGTCTTGTTGTATGATTCCCAAAGCCTTTAGACGCGCAACTTTCAATTGTTCCCGCCATCTGGTTTTCCACTTTTCTCTCCAAGCATTTTCCGTTGCAGCAATTTTTTGTAAATAAATTGCTTTTTCTTCAACTAATGCTTTTAAAGTGTCAGGATCAATAGTTGAAGGAAAGCTTTTATCTGTTTCCGGAATTCTGAACAAATCTGGTTCAACCTGATTTGTCAAAAAATCTTCAAAACTGTTTCTAAAATTAACATTTGACACATATTGAGGAGGATCGAGGTTGTTTTGAATATTTAACCACGCAGTTCGTAGGGGATCGTTTAAAACAGTTAACACAAAATCATCAATCAGATTTTGTAAAGCTATATAGTTAGGTTCAGCAGGAGACAAACCTTGGCGGATCAGTTGGATATATTTTTGCAGCAGCAATTTTTTATCGTTGTCCATTATTTTTATTATATACTAAAAAATATTAAAATTTAAAACAATTATTCGTTGTCCTCGTCCCGATTTTCATCGGGATAAACTCCAGCGGGGATCTTTATTATTTTAAGATTCCCCTTTTCAGGGGAATGACATATAGAAACATGAGAAAAACAACACAAGTGAACGCTTACTGCCTGAGCTTGTCGAAGGCTAATTTACTAAACCCTTCGACTCTTCCCGATCTTCTTTGATTTTTATATGACTATCGGGATTCGCTCAGTGAATAATTAAATTATTATTTATCTTGTGGTTTTGGGGGAATGGGTTGGAAAACTACCTGACTTTGGTTTGGATTAGGGTTTAAATTTAACGGAGCTATGTTTCCTAAAGACATATTGGGTTGAGGATTGATAGGCGCTTGGTTTATCTGTTGTGTTGTGGGTTGAGGTTGAATTGGTAAATTGTTTTCTCTATCAACTGCCGGAGTTTTTGGTACAGTTCTGGCAGCAATTTCCATTGGATTAGTGGTAATTAATCTATGTTCTTCCGGAGAAGCAATTACCCTTACCGACACATGAGCAGGGCCGGCAAAGAACAACCCTTCTCCTACGTCTGCAGACAATAGTAAATGTTTTTCTCCCTCTGATAAATAAAATATTTCGGCCACTCGGTCAATTGCAGCAGCTGATTGCTTAAGAAGCATTTGAATTGATGAATTTTGCACAATAGCTTTACCTACTTCAACTGACAAAAAATCTTCCACGTCCTGAGTAATTGTCGTCAGCCCCAAATAATATTTACGGGCTCTTTTGGCAATTGAATTTAAGAAATTAGCGCTATCAGGATAACGCATCAAATACCAAGCCTCATCAACGATTAAGATTCTTTTTTTCAGATCACGTCTTATCTTGGTCCAAATAAAATCCAGTAAAATATACATAGCAATTGGACGGAGCTCATCAGCCAAATCTCTGATGGAGAAAACCGTAAATGCATTTTTAATATCGATGTTGGATTTTTGATTGATCAGGCCAACCAAAGAGCCTTTGATAAATTTTTCCAATCTATCAGCCAGGCTTTTAGAAACTGCGTCTTCCATACCCAACAATGTTTTATATAAATCTTCCATCAGGGGAGGCTCAAGATTTTGGGTTTTTGGGTCCGGAGTAATGCCTTTTTGTTTATATGCAGAAATAATGGCCCTATCCAAAACTGCATCTTCAGAAGGGGACAAATTGCCCATAATGACTTTAAATAATCCATGCAAGGAGAGAATTTTTTGACCTAATTCATTTTCTCCGGAATTGGTAAGCTGTGACAAATCAAACGGATTTATTTTAGTCGAAGAATTAAAAGAAAAAGTAATATATTCTCCATTAACAGATTTGCACATTTCCTGATATTCGTTTTCCGGATCAATGATGATGACTTCAGTGCCAAACATAATGCTGCGTAAAACCTCCAACTTAACCAGATAACTTTTGCCGCCTCCTGATTTGCCAAACACCACAGAGTTAGCATTTTCCAAAGTAAACCGGTCAAAAATCACCAAAGAGTCATTGTGTTCATTAATGCCGTACAAAATGCCTTCATTAGCAGTGAGTTCAGACGTGGTAAATGGAAAAGTGGTGCCTAAGGACGTAGTGTCCATATTGCGGGTGATCAATAATTTGTCAGTGCCCATGGGCAATGTTGACTTAAAACCTTCTTCCATTTGCAGTGAAGAAGGTTTAGTGATGATCATCAGCGATGACAGGGTTGATTCAACCTGTTTAGCAGTGTGATTTAATTCTTCTAAGGTCTCTGCAGGCACTGTCACATAAAGACCAAACTGGAAAAATTTTTCTGCTCCTTTGGTCAGCTGTTGTTGTAATTCTAAAGCATCTTCCAAAGCTACTTGTACTGACGGATCAATGACTTTGCCTCTTTTGATATCAGATTGAATTGTGGCTTCCATTTCTCCTACTTTACGCCGTAAATTATCCAGAATTTCTCGGGATTCTTGAGGATAAATAAACATTGATACATCCAAAGTATGATTAAACGAAACCAAAGGAGAGAGCCAATTAGCAGTTACAAAACGCGGATATCCGGCTACAAATAATGTCCGGTAATAAAAATTACCGATTTTTAAATGATCAAATTCTATTTCCACAGCCGGAGGAGCAATAATGTCTTTGACAGACACCAATCCTTTGGCAAAAGATTGTGCTTGAACAGGCGTCGTGTTTTCCGTAACACCTTTTTGTTTTAAAAATGGCAATTTGATAGATAAATTTACCATGGTTGCTTGTTGACCAAGGGAGTGGTATTGCCTTCCATATCTTTGGGTTTAGCAACCGCTCCCTGGTTAAAAATATCATAAAATAAATCAATCAGTTTTTGAGTTGATAGTTGGTAACCTTTAAGCCCGAGCCGGCCCAATTGTGACAATAAATGGTCCCGTTTAGGGGTTAAAACAGTTTCTGCGTGTTGTAAAATTTGGTCTTTGGGAAAAGGTAAGCCTTTTTTAGTCATCACATTGGGTAAAGACTTGGTTCCCAATTCCAAAGGAGAAAAAGGAATTACTATATAAAATTTTTTATCCAAAACATTTTTTTCTTTTACAGTTGAAGTAACAAATTCACGGTATCTTTTGATGCGTTCTGCCAACACAGGATCTGTTTGTTTGTTTTGGGCAGCCTCAAGCTGTCGCAGGTATCCGGTAATATCTTTGTGCTTGCTCCTTAAATATAGTTGGATAGGGAATGACAATGAGTTTAACAATCCTGAATAGGCAAAAATTAAAGCTTCCTGTTCTTTCTCCGATAATAGCCCGAAGTTGACAGCAGTGGTTTCAATGATCAACATCACTGCACCTTTAGTAGTAATCACTAAATTGTTTTTGATATCCTCAATTTCAGTAAATTCTTGAGTTGAAGCCCTTATTGGTGTTATCGGTTCTGACATAGGCAGGTTATTAAAAAATTCTAAACTCTAATTTCTAAATTCTAAAAATGTTTAAATTCTTTTTTTATTTAGAATTTAGGATTTGGGATTTAGAATTTAAACATATTATATCTTATTTTTTCCGAAAAGTTCTTGAGTGAGTTTTTGTCTGACAATATCTCTTTCATTGATGGCTGAAATTTCAAGGGCAGGTATCACTTCGTTAATCAAATTTACTTCAATTCGATGAAACTGATAAGTCTTTTTAGGATCCTCAATCTCAATCAGGTAGACACCTGCTGTTAAAGGAGTGGAGGCAGCGAACTGTCCCAAGCGGTTAGTTTTAAGAGCTCTGACCGGCACGCCTTCTTTATCTTGGACTGTGACAATAATATTAGGCAAAAGATTGCCGGAACTGGTTTTTATAATGCCGGTAATCACATTGGCTTGATTGGTAAGTTTTGGCATGCCAACCTGGGTAGCGGTTTGCGGGGCAACCATTTTGATGGTTGACCTGGTGTCTGCATTTAAAGTTGTATAATTTGTGGGTTTTTCAATAGTGCCCACCTCTTTTTGCAGTAACTGTTTTTGTAAACGGATCAATTCCAAACTCAAACGCTCTTTTTCAGCCAATAATAAAGACAGCACCTGCTGTACTTCGATCAGCCTTTCTTTGGCAATTGTGCCTTCCTGTAATTCTTTTTGCAGTGACTGGATTTGTTCAGACAGTTTTTTCTCCATTTGTTGGTATTGATTCTTAATAATAGTTACGCTTGCGCCAACCGTGCTGGTAACAGGCCCATTTTGGGTTTTAGCAGAAGTTGGAGCAGGCGGAGGACTAAAATCCACTTTTTTACCAGTCAGAGATTGAGACGAAGCGTAATTGCCAATAACTTTGGGTCCGGGTACTGGTGGAGCGCCAATTTTCCACTTATCAGCATCAGATTTGACTTGGGGTTTAGGTGCGGCTGTCGCAGGCTTTGGTATTGGGACAACAGGCGGTTTATAAGGCTTGGGCGGAGCAGCAGGCGGAGTAATAGTTTTGCTTTCTTTTGGTTTGGTTTGTTTTGGCAGCGATGATACATAAGCCTTTTTAGCCATTGCTTGAGCTAAAGGTGTTTGAACAGTCACAGGTTTTGGTAATACAACTTGAGCTGACGTCATGTTATTCAAAACTTCAGGAGGCAGGTTATTTTTTTTATAAATATATTGAGTTGGCGAATAAATACTTCTAAAAAAGGCCACAATCCAGCGGTCCATCGGTCTTTCCTCAATTGGTACAAAAGCCAGGCCAATGCCTAATAAAGCCAGGAATCCGGCAATCGGATAGCGGAATAATGCAGGAATAAAACCAACCCTGGTCATCAGATATGCTGCCAAAGAACAACCTGCTAAATAGGCAAATTGTTTTAAAGTTATATCTCCTACCAGTTTAAATTGAAAACTGGTAACATTTTGAGGTATCGGATGTTGCTCCATATTATTTATTGTTCGAGACCTGCCTGCCTACGCAGTCAGGCTTTGCAGGACGAGAACTAATCATTGTCAGCTTCTCATCCACGACTTCGTCGGGATTCGAAGAATAATTATTTTGTTAATATCAAGATTCTTTGATATTTTTATAACACCATCATAAATCCGCTTTTTAAACGGAAATTTGATACAAATCAATATGCCGATCACACTCAAGTTTACATGATTTTTTTAATAAAATCATGTTTTTATAAAAATGATCGAGCATGCACGATGTATTATCAAATACTATCGGCATATCATTAATATTTAAATTGTAAAAGTAATAGACAATGATTTCAACAGGGTCAAACTTAATCAATCAAGCTGTAAGTGTATAAAGCATGATAAATCTTAGGCTTTGGTATAATACAAACAGAATATTAAATATCAAAAATCAAATAGCAAATATACATATTAAAAATTAAATATTTTTTAAAATTTAAAACATTTAATCATTGATTTAAAATTGGTAATTAGAAATTTGAAATTATATGCGCATCGCTTTACTTGGTTCTTTTTTTAATCCTCCTCATTTGGGGCATATTTTGGTTGCCCAGCAAGTGCTGGATTTTGCCGGAGTTGAGGAAGTTTGGTTTTTGGTAGCCAATAAAAGTACTTTAGGCAAAGAACCAATAACTCTTAAACACAGACTGGCCATGGTTAAATTAATTGACATGACCAAAGTAAAAATTTCTCAATTGGAAATTGATTATAAATTGTCAGGCAACACCATAGAAATTGTACCCATCCTTAAGAAAGACTATCCGGAACATGAATTTATATTTATTATCGGTTCTGATCAATTACCTGATTTTCACAAATGGGGGAGTTACAAGCAGTTGTTAAAACAAATGAAATTTTTGGTTGTCCCCAGACCAGGGTATCCTGTCAAGCCCCTGTATCAAGATATGGCGGTTTTAAATGAACCACAGTTAGTGACCATCAACTTGTCATCAAGTTTAATAAGAGATAGAGTGAAAAAAGAACTGCCAATTGACAATTTCGTACCGGAAAAAGTGAAGGAATATATAATTAAAAATAAATTATATAAATCCTAAATCTCAAATTCTAAATCCTAAAAGCGTTTTTGAATTTTGTATTTGGAATTTATTTAGAGTTTAGAAATTAGAATTTAGAGTTTTATTTATGAGGAAAATTAATATTCCATCAGAGTCAACTAAAATTGTAGATTTCATTCGTCAAACTGTGCAAAAAGTTGGTTTTTCTCAAGTGGTAATTGGTTTATCAGGCGGTGTTGATTCAGCAGTAGCTGCAGCATTAGCTACCAAAGCTTTGGGAAAAGAAAACGTACATGTGGTTATACTGCCTTTTGGAAAATTACATACGCAAGCTAAAGAAAATGCTACCTCCCTGATTAAACAACTACAAATTCCTGCACACCATGTTCATGAAATTGAAATTACTTCAATTGTTGAGGAATTAAATAAAAAGCTAAATCTATATTCTTCGAATCCCGACGAAGTCGTGGATGAGAAGTTGACCATGAATAGTTCTCGATTCGCTAACGCTTTCTCGAACAATAAAGTAAGACTTGGTAACATCGCGGCCCGTACTCGTATGATTGTGCTTTTTGATTTTTCCAAAAAGTTATCGGCATTGGTTATGGGCACTGAAAACAAATCAGAACATATTTTAGGGTATTTTACCCGTTTTGGGGATAGCGCCTCAGACATTGAACCGATTCAACATTTGTATAAAACAGAAATTTTTAAGCTGGCTAAACATTTACAAATTCCTGAAAGCATTGTCAATCAAGCGCCTTCTGCAAATTTATGGGAAAACCAAACTGATGAAGGGGAATTTGGATTTACATATAAACAAGCTGATGAAATAATTTGTGCATTAATTGATGAGCAAAAAACCGAAGCAGATTTAATCAAGCAGGGGATTAATCAAGCTACAATAAACAAAGTTAAGAGTTGGATAAAAAAAATGGAATTTAAACAC
>Ga0209210_1000754_pt1 | contig 31254 bp, 27 predicted proteins | sample RifGroA1_FD_183991 | JGI IMG/M metagenome (GOLD analysis project Ga0209210, IMG submission 183991) | Contaminated groundwater microbial communities from Rifle, Colorado, USA - Rifle Groundwater A1 (SPAdes) (version 2) | ecosystem: Environmental > Aquatic > Deep subsurface > Groundwater >...
AGATTGGCGTAACAAAACAAGAACATGGACTTGCGATTTTATGATGTCAAACACGGCGATTGCTGCCTCATTCTGAGTCAGAAAAATGAGGCTGTGTTAGTGGATTGCGGATATAACTCCACGACCGGATGGAAACCATCCGAGGGTTTAGCAAAACAGGGATTTGGTTCTCGCCGAAGATTGCATCATTTAATCATGACCCATCCCGATCAGGATCATCTTGCGGATTTGCCAGGCGTGATTGAGAAATTGAAGCCGGTGAATGTCTGGCAACATCCGCAATTAACGCTCCGGAATATTTCAGAATTGAAAGTGACTTTGAGTAAAGCCCAGGAAGCCTACCTTGCGAAAAAGAAAACTTCCGCCGAGCTTCAGCCGATTGAGGTTTCAAAAAACTTCCAAACGATGCAGCTCCGACAATTCTATCTCCCTATCGGTTCCGTAAGAGACGCAAACGATCTTTCACTTGTAACGTTCCTTACCGAAGACCGCTTTACTGTTTGCTTCCCCGGCGATCTCACCGCCAGAGGTTGGAGGCTTCACTTAGAGAACAAAGCTTTCCAATATATGCTCCGAGAGACAAATCTATTTGTCGCTTCCCACCACGGACGACCGACCGGTTTCTACGAACCTGTTTACCAGTACCTTTACCCGAAGCTCATTGTCATTTCCGACAAAGAGCAGACCAAAGGCCGGACGGTCATCCAACGAGTTCCCTATACCGAACATGCTTACGGCGTGAAGATCAACGACGGAAGTTTTCGCAAGGTGCTCACGACCAGAGGCGACGGACGTATCCGTATCGTTGTGAAAGACCGGCTGTGGAGAAGGTGAATTATAAATTGCAGATCCGACAATTGCGAATGCGTGATGTTGATGTGCTGCTTGAAAGACGCTCGCGATATCTCCCCCTTGTGAGCCGATTCCAGGCATAAGAATGCTGGCCTGTCCAATCATCGAAAATATCTTTAATGCATATCTACGAATAATATCTGTCTTAGTGCCAGGCAATACGAAGTTACGAACGCCAAGTTTAAGGCTAAGATCAAGAATCATATCTGGGGCTTTGTCCACGATGAACCCCCCCTCTGATTCTAGATAGCTCTGATGTGTCATTACGAGCCCGACTATTGGGATTAAGTTTGCTTCTTTGGCTGCAACCACGAACGATTCTAAAGTCTTAGGGCCAGCTTGCGGGAAAATAATGAAACTCTCCAATCCCGCTTCCTGACAAAGACTGGCCAGAACTTTACCCATGGCTGGAATGTCTGTTCCGGCTTTCTGATGATCATAGATAACGGGATAATTCTTGACCGCTTTTATGCTGTGAACTACTTCCTTTAAGCTAAACCTAAGACCAAGCGAAAAACCGATTTTTACGGCTACGACTTCTGTAAAAGGAGCACAGGTAGACACCAGTCGATTTAAACTTGCCAAATCCGAAACATCTGCGGCAAGAATCAGTCCTGACTCAGACAGTAGTTCTCGGGATTCCATTTTTTTCCTCTATCACGGCTAAAGTGCTCGCCATAATAGGCAAACACAATAATTCCCGCCTGGAAGCGGTTTCCTTCATATAAATGACAAACACTCCTTCGCTCCTTCGTCTTCAGGAAGGGGAGTAATTATACCGCCTTAGGAAAAAAACGTCAAGGTGTTGTTTCAACAGAGCATAACGGCCATTGGTACATTGTTTGCACAAACCCAAATCGTGAGAGGCCTGTACTCAGGCGGACTATACATCCATTTATCCTTAATGTATAATCATACATTAATGCAATATTGAAAAGAAAGGAGGCGATACCCATGTTAGAACAAGTCAAGTTCTTGGACATGTTCAGCGCCATCTCTCAAATGATCGTTGCCAGATTCGCCTTGCCCAGAGTTCCACCCATGGAATACAAGGACTCGATGGACACCTGGCAGTGCTGGCGGATTAATGGCTGGCAGTCATTATGGTTGGTCATCGCGCTACCCAATTCCGATCAACCTTTCCGTGAGCAGTTCGGCTGTATCGGCATAGTAGAAGAGGGGTTCGAAGAGAAGATATCAAAGGATACCACTCTTCAGCTAATGAAAAGGCTGTTTCTATTCCGCGTGATCACTCTCGGTGATAACTGTCCCACTTCCCGGGGGCGGGACATCCGAGTCGACTGCCCTGATCGGGATTACGGTCATGATTACATTGGAGCGAATGTTCCCTTGGAAGTCATCGGCGGCATCATGGAGATGCTGGCGGCCTTAAGGGCATCAGATCGTTCACGGCCAGAACAGTGAACAAACTGAAGCCATCTTGCACCTGTCCACAGCTACACATTGCTTGAATGCCCCCTTCATTGGGGGTTTTCTAATTCTCTTCAAAAACTCCCCCGCGCATTCAGTCGGCGCGGTTGAGGGCATTCCATCTTCGCCCGAAACCGCATTCACAGCCGATCCGACCCAGGCTTGCGGGATTCTGTGCGAAGCACCCGCAAGCCGTTCCCGCCGCCTACCTTCATCCCAAAATATGAAGGCGGCGGGAGGGGCGGAGTCGGGCTCAAAAGTAGAGCGGTCATTAGGCTTAAAAGTCAGTCTCAGACCGCGATACCGCAAATCGGTACCTCTACTTAACACATACATAGGGTTAAGTATACCTAAGTGGAGGCAGCTCTTCTGCTTTAGTTGTCTCGTAGAATGCCCTATAATTGTTCCAGAGGAACAGCCAACTCGAGGTAGGTTATCCCGCACGAGAAGCATAGCCAAATCGTGATAGGTTAAACTGCTCAATACGGTATCAGCCATTCCATAGCTTTAGCGGAGTATGGTCGCCCTAGTCAATGCCTATAAAGATTGACTGAGAGCCATTTTTTTGATATAGTGACATTAGTATTGAATGAAATTTGAAATAAAGGAGAAAAACATGCATTCACTCGTTGAATTGCAAAAAGTCTTGCAAGACCTTGATTTGATCGGTACGATCGATGGCTGGGAACAAAGGTTAAGCGTTGCTATTAAAGATGAGCGAGTGCGATCAATCCTTGATCTTGAAACCCCAACCATAACCGATCTGTCAGAAGTATTTGATACTCCCGGTAGAATCCTAGCAATTCGTATGGATCTGAACAGGGAGGTCAAAAATCACAAGAAGCCGGTTATTGCGCTTCTAATCTTAAAGGGTATCATTTGTGGTAAGATACCAAGCGAGAAAATAGCTACTCTCATCGATGGCGGAAATTATAACTCCGCTCGAGCAATGAGCTTCTATGCTCATCGCTTTGATATGAAGAGTATTTATGTCATGTCTCGTTTATTCCCACAGAACATCATTGACATACTAAAACAGAGCGGGCTTGAAGTAATCCAAGCTCCAAGAAAGTATGAAAATGCTAGGGAGCGAGAATTCTATGAGTATTTACGCGACCTAGTTAGAGATCACGAATTTTGCTCAAGTAAGCAGGGACTATACTGCACATGGCATGCCAGGGATGGTGGTAAAGCCCTATACCCTCTAGGTTGCGAAATCGCTAAGCAATTAGAGGTTGTGCCCGACATTGTTATTTCATGCCTCGGTGCAGGGACTACTTTAGAAGGTGTGCAGATTGCGATTCAAAATTACTTTAGTGAGATTGGAGGGAAAGTTCCCGAAATTATGGTGGCAGAACATGAGCTTTCTCCACTTTTTGCCAAAAGAATGCCGGAGCTTGTATCTCCACCATCTCAACATCTGGGAAAAGTACTGGAAGACTTTTACACTACAGTACCAGAACTTCCTCACACCGTTATAGGTCCGCATTACGATGAAATTAACCCTCTCCTTTCCGAGAAGTCAATTGCACGTATCACAGGGATAGTACAATATTCTCAGGATGGATGGAAATATGTCCATCAAGAGCTTCTTAGAAAAGGCCTATCCGTGGGTAATTCTTCGGCAGCTAATATATCAGCTGCAATTCAATTAGCCAGAGATGGCAAAACTGTTCTCACTGAAATTTTTGAACCATTCTGGCAGTTTTACTACGACCCGAACCATTAATACGACCAACCATCTTGCATGGTTGGTTTTTCTATAATGTGCCGCATCTTCCTTTTGGATAATCTAGAATAGATAGTAGAGGCAAAAACTGCTTAAGAAAGCTATTACTTTGCTCCTCCCATCCTACCCTTGAGAACTATAAAGGGTTAGATTAGTAACAACCTGCTCAGGATGCGTCGATATGGTAATCTGAAAATAGTTAGAAATGACCAATCTGGGCTTGGATTTCAAAAAGTTCTAGCTCGAGGTGCCCAGCCAACTCGAGGTAGGTTATCCCGCTCGAGGAGCATCGATAACCCGGGAGTGCTAAGTGTGAAAATCTTTTAATATTAGCAACCCAGATACAAAATGGAATTAATCCTTTCAAAAGCTACATTTGGGATGTTGTCATCGGTATTTATTTTAGTTGGGGGAATACCGTATATAAATGACATTCTCAAAAGACAAGTTAAGCCACATGTTCTAAGTTGGCTCGGCTGGGGTTTTATTACGGCCATAGGAGCCTTTGCGATGCTTGCTGAAGGTAGCACATGGGCAGTTGCTCTTATTTTTGCCAATACTGTAATGTGTTTGATGATAGCTTTCAGCGCCATGACAACTAAAACGGGTGTTTGGTCTACGGGTATACAAGATTATGTTTTCTTTGGTGCTGGCTTGCTTGGGATACTGCTTTGGCAAATTTTAGATATGCCGATTTTGGCTTTAATCTGCGCCATCTTAGCGGATTTGGCATTCGGTATTCCAACAATTATTAAAACCTTTAAAGACCCCACAACAGAGACCCCACTCCCGTGGGCTATGTCGGTAGTAGCTGAAATTTTTGGATTACTTGCCTTACAGAATTTTGTATTTCACGAAGCGGCATATACCGTATATCTGTTCATTTTTGATATGATTGTGTTTCTCCTAATCCTTAAGATCTTTAAACGAAAAACTATTCACATCCCAGAAACAGAGCCCACTAGCCATAGATAGGCTCTAATGTTCCCTACCAACCCCAGCCAACTCGAGGTAGGTTATCCCGCTCGAGAAGTGTGCATAAAAACATATGGCAGAAACAATTCAACAATCAGCCTTAGGTGAGATAATAAACAGTGAAACTGCTTTAGTTCTTTCTGCCGAAGAAAAATACGGGGGTATTTGGAACCATGCGCTTGATTTTATGGATTTGCTCGGATATTTTGCTAAATCTATTGATCCTGACCGCTTTATATTCGCAATATTTCTTGGGCACGTTAAAAAACATTATCTACTGTCTATTTTGTCAGCAGTTCGGCTACATCATGTCCAAACAGGAATGAATATACGACAACTAATAGAGGCTGGATCTTGGGCTGCTTACAGTATTGCTAACCCCGAACAATCAAAATTCAGCATTGAAAATGATGGAATTCTCGATGTTCCAGATAATCTAAGGGAAGCTAAAGACAAATGGTTGGATGCTAACCATAAACAACACTCCGACTCACTTAAAAATCTCAAAGCAACTATCAACAAGAGTACAGGACATGCTAATTTGGTTTATTCTATGAAATCTTTTAAAGCAGATTTTAAGCAAGGCAACTTTCATATGCCATTTTTCGATTATGAAGAACCACGGCATATTAAAAGTGACCTGTGGTTCGCGACTAATGTAGTCATGGGTCTGTTGGATCTTTTTTATGGAATCAATCAGCCGCTGAATGCTATTCAATTTCAACCAGATTTTGCTGCAAGACTCGTAGGTTTAAGACAAGCCAACGATCGATTTAAATCTGAATTAATGAAAGACTTTCAACTGGAGAAAGTGAAAAACATAGTTAAAAAAATCGTCCAAGAAGCCCAAATTATTAAAGATAAGCATACGGATGAGGTGGGAGCTGTAGTTAATTACGCTTGTATTTTTGCTCAGAGCCAAACTGAATATAATGAAATGGAAACCACTCTAAAAGAATGGGGCAAAGCAGTTCATGAAACCAAAACAGGTTTTGTATATAAAATCCCACCATTAGAAACATCTGCAGGAGAATTAAGATTACTAAAACTTCGCAAACCAGATTCTAGTCGTCTAGAAAGAGGCGATGCTGACTTTACGGTATCTAATTATCCTGAATTTAAAGAGAAATACCTGGATAAGCCTGGTTTTGGAATTATCGAACGGTCAGAGATGGAGATAATGGAATTAAAAGATTCTGATTTCAACATATTAGTTTACTTCTCTTATCCAACTTTGGAGAAGGTGCTCGAGATGGGTCAATAAGGTAATCTAAAAATAGTTAAAAATGACCAATCTGGGCTTAGACTTCCAAAAGTTCTAGCTCGAAGTGCCCAGCCAAAGAAATGGCATTCATCTTTTGATGGATGGCATTTCTTTTGTTTGTGTGATGCAGGGATCGAACCTTGGGAAAGGGGTCGGGAAAACGGGAGTTTTCCCGTAGTGGAGGCAACCTGCTAATATGTTATTAGCAGGTGTCGGAACCGCAAGGGTCCGAGGAGGAGTGAGGTAGCCCGAACTCCGACAGGTTCTAGTTCTGCTGGTTAGCAGAACGGACCCCTACCGCCCCAGCCATTCTTCGCCAACCATCTTTCGCTAAAGCTTCAGAATGGTTTGGCTTCGGAATGGCCTTGCCAAAAAGGTATGTATTACACATATATTTTATATAGCTCAAAATCTTTAAATTTTTACTACGGTTATACCGAGGATATTAAAGATCGCTTAAAGTCGCATAATGAAGGTAGGGTTTTTGCTACTGCACCATACCGTCCATGGAAGTTAGTTTTTTACGCCAGCTTTGCTAATAAAGAGTTGGCTAAAGATTTTGAGCGATATTTAAAAACGGGAGCAGGTAAAGCATTTGCTTACAAAAGGCTTGTCCATTCCGAGGCCTTGAAGAAGGATAAGGAGGGGCGTAAATGCTATTCCGTAGCTCAACAGAGCGAAGGGTAGCCGCCCCAGCCAATCAGAAAATTCTCCTCGCGAAGCGAGGATGAAATAAAGTGAGGTTTTGGTATGGTAATATACAGCTATGGATGTAAGAATTATTACCGTGCCAATTACTCGTACTGAACTCAAGAAAATCGCCGAAGAGAGATTCGGTGATTTGGTGAAGGCAGTTGTGGATATCGAAACAGGTGCTATGGCGATCAGCGGAGAATTGCATGCCGATGAGGAGGCAGCTCTTTTGGAGCAAGGATCAAAGCAGAGAAATCTATGGGGGATTAATCTGTATCCGGATATCACCGACGAGAACTGGATAGAATTTGATTCAATGATCAATGTGCGGCCATCGCAAAACAATCGTTCTCGTTGCGTGGAAGACAAAATGATTTGTGAGAAGGTAATAAAGATCGTTAACGATTTGATCAAATAATGGTTTATCATCAAGAACTATCTCACGGCAGATGGTCAGAATTAACCCTAGTGGAACAGCTGGGGAATATTGGAAGCGAAGTCAGCCGGATGATTAATTGGCGGGACAAAGACAAGGATATCGCAGAAAGAGCATTTGAACGAGTGTTGGAATTAATTGATTTTACCCTGGCTAATTTGCATAATAAATATCGTCTGCGAGAAATTGCCAGAAGCAGAGAATTATTGGTGACCCATTGGATAGCGGGTTCCCCTACTAGCGCTCTCGAATTAGATCGGTTAAATAAGTATTTTTTCCAGTTCGCCCTATTAGCTAATTCAAAAAGTTAGCTCTATCCAAATCAGAACATAGTGTGTAGGTTAGAACCAAATTAGTGAAAACTGGTAGAATTAAGGTATGAGGAAAAATATTTGGATTGTCTATGTCGGGATAGTCATTTTGGGCGTTTTTGTGTTTCCGGGCAAGGGTTTAGCTTTTACGCCGGACACGGATTGTGTGATTCAAGATTTTAATTCCCAAATTCAACTCAACCCCGATGCTTCAGCCAAGATCGACGAAACTCTACTGGTCGATTGCGGAACTTTGCCTGAAAAACACGGCATTTTTAGAATATTGCCCACTAAAGTTAATCGTGGGCAGGGGATTTATCCCTACACCAAAATCAAATTATTGGGCATTACTAATACCCAAAATGTGCCGTATCAGTACGAGACGATTAATGATAGGTTTTACCACACATTAACCTGGAAAATCGGCGACCCTGATATTACGATCAGAGGACTTAACACCTACAAGATCTCCTATCTTATAAACAATGTTGTTATCCCTTCAGACAACGGGAACGCGCTTTATCTTAATTTAAACGGCAATTTCTGGGAATTACCGATTAATAAATATTCTGCCACGGTTAATTTGCCCAATAGCATTACTAAGGCCAACACCACAGTACAACTTTATTCCGGCGAGTTCGGAAGTGTTGGTAATAAAAATGTTCAATTAACTTGGTCACGGGATGGCAAAAATTTTATGGTCAGCGCCGCTAACCTATCGCCTAAAACTGGGGTGACGGTTTGGGCGGAGTTTCCGGCAGGGATAGTCTCTCTTTTTCAACCCAGTTGGTTTAGTCTTTATGGACAATATCTCTGGATTTTGCTTTTGTTAGCTGTGCTTTGGTTTGGAGGGAGAATTTGGCAGCGGTTTGGACGAGATCTCAAATTTAAGGGTCCGATAGTGGTGGAATATGATCCGCCCAAAGGCATGTCGCCCTTAGAAACGGGCTTACTTACCACTTACGGAGCGATAAAGCCAACTTTTATTAGTGCCACGATTGTTGATTTAGCGGTGCGCGGTTATTTAAAAATTAAAGAAATTAGCGACGCTAATTGGCTGCAGCAAAAAGACTGGGAACTTAACTTATTGAAATCAGATTTGTCTGGTTTAAAGCCGTTTGAGCAAAAATTGTTGACCGGCTTATTTGGAGAGAGTCTATCTTTGGATGCTACGACGAAAATTTCATCACAAAAACGAATTGGGCGAATAATTAGGTGATTGGGGATATATCTGTTACCCTGATTATGCGTTATTAATAAATTGATAGGAGATCTAATGGAAGATCAAATGACTAATATGCCCGCAGATGGTGCAGAAGCCGAGTTAAAACCTGGGGTTTGTACAGATTGCAACTGCGATCCTTGCGAATGCGAGGAAGCAGCCCCTACTAGAGATGCTGCCGAAACAGTATCCGAAGGCACAAAAGAGGGGACAGAAGAAAAGTCTACTGAAGAAGCTACTGAATAAGCAGAGACTTTGTTCTACTTACACTAATCGATCCGGGGCGGATGAATTAGTGGTGGGTGTTAAGTAATATGCCCACCTTGCATAATGCGAGGTGGGTTTTTTGAAAACTTGTCTGATTAAGCCTTGACTTTGAAGGTCAGGGCCGGGCCATACCAAATTGTTTGCCAATCTGTCGGAGTCGGCAATTTAGTACCGGATACTGTCCAGGTATAGGTTTTCTCTCCAGATAAGGGTTTTAATAAATCATAAATATTTTGAGTGATTACAAACTCAGATATATTTCCAGGGAGGGGCAGATAAAGGAATTTTCCTTCCGGCAAATAGCCGCCGATCTTGGCTATATATAAATTGGCATTCGGTATATCCGACCAATCAAATATGGTTTGAGGTAATATCTCGGTATTATCGGGAGGAGCAATTAAATCAGCGGCAGTTTTTTTGATGATAGTTCTAGATTCGGCCAAGGCCCAATTATCCGGATTAGTATTAAGCCCTGCGGGCAAAACCGACCAAGTAAAAGTACCATCGGGATAAGTTTCTATCCGACTGGATTTAAGTTTAAAAATAGTTTGTTTCCCGACTGCGACGCCACTATCCGACCCCGGCGGGAAAGGTTGGCCATTTAGTAAGGTTTTAATATAAAAAACCGGCATCAGGGGACTATCGGACGAATATTCCCATTGCAAAGTAATGTCTATAAACGGTATGTCTAATGAGAAATTAATTCCATCAGCCGGGGCGATTAAATTCAATTCATCGAAAACCGCCATAAAGATGTCTTTATTGGGACTGGAATACCCAAAAGGAGGTTGGCCGGTAGAAATACCATGAGCGTAAGTCCAAACAATTCTGTTGCCTGCGATTTTAGGCCGAAGTTGGTCACCGGACATCGGTTGCCCTGGTGGCACAGCCGAGACGGCAAATTCTTTATTTTTGCGCAGATCGTACATATAAATATCTGCATTCCCGGTCATCGGACCGGTTGGTTCGTCGTTACGCAAATCTTCCCAGGTAATCACATTTTTATAGATGTCCGGCAAACGTTGATTTTTAGAATCAGTAGTAATTTGTTGGTCGCCAGCGTCAGAATTAGACAGATCGCGCAGATAAATATCAAGATTGGTGTTACCATTTCTCTCATCGGTCCACGCAATCAGATTTTGGTAGATGCTGGGGGAGTATTGATCGGATAAATCGGTAGTAATTTGCTCACCATTGGGATTGGGGGCCGCAAAGTCGTACAAGTAAATATCCAAATCGTCATTTCTGTCGTCTGCCCAGACAATTTTTTCATCGCCGGTAATAACATTGTAGTGATAATTAATATCTTGTTTATTGGAATTAACAAAAGTTAATTGCGTAGATATCCCGGTGCTAATTTGATATTGCCATAAATTAGTAGTGCCACCGGATTGGCGCACAAAAATGATTTTATTATTACTGCCTATATCGCACAACACATCCGTATCGGTGGGCAATTTGGGTACAGCATGACCGTTAAATGGATTATCAAAAGTACTGTGCCAATAAATAGTTTTGTTTTTAACATAAATCACATAAGCTCCGTTAGTTTTGACGGAGCTAAAATCTATTACATTACCGGTTGCGATCCAGACCGGTAGTTGCCCCGATAGGAGATCGTAGTACATTACTCTGGTGTCGTTGATGTTGTAAGTGGTTAAGCTTAAGTAAGCCAAACCATTTTCGGCTAAGTCCCAGAGTTCATCTTCGCGAGCGGTGTCATTCAGAACTGGCACCTCTGTTTTTATATTAATTACCGCCGCTCGGCTAATCCCGCGAAGATAATTTTTGAGCGAGGTGAAATTAAAAATAATAACTAACACTGCCACAGCAACTATGGCAGTTAGTATTAATGATAGATCGTGATTAAGTTTGAATGTTGGCTGTTTTTTCATATCCCTATTATTAATTGTACTATAAATTAATACGCCCGCTTAATTACTTGACAGGAAAGATCAATGCTGTAATATAAACTTCAGGTAGTATTTGCACCTTCTACCTCTAACCGGGGCCTTTCCCTGCACTACCTCCTATAAAGCCCCCGTCGTCAGACGGGGGCGCCCTTTACATCAGAAATATTGCCATAGTTGGCATACAAAAATTTGCCTATTAATTTTATAAATAGTATACTAATTTTCACATTAGGTTGTTTTTTAAGACTACCAAAACACCTTTGAGCACTTTGCCAAGAAGGAGGAGACTTATGGCTGGCTGCATGATGTCGCAGAGCGTTGCGGATAAATATTTTCGCCAGATCCTCGAAGCTCTTAATGAATGCGAGGTTGTGCTGCAAGAATCGCTCCGCGTAGCGGCCAACACAAAGAACAGTAGAAGAAGATGGGTTTCGGTGGACGGGATGTATCAAGATAATAAAATTTATATCCGTAGTTGTCCCAACCGAGTAAATATGGTGTTGACGCTAATACACGAGGCGTTGCATCACGTCTTTCAAGAAATTCCAGAATACGAATCAATCGGTGAGGCGATCGATTTATTGTCTTATCAGTTATTTTGCCGATTTTCGACACGCCAATTAGAGCAACTGGCATACTACTTGAAACATTAAGGAGGCGATAATGGTTGCCGCAAAAAAGCCCAACGACGGATTAGGTAAGTTAATCAGGTTACTCATCGATTTCGACGCATTTGTAGTATCCGAGTGGCCTACCACCATGGAAGAATTGTTGACGATATTGGTGGACAATGACCTGCTCGACGATAGCAACCAGGGAAAAGTGTTGAGTTGCGAGACGGCAGAGGAGCAACTGGCGGCATTGGTCGAGATGCTGATCGTGGATGGTATCCTCGAGCCCAGCTATCGCAAAGATCTGGGGCTGCCCGAACCTGAACCATCGCCACTCCCTTCCTTGGGGTAATCTGCTTACCCTCCGGCCACAGAATTGGTGGGAGAAACACACCTAAAGAGGACCTTGTTAATATCGGTCCTCTTTTTTATGCCATTTTCTGACCGATTTTGGTTTGCAATAGCGCTTGGTTGGGGATAAATCGGAGATTGACAAAAAGTTGGCTTGAGAGCTAAACTTTTGATGTGGGTGGAGGTAACCATTTTAGCATAGGAGTTTTAAAATAAATCTGAAAGAGACCTCGTCTTTCAGGTGTTTTTATTAGTAATTATTTATGGCTATGAAAAAGTTAATTTTGCATAGATGGATTCCAGTATTGGCTGGGATAGCTTTGACGATCAGCAGTATGTCGCCAACGACCGCCGCTTTCGCCAATGATAACGCATGTAATGAAGATAATATCCTGACTAACAGCAGTTTTGAAGAACCCATTGTTACTAACGGAGCCAATTGGGATATTTTTGGGCCCACTGGCTTTATTCCGGGCTGGCAAGCCGATTGGCGGAGCGATGTGCCAACTGTTTGGAATGATTTTCAACGCCCGGCCCCGCAGATTGAACTGCAAAATGGCGTGAATGGCTGGACTGCCAAAGAAGGGAACCAGTGGACAGAATTAGATACCGATTGGGTTGGCCCCGGCGGTCCCTTAAATGGAGAGCCGGCCTCAATTCAGTTATGGCAGGATATTACTACTGTACCGGGAAGTAATTATGAGATTAGATTTTGGACCTCGCCTCGGCCGGGAGTAGGCGCAGCGGACAATACAACTGAAACTAAATGGGGCGACACGATTTTGGATACCATTACTGAAAATGGTACTGCTAATGCCAATACGGTTTGGACAGAACATATTTATACCGCTGCGGCTGTCGGTGCTACTACCCGCCTGATGTTTACTGATTTGGGCATAGCTAATTCTTTGGGCGGCTTTGTCGACAAGGTGTCTGTGGCGCGGGTATGTGAACCGTCTACACCAGAAATCCCGTGTGATTTTGGCGAGCAAACCGGTTGGTACGGTGAATATTTCAATTATTCTCGCAATCACCCAGATATGAATTTAAATCCCAGTTTATGGCCGGATAAAACCCATGGCGATCCGATGGGAGATGTGGCGCCTTGGACGGCCGATTGGTATACCCAGCCCTATTTTCGGTTCTGGCAAGTTGATGCCAATCTCGCTTTCGGCGGGAATTTCTTCCCGTTCGATCCGCCCAAAGATGAAGAAATCGATAATGGGCATGATTATCATTTTGGCGCGCATTGGACGAGTAAAGTTACTGTGCCCACTGATGGAGACTATGATTTTACTCTAAGAACCGATGACGATGCATGGTTGTATTTGGACGGGGAATTAATCGCTGATAACAGCGGGATTCATCCCCCAGTCACCATTAACGGGACTTTGGCGTTGACCACAACTCCGAAAATTCTGGATATCTATTTTGCCGAACGGCATGTGGTGCAATCGCATATGTATTTTGCTTTCACCGGTGATATTCAACCTCAAATTGTGCCGTATAATCGGGCCTGTCCAGAACCGGAGCCCAAAGACCCACCCAAAGTTACTTTAGAAAAAACCGGTGAATATGATCAAAGCAATATCAATAGTTTGGGGCAAATTACCTATGAACTTGATTGGGCGATTACCGGCGAGGGCTCGTTAGATAATGTCACGATTACCGACCCATTGCCAGCGGGTACGCAGTTTGTGTCAGCTTCGGATGGCGGCACATTAGAGACAGGCGATATAGTTACTTGGGATTTAGGCCCGAAATCGGCCGGTGATTTTGGCACCGCATCATTTATAGTTTCTTTGGATGCTGCTTTTGCCAGTGCGGTAGTGAGCACGGATCAAGGCCTCCGCAAAAACAGCACTCCTGTAATTGCCGATCGGAGCCATCCGGAGAATGCGTTGGGAGCGCCCCAATCAACTGGCGCCGATTTCGATGCCCCGGGATTTCCTGAAGATGAATGGTTTTATTCGTTAGGATTCCCTACCGAAACCAAATCCGCCAGCATCACCCTTGAATTTGCCACCCCTGTTTTTAATGGCCCCGGGCAAGATCTGCGAATTTTTGAGGTGACTTATGGCCCCGGTACCGGTTACCCGATGGAAAGAATTACTGTTGAGGTTAGCCAAGATTTGGCGACTTGGATCGATTTACCCGGGTTCGTTAATCGGGATGGCATAGTTCATTTACCCGCTGATATACCTTTCATTAAATATGTGCGCTTGACGGATGCCAGCAATGTGAATCTTTTCGAAGATACCGCCGATGGTTATGATGTTGACGCAGTACTGGCCCTGCATCCGGGTGTTTGTGAGATTAATAATACGGCAACATTAACTGGTGGTTTCCAGCAAACAGAAAATACAACTATCCCAGTTGTGGCTAATGCCGAATTCTTGTTGACGATCAATCAAACTGCCTGTGTGCCGACGGTGCGCATTGCCAAAGCAGGCAGTTATTACAGCGAGACCAATGAAATTACTTACACTATTGATTGGAGCGTCGGCGGTAAAGGAACGCTGTACGATATTTGGGTGACCGACGAATTACCGAATGGCACGACCTATGTTGACGGTAGCGCCAGCGATCCCGATGCTGGCGGTCCGTTGTTGCCCGGCGCCTTAGACGGCACAACAGTAGAATGGTTTTTAGACGACCAACCGGCCGGCGCCTCGGGCACATTAACCTTCCAAGCGACCGTTGATTCAACCGAAGCGTGGGCGGACCGGGTAGCCTCTTTCCGCCAAGGCAAGCGGTGGAATGGCACCCCAGTGTTGGCCGAGAGAAGCAATCCCGCTAAAGCGTTAGGCGAAGCGGAGCGCAACGACACGGTCAATTTTGTCTCGTTGGGTTTTGGCGAAATGGTGGAGAATACTCAATACGGCGAGCTGATTTTAGAGTTTGATAACTATATTTTGAATGGCGCGGGAGCGGACATCGAAGTGGTAGAAACCAGTTACGGCAGCCCGTCGGATAGTGCTTATCCGGAAACAGTGGAATTGTTTGTTTCGCAAAATGGTTCAACTTGGTATTCGTTAGGCATGGGGATTCAAGATGAAATGTTCTCGTTCGAAAATGGTTCGACGGTATTACCTTGGGCAAAATATGTCAAATTAATTGACCGCAGCGATAAAAGCGAGTTCAGCAATAGCCCAGAAACCGATGGTTATGATGTGGATGGTGTCAGGGCGATTTATCCGGGAGCCGAAGAGTGTTCCATTGATAACACGGTCTTAATTAGCGGAGAGAGCACGGCCGATGAGTTGTGGCAAATTGTTACGCCGAATATCGAAGCGGAGGCGACCACAACCACCGAAATCAATCCGATTGCTTGTATCCCGGAGGAACCACAGGAACCTATATCAGGTACCGTCACCGGAATGAAATTTAATGACCACGATAGTGACGGCACAAAAGATGACAATGATGCTGGCCTCTCGGATTGGACGATTTATGTCGGAAGATTGGTTGATACTGTCGAGGTGGATGCTCATAGTCTTAGAGAAGATGGCGACGGCAATGCCGTCCCGAGCAATATCGTTCTGGACAATTTCCAGAAATATATTCTGCGCACGACCGGCACTTTTAGCGCCGGCGATAGCATTACTGCCGATGCCCAATATTCCACTCGGTCAGATCCAAATATCTGGACCGATTTAGTAGAGAATTACGGTGGGTGGGGCGTAGAATTGCTCGATCTATGGATCGGAAGCGATTTCAGTCTCTGGGGTTCGTTCAATCCCGAACATACCTACTGGCATACCGAGATCGGTACCGGCAATACGATCAGTTTGCATATTCACGACATTTTTGCCTCTAACAATGTTGGCGAGTTAACTGTGCAAATCTACGAGGTATTAGCCGAAACAACTACCGATGAAGACGGTGAGTATACACTTGATTTACCGGCCGAACTGGAAGGCGAAGTAATTATAACAGAAGAGACCCAAACCGGCTGGACGCAAACCTATCCGATGCCAGCCGGTTATCATGTTGTCTCGGCTGATGAGTTAACCGAAAATATTAATTTCGGTAACCATGACATCTTAGACCAACAAGAGGAGGGTGATGACGAAAACGGCGATGATCAAGAGGGAGATGATGATGAAGACAATGACGACGGCGGAGTTACTGGTCAAGGCGGAGGTGGGTCGGGCGGTGGCGGAGGCGGTAGCATTCCTCCTGTAACTGGCCCTACTGGCGGATCTGGTGATCAAGGTGGAGTTGGCGGGGGAGAAGTCGCCGGTGATGAAGAAAACAACACCCCTGGCGGCGGTGGCCAAGCTGGTAGTGGCGGAGGGGGGGCTGCTACTGGTGGTGGCAGACAGCTGGCTTTAGGCCCAGGCGGTGGCGATGAAGGTGATTTGCAAGACCAGGGCGATATTCTGGGCGATCAAACCAATAATGACGATCAGACTGGTAACGATACTGGTGGTTGGGGTGGCTGGAGCGTCTTGGGCTGGATTTTAATCCCTCTCTTGCTGTTGCTAATCTTAATTTACCTGATTTATCGGTGGTTGAATCACCAAAAAGGTAATTCTGGTGGTTCTGGTGTGTAATACTAATCATTACTTCGCTATCAATCTGATCTGAAATAACAACCGACCTCTTCAAGAGGTCGGTTTTATTGTTCTAGAGCGTATTTTTACTAATTGACACAATCAAAATTATCTGGTATAATAATATAATAATCTGATGCTTTTTGTCAGGTATCAGACCAAAAATAAAAACCAAAACAAAATTTCCGTGCCAAAAACACATTATAATAACCTAATTCTTGTCAGCCAACGCTATGCGATGGCTGGATTAAGGTATGTTGGCTTAGGTGGACTGGTGTTGCTTACCCTCTCCTTATCTCAGCCTGTTCAGGCGAGTGAGTTGATAGGAGGCGAAGCCCGAATTATCCAGCTTACTAACCAGATCAGAACCGTACGGGGAATCCCAGTCTTATCTCAGAATGCTTTCTTAGATCAATCGGCGCAAGCCAAGGCCAATGATATGGTAACCAACGGGTATTTCGGTCATGACGATAAGCATGGCAACCGGATGGCCTATTGGATTAAGTCAACCGGGTATGATTATTTGCGGGCTGGTGAGAATTTGGCCAAAGGTTTTAGTAGTGTGGAGGTAGTGATGCAGGCTTGGACAAATAGTCCCACTCATTACGCTAATTTAGTAAACGATAATTATAGCGAAACTGGCATTGGGATAGCGACGGGGATAATTGATGGCAAAACTACTATTCTTGTGGTGCAGCATTTTGGCCAACCCATGCCCGTTCTGGCCATCCCGACTCTTACTGCTATTAATGTTTTAGGCGATACTATTACTAACCCTACCGCCGAATCTAAAATAGTACCTCCGAGTACTGGCGGTAGCGATGCTGCATTAATCATCAATGAACGCATTAACGACAACGCAATTGTGAATGCCACTCCCAAAGGATTGTTGTTTATAGCTTATGGTGCCTTGGCTGATACCACGACTGCTATTGCCCAAACCTGGTCTGATTGGCAGGGCGATTTGCCAGCAGTTCCCTATGCCAGCGATTTGCCTCGGGCAGGCTATCAATTAGTGCAAATATTAGTTATGCTCAGTTGGTTTGCCGGAGGCGCTTGGTTGATTTATCGGTCGGTGGCACCAGTACTGACTTGGCTCAAACAGCGCCCCAAGTTTGTTATTAAACTACCGCTCGATTAATCCTGATTAATTTAGGGTTAGACGATTGATAGAAAAAACCACCTAATCGGTGGTTTTATATAATGTACACAAGATGTGGTACTGGTAGATATCGAATAACTAGTTTGGGTCCTCGTTTTCCTCGTGGCGTAATCTTGATTTTTCCATTCGAGTGGCAAGGTCGTTAAGGTGCTGGAGATACTTTTGTCTCCATTGATGGATTATGTTGAATGATATTAGCGCTACTAACAGCCCTACGATTCCTATCAGAGCATTTTCTATACTGCTGTTTCTGTTGTGAAGGATAAAATAAATCGCCACCCCTTTTGTCAGAAAGATTATGCCCCCAAGAAGAAAGATATTACCAAGTATCCGCAAGGCTTTGATGGTCCAGTGGGTGTATGGATGCTGATTGTCCATTTTTAAGGTACACCTCCTTTTGTTTTGATTGTAGCAGAAATTTATACATAAAGCGTAATGACGCAACCGCTCATAACCTTTTTACCCCACCTCTCCTCCCCTTAATAAGGGGAGGTTTGGGGAGGGGTTACTGTTCGAGCCTTGGTGAGAACTGATAGCACCTATAGTTCTCGCTTATACTCGAACAGTAGATAGTACGATTTCGCGGTAAAAAAGAACCCCCGGCCGAAGAACGGCTGGGGGTTGTGACTACTCGACGCACTTCCAACCCGATAATACAGGTCAGATTTTAGTTTGCGGGCCAGAAGTGCGAAAGGTACATAGAGACACAGATTTACCGGAATATACAGATTAGAAGCTATCAAATAAGTTTTTTAAGTACCCGGGGGAGCACCTCCGATCCATCTGCCAGTACATAAGCAGATTGTTTTACGCTACTGGCTTTACTCTGTAATATCCGGTATTATCTCCGCAGGCCTATGCCCGTGTATATAGGGCTCAAGTGGCCGTAGGGGAGATATCTCCGGATGATCGGACCGGGATTCGAGACTATAACTTTACTGCGGCGAACATGGTAGCCGACACACTCATAATATTGCCTCCGTTCTGTCTCCGCGCGAGCGGAGATCTGAATTGGTTTGGATAGCTGATAAGTTAATGTACTGAAATTTATAAATATATTATATAAGAGGCAATACTTTTGTCAACCGCTGTTTTAAGCCGCCAGAGCCACTTTCTTGACATAAGGAGGAAAAAGGTGTAAATTAGAGCCAGTTTGAACTTGGTTGTCATCCTACTTCTTGCCGTCATCCTGAACTCGCTTGCCCGCCCGTAGTGAAATCTATATTGCGAAGAGAAATAATAATCTATTTCGCAATGAGATTGAACGCAGGAGGGTTTCAGGATCTCTATCACTGATATTCTAAATTAACTTAGAAAACTCAACGCAAGAGATGCTGAAATCCCAGCATTCGCGGGACGCGTAAATTCAGCATGACAGAGGAGAGGTCCAGGATGACAAATAAAATATTGGGGGGATATTAAAACAATCGATTCGGTTCGATTGATGTTAATTATAAATTTGCAACATAATTATTCTTCGATTGTAATCGAGAAGTCCATTAAGGTAATCCCTCGACTATGCTCGGGAAATATCTATAACTCATGAACGCACTTACTCGTTACAACTTAACCAACCAAAAGATCCGGTATTCATTTATCAATGTTTTAACCGGGTCAGATTTGTCGTCCAGAAGGCTGGCGCTGATGGAAGCCAAAAGCACCCATGAAGGGCCGGTGGTCTGGCTGACAGGTTGTGTCCACGGCGAAGAGGTGGGTGGTATTGCTATCATCCAGGAGATTTTTAAGAAGTTAAAGAAAGAACCGCTTATTTCCGGCGCAGTTTATGCATTCCCGTTGATGAACCCAATGGGGTTCGAAATGGGCTCCCGGGGCATTGGGGTTAGTTCCGATGATTTGAATCGTTCTTTTCCGGGTAATTCGAAGGGCTCCCTGGCCGAGCGCATCGCCGACAAAATCTTTACTACCATTATGAGTACTCATCCTACTTTGGTCTTGGATTTGCATAATGATTGGACCCAATCTATTCCTTATACATTGATCGATCCCTATCCTGGAGCCGAGCACAAAGAGGCCTACGAAAAGGTTAAGGCCTATGCCGAACAGACCGGATTTGTGGTTATTAACGAGCAAGAAGAGGCCGATGACAAAGACGATTTAAAGCGGACCCTCTCCGGCAGTTTACTCTTAAAAAATATCCCCGCTATCACTTTGGAATTGGGCGAGGCCTATATTGTGAATGAGCAAAATGTCGAAGAAGGCGTTAAAGCCATCTGGAATATTTTGATGAAGTTGGGGATGGTCAACCCCACGGAACAAAAGATGGATTATTCTATCCCTGCCGAATTACAGGGTAAGATTTTGCATTATTCACACCAGCCCGTGAGTTCGGCTTCGGGCATTATTCGCTTCAAAGTTAAGCCCGGTCAATTGGTTAAAAAAGATCAACCGATCGCCAAGATCTACAATGTGTTTGGCCGATTAGAACAAACCTTAGCCGCGGAACACGACGGGATTGTGTTAGGTCATGCCGACTCATCTGTGGCGCTTCCGGGAGAGCCCATTGTTTCCTTCGGATTCCTTTAAGTTACTTTCCCGAGGAAAGTAACCAAAGTCTTCGGGCAGTCGTCCTTACTCGGTATTTGCCAAAAATTGCCTTTCCGTTCTCGTCCCGCATTCGTAGGGCTTCACAGCGGCAATTTTTAGAATACCTATCACTCGGACTCCAATGCCCGACTCGGGGACCGAAAGCGTTATTCTGGCAAGCCGTAGCGCGCCTGCCTGTCCGCACAACTTTATGCGAAGGGGGTCCAGAATCTGTCCTTCTGTCATTCCCGCGCCCCCTTCCGTCATTCCGGGCTTGGCCCGGAATCCAGACAATAAAACAAACAAAAACATTTTTATTTTCTGTCTGGATTATCCAGTTCCATCCTTCACCTAAAGGCTACGGAGGACTGACGCAAGCTGGATAATGACAAAATCTTCAACGGCTCAATAATGAGCCGTTGAATTACTTGATACTTGATACCAGACACTTGATACTATATGTATATGAGCATTTTCGAGCAGATTACAATTTGGGCGACTGGTTTGATTGCTGTTCTGGGTTACCCGGGAGTTTTGTTGTTGATGGCTTTGGAATCGATGATTGTTCCTATTCCCAGTGAAGCTGTAATGCCCTTTGCCGGCTTTTTAGTGGCCGAAGGCCAGATGAACATACTATCCGTAGTTATCTGGGCCACTATCGGCTCTATTATCGGCAGCTTAATTTCTTATTACATCGGGCTCTGGGGTGGTCGGGTACTGGTTCTTAAAGTCGGGAAATATCTTTTACTAAATGAACATCATTTAGATGTAACAGAAAGTTTTTTTGAGAAGCGGGGGGACATCACGGTATTTATCAGTCGGTTTATTCCAGTCATCCGACATTTTATTAGTATTCCGGCGGGCATGGGCAAAATGCCCTTATTGCCCTTTGTGATTTATACCACTATTGGTGCTGGTTTGTGGAATTGGATTTTGGCTTACGCCGGTTTTAATCTCCGCGCCAACTGGGCATCTATTACGCCTTATTTCCACATTGTCGACAAAGTAATTCTGGGCGTAATCGTTCTGGCCATCCTCTGTTTTATTTGGAGCCAACTCAAACCCCACCAATCCAAGTTCCCCTCCTGCCAGAGGAGGGGTTAGGGGAGGAGGGAGTATAATTTTCTCTCCCCTCTCAATCTCCCCTCAGTAAGGGGAGAGGTTGCTCTGGTGCAGTTCCCCGTCATGTTATTATTGTCCCCGCCTACACGAGGACAAATTCTGGCGGGAGTCCAGATTTAACAAAAAACCCACTACTGCAGTGGGTTATAAAGTACGATGTAGGGCAAAACATAAGGCGGTGATTCCCCGGTTGGGTTTATTGGTCCAGGTCAGTCCGAAAGATTCGAGCCATTGTAATGAGCATTTTCTGCGTGTCGATGTATATTTCTCGGTATTTTTTGCTGGTCTCGATATTCGGGTCGAGTATGCGAGTGAGGACCTTAGCGGGAGCCAAGTCGAGAGAATCGAAGTGTTGGACCATCTTTTCGATAAGTTTCTTGCTCGGTTGGCTAAGTCCGTGTTCTATCTTGAAAACACGATCGGTGGTAATTCCCAGGATAGCGGCCAACTCTTTTCGAGACTCACCTTTCATGCTTCGCAGCAAGAATAACATTTTTCCGCGGTTTGACTGGGCCGACATGGTTTTAGACCTCCTTTTTGTCAAATTCCTCATTAGGTATGAGGTAAATCAATTATACATCAGATTTCTGGAGCCAATTCAGGAGGTGTTCGGTGGCGATGACATCGTCTTCGTTGTAGTCCAAAATGTCTTGCAAAACTTTTTCGTCACCGGTTTCAAGCCATTTCTCGTACCAGAAAATACTTTGGGCTCCACCGGCCTTTTGGTGGCGCCATTTGTAGTTCACAAACCGCGATTTGGCTAAATCCTTGATGGAATAAAAATACAACGGGAAAATGACGCTGTTTTTGACAACTTCGAACAAATCGATTAATTTAGACCGGAATTTATTTAACTCTGGTGAACCACCATATTTCTTTTCCAACAAATCCAAATGGATTTTTTCGTATGGAGCATAGTGATAAACCAAATAATTTTCAGGGAGAGTCGGGAGCCAGGCCAAGAATTTTTGCCACATTTGCTTCTCGTCTTCGGGTTGCTTGGCCAGAAAATATACAAATTGACCCTTTTGTCCCATGGTTTTTGTGTCATTCTGTCCACATTCTTTTGTCATTCCCGACCCGATATTTCTTTCTGAAAGATCGGAATTATTCGGGAATCCAGGCAGATTAATATCTTTCTGTTTTTGTTCTTGTCTGGATCCCCAATCCTGCTGTGCTTCGCACGCCGGTTGAGGATGACAATCGGGGTTGTTACCAATCCAGAAGCCAAACAAATAATCTACGCCGAGTAGGGGGTCACCTTCGATATCAAAATAAATGGGGTAATTGGTGGTGGGAATATTAGGTTCTCCCAGCCAAATCAAATCATTTTTCTGGAGGGACTGGGCCTGGAGGACAATTCGCTTCCAAGTATCAGCCGAAATTTTATATTGAGGTTTATCGGGGTCTAGTCCAGCCAGCTCTGTAACCGTCTCAAAGCCGGCCTCTCGGAGCTTGTCTAAGGTGCTTTCTCGCACATTGTAGACAAGAGCGGCGTCATTCACCGCCTCGCAGTCCTGAAGGCACATTTGGCCCCATGGGCTTTGTTTACAGCCCCCTCGGTAATGCAGGGTGGGCTTCTGCCCCGCCAGAATCGTTAAAATCTGGTTAGCCCGCGCGTGCATCTTCTCCATTAACTCACTATCTATCGGCAGAACCTTGCGCTGTTTTTCTTTATTGATGATCGCCACTTGATGGGGGAGGTGGCCTTGAATTTTTTCTAATACTTCCGCATAAAAAGCCAACTGAAACTTATGGTCAGGATTCATTTCGTTACTGCTTTTAATATCCACGGGGATATAGAACCAATTGCCGAATTTAGATTCCCCAGGAATTTTTTGCAGGAGGTCGGGGCGCCCTCGCCAAATAAACCCATCAATTTCAGTTTCAATTTCGCCTTGATAAATTAATTCCGAACCCGATTTCATTAATTCCAAAGTTTTTGCCAAGGCCTTGGCTGGGTCAATTTCTTTCACTTCGTCAAACACCAGATCTTTAACATAATCTTCCTCGTGTATTACACCTTTTTCCATCAACTTAAGGGCTAATTCAGGGATTTCGCCCTTGAGGGACGGGTCGGTAAACAAATCGTGCCAAATCCACGCCGGGCACAGCGAATATTCAACAAACAAATGCGGGGTGATTACGGGTTTATTAGACATGATTTTATCTTATCACCCCATTTGTCATCCCAGACTTGATCTGGGATCCAGGCCTGGATTCCGACTCCCCAGCATAAGCTTCATCTCATCGGAAGTATGATATCTATCCTCTTCCGATATAGATGTCGCTATCGCGGGGCACGGCGGAGGCCGGAATGACGGAGAGGTTGGTTTTTGAGATATAATGAGTAAAAGCGATAGCATTAACAAATAATCATATGGAAAAGACTTATAGTTACGCCCGAGATGGGTTTGTGTACCTCCTTAGTTATGCCACTCTGTTGGTTTCGAGTGTGGCGATGAATTATTTGATTAGAGGGATCATTAACCACTATATTCCGGACGCATTAGATCGGGCGGTATTTTCAGGGACCAGTGCTGAAATGGTAGGATTTTTGGCGGCAGTAGTTATCTCTTTCCCTATTTTTCTCTATATCAATTACTACGCCAATAAAATGTTGGGTCAAGGCAAAATGATTCATGATACCGGAGTGCGGCGCTGGCTCTTGTACATTACTTTGGTGGTGGTAATTCTCGTGATTATTGCCCAGTTGATCTCGCTCTTTATTGCCTATTTTTCGGGTAATTTGGTGTTGCGTTCGGCTTTGGGGGCCCTCGTCACTTTGATCATTGCGTTTGTAGTGTTGGGTTATCAATGGTGGCATCTCAAGTTCTTTGACGGTACAGCCAAGAAAATTACCACTAATTTCAAGATCTTTGAATGGGCGGTCATATTGGTGGTCATTGCCGGGGCAGTTTGGACCTTCTTTATTATTGATAGCCCAACTGTTATCCGCAACAAGCGGTTTGACGAAACGCGGGTGCAACGGTTGACCTCGATCAGTAGTTCGATTCAAACTTATTACGGCGATACTATCATCGGTCATCGGGTTTTGCCGACTACCTTACAACAATTAGTCAGTGATACCCGGATATTTATCGAGCAAGATGGGTTAATTGATCCATTGACGAAACAACAATTCGATTACAAAGTGTTGGCGGTGAAGAAGTATCAATTATGTGCCACTTTTGCGACCGACAACACTAAAGAGGCCGCAAATGTTAATCAGCCGATGAGTACGCCCAAATTTGTCGGTGCTAATTCGTTTGCGCACCCAGTTGGCTATAAATGTTTCGACCTGACCGTGCAATAAAACCATCCTTATGTCGATCTTAGGATATATTGTTAGCGCAGTTTTAGGGGTGAGTTTGATTTCCCTGATTGGGGTAGTGTTTTTTTGGCTGAATCAGAAATTGGTGAGTAAAATTGTGCCGTGGTTGGTCGCCTTTGCGGCCGGCACACTACTCGCGGCGGCGTGGTTTGATTTAATCCCCGAAAGTTTAGTCGGGTTAGGCGAAACCGCCTTTATTTGGGTGGTAGCAGGTATTTTGTTGTTTCTGATGTTCGAGCAAGTGTTGCATTGGCATCACGAGCATGGTCATGATTGCGATGAATGCGACCATCGTCCCAAAACAGTAGTGGGGTATTCGGTGTTGGTGGGGGATGGTCTCCATAACTTTTTAGACGGGGTTTTAATTGCCTCGGCGTTTATGGCCAGTATTCCGGTCGGTATAGCAACCACCCTCGCAGTATTATTCCACGAAATTCCGCAAGAATTGGGTGATTTTGGGGTGTTATTGCATAGTGGATTTTCCAGAACAAAAGCGCTTTATTTTAATTTTATCTCGGCCTTAGCCGCGGTGGCGGGTGGACTGGTCGCTTATCTTGCGTTAAATAGCGTGCAAAATATGATTCCGTATGTGGTGGCGGTGGGTGCCGGCGGATTTTTGTACATTGCCCTCACGGATTTGTTCGCCGAACTCAAAGGCGGCAAAAACATTATTTTGCGTTTCGGTCAATTAATTATTTTAATATTCGGCATGTTATTAATTTATTATTTGGTTTGAACCCCGTTAGAGATACACTATAGCCACTAATTGCGTTAAAAATATGTTTAGCTCATCAACAAATAAGTCAAACATCTGTTATTAATTTACGGAAACACAAGTGTTTCCTATCTCTAACGGGGTGAACAAGATCTATTCTCAATTTATTTCTGAAAGTCCGGTAAAGGTAGCGCGAGGGGTAAAACTCTCGCGATTTTGCACTATGAAAGTGGGTGGACCGGCCGATTTGTTAGTGGAGGCAAAAACTAAAGAGGAATTGGTGGAAGCGTTAAAGTTGGCGCATAAATTGGACATCCCATATTTTGTGTTGGCCGGCGGAAGCAATGTGGTGTTTCCAGACACTGGATTTCGGGGGCTGGTAGTAAGGTATGTGGCGGACAAAATAGAGATTCTGAAGCCTGCTTGTCATTCTGGGGAGTCCATGAGACGACTCCAGAATCGTATAAATCAATCTATACGATCCTGGACAAGCCAGGATGACGAAAGAGTAGTGGAAGTGGAGGCGGGGATGATGTTGGGGGTGATGGTGCAGCAATTGTTAAAACAGAATTGGGGAGGGTTTAATTTTTTGGCCAATATCCCCGGGAGTGTCGGCGGAGCGATTGTGGGGAATGCCGGTTGTTACGGCAAAGAAATCAAGGATGTTTTGGAAGAAGTTGAGATTTTTAATGTCAAGACCGGCAAAATTATGCAGGTGAAACCGAGCGAGTTAGGGTTCGATTACCGCCACTCTAAATTAAAACACCAGCCCGAACTGATTGTCTTAAGCGCCATTCTGAAAGTAATTAAAGTTAATTCAAAAGCGGCACTCAAAGAAATTGCCGAGGAAAAACAAGTCCGCCTGGATAAACACCCGCAGAGCCCTTCTTGCGGTAGTTGGTTTAAAAATCCGGCGCGGGGGATTCCGGCGTGGAAATTTATCGATCAAGCGGGTTTACGGGGGCACACCATCGGGGGAGCCAGAATCTCTAACAAACATTCCAATTTTTTAGTTAATTGCGGAGGAGCTAAAACTCGCGACATTGTGAGACTGGTCGACTTGGTTAAAACCCGCGTCCAACGAGCTACCGGCATTAAGTTGCAAGAAGAAGCGAAATTGGTCAAATAACTGCAGATTTTTTGTATTGAAAACGGGCCGATTTCCTGATATATTGGAGCTATTATTGCAACCAGTAAGATATGCGAAATGGAAGATAGCGAGATGGGCGATTTGTCCCATGAAGATAGTGAAATAACCGAAGAAGAAGTGGAGCGAATCCAAAAAGCTAATAATCCCAGAGTCATGGGTGTTATGCTCACGATATTTGTGGCGGTGATGGTGATTATGATCGGAGGATTAGCTTCGTATTATTATTACACGACCCAAAAACAAGGCAGCACCCACGAACAAACCATTCGGGATAATTGGGGCGAAGTAGCTTTGGCTACCGCTAATCTGACCAATGCTTTCAATAAAATTGACGACCTAACCTTGCTATTTGTGGATACCAAGGGAGGTTTTCAGGAAACATTGAATGATACCAACAGGACGCTTAAAGATATATCATATGATTTACGCAGTATCAGCGGGTATGCTTTTTCCGGCAATGTGGTAATCAGCAAAATGGAGGTTTTTGTCGAAAAGTATTCCGACTATTTGCGCGAATTACAAAGCATCATCGATCGGGCGGAAGGGGGCTTATTAGAAGATATTAACGAGTTGGATACGCTAAACGAGGCAAGTGATGGGATGAACGAAGCCTATGATAAATTGATCATTGCTGATAAAGGGAAAATCATCGATTCGGTGTTACCCAGCGAATTATTTAATATGGATAGGGGAGTAAACGAGCTCACGCAGAAATATTTAGACGATAAAAATAAGAAAGGCGAAGAAGAAGACAAGCTAAAAGCGGTTATTAACGATGTCGCTAACAAATTTATGCAAGCTTATGCCAATAAAGATGCGGATAGCATGAAAAGCTATCTGACTGACGAGGCCAAAGCCGAATTTAATCCCGGCATTGTCGAGGAAGCTGTGGAGGTTAAGTCATTTAAGATCTTAGACACCAGAATTATTAGCGAAACTAAAGCGGAATTAGACGCCCAGTTGACCAAAGAAACCCCTACCGCAGAGACTTTTACGGAGAAAAAGCGGTTTATTATTCTCAAGAAAGATAGCCAGTGGCTGATCGATTCCTGGCGCAATTTTTCGTAAAAGTAAGGCGGTAATATATAATTAATAATTATAATAATCGTTAACTAAATGCGATTAACCCTCCCGCAGCGGGCAGAGGTAATAAGTTATGTCTATGGCTAAATCAGAAGAGCTGGATAACGGCAATAATATCGGCAAAGTTGAGATCAGAATTCTTGAACAGGAGATGCAGGAATCCTATTTGGATTATGCGATGAGCGTTATCATCTCCCGGGCCTTGCCGGATGCCAGAGATGGGTTGAAGCCGGTCCACCGCCGGGTGCTATTTGCGATGAATGAAACCGGGCTAAGACATGCGGCTAAGTTTCGTAAGTCAGCTTATGTGGTGGGAGAGGTTTTAGGAAAATATCATCCTCATGGCGATATGGCAGTTTATGACACGATTGTGCGGTTAGCCCAAAATTTCTCTATGCGGTATCCTCTGGTGCAGGGCCAAGGCAATTTTGGATCAGTTGACGGGGATAGTGCTGCTGCTCCCCGTTATACCGAAGCCAGGATGTCGGCGATAGCCGAAGAGTTGTTGGCTGATATAGACAAGAATACGGTTGATTTTATGGATAACTACGATGGGACACGCAAAGAACCTAAAGTTTTGCCGACCAAAGTTCCCCAGTTGCTTTTGAATGGCACTATGGGCATTGCTGTGGGGATGGCGACCAGTATCCCCCCGCATAATTTAGGCGAGTTGATGGAGGCAGTAGCGTTGTTGATTGATAAACCAGAAGCCGATGTGGAGGAATTGATCCAGATTGTCCCGGGGCCGGATTTCCCAACTGGCGGTATCGTTTATAACCCGGAAGAAATTAAAGAGGCCTATGTTACCGGAAAGGGTCGCGTAGTGATGCGGGCGGTAGCAGAAATTGAAGAAGCGAAAAAAGGTTATCGCATCGTGATAACCGAAATTCCCTACCAAGTAAATAAATCCGATTTAGTCAGTCGGATCGCCGAATTAGTCAAAACCAAAAAAATTGTGGGCATATCTGATTTGCGCGATGAATCCGATAAGGACGGCATGAGAATAGTAGTGGAATTAAAACCCGATTCTTATCCGAAAAAAGTGTTAAATCAGTTGTATAAGCTGACCGCCATGCAGTCAACTTTTCATATTAATTTGTTGGCTTTGGTCGATAATGGATTGCAACCGGAAGTCCTCAACCTGAAAAAATCATTAGAATTATTTATTACCCACCGACAGGAAGTAGTTACGCGGCGGACCCAATTTGAATTAAATAAAACCGAAGACCGGGCGCATATTCTGGAAGGCTTAAAAATAGCTTTGGACAATTTGGATGCGGTGATTAGCACTATTCGCAAATCCGATACCAAAGAAATCGCCCATGTTAATTTAGTCAAGCAATTTAAACTCTCCGATGCGCAAGCCACCGCCATTTTAGAAATGCGTCTCCAGGCTTTGGCCGGGTTAGAGCGCAAGAAAGTCGAAGATGAGTACAAAGAAAAGAAGGTTCTGATCAAAGAACTGCAAGCTATTTTAGCTGATCCTCAAAAAGTTTTAGAAATTGTTAAGAAGGAATCACAAGACATTAAGGAGAGATTTGGTGACGAACGACGCACTAAAATCATTAATCAAACTCTGGGCAAGTTTAGCGAAAAAGATTTAGTGCCGAACGAAGAGGTTATTATTACCATGTCCAAAGGCGGATATATTAAGCGCCAGCCGGTAGCCGCCTATCGTTCCCAAAATCGGGGAGGTAAAGGCATTATCGGTATGACCACTAAAGAAGAAGATCAAATCGAGATCATTCAATCCTCGAAGAATCATGACGATATCCTCTTCTTTACCAATCGGGGGCGGGTTTTCCGCCAGAAGGTTTATGAGATTCCCCAGTCTTCTCGGATTGCCAAAGGTACGGCGATCGTCAATGTCATCCAGTTGGCGCCAGAGGAAATTGTGACTGCTCTCCTCACTATGCCTTCGTATAAACCGGGCGATAATTTTGTGATGGTTACTCGTCGGGGCGTCATCAAAAAGACCGTAGCCGAAAAATATGCCAATATCAGAACCAACGGCTTGATCGCGATTAAATTAGACCAGGGCGACGAGCTCAAATGGGTGCACAAGTCACGCAAGGGCAATTCGGTAGTCATTATGACCAAAGAAGGGCAATCCATTCATTTTGCGGAGAGCGATGCTCGCCTTCTCGGTCGTAGCACCAGAGGCGTGAGGGGGATCAAATTACGCGAACATGACGAAGTTATCTCGGCTGCCGTTGCCGATCCTGATACCGAATATGTTTGTTTAGTGATTTCCGAAAGAGGTTTTGGCAAACGCACTCATCTTAATCAATATTCATTGCAGCATCGGGGTGGAATCGGGGTCAAAACTATGAATTTGACCACTAAAACCGGTAAATTGATCGGAGGCCGCTTAGTAGAAAAATCGTCACCCGCCGATATTATCATTACTTCCGTACAAGGTCAGGTGATTAGAACCCCATTGCACAAAATTTCTTTGTTGGGACGGGTCACGCAGGGCGTTACGATCATGCGCTTAAAAAATAGCGACAAAGTAGCTTCACTTAGTATTATTACCAAAGAAGAGGAAGAAGGAGTATTGGCAGAAGAATCAGCCAAGCCAGCCAGTCCGGAAGCCAAAGCTCCCGAAACCAAAGTTAGCGCGCCTCGCTCCGATAGTTTTGTTAAAAAAACTATTCCCCCGTCAGTTCCCCGCGAAAAAACTTTTGCCAAGCGCAAGATTGCGGCATCCGGCATCAAAGAACGCGCGTCTAAATTAGCTCAAAAAAGCAAAGGCTTTATCAAAAAACAAATTGCGCCCCCTGCGCGCGGTGGGGCTGGCAGCAGGTTAAGCAAAAAACGTCATAAATAGTTACTAATCCTATGAGCATTCTCAATTTTTTCAAGTTATCTTATTACTTCGACAGCTACATTAATCCAGATTTTAGGTTTTTCTGGCTGGTAGTGGCTTTATTGGCAGCCATGTTTTTAGCGACGATAGTCATGAATATAAGAATAAAGCCATTATGGCGAAATTGGTCCGGTGAAAAAAGGTTTTGGTGGACGCATTGGTCCAATCTGGCTTATACAATCAGCATCGTTAGCCTTGTCCATCTTTTCTTGCGTTATCAACTTATCCCTTATGTCAATTGGCGGTTTTGGCCGCTATTATTAGTTATCATCGTATTAATCTGGTTGGGGTATCTGGTCTATTATCGGCGCAAAATCCAGCCCCAAAAACATATCGAGCGTGAATCCCGTAAAAGTTTGGCTTACTACTTCCGCCGCCGCCGTAAGAAATAGTTAAGAGTATTAGAGTTTGAGAGCGTAAAAGTTTGAGAAGATGGCAGATTCCTCCCCTTAAAATAAGGGGAGGAAGGGAGGGGTTATTAATTTTTTATATTCATAACTCCCCCAACCCCTCTTACCTGCCTACCATGCCTCACGGCAGGTAAACCGGCAGGCAGGTCTTAAGAGGGGAATTATTCTCTTCAATTCCCTATACTCTAACCACTAAATGCCAATACTCTAACCAAAGTGTTGACCCCGTTAGAAGTAATACTAAATTTTTG
>Ga0209210_1000757_pt1 | contig 31209 bp, 35 predicted proteins | sample RifGroA1_FD_183991 | JGI IMG/M metagenome (GOLD analysis project Ga0209210, IMG submission 183991) | Contaminated groundwater microbial communities from Rifle, Colorado, USA - Rifle Groundwater A1 (SPAdes) (version 2) | ecosystem: Environmental > Aquatic > Deep subsurface > Groundwater >...
AATTAGCTGACCGCGAATTGAAACATCTGCGATTCTTGGGAAACCAAAGAAGGTGGCGACCATCGCTTTTTTATTTTTTGCCACCCTAAACTTTCCAAAACCTCATCCAGTGTCCCTTTTTTAACCAATTCTTCAAAAAAAATATTTACGGATTCTTTAAATCTTTTTTTAACCTCTTCGTAATTTTTACCTGAAGTTGACAAATCCAAAACTGGCGTATAAGCAATAAAATGTTTGCCTTCTTTAAAAACGGACACCGGCAATTGCAAATTCAACTTAATCATATCGTCATAATAGCACAATTAGTTCCTAGTACCTAGTGTACTAGGAACATCTTTAAGTTGAAGCAGGATTTCTTTTGGCATTGATTTAAATTTATTTTACCATAAAAATATAAAAAAATGACCCACCGCGCGGCAGGTCATTTATAGTACAATTAATCATTTAAACTTTGTCCATAACCCCCATCATCGCTTCACGGGCTTTTTTAATCCAGGGGAATTTTTTTGTCCTTTCACAATTCAAATAATATTCAGAAAAATAAAAGTTCTTAATCGCTGTTTTTCTTATCTCCTCCAACTCCACTTCTGATTTTATAACCTGCTCATCTGTCGTGAGCCGGCTATAATGCTCAATATTATCAGGATCAAAGTTTGGCAAAAACAATTCTTTCTCCTTGCAATATTGCCAAAGTCTCGTGCCCGGCAGTGGGGCGCACAAAGACAGTCTGATGGTATCAAATATTTCCACAAATTTCTGTGAACTGATAACCTGAAGAAATTTTTGATAATAAGCCATATCTTGATTTGGATGCCCCAACATCAAAAAAGCCCTCGTGGCTATGCCGGAGTTTGCGGCAAGTTCCACAATGCTCATCCAATCACTTCTACTGCCAATGCCTTTATCCAACAACAATCTTTGTTTTTCCTCAACAACTTCAATCCCGAAAGACGCCTCAACAAAACCCGCCTCAAACATCTTGGTAAAAATTTTTTCGGACTTTTCCAAAGAAGGAAAAGAGCCAAGACATGCAAATTTCAGATCATTCGGAATTTTATTGAGCTTTTTTAGTTTGATTATTGAATCAACTACTTTTTCGGTATGAGAAATGGGAACAAAAAAATCCAAATCCACAAAACCTATTCCGCTGGCATCGTTAAGTGAGCTTATATTAATAAGTTCACTTTCCAGACTATCCATTGATCTCAGTCTTATTTTCTTTTTCCACATTTCGCCTGAATTGCAAAAGTCGCAACTCCGACCGCACCCCCTGCCACCAATCAAACAGTAAACAACCCCGGCTTTTTCGAAAAGCGCAGACCAAGTAGGCCTTAAATTCTTCTTTATTCCCCAACCCTTCACTCTTAAAGGAAAAGTATTATTAAGGTCATCATCGGAAAGTAATGGGCATTCAACAATTTTTTCATCTTTATCAATTTCGCCATTATATATTTCTCTAATGGCTCTTTCCCCTTCTCCTTTAATCGCATAATCAGCTCCGGCTTTCAAAAAATCTTCCGGCCTGGCTGACGCATGATCACCCCCTACCACTATAGTAATTTTAGGAAATTGATTCTTAATCGCCTTTATTGCTTTAGCCACCAACGGTGATTGATAGGTAAGCGAAGTAAAACCGACAAAGTCCGGCTTAACATTCTCCACAATACCTGCCAAATCAACTTCGGAAGAAAAAGTGGCAATTTTTACATCAGCCCCGAGGCTTTTTAAGGCTCCTCCAATATATTCAAGACCGAGATTTTCCGCTCCGGATGCGTCCTGATAATTGATGAAACTGGAATTGCCAAGAGACCCTACCGGCGCGCATAACAAAACTTTTTTGTTCATAGCCATTTAAATCAACTCCTTTCTTGAGATTTTGAAGAAAAACAAAATTAAATTTTTAAAGAACTTTCAATGCCGTAATTTTACTCAAACGGCATTTCCGTCCATAATCCATTTACTATTTTAATCATCGTCACTTTTCTGGTTGAAACGCCATTCTTGTCAAAACTTAACTTTCCACCCATGCCGTCAAAGTCCGTTTTAAGCAAATTGTCGGCAATGCAATTAGAATCTCTGACCTTGCTGACCTTGTCGCATTTTCTCAACGATTCCGCCAATATATACACATCATCATAGACATATATGGCTTCGCTTGTCGGTTTAACGCCGTATCTATTTTGATATTTTTCTATAAATTCTTTTTGTTTGTCGCCTATGCCCGCTTCAGCCACGCCATACCAAGTGCTTACAGCGCCATTTTTCTCAAAAAGCCCTCTGTTTTCTTTGGTATCAGAAGAAGCGATAAACGGAGCCACGATATGATATGTTTTAATTCCCAACATACCCAATTCGTTCAACTGTCTCATTAAAACATTTTCATGTCTCCAGCTACAAGCCACGATTGCTTCCGGTTTTGAAGCTTTTATTTTTACAAGATTGGTTCTTAAATCTAAATCTGTCGGGTTATATGACTCTGTCGCAATTATTTCAAAACTGTATTTTTGCCCGTCTTCTTTGATAGTCTGTCCTATTTGATTGCACTGGTCATTTATTTCGCTTAAAAAAGCGACTTTTTTATAGCCGTCATTGCCAATAGCTTTTGCCAGGGCATTGCCGCTATCAATAGCGTCCCAATAATCTCTAAAAAACAACTTATTGCTCTCGGCAATATCTCTTACTGTGGAAGCGTAAAGCATTACTTTATTTTTTTCCGCCACTAAGCTCTTAATCGCATTGGTTATGTGAGTAAAGCCCGTTAAAACAACATCAACATTGTCAATGTTTAACAATTTTGAAGCGTTAGTAGCGGCAACTTTAGCCTCGCCTTGATTATCCTCTATGACAAACTCTAATTTTTTGCCGTTTATGCCTCCGCTGTTATTTATCTCATCCGCCGCCATCCTCATTGCTTTAGCTCGAGGCTCTCCCAAAGAAGCGAATTTACCTGTCAACGCCTCGCTCGCTCCTATTTTTACAGGAAGATTATCTGACGGCTTTGACTTGCCGGCTAATAACCAAAATGCAAATCCAATAAAAACAACGATAAAAACGGTCAGAAAAATATTTTTTGTTTTCATATAAATTTATAAAGTTAATAACTTATGAACTTTATATTACACCCCTAATGTAAAAAGTCAATAATGCTAACTTTGGTAAAGTTAAATTGTGTTGTTTTAAGCCACATATATCCATTAGTGACTTGTTGTCAGGATAGTTGACATTTTATAAATTAGGAATATAATGCGGATATTATGGAAACAGAAACCCAACTTAAAAAGCTCGGCTTGACCGAAAAAGAAGCCAAATTATATGTAACTGCATTGGAATTAGGCTCTTTTTCCGTTATGGGTATAGCCCATAAATCAGGCCTCAAAAGGCCTACCTGCTACCTTATTTTGGATGAATTAGTGAAAAAAGGTCTTATTTCAATAATTCCCCGCGCCAAAAAATTGCTCTATACTGCGGAACCGCCGGAAATACTGGCAAAGCAAGCGGAGGAACAATTATCTTTAACAAAATCATTAGTGCCGAAACTAAATTCTTTTTACAATACCGACAAAGAAAAAAGAGTTGTTAAATATTATTCCGGTCAAAAAAGCATTCACAACATATACGAAGATGTGTTAAAGACTAAACCGAAAGAATATTATTATATCGGCTCCGCGAAAGAACTTGAAGGAATAACGGGTAAAGAATTTTTAGACAATTGGATAAAGAAGAGAATTAAACTGGGAATAAAGTCGGTGAGCATAAGAATGAGAGAAACGGAAATCGCCAGCAAGGAATACCAAGATACCGAAGAATCTTTAAGAGAAATCAGATATGCTCCGGAATATATTTACATACCGGATACTATTATTATCTACGGCTCAAAAGTAGCCACCATTTCAACCAAAAAAGGAAACTTCGGTTTTGTCGTGGAAGACAGAGTATTTTCCGAGTCAATGATGGGATTATTTAAAGCTTTATGGGGAATATCGTCTAAAAAATAGGATACGGTCGCAAAATCATACTGATTGTCTACTCCCCCCCAAAAAAATACGCTTCCGCCACTTCTCTTTCTGTTCGCGCTTATTTTTTAGGGTTCAAAAAATATTCCAGGTAATTGTTTTTATTTATTATTTCAAATTTTGAATTTTTGTAATTTTCTTTCCATAAAGACGGCACCATCGCTGTTTCCTTTGACCACTTGCATTCAATGGCAAAAAGAGTTCCGGCGCTTTCCTTGATGATGTCAATTTCTTGTCCGGTATAAGCGCGCCAAAAATAAAAAGTGTCCGGCGTTTGTTCTATCCCACTTTTTTTCATCAACTCCGTAAAAATAAAGTTTTCCCATAACCGACCGACATCGTCCCTGGAATCCAGCCCATTAAACTGGGAAATAACGGCGTTTCTCACCCCGTTGTCATAAAAATAAAATTTTGATTTTTTGGAAATCTCGTTTCTAAGATTTTTGCTGAATCCCCTGACTTTCTTTATCACAAACATTTTTTCAAGTGCGTCTATGTATCTTTGGACGGTTTTTACGTCGCTTTTGACGATTTTCGCTATTTCATTAAAAGACACTTCGCCGCCCACTTGGAAGGCAAGGCATCTGGCGATGTCCAGAAGCAAATCTGGAGACTTTATTTTATCCAAAGCCAGAATATCTTTAAAAAGATACGATGAAATCAATTCCGTTAAAATTTTTGACTTCATCGCCTTAGTGGGCGCGTTTAAAACCTCCGGATACGAGCCGTAAATTAAAAAATCATCCAATGCGTTGTTAAGTTCAAACTTGCTCGTGTTCATTTCAATTTGCGCGAACGGCAAAAGAGTCAGGGTAAAATGTCTGCCGGTAAGAGGTTCCCCTATCTCGCGAGACAAATCAAAAGATGACGATCCTGTGAGGATTAAAATTTTTTCGGGGAAAGCGTCAATAATCATTTTTACCCCTATGCCGATGTTTTTAACATTCTGCGCTTCGTCAATGGCGATTATTTCATAAGGAGCGGCGAAATCCAAAATACGCGCCCTGTTTTCAGACAAAAAAAGTTCGCGAATAACAATATCATCTCCCGTAGCGGAAAAAATCTTTTTGTCACCGCAAGCATTTAGATACGATTGAAGAAGCGTGGTCTTTCCCACTCTTCTGGGACCATAAATAATCAATACCCTGCCCGGGTAAAGATTGCTTTGTATATCCTGTTTTCTTTGGTAATTCATACTGTTTATGATATACTAAACCACAAATTAAGTCAAATATATGGTTTAGCAAACCACAAATTTAACTTACTCCCCCAAATACGCCTCCACCACTTCTTTTTTTCTTAAAACTTCTTCCGGTTTGCCTTGCGCCAATAATTTGCCACTATCCATCACTATCGCGTAGTCGCAAAGTTCGCGGATAATCTCCATATTGTGCTCAATCAAAATCACAGTTTTGCCTTCTTGTTTTAAATTTTTGATAATACCGGAAACCGTCTTTATTATTTCCGGAAAAAGTCCGGCGAAAGGCTCGTCCAAAAGATATATTTCCGCCTGCGTGGAAATGGCGCGAGCGATTTCCAGCAGTTTTCTTTGGCCGTAAGAAAGATTGGCCGCCAGCTCGTTTCTCTTTTCCCAGAGATTCACTTTCTCCAGCGCGTCTTTCGCTTTGCCGAGATGATAATCATTATGCTTTTCAAAAAGCGCGCCGAAAACATTTCTTTCCGTAAGAACCGTCAGCACATTATCCAAAACCGTCATTTGATTAAAAAGCCGCGCTTCTTGGAATGTGCGGGTGATGCCGTAAGATAAAATATCGTAAGGCTTGATATTGGACAGTTTCAAAGCGTCATCCACGATAACAATTCCGCCGTCAATGCCAACCATGCCGCTTAACAAATTGACCAATGTGGTTTTGCCCGAACCATTAGGCCCGATAATCCCCGTGATTTTCCCTTTTTCTATCTCCACAGACAAACCATCCACCGCCTTCACGCCGTCAAACCGTTTCGTCAGATTTTTTGTTTGGAGAATGGGCATAAAATATCGTAATTCATGAACTGGCCGTTCTAACGGTTTTAATTATCTTTTACTTCAACAGGAATGCCCGCTTGCACCTTATAAATTTTTTCTACCCTGTTAGCCGATCGGTCATTACCTAACACCGACTCTAAATTTTCTTTAATTTTTTTTGATGATTTATTGCCTGAACCGATGATTTTTATAACTCCATCATAACCAAAAGAGGCGAGGGTGATATCAACAGGATCGCTGTTGTAAAATTTTTTATATCTTTCAAATAACCCATTCTCGCTAACGGCGTAAATATTGGTAAAGTAAACTCCTTCTGAGGCGTTACCTGCTTTATTTATTGTGTCCGATATAAAGCTATCCCCAGTTAAAAATACTGATTTAAGACCAAACTGCCTGGCCTGCGTTAAAAATTGCACTGAATTCATCGGCAACATTGGAAAGTAGACGGCATCCGGGTTAAGTTGTTTAATTTTTAAAATGGCAGTGCGGTAGTCTTTCGTATCTATATTAAATTGTTCGTTGTATACAATTCTGCCTCCCATAATTTCAAACTTATCCTTAAATGATCTGGTAATTATATCCGCCCATGGGTCAATGTGGCCTATTATGGCAACAGTCCTTAGTCCCAAGTCATTATAAGCAAAATCAGCCATTGATTCTCCCGCAAGTTCTGTAGAAAAACCGTTGCTAAAAATATAATCGCCTGATCCTTGAATAAAATTATTACTGTCCCAAAGAAGCAACAGGGGGATTTCTTTTTTATTAAATATCGGAGCGATAGACCTTGATTCCTCAACGAACATAGTTAAGCCAATATCGACTTTATCTATATTTAACAGTTTATTTGCGGCATTAACTGCGGCAATCTGCGAAAGACTCTGGTCATCTTCATAAATAACATTTATATCTATACCCTTATCATTATATTCCGACACAGCCAAATCTATTCCTTTTTTAATTTCTTCTCCCAGAAAAGCAAGATCGCCAGTCAACGGCAAAATCGCCCCGATTTTAATTGAATCATTCTTTAAAACATCCCTACCCTCACCTCCAAAAAAGAAAACGGCTCCTGCCATTACCACCATTATTATGATTGTCCAGATTATTTTTTTCATATTCTTATTTATATCATAATTTATATTCCCCCGCCAATCCTTGAGGTCTATACAACATCAGCAAGATTAATATCACACCATAAATAACCTGCCGCATTTGAGCGGCGATGTCGTTGGGCATTCCCACGAAGCGCAAAGCTTCCGGCAGAAGTATCAAAAACAAGGCGCCTAAGAGCGAGCCTTTCAGGTTGGAAAGTCCGCCCAAGATGACAATGGCTAAAATGAATATTGATTCCATAAGCCAAAATGACGACGGGTCAATAAAGGTGATGTAGGAAGCGAAAAGCGAACCGGCGACCGAAGCCATAACCGCGCTGATGACGAAAATCGCCAGTTTGTAATAGAGCGTATTGTAACCAAAAATTTGAATGGCTTTTTCGTCTTCCCTTATAGCCTTCAATATCCTGCCAAAGGAAGAATTGACGATAAAACGGGAAATAAAATAAATCAGAGCTAAAAAAACAAGAGCAAGAATTAAAAATTCCAGGTTATTGGAAATTAGAAATTGGAAATTAGAAATTCCAAACGAAGGTTTGCCTATACCCGGTATGCCGAGCGGTCCTCTCGTTAACTCCTGCCAATTAAGAAACACCGAGAAAATTATGATGTTAAAACCAAACGACGCCAAAGCGTAATAATCGTCGTCAAACTTGCTTAAAATAAGACCGATAAGAATAGCAATAACGGCCGAGATAATTAACGCCACGATTACGGATATGAAAAAATTTACTCCGAATGAAGTAAGGAGTATCGCCGTCGCGTAAGCCCCGATGCCGTAAAAAGCGGCGTGAGTAACGGAAAGCAAACCGGTATAACCGACAACGAGATTAAGGCTTATCCCTAAAATGCCGTAAATGGCGAACAAAATGGCGAGATGAATTAAATACTGCATAAATTAAAAATTCCAAATTACAAGTCACAAATTACAAACAATTTCTAAATTCAAATTTATAAATTCCAAACTAAACACTTTTATTTAAAATTGCGGTAAATATCTTTCTCAATTCCACGGCTTCTTCAAGAAGTTCTTGCTTTTCTTTGCTTAATTCTTGACTGCCTTCAATGTCGCATAATCTTAACCACAAACAACTTTCTTTTGTTTCCTTCCTGCAAATTTTTACGCGATGCGCAAAATCTTTTTTGCTTAATGCTTCATTTGCTTCTATGTAATTTGCCGCTTGAGATCCGGAAGATCGTATAAGCTGTTTTCCATCTTCAAAATTTCCTGTTGTTTTCGGAAGTTTTTTGACAAATTCTCTGCATTGCCGCGCAAATTCGGCAGTTCTTTCTTCTAAATCATATTGTTTTGAATTTGATTTTTCGTTCATTTGAATTTGTTTGTAATTTGTTGCTTGTAATTTGTGATTTGCTTTTGCGCTATCACTTTATTGCCACATAAATCATTTTCTTATTATACCTTGATGTCTAAACAATAAAAATACAATGAGTAGCGCGAAAGCTATCGCATCTTTCCATTCTCCCGATATTTTCCAGATGCCGAAATTTTCTGCGAAACCGAGCAGGAAAGCGCCGAGAAATCCCCCGTAAATATTGCCGACTCCGCCGATTACGGAAACAATAACTCCCTTGAGCAACAAGCTCATCCCCATAGTCGGCTCAATCCCCGTGTCAAAACCTATTAAAATGCCGGCCAGTCCGGCGATGGCCGAGCCGATGATAAAAACCCGGCTGATTACCTTGTCCGTGTTTATGCCGATAATTTTTGCCGCTTCTTCATCATCGCTTACCGCTCTTGCCATTTTCCCGAATAAAGTATATTTCAAAGAAAGAACCAGCGCGGCCGTTATCAAAATTCCCGATATTAAAATGATAAGCTGGGTCTGGGTTATCACTCCGCCATAAATTTCGTATATTTTTTGGGTTGAATAATTGCGCCAAAGAGTTTGAAATTGGCTGGTAAACAATATGGCGATAACCGCCTGCAAGGCGGTGAAAGCGCCAAGCGATGCGATAAGAAGAGCCATATTGGACGCTTTTCTTTTTCTAAGCGGAAGATATATCAGCTTGTCCAGCCCATAACCGGCAATCGCCGCCGCGGCGACGCCGATAAAAACGCTTAAAAACAAATTCAGACCAAGCGTCTTGCCGAAAAACAAAAAAGCGTAAGCGCCGATAACGGCGATTACGCCGTGGGTCAGATTGAAAAACTTGGTCGCGCCGTAAATAAGATTGAAGCCAAGCGCCACCATGGCGTAAATCGCTCCGGCGATGATGCTGTTTAAAACAAGTTGGGGAAGAATGTCCATTTAGAAATTATATCTTTTTTAGCGAACTTTCTCAACAAAAAAACAGTCCCGCTATAATCGGGACTGTTTTTTATTTTTGTAACTGTTTCTACTTAACTTCCACGAATTTCCCGTTTATAATCTTTTTAATTACGGCTTTGCTGTTTATGTTTCCGTCGCTGTCAACCGATAACACGCCTGTTACGCCGACAAAGTCCTTTATTTCAGAAATAAATTTGGCGACACCTTCGTTGGTCTTCTCTTTTTCAAAAGCGGTTATCAATATACGAATCACATCATAAGCGTAAGCCGAACCGGGCTGGGGTAAACCATTATATTTTTCTTTATAACTTGCGGTGAATTCTTCCGATGGGTCGGCTGATGTAACATACCATTTACCTTCAAGCATAGGAACAGCCTCCAAATCATATTCAAAACTGTCAACCGAAGTTAAAGGAACATTGATATTCAGGTCTTTAATTTGTTTAACTAATGAGGTTAATTGACCAGGTAAAAGCATTATAATAAAGGCATCCGCGCCTTCATTTTTTGCCTTTATGACAGCTGTTCTGAAATCTTTTTCTTGAGGATTAAAAAGTTCATTTTTTAAAATAAAAAGGTCTGGTTCTTCTTTAAGCAAAGCGTCTCTAATCGCAATAATTCCTTGCTGATTAGTGGCAATCATAGCGATTTTTTTTAATCCTTGTCTTTTAGCTTCTTTTATATACACTCCCGCCTCATTTTCCGGTTTAATCCAATGATTAAAGACAAACGGTTTATCCTTGGCAATATTCAAATCGGAAGCAATTGAAAAATGAATTATTTTCTCTTTTTCGGCTAGTGGAGCGACAGCGCTTCCCGGACCGGCAAAACCAGTGCCGACAGCTCTTATCTTATCAATATCAACCAATTTTCTGAAAGCCGAAACGGTTTTTTTGCTGTCGGCTTGGTCATCTTCAAAAACCAATTCGTAAGTATTTTTTGTCTTTCCAAAACTTTCTTTGGCTAAAATGGCCGAATTTTTCGTCGCCTCGCCAATGAAAGCCACCTCTCCCGTCAACGGCAATATCACCCCAATCTTTATCGGTTCTTTATTCGTTGGCTGGCTGGAATTTTTGCCGAAATAAGAAACTCCGACAATTATCAAAATAATGGCTACTATCCCAATGATTATTTTTTTCATTTGATTAAAATTATAGCTAATAAATTTCTCTTTTATCTTTTATAAGCCCTTGAACATGACAAATAATAGCTTCTTTAAGATTTTGTTTAACTTCTTTTATTGTATCGCCGCAAGTATGAAGCCCTTTAAGAATAGGAACAAAACCGTGATAACCTTTTGGCCTGTCCGGTTCAACAATTACGCGAAATGTGTATGGTTTTAAATTGCTTCTCATAATGTCCCTATCTTACTATGATTAAAAAGACAGTCAACCCCTTGCTTTTTCAAAATTTCCATTCATAATTATAAAAAATAAGTTCTTTACAAAGAACGAAGCTATTTTTCAGTTAACTTTTATGGGAGGAAGACAGTATGAGCTGGATTGGGACAATACGAGAAACAAATTTTGAATTAGGCGCTCTATCAAGAGGAAAAGTCAGGGATAATTATGATTTGGGAAATGGCGAACTTTTGATGGTAGCAACGGACAGGATTTCGGCATCTGATGTCATATTACCTAATGCCATCCCAAGCAAAGGGAAAATACTGACGATGTTGACAGTTTTCTGGCTGGGATACTTAAGAGATATTGTTCGGAATCATTTGATAACTTCTGATTTTGAGCAATTTCCAGAAGTTTGCAGGAAATATCCTTCGCTAGAAGGACGGAGTCTTTTGGTAAAGAAACTAAAACCTCTGCAGGTTGAGCTTATAGTAAGAGGTTATCTTTCTGGCTCCGGATGGAAAGAGTACCAGAAAAATCAGTCTGTCTGTGGCATAAAATTGCCCGATGGATTGAAAGAGTCGGACAGACTTCCGGAAGTTATTTTCACCCCTTCCACTAAAGCTGAAGCGGGAGAACATGACATCAATCTTTCGTTTGAAGAGTATGTCAAAGTCCTTGAAAATAGACTCGGGTCTAATTTGGGAAAGCGTGTCGCTTTCCTACTGAGAACAATAAGTGTTCAATTGTATATTAAAGCGGCAGAGTATGCTCTGACGCGAAGGATTATTATCGCGGACACAAAACTTGAATTTGCGGTAGATGAAAATGATAACCCAGTCCTCATTGACGAAGTGCTTACTCCAGACTCCTCGCGATTTTGGCCCAAAGACGAATACGAGCCAGGCAGACCTCAAAAAAGTTTTGATAAGCAATTCGTGCGGGATTATCTGGAGAGAATCGGATGGGACAAAAAACCGCCGGCGCCGGAACTTCCCGAATATATCGTGGAAGAAACTCAAAAAAAATACGGGGAAATTTTAAAGTTAATTTAATTGTTTAAATCTCCACAAAAAATTATGGGCAGGGAATCCGTTAGGAAACCCTGCCCTGTTTTATTTGATCATGTCCAGAATCAAATTTTGACTTTGCCTAAAGGTTTATATATCGGCATTTCTCTTCCTCTAAGCAAGTTGAACATATTAAGGAGTTCTCTTACAAACTTTTCATTTTGCCACCGCAATTCCAAGTTCTCCTTTTTTAGTTCCATATTTTGCAGACTTTCAAAATTCACAAATATGTTTTGAATTTCTTTGAAATGTCTTTCCGTTTTCTTTTGTATTGATTCGCCGACATTCACTAATTGATGTCCGCATTCATGCATAGCATAAAATTTTCTTTGAGAATCCCATATACCAAACAGATTTAATAAAGAAGTTATTACCAAAAAAATAAATGCGCAGGCTACCATTTTCTTTTCACTCATTTTCCTCTCCTTTTCTGATATTTCAGAATAAAATATTTTACCACTCACTCATCTCTTTAAGAATTTCCTTCAGGTCATCTATATCCCAGGGATTTTCTACCCATTCCATATCTTCCCTATCTTCCCAACCACAAAAATATAGGAAATCTAGAAAATCATCATAATCTCCCCCACAGAAAATAATGGGCAGATTATCCGGATTGTCGTTCATCGTAAAGATTTCTTCAACTACCGAATCATCATCTTCATCAGACATCTTTAAGCGCAATTCCTCAAGACTTACTAATATTATCTCCGCGACAGAGTGCTTTTTGAGAAGATTTCTGAATGAAACTATCTTTTCCGCTTCTTCTTCAGACTGAACATCTTTAAATATGAAAACTTTTTTTCTATTCTTCTTTTCTGTCGTTTTTCTTGCCTTTTTCTCTTTCCCTTGCCGTTTTCCATCTGTTCTGCATTTTTTCTCGTCTTTGCGGAAAATTTCCTTTCCCAAAAAAACTTTTTTCAAGTCATTCCTTAAAGAAATATTATCCTCTCTTAGAAAATGTTTGTCTTCTTCCGACTCTCTTATTTGGAAACATAATATAATAATTACAAAAATCATTAAATAAAAGATAGGCCACTCCATTACGCCCTCCTTTCGTCTTCCAAGATGTCAAAAAACAATATAACAGAACTTTTCTCTGATAAATTTGTAACATAAATCGCGACTTTTCACAAATTATTTTTTTCACTTTAACACATCTGCCATATAAAAAAGCGGCATTGCGTAAAGTAAATACTTGCAATGCCGCCTTTGCGGTCATATTTCCCGACCCCTCTGTCTAAATTGGACAATGCTGGAAAACCCAATCCCAATAATTCCTAATTATATTCACATTGAATTCCAGTTTTTTGCCCACATATAAAACATCCTTTCTATTCTGCCAACCAACCGAAGCCGGCAGATTTTCTACATCACTTTCAATCTCGCTATGCAAAATTTTAAAATATGAGCAGTTTTCTATCAGCTTTTTAAACTCGGGAAAAATTAGCGGAAATCTTTTAAAGTTATTAAGATAATGAAGATTTATAACCACCGCTTTTTTCAGTCCCAAGTTATTCAAAGTTATAATAGCTCTCCTTTTCCCCTCGTCTGAACCGATGCCTATCACCTTGACTTCATCGGAAACGGTCATAATTTTGCCCCTTTCTTTAAAAAGGTTAAAGTAACAAAGATCTCACTGTTTTTAGACTACCACAGGATTTACTATTTGTAAAGTTTTTCGCAAGGCAATTTGACTTGGAAACGAAACATCCAGGTTGCTGGCTAGATGGCCGCTAATCGGATAGCATAAACCGATAATCTTTTTTAGCCCAAATCGGTCCGGCATAATCCACTCCGATTCGTGAAGTTCGTTTTATTTTTTTCTTGTTTACAATCTCTCCCCTGTCTTCAAGCCAAAGGCCAGTTTCAAAAGAAGCGATTTTGCCGTTTAATTTTCTGCTTATTTTTAAAAATTTCGTGAGCCTGCCCGGTCCGCTTACCCCTTCCCCGCCCCTTATCAAAATCGCCGCCGGATAATCTTTTCCGCCGGTCACGATATTCAGCATATTGTGCATCCCGTAAACCAAATAGACATACCATTTGCCTGCTTCGCCGAACATCACTTTGTTTCTTTCTGTCTTTCCCTTATGAGCGTGCGATGCCTTGTCCTCAAACCCGTCGTAAGCTTCAACTTCGTTTATCTTAAGCGCGATTTCTTTATCGCCTATCTTTCTAACGAGGTATTTCCCAAGCAGATTTTCCGCGACTTCAAGCGCGCTTCTTTCAAAAAACTTTTTGGTTAAAATTTTTCTCATAATCTTAATAATACAATAAAAAAATGACGGCAAGCATGGCTTGCCGTCAAGTGCAGAAAATTAAAATGACTGGGAACTAGGAAGGCAGAGCCTTCCTGAAAAAATTAAGCAGGTTTTCCCCAAAGATTTTTTCAGACACTCCCACTGGAAAATACGGCAAACAAAATTTATACAATTTTTCCAGCATATCCGGCCCCATAATTGAGACTGGATTTTCCGGAAACCTGGCGCCCTGTGTGCCAAGCGGGTCTAGTTTCTCTGACATTATTTCAAATTCTTTTCGCGCCTGTTTCTCATCCCGAGTTATGTAGAGGCCATCGCTCCCTACGCATACCGAATCCGCTCCGCATATCTGAAGCGCGCGATTCAGATGGTCCTTAAAAGAAAAGATGGAGTTATCCGTTTCGTGATTGGTAAATGTGAGCGTCGGAATTCCAACTACCCCTCCCAACTTCACCACCGCTTTCAACACATCATCCGGCAGATTTCGAAAATGATGATACTGGGAATAACATCCAGTATGAGAAACCATTACTTTAAATGGTGGCATACTGCGATTGTGTGAAGCGATGTAACTAGCAATATCCCTTGCCATCCCATGTCCGGCGTGGAAAAGGTCTATTACGAAGTTATTTTTGGCGCATTCCTTGAGAAAAATTTTTCCCCATCTTGTCATTTTAATGTCCGCATTCAGCCAACCGCTTCCCATGTCATTTTGCTTATCATAACACGGGGAAATTATGCTAATCCCCGCCCTTCTCAAGGCTGGTATTGCGCCTTTGTTGAGAATGTCAACAGGTGTATTTTGCATCCCAAGGACAACAGCCACCCAACCCGCCGCTACTGCCGATGAGAGTTCTTTTTGATTTGTGACCAGCCTTAACTTTGGCTGATCCAAAATCATTTTTTTGAATTTCTCAATCTCCCTCAAAGTTTCCTCCATTGTGGTAATCCATGTCGGAACTGCCGTCAGGTGGACCAAATTTAACCTTAATCCATCCTCAACAACAATCGGTCCGCCCCTTTTCCCAAAAAATCCCAAAGCGTCGGCTAAAAATATTTTTTTAGTCTTTTTAATCATCACCCTCCTCCTTTTCACAAATTCACAAAATATCAACGAACAAACCAGAACATTCTGGACAACAAAACAATATCACACCATATAGATATGTCAAATTCGTTTATGCATTTATCGGCCAGGTTTTAACTCACAAAAAATGGAGCTTGTTCCGCGATAATATCGCAAAATAACAAGCTCCATTATAAAATCCAGCAAATTAGATTCAGATAATTAATTTCTTACTCTTTCACTTTCTTTTCTCTGTTTTTCATATATGCGTCTTGAAGCGCAATATATGGGTCAATGGCTGGTTTCGTAATGTCTTCGTATATCTGCTTATCTTCGGCATTGTTCACAGTCTCACCGGCATAAGTTCCCATACTCTCAATCGGCGCCAAAAATAAGAAGGACTCAACTCAGCGGATTTAATCCGGCATCAACGATTCGTCCAGCCGTATCGCGAACATTGGAAGGTCCGAAGAAAGGCCACACAATATAAGTACCAGTCCCCATCTTGCCCTTACCTAATGTTTGCCCAAAATCTCTTTCTTGTTTTTTGATATGGAACAACTTTGTTGACGGGTCCCATAAACCACCGACTCCGATAGTACTGTTGACTACAAACCGCGCGAGCTCTGTCCCCGCGCCTTTAATTTTGCCTTGAAAAAGACAGTTGAAGAAACGCACTGGCATTTTGATATTGGAAAAGAAATTTTTAACGCCTGTCCTCGCTACCGGCGGTACTGTAGAAGTATATCCAATATTGAGAGGTTTTAGAAAATACTTGTAGACTTTATCATTGAATGTAAACATCGCTTTGTTAAATCCTGCGAGTGAATCTTTTATATGAGGCGTCTCAGTTCCAAACATCTCAGTCTCAATTTGAGACTTTTCAATATTACTAGCGGATGATACATCATCCGCTCTAGCGGTACGAAAACAAACGCACGACGATACAACTAGTAACATAATCCATACTATTTTCATCAGTTTCGCCCTCCTCAAAAATACCAATCCGATTAAAATATAGTCCCCTGCGGCAAAGCTACAGGGTAATGAATGGACTCGCTTCGCTCGTCCACCCGCACGACCAGAGGCCGCGCGATTTTCAACCTATATTTCGTCTTCGCTTGGACGCTGTGTAAAATGAGAATTTTCCACGCGCTCCTCGCTAGCCGAAATAAGCGTTTATGATTCAACAAATTAGCCTCCTTTATCTAATTTAAATATGTCAAAGGTCTCTAAAAATAATATTGCCAGCTCTTTTCTAGGCTGACTTATTTTTTAATTTAATGTTATTTCTATCCTTTCCAGTCCGAATTGTCAACGCAATTTTAAAATTTTCAAATTTGTAGGAGCATTTTCAAATTTTTTTTCAAATTACTACGGAGTCCACCCTCGGCATTCGCCTCGGGCATTTCCGCTAGGGCTACTCGCGCCTAGATGTCTAGGTTTCCTGCTTATCCTCGCCATTCCCGCTCTGCGGAGCGGTGGCGAGGGCAGGAGACTGTTTGGGGGGAGGTAGGAATCCCCTTATTGCCTGTTCGCTTCTCTCACAACGGCAATTTCTTGCTTCGCAAGAACCAGATGAAAAGTGAAGCAGTTCACTTTTCATTCCGCCCAGCTTCGCCTCGTCTCGGCAGGGCTCGACCAACCGGCTCAGCCAACCCCCTTTCTAGTTTTCAAAATAGCTTTCGTGGTGTCGCTTCCGCTTCGGATTTATGTATTGCAAGATAACGGCGGCGCTCAACCGTGAGTCTGGAGCCAAAAGTATTTTTCTGCTGAAAAATCTTTCAGCCCTGTCTCGCTCCGTCGCGCTCCGACCTTGCAAAGCTCCAAGTATTCGCTCCTCACCCCAGCGGAAATGTCCGAGGCTCAAATGCAAATGCGCTTGACCCACCCTCCCGTTCGCGCGCAAGCCCGCGCGCAGAGGATGAGAGGATTGCGAGCGGGACTCCCTTTTGGTTACTTGATGAGTTAATAGAGGACTACTAAAAAATCAATACTGCATATTGTCCTTATTTATCAACACATTTTAACATTATATATTAGTCTCTTACGAAGAAGTGATAAATTGACTTGTAATTTAAAAACGATTATGCTATGATTTAATCATTATAAGTTTTAATAAGGAAAATAACTATGGATTCCACAAAACTAAAAGAAATTATCAAAATGGCGAATGAAGCTGTTACAGGTCTCGATGGTGACCTTAAAAAAATTGCCTTTCAAACAACATTAGATAAGTTACTAGCTCAAAACATCGAACCCGCTTTTGATGCTAGTAAAATAACACGAAAAGGGAAAGTTAGAAAAACAAAAAAATCAAAAGAATCTGGCACTAGTGCAAGAAAATCTGAAGATGATACTACGGTAAAGGAAATTCTCGGTAAAATCAATAGGACTAAGTATCATAAAATTACTTCCCTAGATAGCGCACTGGATAGAGCTCTCTACTTATTGCTGGTTGTTCGTGACGACTTAAAAATCGATGGACTAAACCCAACACAAATAGCTAATCTTCTTAGAGAGGTTTTCCGAATAAAGGCCACCAAGAATGCTGTAAGTATGGCTTTGGGTAAGGACTCAAAATATACTCATCGAACACCGGTTGTGATTAACGGAGCAAAAGCATATGTATACAAAATTATGCATGAAGGAGAAAAATATATTAAAGAAAAAATTGCGATAGATAAATAATTCTTATGAAAATTAGCGACACTTTAGATCCACATATACTCTCTCCAATTAAACTAAAGGCCTTTTGGGCACTTGATAAGATGGAGAATGAATCAAATGATCGATATACTGCAGCTAATGTAGCCTTATTTTTAGTTGAAAAACAGGATATAAATATCTCACGCCAAGCAATTCAATCTGCTCTTAAGAGCGACAAGACCGCAACTCATAGAAGTACAAAAGGGTATAAGTTAATGGAAAATGGCCGAAAACAACTCCGAGACTCAAATCAAAAACAGGAAGTCGTGATGATTGAAGCTGGAAAACCATTTTCTGCAAAGAATATTATTTTAAAAGACATATTTACTAAACTCAAAGGAGAAGTTTTAATTTGTGATCCATATATAGACATTCATACCCTCGATGTTATTTTTAAAAACTCCGACAAGAAAAGCTTTTTCAAAATTTTGACAAAAAATATTATTGATAAACCGTCTGGCACGTTCACTCGACATCTCATAGACTTACGAAGCGAGGGATACAAAGTAGAAACAGGTGTTTATTCTAGTTCAGATTTACACGACCGTTATATTATGGACGACCAAACTTTTTGGCTTTCTGGCAACAGTCTTAATCATTTGGGAAACAAGGAAAGTTTTATCGTTCGTTTAGGAGAAGATATACGCCAAGGTATGTTGGCAACTTTTAATAATAGGTGGAAAGTGGCAACAAAAATTTAAGTTATCAACACCCCTTTTCAGTAGAGGGTATCATAATATGGTATTCTTTACTGTATGGATGTAAAACAAGATTTCAAATCTATATATTTCCCTGACATAAATGACGACGAGACTTCCTCTAAGTCATTAACTCTTGCATTTTCGGATCAAGAAAAAGATATTTTTGATATTGTAAAAAACTGGTCTAGTCATCAAGTTAGAAATATTATTGGAACTCCAACCTTTTATGATTTGGAAGCTAAGGCACTTAAAGAAGGACTTCCTGTAAATCGTTATTGTATTTGGAAATTAAAAAAGGAAATTGACAGCCCTAAACAGAATAAACTATTTGACCTTGATCCTATACATACAACTTTTAAAGGTGGCAAAACACTACCCTTGCAATCATGGTACCCATATTTGGAAGGATATTCTCCTGATTTCGTCAAACATATAATTGATAATTATTTAAATAAAGACACAAAGGTCGTATATGACCCTTTTTCTGGTATAGGCACTACCCCTATTGTGGCTTCAAGTCTAGATTACACTTCATATTATTCAGAAGTTAATCCACTATTACAGATTCTAACTAAAACTAAGTCTAAAGCACGAAATTTAAAAGATAAGTCGAAAATTATCTCACTTCTTGAAGTTATAAATTTTAATCTGAAAAAAGAGATCTTAAAACAAGAAGAAGACCAAGAACTAAGAAATTCATATATAAATGTTTTCGGTCAGAGTAAGTTTTTTAACGATATTACATTTAGTTATATTTTGAAAACTAGAACTTATTTAAATTATTTATATTTAGAAAATACATTTGCATCAGAACTAGTTACTATTGCAGTCATTGGGTGTTTAGTGGAGAATTCTCTATTGGTAAGAAAGGGTGATTTGAGATTTAGAAAAGGAAAAGAACTAAAAGATTTAAGTAACATAGATTATTTTAATTCCCTCAAAGACAAATTAACTAAAATTGTTGATGATTTGAGAGTGATTGAAAATGTTCCTGCTCCAACATTAATCACCGAAGATTCAAGAACTGTTGGAAAACTACCTTTTTTGGGTATAGATGCGGTTATTACCAGTCCGCCATACTTAAATGGTACTAACTATTTTAGAAACACGAAAGTTGAACTTTGGTTTTTGGGTTACCTAAAAACCCCCTCAAATTTAAGTGATTTTAGGAAACTAGCTGTTACGGCAGGTATAAATGATGTATCTCTTGCAACAGAAAAAAATATTCAAAATACAAGACTCAAAGCATTACTTAATTTACTAGAGAAGAATGCTTACGATAAAAGAATACCGAAAATGGTTCATGATTATTTTGCGGACATGGACACTATTTTTCGTAATATAAAAAGACAGTTAAATAAAAACGCAGTTTTAGCAGTAGATCTTGGGGATTCTATTTATGGGGGTGTCCATGTAAAAACTGATGAAATTTTTGTCTCTGTGCTAGAAAATATTGGTTATATTTTTGAAAAAGAAATAGTTCTTAGAAAACGACAATCTAATAATGGACAAGAGTTAAAACAGGTATTATTAATTTTTAGAAATAAAGAAAAACCTATAAATACAAAAAAGGTTATGGATTGGAGTAAAAAATGGTCTTTATTTAAAAAGTATATGCCACACCATACAGGCGATATGGCAAAAAGAAATTGGGGTAACCAAATTCATTCCCTGTGTTCTTATCAAGGAAAACTAAAACCATCAATCGCTAATCAACTTGTTGAAATTTTTGTCCCAGACAATGGAACTATTCTTGACCTATTTGGAGGGGTCGGAACTATTCCGCTTGAAGCGGCTTTACAGAATAAAAAATCATTTTCTTTTGATATTAGTCCAACTGCTATTGCAATATCAAGAGCAAAGCTTGATATACCTTCAATGAAAAAAGTTAACCAAACTCTAAATGAATTAAGTGAATACATAGGAAAGGAAAAAATCTCTGATGCTGTTCTTGAAAGTGTTTCCGCCTTTGGAATGAACAAAACAATTAAAGATTACTTTCATCCTAAAACACTTAAGGAAATTGTATTGGCCAGAAACTTTTTTAAAGATAATGGATATGCATCAACTGAAAATGCCTTAATTATGTCAGCACTAATGCATATCTTGCACGGTAATAGACCTTATGCTTTAAGTCGTAGATCGCACGGGATAACACCCTTTGCCCCTACTGGCGAGTTTGAATATAAGAATCTTATTGAAAAACTTAAGGAAAAGATTAATCGCACTACCACCAATCTTAATAGAGAAAAATTTAAATCGGGCAAAATATATTATCAAGATGCAACAAAAACTTGGCCTAATGATGTTAAGAATTTAGATGCCGTTATCACTAGTCCACCATTTTTTGATAGTACTCGTTTTTATTCTGCAAATTGGATGCGTTTATGGTTTGCAGGATGGGATCCTGTACACTTTAAAACTGAACCTGTTAATTTTATTGACGAGTTACAAAAAAAAGATCTTTCCATATACGACAATATTTTCATGCAAGCACGTGAAAGGCTTAAAGATGGTGGTGTACTCGTATTGCATTTAGGTAAAAGTTATAAATGTGATATGGCCACATCTTTAGCAAAAAGAGCACAGAGATGGTTCAAAATTTATGATATTTTTGAAGAAAGTGTTGAGAATGGAGAATCTCATGGTATTAAAGATAAAGGATCTGTAACCACCCACCAGTATTTAATACTTACTTAGAATAACCAAGCATTCTTTTATTTTGCTTAGATAGTTTGTTTACTATGTTATTGTCCTCAAGAAGTTTTTTGAGTTCCTTAATTCGTCGTGCGATATCTGTCGCACTTCTTACATTCAACATACGTGTAAGACAAGCATTAACATCAATATCCACATTAACAACTGGTTTCTTACTGGATATTAACTCAAGATTAGAGCCGGTGATAAAAGCTAATTTTTTAAGTTCATCATTGGTATAAAATTCACTTGGCCATTTATCGCGTTTATTATCATTAGCTTCTTTTGATAGAAGTGCGGCATTGGTAGTAGTTAGAGGATAAAGCCATCTTGAAGGAAGAATGTGATCAATAGCCCAACTTTTCCTATTTTTAATACTTAATATTTTTCCAGTCTTGAAACATTTTCCATCGAAACGCTTAAACAATTCTTCAAAATTTAACTTTTCGTTTTCTCCAACCAGAAGAAGGTCGGCTATTCGTCTTTTTACTGCAGATTCGTGTAGTTGCTCCTTTGTTCTCTTTGGATTTAGATTGGTATTTATTACTGCCTTACAGCTTCTACATTCCATTTGTTTTTCTAGAGCGCCCCATGCGCTATGTCCACTAAAAGCTCTGGCGGGTAATTTTCTTCCGCAAGTATTACATTGTTTCCAATATGCATCTCTATTTTCTGTGGCAGTTGTAAAAAATGCTTTCCAAAATCTCTGTGCAGCAATAGAGTTTGCTGCAGTTATGGCATTAAGCCAAAAAGCAAACGGTAGTTTTTTACCCTCTTTATTTTTTTGCGGAAGGGCTGATGTTTTACTGTGAACAAAACCACACTCCTTACAAACCCACGATTGTGTTTCGTATGCTTCTGTTGGCGTAAGAAGTTTACTACCAACATTTACAAAATTTAATGCTGAACATCTTATACACACAAAAGAAGCTGACGCTTCGTGCACACGAATACCAGCTATCCTTGTAATATTAGTTTTATTTTTGGTTGATCGTCTTGTCATAATTATTTTATGAAAAAAGAAACATCTTTTTTGTAAATTACTGCAAATTTCTTTATTTCTGCAACATCAAGACGCCTTTCTCCGGATTCTATCTTAGATATATAAGACTGTGGCTTACCGAGCTTATCAGCCACGGCTTGCTGTGCAAGCCCAGCCTCAATACGTCCCTTTTTCAGGCGTTCTATGATTGATCTGTATTCTTTTGTATAAACTGACTTATTCACAGGCTTTGTAATAATATATCCTTTTATGGTATAATCCCAAAATAGGATTATACATCCTATCCCGAATCCCATCGCCCATTCAATTCAAAAAAAATCCCGCGCAAAACAAATTTAGGATGAGAAGCGATGGGGCTGAAATGCGAAGCATTTCAGAGACGGAGGCTGACGAGCCGAGTCGGAGTCGCGGAATTTTTCAACAGAAACATATCCGTGACGAGGGCGGACACAGAACAGCAGAAGCGGAGTCCCGACGCTCTGGTCGGGGCGGAGCGGATGCTGGGCTGTGACGGAATTCGTATCGGAGCGTACGATTCAGTTTCAAGCCGCCGCGCACGCGGGGCGTGCCACATTAGCTCTCGAAAAAAGTTCGTGCAAAAGGGATACAATTACATCACATTCAGAAACTTGGTCGGGGGTGAGCGAAGATTGATGTATTTTTTTGTATTGCGAAAAACGATACCACAGATATCATTATTCTCAATGTGTTAAGGTGTATTAGTTTCTTAGATTCTACTGGAAATCTAGGTGTACTTTTTTGAGCACTACATATCTGCGAGGAACAACCTCCCCACCTAGACACCTATACGTGAGTAGCCCTAGCGGAAATGTCCGAGGCGAATGCCGAGGATAGACTCCGTAGTCACGGACGAAATATGATAGAATGTCCGAGACACTACGCACGCGGGATATGCCACATTAGCTCTCGAAAAAAGTTCGTGCAAAAGGGATACAATTACATCATTTTGTGACCCTACAGGGAGTCGAACCCTGCTTTGAGCCTTGAGAAGGCTCCGTCCTAGCCGATAGACGATAGGGCCGTCTTAATAAGCTAATGGCTTGTCAGATATTGGCTTTTAACTTACAGATTAAAAGATAGCAATTTATAGGAAAAAATCAAAACGATTTTGTGATTCTGTTATAAGCCGAAAACTAAAAGCTGACTGACTTATTTTTTCCTTCTTTCCAAATATTCGTTTAAAATTCTTTCGTATTTTTTGGGACTGACTATTCCGTTTAATAATATCTCCTTATGATAGCCTCCGGACGCGGAAACTTCCACGACGACATTTCCATAGTTGAATATCCTGCCAACAAGACTCTGATGAGATTTTACGGTTCGGATACTGCTGATGTTATAGATATCTTCGTCAATGTTCAATATCCCCCTGCAATGCACTATCTTGTCTTCAGTGATGTAATAATTATTTGTGACCCATGATAACACCACGTAAACGGCATAATAAGTCTGAACAATAAATTTAAACAGAGACGAACCTAAAATTATGTAATTTCTTTGATATTGGATTGATTGGCCCATATCAGTGAAAAAAATAAAATATAAAAACAAATAATAAACTATCTCGACTATTAGAAGCGTGAAAACAATCCTTGTCGCAAGGAGAAAGGCGCTGTCGTGGACATGATGCAGACTTTTTTGAATTTCTTTTTCTTCCATTGGTTTGATTTTAGCAAATAAAAAATATTTTACCAAAGCTCTCGCTATTTATCTTTCCTAAAAAGCTAATAAGCTACAAGCTACTAATTATCTCTCCTCCCACTCTTTCTCCTGCCTCACCAGAAGCTTTTCTTTTGCTTCCGGATTATCCATAATTTCTTCAACGACTTTTTCCATCCTCATTGATTGCGAACCTTTTACCAGAACAACATCCTTTTCTGAAATAAAATTCTCAAGATAAGCGCCGGCTTCTTCTGAAGTTTCAAATTGAAGCACATCTTTTTCTCTCATTCCGTTTTGAAGCGCCCCTTCAGCTATGTCGCGAGAGCGGGGACCAACCACAGCAAGAAGGTGACAAGATCTTGAGGCGATAGCGCCGGCTTCTTTGTGCGCCGAAACGGAATGTTCGCCAAGCTCAAGCATATCGCCGAGCACCGCGATCTTCCTCCTCGCCCCTTCAATCATCTGCAAAGTTTTGAGCGCCTCTTCAAGCGCCACAGGCGAAGAATTATAGCTGTCGTCAATCACGATTGAATTTTTTATTCCCTTTATTATTTTCATCCTGCCCAACGGACTGGCGTGAGAGCGAAGACTTTTGGATATTTGGACTATATTAAGACCTTGCGATATCCCCACCGCGGCGGCGGCCAAAGCCGGATAAATATGATGCGCGCCCAAGACGCCCATAAGGACAACGGGGGCGCTATTGCCGCTCCATTCAACTTTAAATTGGATTCCCGTCGGAAATTTTCCTTTTTTGTCTATTCCGTAGAGGACTCGATAATTTGAAGCGAAAACATCGGAACCTCCTTCCGTCCCATAGGTAATCGTCTTGTTTGAAGATTTATTTTTAAAAGCTCTCACATCTTCATCGTCGCTGTTCAATATCAAAACACCTCTTCTTTTCAATGAGTCTATAAGAGCGCCGTCCTCTTCTATAAGCTCCTCAACCGATTCAAAAAATTCTATGTGAACCGGAGTCTTGCCGAATCTGGTAATCACCAGAATGTCCGGTTTAAGCCATTCAGACATCTTCTTTATCCCGCCGGGTCCGTCAGCGCCTACTTCCAACACCAGCCATTCCGGATAATGGCTCTTTGCGACGATGAGAATGAATCCTTTGATCAAATTTTGAAGCCAGATGAACGGATTATTCCAGCCGTTCTGGCATCCGAGAATAGTCAGAGGAACTCCTATCTGGCTATTGAAGCTTTTCTCGCTCTTTCTTACATAGAAAGAATCGGCAAGCGCCGAAAAAATCGCGTCTTTGGTGGATGTCTTGCCGACACTGCCGGTAATGGCGATGATTTTAGGCTGGTACTTTTTCAGGATTTTTCCGGCTTCCCATTGCAGCGCGGAAATAATTATTGATTTTATGGACTGTTTCATCTTTGCTTTTTTGCTACGGAATAAATTTTCGCTCCCCGCTCCGACTTTATGAACTTCTAACTGTTCAAGTTATCCATCTTACCTGTCTGGCGGAATTTCATAATAATTTATGAGAAATTTCACGGTATCCATAAACGGCGCAGTAAGCGTGTTGGAAGCGTATTGCGCCCCTTTCGGCTCCAATGTCAGAAGAAAAATCAAGAATCGCGGATTATAAGCCGGAAAATAGCCAAAAAAAGAATGCAGATACCTGTCATCATAATAACCTCCCCCGCCGGGTTTTGCAATTTGCGCCGTCCCCGTTTTCGCCGCCACGCTGTAATTCGGAATCTTAACGGTTCCCTCAAGAAGCGCGTTATCCACGACTTTCACAAGCATTCTTGTTATCTCTTCCGATGTTTCTTTCTTGATGACTCTTTTATTTTCGCCGCTCTCATATGAAATATTTTTGGATAAACCCATTTTGTAATCTATTTTTTTGACGATATGCGGAATCACGAGAGTTCCGCCGTTCGCGATCGCCGACAGTGCCCGCGCGGTGGTTATCGGCGTCATCGCTATCCCCTGGCCGAATGACGCCGTGGCATACTCAATGTCTCGCGGACTTTTAAGATTTGAAATTCTTCCGCTTGCCTCATTCGGCAAGTCAACGCCGGTTTCATTTCCCAGTTCAAAGTCAGTCATATATTTGGCAAAATTTTCTTTGCCCATTTTGCTTACCACGAACGCGACGCCTGTGTTCACCGACTTGTTGAGCACCTCCTGCATACTGATGACTCCGTTCGCCTTGCGGTCATAATTGGAAATGGTGCTGCCGTTCAGAGTGAGGGTCCCTTTGTCATTATAAGTCGTCTCGGCGGTCACGGACCCGGAGTCCAGACCTGCCGCCATCGTAAGGGCTTTTATGATTGAACCCATTTCAAAAATGCTCTCCACGACCGGATTGCTGAATATTTTTATGTCAGATTCGCTTCCGTAAACATTTGGGTCAAAAGTGGGATTGACGGCGATGCTGTAAACTTCGCCGTCTACGGGATTCATAATTATCCCGAGAGTCATTTTTGAATTCCATTTTTGAGTCGTGCTCGCCAGCTCTTTTTCAAAAAATGACTGGACATTCGGCTCAATCGCGGTGATTATGTCTCCTTCCCTCTCGCTCTCTTTGGAGACAGCCTTGTTTATATTTGAAAAAATCTCCGCGAAAAAATTGACATAGGCGTCGCTTTCGCCTCTCTTAAGCAAGTCTTCATAATACCTTTCCAGTCCGTACCTGCCGGAAAAAGAATCGCCGTCATAGCCTACAAAGCCAAGTGTGTTAGCCGCCATTTTTCCGCCAGGATAAACGCGCCACCTGTCTTTTTGGAGTTCAACTCCGGATATGCCAAGCGAATCTATCTCTTTGGCTTTTTCCTCGCCGATTCTTTTTTCCAATTCCTCATAAGGGTCGTCTTTTTTGGACGCTTTCATCAAAAATTTCGCCTCGTTAATCAGCAAAACGGCTTTCAATTTTTTGTAAACATCCTCCGGGTTCGCGAGTTTTTTCGGACTGATGGCCAAGGTAAATCCGGTCTTGATGGCGGCGGCTGAAACAACCGCGCCGTCTTTATCAGAAAAATAAATTTTCCCTCTGTCAAAAATAGCTTCTTTGGGACTCACATACTGGCGTTCGGCCTTTTCTTTGTATGTTTCTCCCTTGACTATTTGAATAACATAAAGATTGACGGCAAGCACTAAAGCGGCCGCCACGACAAGCAGAAACAATAATCGTATTCTGAATTGAAATTTTGATTTCATCTATAAATCTGCCGCATTCTTCAACGGACATGATTAAGAGAAAGATTCGCGCTAAGCGATTTTCTGTATACATATTTTTCTTTCCCCGCCTTCACGAAACCGAGCGAATACGCGTAATCAAGATTTATTTTACCGTTTAGGCTGAAATAAGACGATTCCAAATCGCTTATTCGCGAATTGACAGAAATAATTTCTTTTTCTGTTTTTTGTCGCTCCACCACATTGATTATTGCGCCGTTCACGAAATAGATATAAAAGCCGGAAAAGGCGGCGGCAAGCAGAGCTAAATACCAGAAAGCTTTTCTTTCCGAGTATTCTATGCTCATTATTTTATTTTTAATCATTTTTGTCATTTTTCGTTTTGCCCCATATCTATCTTGCTTTTTTCAAAAATTCGAAGTTTCGCGCTTCGCGCTCTCGGATTTCTCCCGAGCTCCTCCTCGCTCGCCGTGATGGGTTTTTTTGTCGTGGCAAACCCGTTTCCCGCCATCTTTTTTTCTTTAAAAAAATTCTTCACAATTCTGTCTTCCCCGCTATGAAAAGAAATGACCGCCATTTTCCCGCCTGCCACAAGCCTTTCATAACCTTTGGCGAGTCCTTCTTTCAATGCTTCAATCTCATCGTTTACCGCGATGCGGATAGCTTGAAAAGTTTTTGTGGCAAAATGTATCCTGCCTTTTCGGTATCCAATCGGCACCGCACTCTTCACAATTTCCACCAGTTCAAAGGTTTTTTCTATCGACTTAACCTGCCTTCTTTCTACAATCTTCTTGGCTATCCTCCTCGCGTATCGTTCGTCGGCGTAGCCGAACAATATGTCCGACAAAGTTTCCTCGCTCCACTCGTTTAAAATTATTCCGGCTGTTATTAATTCGCCGCTTTCCGAAGAAAATGTCATAACCAGAGGTTCATCTTTTTGAAAAGTAAAACCGCGCGATGATTCTTCTATCTGATCCGAGCTTAAGCCTAAGTCCAAAAGAATGCCGTTCACCGCTTTTATATTCAAATTATCCAAAATCTTATCAATATTTCTAAAACTGGCGGTTTGAAATGCAAAATCACAGTCCAATTTTTCAAATTTATCGGTCGCTCTTCGGACAGCTTGACTGTCTCTGTCCGTGCCGACAATTTTGACGCTTCTGCCAAAAAGTTCGCAAACTTTTTTGCTGTGCCCTCCTCCGCCCAGCGTTCCGTCAAAGAATATATCGCCGGGCTTCAAATTAAGGCCACTTATTGCTTCATTTAAAAGAACTGATTTGTGTATCGTCATAAAGAAGTTATAAAGTTTTAAAGTTTATTCCGCCTGAGGCGGATCCTCCTTCGGAGGAAAAGTCCATAAAGTGAAGATAAAATAAATTTTTATTCTAAAAATGAAATATTCTTTATTCTTCCGTAATCTTCACTTTATGGACTTTCGACTTTAGGGACTTTACGACTCCTTAAAGCACCCCAACCTGTCCGAGCTTTTCCGCCAGCGCGTCCGCTTCTTTCTCCACAACCTTTTTGTAATTCATCCATCCTTCTTCGTTCCAGATTTCTACCCTATCCTCCACTCCTATGACGGCGACTCTGCTTTTCAAGCCGGCTCTCTCTATTAGAAAGTCCGGAATGAGCATCCTTCCGATGGAATCAATCTCCACTTCCACCGCGCCTCCGAACATAAACCTGTTGAAGCTTCGGCTGTCGGCTTTAAGCATTGACGACTGGGAAAGCTTTTCGGAAATTTTATTCCACTGCCCCATCGTGAACACAAACAAACAGTTGTCCAAACCCGGCGTGATGACTATTTTCTTACCCATCTCTTTCCTGAATTTCGCCGGAAGAGAAATTCTTTTTTTGTCATCCAGCGTGTGTTTGTATTCACCTATTAGCATATTTTTTATTTCCCACTTCTTCCCACAACGATGCTACTATATACCACTTCCCCACACATATGCAAACAAAAAACTGTGGATAACTTTTAAAAGTTATCCACACCATTGAAAAAACGCCTAAAACAAAAGCCCTTAATCAGTGAATCGGTTAAGAGCTTTTTTAAAAACATGATGGTTATTCTTCAATTTTTTCCATCACTGCCATTTGTCCAAAATCCAGAATCTTTGGAAGCGCAAGAACTGTCACCAGAGAAAATATGATGACTAGTGTTATCGGGTCATACCTTGCTTTGATATAATTCAGATACAGAGATATCCCTACCATTGTGCCAAAAAACAAAAATAAACTAAACATTACTCCCCGATTCACAAAGCACCGTCCTTTCCTAATTGAAAAACTCTGCAATACTAACTGACACAAACGCTAATCCCAACAAAAAAGAAATTATTGAGAGAACTTTACTCCGAGCAAAATTAGCCAAAACAAACGCTAGAAATAAAAAGGTAACCCCCTCTGAAAAACCAATCTTTACTCGATCACCTACGTGAAGAAAAAGTAGCGTATTAAGTGTAAATGCCACTACAACCAACAAAAAAGCAACTAACCTCATTTTACCCTTAAACATAAATCACCACCTTTCCTTTCGTAAAATTTTAAAAAAGTTCAACAAAAATTCACCGTTCCCCGCAAGAGAATTTGGTTCATTTATCTGAAAAAAATAATAGTAAATAATAATCTATCTGTCAAGATCGCCCGGGTGCCTGTATCCTTGTTCCGCGTCAGTTTGATGGAAATAACCTATTCGCATAAGGTGAGAAATATCTTTGCCATTCTTGTTTGAAAAATCGCACGCGATCGCTTATCATAGACTGCTCAAGATAATCTTTTAATATTTCTATCTCCCACGTTCTTCCTTCAAGGTCGGGATGGCTTAAAAGTTTCTCAACGATGTCCATTGCGCGAGCGTATGCTCTTTCCGCCTCTTTCAGCAATCCTTTTTCTTTCAGAATAAAAATTCTGTTTACTTCACTGCCTAGATTTGCCAAATAAAAAAGAGGGGTTCGCTCCATATTTAAATAATTTTACGATTGATAATATCGCTCATTTTCTTGCGAATTTCTTCATCCTCAACTTCCATTGATCTGTTCCCCGCCAGCGGGCGGATATTGATAAGCGAAGTGAATTCAATCCGCTCATCCCTAGGACGGTCAAGAAGTATATTAAAACCCCACACATCGGACTGAATAGATCCATTTTCCAATATCTTCATATTAGCATCCATATGATATTCCCCGCCAACAGCAATTATTTCTTTTGAAATATCCGCGACGCCTTTTATCATATCAATATAGTATTCTTTGGCTATTTCCCGCAACTCATCCAAGCTTATAGAATCGTCAACAATTCTGATAATCATAAAAATACTATATCATATTCCCGCTTTACAAATCTTATTGTTTGAATAAATATTGTCTTATTGCTTTCTCGGCTTCAATAGAGGAAAAATTTGGCATTCTCTCGCCGGCTTGTTCATAAGAAAGCTGAATAGTCTCTCGCTGACGCCGAATCCGCAGGTTGGAGGCATTCCGTATTCAAGGGCTTCCACGAATTCATAATCATTCATCTGCGCCTCCTCATCTCCTTCTTCGCGCAATTTTGCTTGCTCGGCAAACCTCTCGGCTTGGTCAATCGGGTCGTTAAGCTCGCTGTATCCATTGCCAATCTCCGAACCGGCGATTATCGGGTGGAATTTTTGAGTCAGTCTTGGATTGGCCTCATCTCTCTTCGCAAGCGGAGACATCTCAACCGGAAGTCCGGTTAAAAATCCGGGACCGGCAATTTGTTTCCTGCAATATTTCCAAAGATTATCAATGCCCCTGTTCATATTGAAGCCTTCTCTGCTGTAATCAATTTCAAGCTCTCTGAGCTTTCTTTCAATTTCTTCAAGATTGGTATTTAAAACATCAATTCCCGTTTTGTTTTTTATTATCTCGTCGTAATCATAAATTACCCATTTTCCACCCAAATCAATATCGAAATCTTTAATTTTGAATTTCAAAGTCCCAAAAGTTTTTTCCGCAACATATTTATACATTTCTTCCGTGAGCTTCATACCGTCTTTGTAATCCGCATAAGCCCAATAAAATTCCATTTGGGTATAATCCTGCAAATGCTCAGTGTCCATTCCTTCATTTCTAAACTGTCTGCCAATTTC
>Ga0209210_1000758_pt1 | contig 31175 bp, 26 predicted proteins | sample RifGroA1_FD_183991 | JGI IMG/M metagenome (GOLD analysis project Ga0209210, IMG submission 183991) | Contaminated groundwater microbial communities from Rifle, Colorado, USA - Rifle Groundwater A1 (SPAdes) (version 2) | ecosystem: Environmental > Aquatic > Deep subsurface > Groundwater >...
CAGTATCAGTGAATGTGCCGTCATCAGAACCCACAACCTCACCCCAAGAAATGTTCTGAGTTAAGTTACCATTTGTGTTGTTATAGGTAGAGCTCGCTACAGTATCACGGTGAGTTGAGTTTCCATCATAGGCCATCTGAACGCTTTGGGTGTTCTTAACAAAATGCCGGCCACTACCCAAATCAACATTCTCCCATTTGCTGATTGCTACATTGTACAAATTATCCGCGGAATCTCGCTGCTCAACTCGGTATGGTCTGCCGATTTTCGAGAAATGGTCATTAAACTCGCCTTGCGCGCTGTTCGACTCATTACCTTGATGGAAATAAGTTATGGCCTTATTCCCCACGGCATCAGTTTTGGTAATCTTGCCAAACCCAGCAAACTTCCTATCAAAGGGACTGCCATAGTAATAATCCCCACCCTCATAAATATATGTAGTCGTTGCGTTTCCGCCGAAGCCATCATTATTAACAATCTGACTGACTGTCTGAACTATAAAAGGAAGGTTCGGGTTTAGAATATTCCAATCATTCGGATTTAATCTATACTGTGTGGAAGCCTTATAAATTACTTCTGAATTACCTCCTTCAGGATACGTAACCCTTTCAAGTAAGTCAGCTACTTCACCAGTTTTCAGATATGTCTGAACATTACCCTCAAGCTTTGCTATATCAACTAATCCATCGGCATTAACGTCAAACATATGAGTCTGTGCGTTAAGATTACCTTCAGGATTATACAAGTTCCAATCAGTTCTTTGTTGCCAACCATTTCCAGTATTTAGATATGCATATTTGGTCGTACCACCAAATCGTTCCGTACCCAGCATAAATAGATCCAATAATCCATCTGCATTTATATCAACAAATTTAACACCATTATCATAGCCATTATCAAAATTCATATATAACATCATTGGCAGTCGCCAATTATTTTGGTCAGTCCAGCTTCCTGTTCCTAAGTTCATAAAGGCATGTTTTTCCTCCTGGAACTGCCCATTTACGAAGGTTTGTAAATTATCCGCTAGGCCGTCACGATTTATATCTACTGTTCTACCAAATAACTCCTCCATCCGATCTCCCGGTCCGGGGCCTAATTGCGAAATCCAACTTGGGTCGGGTGTATTAAACCCATTCCCATTATTAATCTGAACTTCTCTATTTGCATATGTTTCATACCCAACTATATCTACTAATCCATCTCCATTAAAATCCGCCGTGGTGCCACTATAATTTGGGTAACAACGACGTTGAATATTCATACTTAACTGCCATTGTGGAGTTTGCGCCCAATCTTGCCCAGCTACATTAACCCATGCGTCACGCACCTGTATCCAATCTCCATAACCATAGTATTGTTGATACTCAAATGCTTTAGTCATGTCAGCCAAATAATCACCATTAAAATCATCAACTATAGTTCCACCATCCGAGGAACCAGTACCACCACACGTACCCTTGACGCGGTCCGTAAACGGCATGGGCGGATAAGGAGGTACGCCTGTATACCACCAAGCTGTACGAGTATTATTTGTATCTGTAATTCTAATAGAATTTTCCGGCTCGCCAGGGTTATGTTCAATAATGTGGTACTCCAACAAATCAAGGTATCCATCATTATTAGCATTACCTATTCGAAGTAAGTTTGCATAAGGATAACTCATTGACCAATTCTGTTGCTGGGCCCACCCAGGCGTGCTTTGAGAATAGGCAAAAATAACCGGTGGTTTAGTGACAGACAACCCAGATTCGCTGTATCCAGTCTCTGTGATACTGGCGAGCAATGAGCGGTAGCCATTACTACCTGTTGAATATAACAATTGGTGATTTCGTATTAGTAAACCCAACTGATAAACTTGAATCAGGTTAATGCGATAGCGCAACGTAGCTGCAAAGGTACCGGCATAGTTGGTATATAAATCAGTCCGTAATTCGCGGCTAAATTCAATATTAAACGGACCATCCGCAGTGCCATTACCTGTATAAATAATTCTTGATGGGTAAATTTGACCCTGGTCTTTAAAGTACTCGTAGCGGATAAAATTATCATTCGTATCTCTCACTTCCTCAAGCATCCATTTATAGATCTTGGAAGCATCTGCAGGGTTATCCTGTCTACCTTGCGCTGTAGAACCAAACCTATACATGGTACCTTTTTTGTCCTTAACAGCCCAGGTATTACTACTCAGTGTATATGTCATAAATTCACCACCATCAACTTTTGCACTAAAACTCCCACTACCTAAATCAACTAACTCGCCCGAAAGTGATGAGGTGAAATCATTGCGACTATACATTTGCTCAGCACCATGCTTATTTAATCTTTGAATGTATGGAATAGAGATACTCCAGCCATAGCCGAACAAGCTGCCTTCTTCAACGCTTTGATTATTGTAGGTAAGTTCTATGCTTGGTTGTAGCCCATTTCTACCATCAGGTAACGCTAAGGGATATTTATAAACTAAAGCTCCGGTTGATTGATCTGCCTCGGGAAGTTTTGGACCACTTTTCTGTATACTATTTTGCAAATTCGCGACCTCCTCACCAATGAATGAGCTACTCATAAGTGCAGTTGTTTCCAACATATCGCTATTCTTATCATCTTTCGGATTATTCTTATCCTTTTCCGCTTCATTTATGATAGTCAAAGGTAAATCAACTGGCTCGTCTACAGGAACTTCAATTGATTCAGCGGACGGTTCAGTCGGTACAACGATCCCTTGATCAATCTGGATGTTAGATTCCTCTACCTCTTGCGCCAACGCGGGCCACACCGGGCCGATAATAAACAAAAAAGTTAACATGATTACTGTTAACTTAACTAGGGTGCGACCTCCACCTTGGTCTAGGTGCAAACCCTGACCAAATAAAGGAAGGGGCGATATATACTTAAGCCTGCGCATAAGCGTAAATGGCTAAGATTTAAGCGGCCCTGCCTACCGGCAGGCAGGCCTAACTTAGCGCGAGTCAGCCTTAAAGGCAAGGATTGATTATCCCCAGGTAATTAACAGTAGAGTACACTATCCTAAAATGTACCCAGATGCTGGGCCCTTGCCTACTTGTTTGATCAATCCAAGTTTTTTTAGTTTAAGCAAGTAAGATTGAGCTGTTCTTTTTGGGCAGTGTAAAATATCCATCACATCTTGGGTAGTAATTTTTCCTATTCGATCAATAAAGTCTAAAATTTGCATTTGGTCCTTATCCAAATAAACTTTTGATTGAATTTTTTCATCAACTTTTCTTAAAGATAACTTGGCAATTTTCTCTTTAATATCGTCAATTTCTTCCTTAAAACCTTTGACAAAATACTCAAGCCATGGAGTAAAATCAACTTTTCTTTCTTCATAACTCTTTCCAATATTGATAGCGGCATAATATTTTGGTCTATCTTGATTATAGTAATCTTCTAAAGCAAAAAGTTTTCTGAAATCATAGCCTCGTTCATATAGGATCAGGGTTGCCAAAGCGCGCGCAGTTCTACCATTGCCATCAGTAAATGGATGAATAGCAGCAATTTCTTGATGAATAATACCTGCAACGATAATAGGGTGAATTTCTTTCTCCACACTTTGCTGCACCCATTCCACTAAGTCCTTTACTAAACCTGGGACTTTTTTTGCAACCGGACCAGTATAAACAACTTCTTGGGGCTGGTTATAACGTCGACGCACAACATAAATTGGGCCGGAACGAAAATGCCCTGATTGCTCTTTTGGTAAAGTATTCTCTGTCACTAATTGATGAATCTTTAAAATTAGCCTTTCCGATAATAGCTGTTTTTTGGTAACTAAATGCTGAATAAACTTTAAGGCCTTTAAGTAATTTTTTACTTCAAAAATATCACGTGATGGAGCATCAATTCTTTTATTCGCTAACAAATCTTCAACTTGGCGGGTATTTAACATATTACCTTCAATAGCCGTAGAACTGTGTGTCATACGAATTAACGCCTGCCGGCGCAATCTTAATTCATTTTGGGGAAGTAATTTAGCGCGATCAATAACAGATTTGGCTTCGGCAATGTAAGTCAGTAAATTAATGATTTTATTGCTAATTTTATATTGAGGGTTAAACATAATATTATTATATAGGTTTCTCCATAATCGCGCAAGAATCGCGCAGAAAATCACGCATAATTTTATAAAGTTACACTTTTGGGCTAAGAAACAATACCCCGCCCTTCGCGAAGGGCGGGGTTGTTCTAAGTCGTCCAAGCTAACTCAAACTCTTTAATAGGAGAGGAACTTCGTTTACTGCAACATCGTAAACAATTGCTAAATCAACATCCATGTAATCGTGTACCAGCCTATCGCGCATAGCCATAGCTTTTTTCCAATCAACGTTTGGATATTTTGCCTGAGTTGCAGTGGATAAGCGTTTAGAAGCTTCACCAATATTTTCTACTAGCTTCACTAACGCAAACTGTAACTTTTCATCTTTAATAAAATCTTCATAGCTCACTTCAGTGCTGAACGAAACTACCTTTCCGCAAAATTCCCTAATCTCTTCCAGGTAAATGCTATCTCTGTCCATAGATCACTTTGAGGTCGCGTTCAATGTGCGGCCTAAGTAATTTATTAACTCCACCTTCAGTGATAAGGTCCACTTCCCGTCCAAGCTCTAGTCGTAGTTTATCGTCAAGCTGCAAGTAACCAGCAAATGTCGCTGGGCCTATAAATTTAACTAAAATATCTACATCGCTCTCGGGGGTAGCTTCACCGCGCGCCACACTACCAAACACGCCCGCATATTGCACGCCAGCTTCACGTAAAATGGGGGTTATTTTTTGCTTCAATTCTTCTATTTTCATAACATAATAATACCAATTTAAACACTTAAAGTCAATTTTGGTTTTATAATATTATCAACCACCAACAAACCATGCTTTTGTAAATAAATCCTTGCCAGTCTTGAACATGAGTCACAAAATTGCTTGCCCCCAAACCTAGAACCCTTACTTATCATTAGCCATTCCGTGCCATTAATTGTACGACCACATTTATCACATTTTTCAATAATCATATTAATATATTATTAATGTTTAGGTAATTATTAATAATAAACAAAATATTTTTAAAAGCAATACTCCATGAGTCGCACATTATTAATATAGTATAGCTCAGTTTATAAGTTATACCATATTAAGGAATTTATTAATTAAAACAAAAAAGGCCCACTTTATACGGGCCTTTTCTTGCTCTAGGTCCTCCGTTGTAACAACGGAGAGCGATAAAAACCAAAAACCGCCCGGAGGCGGTTTGGTGAATCTCAATCAGGAATTCAATCGTATTTAAGTTACGTATTTAATGCCGACCTTTTCTGCTACTTTCTGTATCCAATCCTCCATACGGTGAACCTTATGGATAAGTACTGACATCTCCTGATGATAGGTATCCGCTTTCTTAGCGTAAGCATCAACAGCAGTTGTGAGGGTATCCATGCGTTCACCTAGTCTTTGTTCAAGACCACCAAAATCCTCTTTGGTGGCAAAGACCTCACGTTCGGCTGTTATAAGATTTTTGATGTCTTCTGTAGTTAACATATCTCGTAAAATCAGCTTAATTCAAGCATATGCTTTAGTCAAGATAAGGCAGGGTGGCTGTCGCCGCCCGGCCGATTGCTTACTCTGGTTGCTGTAGACCGGAACGATGGTTTGCTCTAGATAATATTCAAATATCCCAAATTAACTATAAAGCAACTACGTCAAAAGTGTCCGGCCGGACACTTTTGACGTAAACGCAAATAAGAGAATGTTTTTTATTAAACTGGGAATGAGGGGGCGGGGCGAAGCCCCGCCCAGACTTATTTCTTTAAAAAAAGCTGGTCAACTTAACGTCCGGCCCCGCAGAACTCTAAAGAAGTCTACGGGGTAAACCGGACGTTAAGAGCGGAGATGTTGTAAAATGATAATTATATATATTTAAAATTAGGCAAGAAGGCGGAAGCGATAGAACTTTTTAGACTACAATTTGTATACATCGTGATCACCTATAGCCAAAAGTACAACTTCAGAAGCGGACAAGAATCTAAAAACAACTCTAATCCGATAATTTACAGAAAAGCTATCACGCCCAGTCAATCTTCCTTTGAGTTTATGGACTTTCAAGGTCTTATGATTGCGGCGGTCCTTGAATAAATCGATTTTTTCTATAGCCTCTTCTTGAATTTCCTTGGGTAATGACCTTAATTGCCTAACAAAGAACGGTGTAAAATACACCTTGATCATATATCCAGTTTCTTAAGCGCCATCCGAATATCACCTTTGATCAACTTACCTTCTTTCATTTCCTGTTCAGAGCGCAATACTGCCATCACCGCCTCGTCTTCCGCCAGCTTGGCAATAGCCTGACGAATAACGTCAGCCTTATTAGCGCCTCGGCCAAGCTTAACCAGTTGACCAACGGCTTCCTCTAGTTTTGGGGTCAGCGGTACTGATACTGTGCTCATAAATATAAATATATTAAGTATTATAAGATAATATTATAATATAGTACTATCCCCCACGTGTCAAGTTAGGCTTGGGGCGGGGCGAAGCCCCGCCCGACAATGAAAATAATATGTTGTAAAATATGGCAGGCCGGACATATTTTACGAAAGACAAAGTTGAATTTCGCGGACAAAAACAGAAAAGAGCCGCTTTATGCGGCTCTTTTCTTGTTCTAGGTCTCCGCCCCCACCCAAGGCGGGTAAGCAAGCGGAAGCGATAGAACTTTTATACCATTACTTCAACTTAACCTAAGAGATTAATCGTAGGTGTTGCCGAAGGAAATGGTTTGATTGGTTGTATTAACGACAGTGACAGGCGCCATATTATTGGTACCAGATGTATCACTGAGGTCGTACCAACGGAAGTCTCCAGCAGTTGAAAGTGTACCAGTATCAGATGACACACTTAATGTCTGTGTATCCGCTGCAGAGGCCACTAGCGTGCTTGTGCTAGTCTCAACATCCAAGGCTAGAGTTGAAGAAGAAACTTCAACAGCGCTGCTTGCTGTTGGAGCACTCACGTTGGAGCAGTCACCGGCGATAAGCTCAACCGTACCAGTTGTAGCTGTACCATTGAAGCCACCACACATGCGGACGCTGCTGGTATCTTTGGCATTGAAAAGCAAGCCATTGATAGCAAGGGCAGTTCCTAGGTCACCGCTGACATCAAGCATTAATGAATCATTGAAGAAGTTAACTTCATCAATGGTCAGTGTAACTGCAGCTGCCCATTCAACGCGGTTAAACAACACGCCGAAGTAAGGGTTTGTACCAGCTGAAGTGACTAGAGTAAACGACACATACTTCCATTGGTTGGCCGTAAGGCCACCAACGTCAGTAAGGTCAACTGGGCCACCTGCACCAGCGGCATCATTCAAGAAGAACTTAAGATCGGTTGAAGCAGTAGTTGCCACAGTCGACTTAATCCAGAATGATACGCGTGTGTAATTTGTAGCATCAACATCCGAGCCCATGTTAATGGTCACGTTGTCATTAGCTGTAACTTCATCACCAACGCCGTTATTAGGCACCACAACCGTGATACCATTGCCAGAGATACCGGTACCAGTACCAGGGGTTAATGTGGCTCCAACAGCTGGCCAATCAGTCGCATCATTATCCGAAGCCTTGAAAGCGCCGCGGAACTGAGCATTACTGGTTGAAGAAGCTGACAGGTTTGTGCTGAATACCTTTTGAGCAGATGAACGAGTCCGCGTAGTGCTATTGGGCGTACCAGAGCCGGCCGCAGCAGTTAAGATTGTGCGGTAGAACTCATGGGTATTGGCAGCTGAGTTAGTGCCAAAGTCGCCACTAGCAACATCAGTGTTAGAAGCAACACCAGTTGCCTGGTTATTTGCCTGATCGTTGTTAGCATCCAACGTGAAAGCTAATTGACCATTAGCGTTAACACCATTCTCAGTACCATCAAGCAATGAGAACATAGCGGCATCACCAATAACTTCCAAAATGGCAGAGCCATTCTGGGCAACGTACATTGGAGTACCACTGATATCAACAGAGTTGTTAGTACCCACCAAACCAACGGTCACAGTTTGTGTGCCAGATGATTGGCTTGGGTAGCGTACCTTAAGGCTTGAGAGACGAGCATTAGAACCACCTGCGTTTGATGCAATCAAAGTGAATTTCTTCACTAAGAATGAATCATCAATAGCCTCAAATTTCCAAGCACCTAAGACCTTATCGGTTGACCCAGTAGCAATCATGCTTGCAGATGGGTTAGTCGGGGTAGGAGCAATGGTCGCCGTGAGCGTACCACCAGCCCTTACATCAACTACCACATCACCAGCACCTTCAGCACTGTTGGATGGAATTCCAGTCAACGAAGAAACTGTGTTGCCTTGGTCATCAACTGCATTTACACTACTAGCTTCCAAAGAAACACGGAGAAAATCAGAAGCGCCGTTAAGTGTAGCTGCACTGTTGGTGGTAATTACCACATCCAATTTCTTGGTCTGGGAAGCATTGAGCGTCCAGTTAAGGTTATCAAATGTTGCTACGCCAGAGCTAAAGCTCTTGGTAGTACCAACCTGAGTGGTGCCATCCATTAACTTAGCTGTTAAGACTAAGCTGGAAACAGATGTACTTGCACCATCAGCTGCACCAGCAGCACCATAGGCATTGTCATTAGTATCAGACATACCAGCTGTCACAGCAACTGAAGTTACTTTAACAGCGGAACCAGAACCTGCAGCAAAGTTAAAGCCAGTTGTTGCGTAGTTAGCTGCACCCTTGATCATTATGCTGTCTGTTGGGGATGGGGCTGTAGAAATCGTCAAACCAGCAGCCGTTACAGTCTGGCTTTGACCAGAAATAGCGGTACCAGGAACGATATCAGTACCAACACCTAGATAGGTATTAGAACCGATGTTCTTTACATCCAAAGATGTAAATGAATTAGTGCCATCACCCATAGAAGCTAGCAAGTTAATGCTACTGCTTGCTGGGGTATTGCGGACATCAACTGACAAACCAATTTGAGTAGTACTACCAGCAGCCAATGTGACGTCATCAGTCAACACAAGATTTTGTACAAGTGTTGAAGCGCCGACTGTGGTAGAGAGCTCTACTGGACCAGCAATAACAGTATTGTTAGTGAGGTTCCAGAGCTTTATGTCCTGGATGTACACAGTGGCAGCCTCTGTTGCATCTACAGCGTCGTCACCAGGTGCGCCGCCAGTGGCGTCATTAATTAGATCGATGACGTCGCCAACATTGTCCTGATCCTGCAAACGGAACCGCCAGTTGCGCACTTCAACCTCGTTGGCAGTGTAGATGGTACCTTTCCAAACAACCACATCAGATGCGGCGTTGGAAATATTCTGAGATGAAGGACCATCCCAGATGATGGTAAATTGACCACCTTGGAGTGTAAGCTCATGGGCTTCTGTACCAGCTGGCGTATTATCAGCGTCAGTAAAGTCAATGCTGTCAAAACTGTCATTTACTGTAACAGTTACACCAACACCATAGGTGCCACCCGTAGCTTGAACATCAGCAATATCTTCTACATAGAAACCAATGGTGTCATTTGGACGACCACCGACATCACCGTAGAGTTCAAAGACACGGTTATTACCCTTTTCAATCTTGAAAGTAGGATTGAAAACTAGGTCTAACCTATCATTGGATGCAATAGATGAAGCTGAAGCAACTAATGTGCCACTCTGCTTAAGCATGAAATTGCTCATAGCAGAATTTGTCATATTACCACCTTGAGTTAACGTCACTTGCTTAACCCAAATATCTTCCGTGCCAGTAGCACTGACTTGGAACTCAGATAATTTAACACCTTTATCACCAATGCGAGGATTGCTAACTGAACCATTGCGTTGAATAGTCAATGTGCCAGCGGCAGAACCTGCAATTGAGTGTTTGTTTGAGTTAATTGGGAAGACCCCGTTAACTGAAGCGGCGTTAGATGTAACCTTAGCAGATGATTCAATACCAAAGACGTGCTCATTACCAGCTAATGCGCCACTGGCAATACTTACATATAGTGAAAGTACTTTGGTGGAGCCTGCTGGAATACTGAGGTTCAAGGTGACCGTAGCCTCATTAGTTGAGCTATTGAAAGTACGACCACTAGTTAAGCGGTTTGCACCATCATAGATATAAGCATTACTTATATCAGCAACAGCACCAACACCAGAACGCTTAATTGTAACCTGATTTAAGGTCACTGCACCCTCTGGGCCAGCAGTGAAGTTAAAATCACCAACTTTAACTGAGTTGGCACCCCTTGGTAAGGAAGTTGATGCGGTCATTGCACCACCTGAAACCGTGAGGCCAGCGGCGGAAGTGCCGACGGTGGAAGAAGAACCCGCGACGTTGGTTAAGGCCGACTCCATACCAGTGATGGAAGAACCATCCGGGTAATCCATAGTGGTCTCAACCGCAAAAGCGGTGTTCATCATGTTGGCAGTCAAAGCCGCATCGGAAGCGAACGGCCTCTCATTGCCATTATCAACGTAGTAGTATGAAGTACCACGCTTGATCAGGGAACCAGTTGGGTGAACATTAGAGGAAAGTGCTGTACCAGTTGAATAGTTCACAAAGAACGCATCACTGACATCAACAATCATCTTGTTCCAATTGGCGCCCCAGAGAGCCAAGGCCCTGCTCTCGCTGTCCACATGGTGGAGAACTCCACCGGGAGTAACAGCGTACACCTTGGGGTCGGTGGTAATCTTTACCATCCAAGTACCAGGGCGCATGGTGACATTGCCACCAATAGGGTAGGTCTGTAGCTCGGCTTGCGAGATTGTCATCACTCCGGAGAAATCCTTGTACCATGTTTTGTACACATTCTCCTGAGGGAAGACATAGCGCTTTGTTCCGTCAAAGTAATACACGGCACTGTTGCCGGCCATCTTGATCAGGCTGCCAGCAGTAGCGGCACTTGCTCCGGAAGGAACAAAACCGACTACGCCGAAGACTGTCATGACAGATACTGCGACGAAGAAAAGCTTTTTTAAATTAGACATTATTTATATAATCCTTTTGTTCACGAGTTTTGGCTAGCAAAACTAAATTAAGTGTTCGCAAGTTCTAGGCTCGTGAATGAATTTAAGATGGAACTCATCCTCATCGTATCCTAAAGCTTAACGCTTCGGGGCGACTCGACCTTTGGATTGGCAGATGGTTCCTAGTTCCCTGCCTGCCGTCAGGCAGGCTAGCCACTAGTGGCAAGGCGCCAGCAAACCATTACCGGAGGACTATCCGTCATCTGTTTTTAAAAATTAAGTAGAGCAAAAAGTGAAGGCACTATAGATTAGGCCTGACAGGCCAAAGCTGCCATTTTTTCTTAAGAGAACATTGCATTCTTAATCAAGCCGCCCATGGGTGGAGAACAGGTTGCTCACAAATCTGCGAGCAAACCATCCAACCTTTTCACTGTCCTTAACTGCCAGCTGGCAAGTAAAGGGCAGGGAGGTTAATAAGCCGATATAAAACCGGCTTTTTAACCAGGGGTTAAACCCAGCCAGACAGAGAATGAATAGCCCTAAAAGAATTTTGTGGCGCGCTTTTTCGCCAATCAAGTTTCTAACTTTAGGCTTCGCTCTCGCTTACTACTTTATTTTCTTAAAGAACAGACGGGGGGTCCGAGAGACCCCGCGTCCGAGGCCGAAATTTTCAGCCGAAGACGCGGGCTCTCGAAATTTCAAAATACAAATATCAAATTACAAATCAATTACTTTTATGGATTCCCGCTTACGCGGGAATGACACACTAGTAGTACTGTCATGCCGGACTTGATCCGGCATCCAGAAAATCGTTCTGAATTCCCGCTTACGCGGGAATGACTTTTCTGTTTTTAATGACTTTATGTTTTTAAAGCAACTCCTCATACAAATCTCGCCACCCAGGGTTCTTTTCTTCAATCAATGCTACCTTCCATATCCGACGCCATTTCTTGAGCTGTTTCTCGCGGGTGATAGCGGCGACCGGATCAGATGTTTGTTCGTAGTACACCAGCGTATGGACTGCATATCTTTTTGTAAAACCTTCCACCGCATCAGTTTTATGTTCATACACCCTTCTGGTCAAATCATTTGTTATACCAATATACAACGTTCCGTTCTTTTTACTTGCAAGTATATATATGTAGTAATTTCTAGCCATCAGTTCTGGATTCCCGCTTACGCGGGAATGACTTCTACTTTATTATTGGAACTTTAATATTTGAAATTACTGCTGTGGTATGGGTGTTGGCTCAGCTGCTTCCCCAGCGCCACCAGATTCTGGCTGAGGCACAACTTCGCTAGTTGGCTTAGCTGGATCTTCTGTTGGCTCAGTACTATCACCCTTAACTTCACCTGTTTCAGTAGCAGGTGTTTCTTCTAATTCAGTTTCTGACTTAGCCTCTTCTTCAGTGGTTGTTTCTTCCTCAGTAACGGCGGCTTCGCTTTTCGCTGTTAAGTCTTCGCTCTCCTGCACTTTTTGCAAAGCTAAACCAAACTCATTGCGGGCAATCAGCTCTTTAGCTTCGGCTAAGTTATCTTTAGCTTGTTTGGAAGCTTCGGCTACAGGCACGACCGTGGCTTTGGAAGTAATAACCACGCGCGGGGCCGGTGAATTTTCCGGGAATAGCTGTATTTTAGCTTCCACTCCTTCCAGTTTGGCTTCCACTTTGGCAATCTCCGTAGCTAAGCGATCAGCCACCTCAGCTGATTTAACACCATCACCATTACTGCCATGCTGGGAAACTAATAAAGCCAAGGCGCGAGAAGAAACTTTGCTAGTTAAATCTAAGGCCACTTTGTAAACTTGGCGGTTGGCTGGCGCCGGGGTTAACACATTAAGATTAGCCGCTAGAATATCAGTGGCTTGATCATAAGTTTTAGCCAAATCAGTTGAAGGCAAACCGGTTTCCAAACTAGCTTGGGCAAAACCAAGATTAATATTGTAATCCCTGAATAGCTCAGCTTGGGTGGCCACATCAGCCCCTGACACTGTTTTAACCTCACTTAATCGGCGGCCAGCTAGTGTGAGGTAAAACAAACCTTGGCTATCAGAAGATGAGCGCAGGGAAAGTTCAAACTTTTCTGCCAGGCGCTTGACCGGATACAATGGGCTGCCTGGTAAACTGGTAGCTAAAGCTACCGAAAACGGGCTGTAGCCTATTACCATTATTAATACGGTGGCGATAACTGGAGCTAGGTGCATTGGTGCTAGGGTTAACCGAGTTTGCTGCCAACCATAAACCAGCCTTTCAGCCAAACTAAAAGGCTTAAAAGCTGTAACTTCGATTTGTTTCAATAAACGTGAGCGGGTTTGCTCACGCCACAAAGCCGGCGCTCGTTTAATGCTCCCGAGTTCGTGCAACTGGTGAATTAAATTATCCTTATTCATTTAATAGGTTGCTTGATTCAATATTCGCTTAAGTTCTTTAATGGCCCGGTGCAAGAGTACGCGAGTGGCGGCTGGGCTCTTACCAATAATGGCGGCAATTTCGGCGTGTTTAAAACCTTCAATATAAGCTAAGATGACCACTTCTTGCCATTCACCTGGCAAATTACTTAAGCCCTTTTCCACTTCAGCTAAACTCAGGCGCACATTTAAATCTTTGGCGCCGCTACCTTCAACTTCTATAGCTTCTTCTAAAGGTAGGGTTTCCTGGGTGGTGCGGTAATGATCAGCCACTAAGTTACGGGCCATCTGATATAAAAAGGCGCGTAAATTTTCAACATTCGTCGGTGAGGTAGTTATATGCTGCCAGATCTTTAAGAACAGTTCCGATGTGATATCCTGAGCGATTTCTTCGCTTCTAACGCGGAATACAACAAAACGAAACAAGGCATCTACATACTTGTCGTAGATAATAGCAAAGGCCTCTTGATCACCGTGCTTGATTTTTAAAAGCAGGATCTGGTCCTCAATCCTGCGCGATAGCTTCATATAATAAGACGGTTATTTGAGGCTAAATGTTACAACGCATAGTTGCTACTGTACATATTTTAGGCATATTTTGCAAGGGTATTATTCTTTAAATTATCTACTAAGTTAAACGCTACTTAGCCTGAATAGTAACGTTTTATATATGTGGAAAAGCCCTAAATTAAAAGAATAATTAACTATACTTGGCATTATAGTGTAGAATAATGTATACTTTAATAAATAATTAATTATTTTATTATTACCCTATGTCTGCCTCCCCTATTCGTATATCAGTTAGTGAAGCCAGTAAGCTGTTTGGGTTATCCACAAAAACAATCCGCCAGGCTATTAAGGCTGACTTAATTTCCTATGTGGTAGTGAGGGGCAGGTATAAGCTTAATTTTGAAAGCGTACTTACCTGGTCCCAAGCTTCCACCCGCCGCCGCGGCAACCTGACTAGAACTGGTTTGGGGCAGTATGTGGAAAAGTGGCGCATCAGCAACCGCAAATACTCCCCCCGCCCGCCGGAATAGTACCTAATAGCCACTTCTTTAAAAGAAGTGGCTCAAGAATCGCCGCCTCGGTCTTCGGTTCAGACAAAGCTACCTTCACTCGCTGGTAGTCGCTATGCTGAACCACCATAACACGCGACTACCGGACGCTCGTTCAGGTTCCGCTTTGTTAGCTGAACCAACAACAGGGCGGCAAATAAATTTTGGAGCCGGAGTGAGGCCCTCAGAACTTGCGTGTTATGGTCGTTACGCATAGCAAGTTCGTTTGGCCTCACCAGGCGCACCCTGTCTGAAGCGTGCCGGGGGTGGAAGTGCAGAGGGTAGGGGGCGGGCTTCGCCACTCTGAGCCCCCTACCCTCTGCTAAGAAGATATTAAAAAGCAGCTATAAATAAGAAGGGTTATTAAAATTAAAACCAGCTACTTGACAGTAACTGGCTTTGGTAAGTATTTTCAAATTATTTTTATGACTTGTGCTTTAAAAGCATAGCACGAAAAATTCCGACAAGAAATAATATAACACCAACTGCTATACAAATAAAACTAATTAATGTTAACCCTTTATTATGAGGTGGGCTGATTTGAGCCACTCCAATAAAAATTACTATAAAGCCAATAAAGGCAACGGTAACGGTAACATTCCGGTTTGCAAGCTTCTTCTCTTTCATTATTTATTCCTTTTAAATTTATGAAACAATGTTTGTTTAATATCTTGTGGCTACACCCTACTACAAAATAAAACAATTGTCCAGCGGTCGCACACCTTTCTAAGTAAAAGCAAAACACTGCCCCGTTATACTCGGGGCAGTGTTTGATCAAATACTACATAACTGGTGCAGTTGGCGGTGGCGGGGTTGGTGTTTTAGTTGGAGCTGTCATTTTACTAAAGACAAACAAATACAAGATCTCAAATATACCAACAGTATTAACTAGCAACAAAGCAATAAACCACCACTTTTGTTGTAAACGCGCTGCCCGCCACAAGGCCCAGCCTTTCCAGGGAATGGCCCAAATAGATAACGCCATTAATATAAGGAAGATGGTATCTGGATTAGCAGAAAATTTACTTAATATATTTTCCACTATAGATTCATCAAACATCTGCTTATTCTCTTAATTACTGACTTAATAGACCTGCACCTAATGGGTTATAACCGTTCTGTACCTCTATCCCATCGGTATAACCATCAGCGTCGGTGTCAGCTACTTTGGGATCTGTTTTATATTTAATTTCATCCGCATCAGATAAACCATCCTGATCAGCATCAGGCTCATTAGTGACCTTAAGCTCGCGGCTAGCACCAGAATAAGCAATGGCGCGCGCAATATCCCATTCCTGGGTGGAAGATGGCGCATGACCAAATTCATAAGTGAATGATTTAATAGCGGCGGCTTCATTAACTAAGCTTCTGGTGGCTGGGCGCAAACCGTAAGCCATAACCACCAAGGCGGCATCATCATATTTGCTGATATCCCTTTGCGGCTCTCGCTTATAAATCTCCTTGAAGCTAACAGCCGCGGCCGTTTCTTGAGTCGTACTACGTAGGGTTGGCCAGCGGCCATTAGCAATCTTGATTACATCCTGCCAATCAGCAGACGTTGAGGGCAGCTTATCAAACGCTTCAACAAAACTTGCCACTACCCCGGCCCGCTCGCCCGCACCAAGTTTATAAGTAGTTGATGTACCATAAGCAATAAATTCTTCCACGGTCATCTTAATTTCAGTTGATTCAACAGTAGCTGTTTTGGCATCTAGTTTTTTCACCAAAGTCTTAGCAGTATCTAGGGCTGAAGCTTGGGCTGAAGTTGACATACTAGCTGGTGCTGACACACCACTACTAGCAGCCGTGGCATCAGCAGTAATTTCTGCTAAATCCAAGGCCGTAGTAGTTTTAATGGGTTCACTAACAGATGTTGTGGTCGATTCAGTCTTAACTCCGATAGTAAACTGGCTACTCTTGCCACTAATATTCGTCTTTATTTTAGTAACTGTAATTACTTGAGTGCCCAGATACGGGGCGGATAATTCTGCCGGAACTGTCCAAGAATAAGTTCCAGTATCTAGCGCTGATTCGGCAATTGTATATGATTGTACTACCAGCGGCAGACAAGGCGGGATAGAATCAAGGCAAGCTGACGCGGGTGGACCTAGGGTAATTTTTACTGGATCAGCTTCTAAAATAGGATTTTCTGTTATCCATTGCCAATTAATTACATGTTTGCTACCAAGCAGCCAATTGTCACCTACTTTAGGCGAAGTAACAGTAATTGGTGAAGCGGTTGATGGCAGTGCCTCAATAGTTATTATTTCGCTATCATCATAAGGTGTATTATACCCAGCTGGCTGAACTCCTACTCTAATTTTAAATTGACCGGAAAGGGGCCAATCAGCAGGGATAGTCCAGTTCATGGTGCCGTCTTCTAAAAGTTTGAGATTATTACCATCATTAATATTTAGAGTGCTACCGGATGAAACTTCGACTGCACTAAGATAACGCAAATAGTTAAGTAAAAACCAAGGCGTGGACCAAGTAATAGTATGAGTTTCACCAGCTTTCCAAACTTCACCGCCTTTGGGCGCTGTCACAATTAAAGCGGCTTTAACTGGTGGGGTAATATCACTGCCGGTAGTGGATTTTTCAATCTTAATCACACCACTATCGGCATAGGGTGCAGTATTATCAGCTAATTGTGTTCCAACTCTTATTTTAAAATCGCCAAACACAGGCAAGTCAGTTGGAATCGTCCAAGACATAACGCCGTCAGCTAAAGTTTTAGTAGTGTTACTATCTGTAATATTCAAAATAGTACCAGTTGACACATGAACCGCTTGTATTTTTTGTTTACCAGTATTTAGCGATGTTGAATTTGTCCAAGTAATGCCATGAGTTTCACCAGGCTGCCAGACAGAGCCAATTTGGGGTGCAGTAACAGCTAATAAGGTTGAGGGCGGTGTGGTAACTTTTGCCTCAATATTAATTATGCCGCTATCAGTATAAGGTGTAGCATCGCTTTCTGGCTGTACTCCAACTCTGATTTTAAATTTACCGGAAAGAGGCCAATCAGATGGAACAGTCCAAGATATTTTTCCACCCTCTAACAAATTAAGGTTATCACCGTCATTAATATTTATTGTGGCACCAGTAGCAACATGAACTGCTTTTAGGTAGCGCAGATAATTATTCAAATATGTTGGATTAGTCCAAGTAATAGCATAGGTTTCACCGGCCCGCCAAACCTCGCCGCCTTGCGGTGCCGTGACGGCAAAAGCTGGCTCAGGTGCTTCCGTGGCTAAGGCGTCGGCTTCAGCCACAGTCGTTTCACCCAAGACAGTTGGGGTTGGGTAAAGATAGGGATAAGACGGATTATCCCATTGGTAAACCGTGGCGGCATAAGCATAATTTTGTGCCAACAAAAAAATACCCAACGCTACGAGTGAATAAAATGAAATGCGCCTGAGCATATATAATATCCTTTATAAGTAAGGCCGCGTTATTTTTCCGTGGGATTACTATTAGCCCTAAAAAGGCTTTAATGTTTATTTTACGCCTATACTATAGCGCTTTTTGGGCTATCTGTCAATAAAAAATAACCAAAAAACCGGCCAGTTGAATTTTTATATAAATTATTTAACCGCCAACAAGGCGAACAAAAAAGTACTGCCCTGGCCTTTAGTGCTTTCCACCCAAATGCGGCCATTCATGTGCTCAATAATTTGCCTGACAATAAAAAGCCCTAAGCCGGTGCCTTGAATATTACGGGTTTCGTCTGACTCCACTCGGAAAAATCGTTGGAAAAGTTTAGCTTGATCTTCTGCTGTTATGCCAATGCCATTATCTTTCACCCAGGTAACCACACTATCGCCTTCTATTCTTAAGCCAACCTCAACTTTGCCCTGGGGTGGAGTGTATTTAATGGCATTACCAACTAAGTTTACCAAAACTTCCTGCAATTTATCCTTGTCAGCCATGACCTGGGGTAGTTGTGGCGGCGGCGAAAAAACAATGATGTGTTTTTTCTCATCGGCTAATGATTTTAACTCCGCCAAGGTAGCAGAAATTATAGCTACTATATCCTGGGGTGAAGTTTGAACTTTTAATCGGCCGGCTTGAGAACGGGCAACTTCCAGCAAATCATTTACCAAAATTGCCAAACGGCCACCGGATTGCTGTAATCGTGTTACGAATTCTTTAGCTTGCTCTGGCAAATCTTTACTAGCGTCACCCAGCATTTCGGCATAACCGCGGATAGCGGTAACTGGCGTACGGAGTTCGTGCGCGGCAATAAAGACGAATTCATCCTTCAAACGCTCTAATTCCTTTAAGCCTTGCGTCATGATGCCAAAACTTCGTGCTAATTCCCCAACCTCATCTTGACTAGCTGTGGGCAGCACTACATCAAACTTCCCTTGCCCAATTTGAGCGGCAGCTGTAGTTAACTGACGCAATGGTTTAGTTATTTTACGCGCTAACCACAAACTTACAATAACAAGGGCTAATAACAAAATAAAAGTACCAGCAACCAAGCGCCCCACCACTTCACTGACCACCGCCATGGCTTCGGCTTCTGGCCATTCTACTACCACTGCCCAGCCGAATTTAGGAATAGTGCGACCAACTGCAAAAACTTTTTCCCGAGCTATGTTTGAATTATAAATAGTAGCGGTATTCAGGGCTGGGGCTAAACCGGTAGATAATACTTGACTGACAAATGGCTGGCGCTTAAGATCAGTCCCTCGCGATAAGCGGTTAGACAAAACACTAGATGAGGCAATTACTCGGCCAGATTGATCCACCACATATAGATACCCGCTCTCACCTAAATTTGCTTGAGCCACAAGGGGCGATACAGTGGTCAAATTTGCTTCCCCGCGCAACAAGCCAATGACTACCCCTTGTTGATTAGTTACCGGCGAGGCTAATACTATCCTGGGCTCATTATCAGAGAAAAATACCGGGCCAAAATAATTCTCACCCTTTAAGGCGGCAGCCACGGCTGGTTCATCCAACCCTAACACCCGATGAATTGGCTTGTCATAACCCCGAACTACCCTGGCAGTTTCAAAACCGTCAGTTGGTTGGATAAAAGAAAGTTCAACCAAACTGGAGTCACCAGCCAAGTGCCCTTCCAGTATGAAGGTTTGTTGCTCATAACCAATGGCATTAACATTAGGGTCAGCTACCACAATGCGGAAATTTTCAATTTTATCATCAATAAACTTCCGTAATCTATCCACTGATTGATTTGTTAATTGCCATTCTAGCTCGGCCACATTTTGTTGGCGCGCTAAGGTTACAGTTTGCACAGCCAAATAACCTAAGATTGATAAGGCTAAAACCGACACCAGCGACAACAACAACGCCAGCTTGCGCTCGACCCGACTAGTAATGACTCTGAACAAGCTCACAGCCCTTTTTATTAACGCTTAGCCCCAGAATAAGCAACCGCTCGCACTGCATCCCAGTGGGTAGCGCTACTGGGCGAATAGCCATAAATAGCTCGGAATGAAGTAATAGCTGAAGCCTCTGAATTTAAATTACGTTTAGCTGAACGCAGACCATAAGCCATAATTGAGAGAGCGGCACTATCATTAGCTTGCGATACCACTGCTTCACGCAAATAAATTTTACTAAAGGTCGTTTTCATAGCCTGCTCGCGTTCAGGCAGAAGCGTGCCTGGCCAGCGGCCATTGGCAATTTTTAAAACTTCTTGCCATTCATATTCAGAATTGGGCAGATGGCCATAAGCTGATCGGAAACTGGAAACCACACCGCCGCGCTCGCCCGCACCTAAGGCAATGGTGGTAGTTGTACCATAAGTGACAAAGTTTAAAATAATTGTTTTGGCACCGGCCGTTATGATATCGGTACCAACTACTCTAGCTACAATATCCTTGTTATATTTTTGTTCCAAAGCTTCATCACGGCTCATATTAACGCTCGTAGCTAAACACTCTGAACAACTAACATATACTTTGGTACCTTCAGCTATTATTGTTGCCAGCTGAGTGGCGCGGGCCTCGCCTGAGACTGGGGTTGTTGGCGGTGTGGTAGTTTCAGCGGCGGCTGGCTGAGCTAAGAACGGTAAAACAATAGCAAACAAAGTAAAGTGATTGGTCGCGGCTCTGACTTTACGATTAGCAGTATCAACTACGCTGGTTAAAACTTGCCACTCATTATTTGTTTCATTCCAATAAGCCACCTTAAGTCCATTACTATCAGAACTGCCAACCCCCAAACTAGTTAAATCGCTATCAGTATAACTTAATTCAATTGAAGCCGAACTAGCTAAATTAGTTATAATCTGACCGCCGCTGGAAGCGGTAACATCACGTACACTGCGGGGCAAAGGAGCGGCTAACGCCGTTGTAACTGCTTGGGTGCTTTCTCTGATTGTAACCGTGGCAGAAGAACCTCCACCCAAGGAATTGGCGGGCAAACCAACTGACACCCCAAGTTCAGCGGCCGTAACAGTAACACTCACCGTTGGCACAATATTGGCACTTGATTGAATTAATTGCTTAAGCGCCCCCAAGGTAAGATCACGAGTTTGGTCAGTACTGCTTAATGTAACCGTGCCACTATCACCTTCGGCATAACCATCAGCTATGGCATACAAACGCCAGTTACCAATCTTTAAGTATATTGCATATTGACCAGCACTATCTGAATTTACAATAACTAATGAGCCATCATCTACATTTACTGCCCTGATAATGGCATTGGCTTTGGCTGTAGTACCGGCTAACACTTTGCCCGTAACCTTACGGGGTAATGATTCAAGGGTAATAATAAATTCTTTGGCAGTTTCAGAAACTGTCCAGCTAGTATTCTTTGTTAAATAACCTCCTTTATTTACCAGTCCTTGGTAGGTGCCGGCGGGTAATTGCAGCCAGGCTGTGCCTGCGCTATCTGTATAAGTGGAAGCATAAGCAGTAGTACCTGTAATATTGACAACCACATTAGCCTCAGTAATCGGTTCGCCAGCTGAATTATTCACTATAAAATTTACCGGTAGACGTACGGGGATGGTTACTTGAACCTCGGTATTATAACTGCCAATGTTTAATTTACGATTATTAACATACTGCCCGGCAAGTACTATGGCCTCACTATTTACACCTGGAAAACCTGGCTGCATATCATATTCACCAGGTAATAAATAAATAATTGTACTGGAAGAATTAATTAAACTGGCGGTTAATAAAGTGCCATCACGTACAAAAGTTACGGCACCGTAAGGCACAATAGCATTATTGGCCATCTTAACTGTGACGGCGCGATATTGATTACTGTCAGCTGAACCGGCCGTAACACCGCTTAAATAAGTATAGGCTGAACAGCCAGAGCCAGAGCGACAAGCTTGCACGCGATAATCATAGGTGGTGCCGCTGGTTACCATGGTATCATCATAAGTTGTAATATCTGGGCTTTGCAGCTGGACTTCATAAGCCGTGGACCAAGTGGCCGCAGTTGATAATTTTTTACCAACATTGAACTTATCTTCATTATTGGCATTATCTATCCAATGTAATTTAATATTGGCTGTTGTAGTATAAACAACGCTTAAATTAGATGGCGCTAGGGGGGCATCGCTACTACTGCCGCTAATGGTAATAGCTAGGTTGCCTGACCAGCCTGATTCTTGGCCAGCACTATTCCTCGCCTTAGCGCGAATATTATAAGTACCGGACGCCGCATAAGTGTGCGTAACTAATGGTGAATAAGCTCCAGTGGTGGTAGCTTCAATAAATTCACTAAAACTGAAATAAGTATTGTCGCCCCAATCAATTACGGCCTGTAGGGATTCACTCGTGGTATTAGTTGAAGGGTAAAGCTTAGCGGTAACAGATATATTTTGGCCAACTGAGCCGACTGATGGCCCTTGGGGAGCGCTCGGCGCGGGCGGAGCATTTACTGTACTCGTACTTACAGAAAAAGGTGCACTAGCGGTAACTGGCAAACAAGTTGCCGAGAAGCAGGCCTGCAAGGTATAGCTGCCGGCCGTCAGGTTGGCTGTGCCAAAACCCATACTCATTGAACTTTGGCCTGCACCAGAGTAAGTATTGTAAATAACTACACTCCCGTCTGGTTTTAGTAATTGCATTTGAACAAAAGTAGCCGTACCACCAGGAGTACAAGCCCAGGTGTAATCAACATTCTCACCAATGGCGTAAGCTGTTTTATTTAAAGTTAAATTCAAACCAGTACAAGTTCCGCTGGTACCACCGCCAACTGTTACTGCTAAATTACCTGACCAGCCTGAATCTACCCCGGCAACACTACGAGCCTTAGCCCGGACATTATACGTTCCGGCTGTGCTCCAGGTATGGGTTACGGAGGGCGACATCGTGCCCGAGGCTTCGGGATAAATCAGTGACGTTTCTGAAGTGGTGCCATCACCCCAGTCAAAAATAGCTCTCATTTGCATATACAATCTGGTGCCGGCGCTCATCTGATCATAAAGCATAGCCGCATAGCTGGCACTAGTGCCGGTGGCAACTGCAACTGGACCAATGGGCATTCCTGGCGCTGGCGGTGAACTAGCGCCGTCCCCACCGCCACCACTAGTACCAGCAGTAACAGCTACTGAATTTGAATCTAGCGACGTAGTGCTGGTATAAACTTGAACCTTGTAATTATAGGTAACAGTAGTTGGCATGGTATCGGTATAAACAATTGCATTCGGTCCTAATGTAGCTAGAGTTGTAGTTGGCCAGGTACTATCTGTAGAAAGTTTCCGGTAAATACGGAAACCGCTTTCAGCATTACCGGAAGGGTCAGTCCAGCTAAGGTAAACCTGCATGCCACTGACAGTGTAATTCAAATATGGTGCTGTTAAACTACCGCCCGAACCAACACTAACAGTAACTGTATTGGAATCTTGGGAAGCAGTGCTGGTATACACCTGAACCTTATATTCATAACTACCTGAAGTGGTTATGGTATCGGTATAAGTTGTTATATTGGGTGGTTGAGTAAATATTGGTGTTGTTGGCCAGGAACTGCCAGTGTAACGCCGGAAAATCTTAAAGCCGGTTTCGGCATTACCTGAAGGGTCGGTCCAGGTAAGATTGGCTGTCATACCGCTGGTTGTAATTGTGAGATAGGGCGCGGTTAAACTGCCGCCTCCACCACCATCCGAACTTGTCATAGTAAAAACAGCACTGGCATTAACTGTAGGACAACCAACAGTAAAGCAAGCGCGCAAAGTATGGATACCGACTAATAAATTACCTGTTCCGAAACTACCACTATATGAACTCTGGCCTGTTCCAAATGTTCCATTAGTATAAGGCCACACACTGTTATCTGGTTTTACAAGCTCAATTGCATAAGATGTAGCTACACCAGAATAACAAGACCAAGTCCAACTTAAGTCCTCTCCTATAGTATAGGAAGTTTTATTAGTAGTGAGTGTTAAACCAGTGCAAGTATTGCCACTACCACCGCCGACAGTTACAGCACTTGTTGTATAAGCATATTGACCATTCCAAGCGCCAGAACAGCCATAACCAGATTGGCAAGCCTCTACCCGATATTGATATGTCCCATTACTAGGACTATCAGAACAACTAGTACTATTTGACCCTTCGGTTGAGCAAACTCCTGTCCAGCTCGCAGCAGTAGGATAAGTACTACGTTGAACATTATAATGCGTAGCGGTGGAGACTGTTCCCCAACTTAAATTTACAGCTGAACCTGAGACATTAGCATTTATATAACTGGGGGCCGAGGGTGTACTGCCACCAGTTGAGCCGGCTTGTACACTCATTAACCAGGCTGGCTCAGAACACATAGTTCCGGCACAAGCATAGAGCTTATAATTATAAATTGTGCCAGAGATTATATTACTGGAATCATTATGATAAGTACTGTTGGCCCCTGGATTAGCTACTACTGTCCATGACATTGATCCTTGAATCTCTCGTTCAATTTTATAACTATCCTCCCCAGCAACATCATTCCAATAAATACTAATATAACTAGAAGTCGCGGTATATGATACGCCACTAGGGGTTGGCGGTGCTGTTTGTTGAGCTGAAACAATGACGGGCAATAATAAAATAAAAATACCTAACCACAATAATTTATAATACGGTTTTGTTTGTGACATAGGCGAGTTGTTGAATTAATTAATTTTTTAATTACTATTTATTTGGTTTCAGCGTTATAGTATTCACCCGCTATTTCTCCCAATGTAACTTTGACGACCTGCTCCTTACCGGCCCGTTCAATAGTTAACTCAATGACGTCGCCTGGCCGATAGCGCTGTAATACCAAGGAAAGGCTTGAATAACTAAATTTCTCTCCAGCTACACTCAAAATTTTATCACCTTCTTTTAAGCCAGCAGCCGCGGCTGGACTTTTGCTTACTACCGCCGCCCGCTTAGCATTGCTCACTAAAATTGCCCCAGACGAATTTATTGGCTCGGTAGTTACCAGCCAGTCAGTTTGGATATAAGTTGCCCCAAATAGTGGACGGCGAACTTTTTGTTCAGAAAAAAGCGTGTCCATTGCTGGTAATAAATTAATTAATGGCACTAAGCCGCGTAAGGAGCCCCCATAATCTGCTACTAATCCCACAACTTTGCCTTCCATATTAATGACTGGCGCGCCTTTACTGCCTGCCGGCAAAGCCTGATCTAAAATAAAACGATCAGGCAAAGTTTCGCTTGAGGTGGGTAATTCTGCACGAGTCGCTAGGGGTGTTCTAGTGGCCACATTAGCTAAATAACGCAAATACCAACTACGCGCCGAGCCTTGAATTTCTCCAGTAAGGGCTAATACTGGCGAATTAACTAAAATATCTTCTTGGCTGGCAAATGGGATAGCCGTTAAATTTCGCACCTCAATTTTTAAATAAGCCAGGGGCGCGACCGGATCTAAAGCCACCGCTGTGGCTTGATAAACCCGACCATCAGCCGGCACAACCACATAATTGCCTTTAGTATTACTAACTACTGCCTGAGTAGTCACCAACCAGCCATCGCTAGAAAGAACAAAAGCTTGGCCTAAGGCCTCACTACTTAAATAGCTTTGTTCGGCTAGTGACGCGCCAGCCTTAATTGACCTGGCGGCAAAAACAGTAGCCGAAGATCCGATTAGTTGCTTAGTAAAATCATCAGCTAGTTCTGGCTGAGCGACAACCGTGTGAGAATTTTGTTCAGCAAATTGTAAAGAAAATTGCGGTATAAACCAAAGATAAATAACCAAGCTAGAGGTTATACTAAAAACGGATATTAGAATCAATAGAACAATAAAATCTAACCAGCGGTGCGACTTTTTAGGCGGCTTGGGCTCATGGCCAAAGGTGCGTTCATTACGTTCGCGGTAAAGCGCGCGGATTTCTTTTTCGTATTCAGTAGCGGGCGGGGATGGAATCATATATTTAAAACCAACGGGCGCTTAATAATACTAAAAATAAAGCGGCCAAAGCCAAGGATAACTCGCGACTAAAAAAACGACGGTTAACAAACCCTTGAGCTTCCTGCCTTAAGACTAAAGCTAATAAAGCAAATAAAGCTGCTAACGTAAAACCGACGACATAAAAACTAGTCGGCCACCAAGTAACTAAAACAAACATCTGTAACATAATTATAAGGCCACTAAACCAGTAAGGCCAATGTTTGATAAGCGACCAACCGCTGGCATAAACGAAGCAAATAATTAAAGCGGCTATCGGCAAATAAAAAGCCAAAATCAACTGCCAAAGCGGTGTGCTAAGAAAAACTAGAAAACTTTGGGCGGAAGAGCCAAAGGCAAAACAACTAATAAAGCCTAATACTAAGGTGGGGGTGGAACCAGCGCCAGCTTCGCCCAAAAATAAAGTCAGGCGTAATCGCTGCCATTCCCGCAAATACCACCAGGTGAAAAACGCGGTTAATCCCAAAATTACCAGGCGGTACCAAAAATTTTCTAGAAACAACCACAAAAAAAAGGTGCTGGCCCAGTAACACAGTAAAACTAGGCTAGCAGCTAACCAAGAAAGCAGTCTGCCCCAACCAGACCATTGCAACCAAAGCACGACTATGAATATTACCGCTTCAATTAAAATGGCGTAACGCAATAAAAATGGATTATACCAATCAAGCCCTAAAGGAATTAATATGGCCCCAGCTACCAACCAGCGCCACCACCAGCGGCTACGTCCACCGCTAATTACCTTCCAATTAATAAATCTCTTTCCTAAAAAACCGACAATATCTTTTTGGGACGATTTCAAAAAGCTCATAATTATTTCACCATTGATGTTCAGCTAATAATGTACGCAATTCTGTCTGCAGCTTAGCTAATGAACTGGCTGACTTGGCTGGTGTTTGGACCAATAGATCTTCCAGTTGATTCAATTTAAGCACGAGGGTAAGATGAAATTCTTTAGCTTCAGCTGGTACAGTTAAATTTAAAAGCTGCAGTCTTAAGTTTGATAGTTCGGCCTGATCAGCGGCAGTTAATTGACGCTCCACTACTGAATTCAATGATTGTTGAATCGGTACTAATTTCGCTACATATTCTTCTCTGATATTCGGCATAGTTACTAACGGCCGCGCCGACCCTTCCAACCAAACAGTCAGCGACACTAAAATCAAACTAATCGTTACTCCCAAAACGCTACCGAGTAAAAAAATTCGTGTCCAAAGTGTGGTCATGATTTTCCTAAGACTGCTTGGTGGTGCAATCCGGGGCAAGAACACCAAGGTAAATGATTGTTACCCCGTTTTTTAGCTAATAAAGAAACTCCCAAAGCAATCAATAAAATTGGCCAGGTTACCTCCCAAACTCCGGCCGTAATAAACCCTAAATTCTTTAACAAGGCGATTAGCCCAATGACAACCAAGATTGTTCCCCAAAACATAGGCAAAATAGGTTAAAAATTAATAGGTTCTATTATAAAGTATAGCTTATAATTGGCTTTTTTATAAGCCAGCGGCCAAACTTTCAACCCCAACTTCCTGCCAATCATTTTGTGCTTCATTCCAGCGGTAGGCATGCAGGGTTAGGGTCTGTTCATTGTCGTCATATTTATACTGCACCGTGGCGGCGGAATGCATCCGATGAGAATACAAGGTTTTTTTCTCCAGCACCCTAGGCCTAACCCACAACTCCAACCGCATCCGCCCAAGAGCTGATTGCAGTTCAATATATTCACGGTGACCCACCCCATCTGGCAAGGGCTCTTGACCAGACTCAACTTGGGGAGACTGTTTTTTAACTCTCTCTATTATTTCCTGCCAACGTTCATGGGTCATAAAATTTAAACTTTAAAAATCAAAATCTTATATTTTACTTTGGTAATTTTTATTATCAAGATATTTTCTCCCCTTCAAACTAGGCGGCAAATAATCTTGTTCCACTGGTTCATCATAATCAGGATTATATTTATAGCCTTGGCCATAACCAACTTCTTTCATCAAGTCTGTGGGCGCATTCCGTAAATGAAGCGGCACGCCCTCATTAATCGTGGCTTTAACATCTTGCTGCACCGCCTGATACGCTTTATATAAAGAATTTGATTTTGGGGCATTCGCTAAATAAACTACTGTTTGGGCTAAAATCACATTGCACTCCGGCATGCCAATATTGTGCGCGGCTTGAAAGCCGGCGGTGGCTTGAACTAAAGCTTGCGGATCAGCTAAACCAATATCTTCTGAAGCAAAGCGAATAAGACGCCTGGCTATATACAATGGATCTTCCCCTGCCTCCAACATCCGCCCCAGCCAATAAAGCGCTGCATCAGGATTGCTGCCGCGCATGGACTTGTGCAGTGCCGAAATTAAATTGAAATGTTCTTCGCCGCCCTTGTCATATACCAGATGGGTGCGCTGCAAACTTTGTTTGATCAATTCATCAGTGATCACTGATTGATTATCTTTTAACGAAGCTTTAACTGCCAGCTCCAATGTATTCAAAGCCACCCTGGCATCACCAGAAGCCATAATCGCCAAGTGCTTAATAGCTTGAGTTGCACCCTCAACTTTAATCTTGCCAAAACCATATTCTTTATCTTTTAAGGCTCGCTGTAAAATACTTTCTATATCCTCAGGGGCAAGGGCTTTAATGATTATAACGCGGCAGCGAGAAAGTAAGGCGGAAATCACTTCAAAAGACGGATTTTCCGTGGTAGCGCCAATCAAAGTAACCGTGCCGTTTTCTACGTGAGGCAACAGCGCGTCCTGCTGGGCCTTGTTCCAACGATGTATTTCATCAATAAATAAAATGGTGCGTGTTTGATGTAATTTACGCCTATCTGATGCCCGGGCAACCACCTGCCGGAGATCAGCTAAACCACTAGCCACTGCTGGCAGTTGGATAAAATCTGACCGTGTCAGTTTGGCAATTAATCGGGCGAGGGTAGTTTTGCCGCTGCCGGGCGGACCCCAAAAAATTAAAGACGGCACTTGGTCTTGTTCAATCAACTGGCGTAAAGGAGTGCCTGAGCCAATAACTTCTTTTTGTCCGACAAAATCCTGCCAAACTGTTGGGCGTAAACGATCAGCCAACGGCGCCTCAGCCCGTAACTGCTCAGCTAAGGCCGCATCAAATAAATCAGTATCAGGTACTTTGGGGCGGGGCATATAAGCTTATTTTACCATCAACCCCTAGCCTTGCCGAATTAATTATGAACCGAAACGACGCTGTCTGTCATTAAACCAACTAAGTGCCTGGTCTAAGTCAGTTTCAGTAAAATCAGGAAACAACTGCGGCGTAAAATATAATTCAGAATATGCTGATTCCCACAGCAAAAAATTTGATAGTCGCTGCTCGCCTGAGGTGCGGATTATTAAATCGGCCGGCGGTAATTCAGCCGTAGTTAAGGCCGCTTTCAATTGATCAAGGGTAAGACCTGACAAATCACTTCCCGACTTAGCCAACTGTTGTACTGCCTCCACAATTTCTTGCTGCCCGCCGTAATTAATACAAGCTACCACTGTACCCTTATTGCCGGCGACGGTAGCTTGTTCAGCCTTAATCATTAATTCCTGCAAACTGGTTGACAAACCAGCTCTTAAACCAGCAAAGCGTAAACGTATTGAGTCACGAACAAACTCAGCTGTATCTTTTTTTAAGCCCTGTTCCAGCAATGCCATTAAATAAGAAACTTCCGATTGGCTTCTTTTCCAATTTTCCCGTGAGAACAAATAAAAACTAGCATAAGCTACGCCCCTGGCAAAAAGCCAACGAGCCAACTCCTTAACCCGAACATAACCAGCCCGATGCCCTTCTAAGGTAGGCAACCCCCTAGCTTTGGCCCAGCGGCGATTGCCGTCAACTATCACCCCAACATGTTTTATGTCCGACATATAAACTTATCTTAGCACAAATAAAATAAAAACTCGGCTGAAGATAGCCAAATATAGCTTATCCTCAATAAATAAACAGTGACAAATACGAAACTAGCTACTATAATCAGCCTGATAAATCAAACTAACATCTAAGGAGAAAAAATTGAATAAAGACGAATTAAATAAAGAAGCGGTTAAAACTACTCTGGCTAGCATAAAAATTGCCTGGCAAACCGACCCGAAACTTTGGCGAAGTCTTGTCCTAAATAAAAAATTTTGGGAAGAAGTCAGCCATCTATTGGAAGCAATCGCTGATTGGGGTGAGCAGGATGATGCTTTATTAGCAAAAGTTGTTGCCCGTTTTAAAAGCGAGACAGCTAATTTACCGCTAGATATCCAGGTTAAGAAACTGGCTGATCTCTTACTTGGTGGCTGGAAAAATACCAAAATGCAGGCTAGCCTGCGGCAAGAGTTAAAAGAGTTAACAGACAGAATAAATAAAAAAAGTGCCAAGAGTTAATAAGCTTCTGGCACTTTTTATTTCTAAAAAGCTTCAGCTAACAACCACCAACCCAAGGGTAAGATGCATAAAATTGCAGCTCCTAAAGACAACTTAGCTATCAGGCGGCCATTATCGCCTGGCTCGGATCGGGCTAACATTACTAAAGAAAAAATGATGGCTAAAACCGGCAAAGCTGCATTCAGGATTACGATAATAAGAAATGGAATACCAGTAACAATCTTAAGCAATAACATTTTTGCACCGGTGGTATAAAGTAAAGCCGCCAGCCAAAAAATGCTTGGGAATAAAACCATTATACCCGCAACCCAGGCTAAATAATTTTTACGCCAATCACTCACCTGACTAATTAAAGGTGCAGTTTCAACTTCAGGTACGAATATATCCTCTTGAGGTAGTGGATTTTCTACTGGAGTGATTTTTGCTGGCGGCGCTGGTTTAGCAAAAATATCCTCCGCTGACAGCGGCTGGGGTGGTGTCGGGGGTGCCACCACACCCCTAACTGCTGGATTCATATCCTGACGCAGCCGCGCGCTTAATTCTTTATTGGTATCTACACCTTCAAACATATTTTATGGAGAATAACGTACAAAATATATGAGCCCGCCGGCATCATCCGAAACCAGCAAGCCACCCTGATAGTTTACCACCCCTACCGGCCGACCGCGTACGGTAGTGCCACTAAGCCAGCCAGTTATAAAATCGCTGACCTTTTTTGTTTGCCAATCAATCCGGAAAACTTTGTAACCGTCCGGCGGCTGCCGATTCCATGAACCATGCGCCGCTACAAACAAATCTCCTTGATAATCAGGAGGAAACTCTTCACCCTGGTAAAAGGCTAGACCTAAGGGCGCGTTATGCGCTGGTAATTCTACAGCCGGAGCTATAGTATCAGCGCAGGGGTCGCGAATATAAACATTTTTATCAAAATTTGTATCATGCAGCCGCTGGCCATAACAAATCGGCCAGCCATAAT
>Ga0209210_1000759_pt1 | contig 31171 bp, 35 predicted proteins | sample RifGroA1_FD_183991 | JGI IMG/M metagenome (GOLD analysis project Ga0209210, IMG submission 183991) | Contaminated groundwater microbial communities from Rifle, Colorado, USA - Rifle Groundwater A1 (SPAdes) (version 2) | ecosystem: Environmental > Aquatic > Deep subsurface > Groundwater >...
CGCCGAGGGCGTCGATTAATGATTCCTCGCGCTCAAGCGCGGGGAGGTAGTCATTAATATATTCCATAATCTCGTCGCGGCGCCCATGCGGCGCCTTCACATCGATAATCGGCATAATTGAGCGAGTTGATTCAAGTAGTAATTTACACCGTTCGCCCTCGTCGGTGACCCAAAAAGTTTTCAAATTTTTGTACGGGTAGAGGGTTTTGCCAATTTTGACGCCGGCCGGGGAGAGCTCCACCATCATATTTTCCGGCTCGCGCTTGGCGTACATAATCAGTGACACCGCGGCTAAGACAATAATCACTGCCAATAAAATATTATCGAAGACAATCGATACCACTGCGCCCACGCCGGCAAGGAGAGCAATCGCCCAAAACCAATCCACCCCTCGTTGCCGGTGCTCGTACTCTTTAACTTCCCAACTGATTGCCGATTGTGTATTGGCCATTACTTATTATTGTAGCAGAAAACCGTAAATTTTTAACAAATAAAATCCAAAATGAAAATTTGCGGAGAGGGTGGGATTCCCCGCCAAAGGCGGGTCTGCCTAAGGTTGAGAACCCACGATACCCTTGCAGATATGACGGTTTTTCCGCCAGAGGCGCCGTGCCTGCCGGCAGGCGGGGACCCGTCCTTCGGCGGGCAAAAGACCTTCCTTACAGCGCGGAGGCGGTGAGATTCGAACTCACGGTCCCTTGCGAGACTCCGGTTTTCAAGACCGGTGCACTAAACCACTATGCGACGCCTCCGCGCCAAAAACAAGATCAGTTAATTTTTATATTATCTTTAATCCATTTTCGTCCAACGCCAGTTTTTAAAAACAGCTCCCTTTTTCTGGCTGAAGTATAGTCAGGATAATTTTCAAAGTAAACTACTTTCCAAGGTTTTCCGCTCTTAGTTGATCTGGTTTTGCCGGAATTATGAGCTTTTAATCTTGAGTCAGGATTTCCGTCTCTACTTGAACCAATATAAAATTTATTATTGGTTGAACTTTGTAAAACATAGATACAAGACATAATGTAAGTTTTTCCGCCAGAGGCGGACCCGTCCTTTGGCGGGCAAGACCGTTGCCTTCAACCACTCAGCCACCTCTCCATTTATTTATTTTACAAATCCAGACGCAATTGCTTCTTCCGTTTGGTGATGAAGAAGATGTAGATGATTTCCAAAATACCAGCGGTGTTGAGGACGAGGAGGATGACAAACCACCACGGCTCGTTGCGCTTGGACGCCTTCCACAAGGCCCAGCCTTTCCAGGGGATGGTCCAAATGGAGATTGCCGCCAAGAGCCACCAATTATTGACGAGAAAGTTTAAAGTTTCCGCTTCGGTCATACAATTTAATCCTAACAAAACTTAGCCAAAAGGCAATCAAGTTGCTATCATGCTCGTATGCGTTTACTCGGCATTGATTATGGCGCCCGGCGGGTCGGCCTCGCCCTCTCGGACCCCGCCGGTATCATTGCTGTGCCCCACAGCGTGCTTGATAACGACCGGTATTTACTGACTAAAGTGCTCAAGTTGTGCGACGCCGAAGAAGTGGAACAGGTGGTGCTTGGCGAGTCGCTCTCGTTTGCTGGCCGGCCCAATCCGATTATGGCCAAAATCACCAAGTTTAAAGAAGGGCTCGAGGGCCGGGGACTCAAGGTGTGGCTTGAGCCGGAGTACTTAACCACCAGCGAGGCCAATCGCGAGACGGGCGAAGATAATTTTTCTGACGCGCGCTCGGCGGCGCTGATTTTACGAAGTTATTTAGAGAAACATCATGCTTAACCAACTTAGCCAATTGAGTCACTGGTTTGACCCATCGTTCCTGATTCAAACTTTGGGTTTGGTGGGCGTTATCGTTATTATTTTTGCCGAGTCGGGACTCCTGGTTGGCATTTTTTTCCCCGGTGATTCGCTTCTTTTTACTGCCGGTTTTTTGGCTTCGCAAGGTTATCTCAATATTTGGCTTTTGGTCCCACTCGCTATTTTGGCGGCGATTGCCGGCGATAGCGCCGGCTTCTGGTTCGGGACTAAAGTCGGACCGAAGATTTTCTACCGCGAGGATTCTTGGTTTTTCCATAAAAAACATTTAATCCGGGCAAAGCAGTTTTATGAACAGCATGGCAAGAAAGCGATTATTTTGGCCAGATTTATGCCGGTGTTGCGGACCTTGGCGCCGATTCTGGCCGGCGTGGGCCAAATGAATTACCGCACTTTTTTGGCTTACAATGTGATCGGCGGTCTCCTGTGGGCCGGCGGTGTTACTTTAATCGGCTTTACTTTGGGTTCGGTTATCCCAGGCATTGATCGCTATCTTTGGTCGATTATTGCGGTGATTATCTTGAGCTCGTTCGCGCCAGTGGTTAAACAAGTTTTTTCTTCTCGCCGAAAAGATTATAATAAGAGTAATGAGTAATTCGTTCGCGCGCTTCTTTCCGCCACCAACTTTCCTGACCGGACCGGCGGTTGGTTTAGACATCTCCGACCAGTCGGTCAAATTTGTTGAGCTCACCGGCCGGGCCGGCCAAGTTCGGTTTGTTCGCGCCGGTTCCCGGGCAATTCCGCGTGGCGCCATTGAGGCCGGGGTAATTAAGGATTCCAAAGCGGTGACCGCCGTTTTAGCCCAATTGGCCGAGGAGTACGAGCTTAAACAGGTGGTTGTCGCTTTGCCGGAAGAACAAACTTACATTATTGAATTGGATTTGCCCAAAGTTCGGACTAGTCAAATTAAAGAGGGTGTGGAATTGTCGGTGGCTGATTACTTAAACTTTCCGCCCGCCGAGGCTGTTTTGGATTTTGAGCTTTTGCCCGACATTAATCAAGCTGACGCTTGGTTGCCGGTGGTGGCGACGGTTTTGCCCAAATCGGTGGCCGAGTCTTATGGTTCGGTTTTGGCCGCTGCCGGCTTGGTGTCGCTTGCGTTTGAGCTTGAGCCTCAAGCTTTGGCCCGCGCCCTACTTGCGCCCACTGCCGAGGCGACGATGATTATCGACATCGGCCGGGCGCGGACCAGCTTTTATGCGGCCACCAATGGCGTTGTGCGTTATGGCGCTACCATCAACACGGTTAGCGGCGATCTCTTGACCAATCGCTTGGTTCAGAAGGAAAATTGGTCACTTGAGGAAGCCGAAGCGCAGAAGATTAAGCAGGGGTTGGTGGGCGAGGGGGCAGTGGCCAGCGCTTTGGAGCCGCTCGCGGTTTTGCTCTCAGACGAGATTGAACATCGGTTGTTTGCTTGGTCGCATGATAGTCGTCAATCATTGCCCCGGACCGAAATTAAACAAGTGGTATTAACCGGCGGGCAATCAACTTTGCCTGGTCTGACGAGTTTGTTGGAGAACCGTCTTAAACTGCCGGTAGTGGTTGGCAATCCTTGGCAGAACACTGTCCACACCGGGCAATTGGTCGACATCCCGTTTAATTACGCCGTGGGTTTGGCCACGGCCGTTGGCCTAGCTTTAAGGAATATATGGTGATTAATCTTTTGCCGTCTCAACTTGAGCGCCAAGTGCTCCGCGATTATTATTATCGCTTGGGCGCCTTGGCTTCGCTCCTTTTGGCGGTGGTCTTCGGCGCGGGGATAATTATTGAGCTTACGCGGGGCGTGTCGGTCCGCGTCCAAACCAATGGTTGGATTTCGGACCAAGTGCAGTCAACTAATGTCAGTGAGCTCGATTTACGCCAAGAGGCGATTCGGGTAGTGGCCCAAACTAATCGCCAACTGGCTACCCTTGAGCCATTAACCAATACTCAACCCACACCATCGGCAGTGATTAATTTGTTGTTGGACATGCGTCCGACTGGCATTAGTGTTCAGGCAATTAATTATTCCGCTCGTCCGACTGGCGCGAAAGTTAGTTTAACTGGGGTGGCCGATCGACGCAGCCAACTGCTTGCTTGGGGAGAGGCGATTGAACGCTTGCCGGAAGTGAGCCAAGTTAGTTCGCCATTGTCTAATTTGGTGAAAGATCAAAACGCCGCCTTCAATTTGGAAATTGAATTTGGTTTTAATCAAAGTAATTAATTATATGACTCGCTTGGATTCAACTAAGTCAAAAAAAATCGCACTGGCAATGGCCGTCTTGGTTTTAGTGACAGGGTTGGGTTGGGCGGGGGCTTACTGGTGGGCCAATCAAGCGGCCGCGCGGGCGCTTTTGGCGGTAGAGCAAGCGGCCGCTGAGACGGTGTCGAAGTCGGAAGTGATCACTTTTACTAAAATGTTGGACCGAACGGCCGCTCGTCGCCAATTAATTGGCCAGTATTTTATCAACTCCGAGACAGTGGTTAATCTGTTGTCAGACTTGGATCAGTATGGCCAATCAAGCGGCGTGGCAGTGGAGGTAATCGAGGTGGCCGAAGATAAGGAGTTGTTTTTAACAATTAAGGCCGAGGGTAGCTTCCGGGCCGTTAACCGATTTATTGGTTTGGTTGAGCTGGCGCCTTATGGGTTAAAGATAAGCGAACTTAAATTTAATTACGGTGTGCCAACGGTTGATGGCCGGCAGTCACCCGGTGCCTCGTGGACAGTTACTCTTAATTTAGTCGTCGCTAGCTTTAATGCTCAACCATAAATATGAAATTATCTTGGCTCCAATCATCAAACTTTAACCGCCGGCCGGAAGTTAACCCTAGGCGCGATTGGCTGGCCGTTTTATTGGTTGGGCTGATTTTGCTGGTAGCGGTAATTGGCTGGCGGGCTTACGAGATGGTTATCTTCCAAGCCGAATTTGAAAATCTAACCAACCCCGATTCTGTTGCCAAAACCATTAATGAGAATCGACTTAGCCAATTAACTGAGGTTATTAAAGGGCGTGCCGAGCGCCTGGAAGAGCTTAAAACAGGATCATCGACACTGGTCCAATAATTGTCCCCCCGGCAGGAATCGAACCTACATAGCCGGCTTAGAAGTCCGGAGTTTTATCCATTAAACTACGGGGGGTTAATTGATTATAAGGCAAGTGTCGAGGCGAATCGAGTGGACGCTGAGGGACTTGAACCCCCGACCTTCTCGGTGTAAACGAGTTGCTCTACCAACTGAGCTAAGCGTCCTGCTTTGTTTAGGCTATCATAAATTACCTTATTTGTGCTAGCTTATCAATATGCGCGAGCCCGAAATAATCTATGAGGATGAGAGCGTGTTGGTGCTTAACAAGCCAGCCGGGTTGGCGGTGCACCCGGATAACTTTAACCACGAGCCGGCGCTGACTGATTGGCTGGTCGGGAAGTATCCCAAGATTGCCGATGTGGGGGAAGACCCGACCAGGCCGGGCTTGGTCCATCGGTTAGACAAAGACACTTCCGGCGTGATGGTGGTGGCCAAGACCAATGAGTCTTTTACCTACCTTAAAAATCAATTTAAAACTAGAACGATTAACAAGCTTTATTTGGCGCTTTTGGTGGGTGAGTTGAAGAGTGAGATTGGGGAGGAGAAGGTGATAGATTGGCCGATTGGTCGCTCTGGCCGCGACCCGCGGGTGCGGGTCGCGAGCCGTAAGGCTCTTGGCCAACTCCGCCCGGCCGAAACCCACTTTGTTATCAAAGCCAAAGCTGATGGCTACACATTGGTTGAAGCGGAGCTTATCACCGGCCGGACCCACCAGCTCCGCGCTCACTTTAAGGCTTATCAACACCCGATTGCTTGCGACCAGCTTTATGGCACGGGCGACAAGTGTCCGGTCGGCCTCGCTCGCCAAGCGCTCCACGCTTGGCGGCTCACTTTGGCCCTCCCTGGCGGTGAAATACGGCAGTTTGAGGCGCCCTTACCGGTCGACTTTAAACAGGCGCTTGATAAGCTTGGAATTGCGTGCTAGACTCCTAATCGTTATGGCTATTACTCAAAATTATTTAATTTCCCCCGTTGATGTGGCCCAGCGTCGGGCGGTGGATATTCGCCCCGGCGATACCGTCCGGGTTTATCTTAAAATCCAAGAGAAGGGCAAAACCCGTCTCCAGCTCTTTGAGGGTTTGATTATTGCTAGGAAGCATGGCACCGAGCCGGGCGGCACTTTTACTGTCCGCAAGGTGGCGAGCGGCGTGGGGACGGAAAAAATCTTCCCGCTCTATTCGCCGATTATCGATAAAATCGAGGTGGTTAAACGCTCGCCCGTCCGCCGGTCCAAACTTTATTATATTCGCGACAAAGCGGCTAAAGAGATTAGGAAGAAGATGCGCTCTCTCTCCGGCTTTGTGTGGGAACAACCCGCCGACACTGAGGCTCCTGCCGAACCGACCGAAACTCCAGAAGAAGTATTAGAAGAGGTAAAAGAAGAGAAGACTGAAGAGATTCAAGAAGCAGAAAACAAGAAAGAGGAGTAAGTAACAGTAATTAAATAAAAAACCACCTGTGTATAAACAACAGGTGGTTTTTGTGCACTACTTTATGTGAATAAAATTTGTTGTAAAAATGTGTAGGCACATTATACTAGAGATATGGGAAAGCGAGGACCAAAACCCAAGGGCCTAATCAGTACCAAATGGTCGCCTGCCTTAGCGTATGCGGTTGGCCTTTTGGTGACCGACGGCAATCTTAGTAGAGACGAGCGACATATGGAATTAACCTCAAAGGACAAGGATCAATTAGAAACATTTAAAAAATGCCTTGGCTTAACAGTGAAAATAGGGAAGAAATCAAGCGGGTTTCAAAAAGAGAACAATGGATTGCGTGTTCAATTTTGTGATGTTTTATTTTATCAATGGCTTGTAAGTATTGGTCTTATGCCCAATAAATCTAAAACCCTTCGCGCCCTGAAGATCCCCGATAAATATTTTTTTGATTTTTTGCGAGGTTGTTTTGATGGTGATGGGAGTATATATGCCTATTGGGATCGTAGGTGGCGTAGCAGTTACATGTTTTATATCAGTATTGCGTCGGCCAGCCCTATATTTCTTAAGTGGCTTCAACAATCTTTAACCAGGTTGTTGGGAGTAAAAGGTCGAATAAGTAGAGGGTCAGGTGTACAACAATTGCGTTTCGCTAAGAAGGAAACACTCGTTCTCTTTAAAGCGATGTATTATGTTCCAGATATTCCGTATCTCAAACGAAAATTTGCCAAAGCGCAAAAAATCTTTACAATAGACCGTGGTCATAGACAAGTTTGCCCGGGTGGCGAAATTTAGTATACGCGTATGCTTGAGGGGCATATGGGAGCAATCCTGTGCAGGTGCAAGTCCTGTCCCGGGCACAACAAGATCACTTGGTTTTTCAAGGAGTTCTAGTCCTCTCCTCCACCCAAGGCGGACAAGCGCGCACCAAATAAAATCGCTTGATTTTTGAGGAGAGGGGCGCATACTTAATTCAGAACGAGGACTACTAAGGACATCCGCCCAAGGCGGACAAGTAGGAGGGGTCAATATGAATTGGTCGAGTCTAACGTCTCGACGGTCTCAACTGTACAAGGTCCTACTGGCTGGAGAACAGCCCCCTAATACGGTTTGGGTAACCGCTGATGAGTTCGAGCAAATAGCCAGAGAGGCGGGGATTAACGAACGCACAGTTAATTCTCTTCGATCTGATTTCGAATTCATGCACAGAGTCATTGAAGTTAATGGCCAACCTTTGGCTATGGGACGGCCGACATGATTAAACCCTACAAGTAACAGCCCCGTGATCCAGTGGATTACGGGGCTTGACTTTTGTCCCATTTTGTGTATACTTTAAGCAGTTGATCGTTGAGGAGATTTAACAAGAAAGGAGGCGAGCATGCCTCAAGCAAAACGACGATATGTCGTTTACAAGTGTTTCGCCTCCGACGAAACACAGTTTCTCGCCAGTACTGCGGCAGTGAGCGAGGCGGACGCGGTTAACAATGTCCGTTTCAATCACTGGGGCAAAACCTCGGCCGAGATTTTGGAGAAGGAGTATCATTTCCATCTTCAGGCCGCGGTCGCAAATTCGGCCAAGGACCTCCGGCTGTTTAGTCGGAGCGACAAGGCCAAGCGGTTCCGGCAAGTGCGGGCCTATCGGCCCAAGCAGCTGGAGCTGCCAGGCGTGGGCGGCCCGCGCAACGCCCAATTGCTCTGATTTATTGAGTCCCGTCCCCATGGAATAGCTTGCTATATTCCATAGGGTCGGGGCTTTTCTTTTGCCATTTTTCGTGTTAAATTCCTTTTATGCTTTACACGCGCAAGGGCGATGGCGGCACTACAAAGCTTTTCGGCTGTGAGCAAAAGCGGATCTCCAAATCCTCGGCCGTGGCCGAGGCGCTGGGCTCGCTTGATGAGATCAATTCGCTTCTCGGTTTGGTTAAAGTGCGGGCCAAGGAGTTGGGGGTGACGGTCAAAAGTTTAGCTGATGAGCCGGTGTGGCGGATTGTCCACGCAATTCAACACAACCTTTTCATCATTCAGGCCGAGCTCGCTGGCGCCGATAAACATTTGAGTGAAAGCAAGGTTAAAGATTTGGAGAAGGTGATTGATAATATAGAGAGCGAGATGCCGCCAATCAAGAGCTTCTTCGTCTCCGGCGGCACGGAGCTTGGCGCCACCTTCGACTACGCCCGGACGATTGCCAGGCGCGCCGAGCGGCGAGTGGTGAAGGTAGTGGAGGAGGAGAGTCGCGAGATTGGCGAACACACCCGGCAATATTTAAATCGCCTCTCTTCGGCGCTTTATGCGCTTGCGCGCTACAGCAACTTCACCGCCGGCGTAGTAGAGGAACCCCCGCATTACGAATAATGGTGGCTATGGTGTAACGGTTAACACGGAGGTTTGTGGAACCTTCAATCTGGGTTCGATTCCCAGTAGCCACCCCCAATATGATTAGATTGATTTGGATATTTGTTATCGCTTTCGGATTAAATGCGCTGTGGGAAAATTTTCATTCGGGGCTTTATGTCCATTACCGGGGCGGAGAGATTACTGAATTTATTTTGTTGCGGGCGGCGGTGGTTGACGCGGTGATGATTGCTTTAATTGCCGCGCCGTTTATCTTCTGGCCGGCGCTTAACCGGCGCTCGTGGCTGATAATAATCGCCGGTCTCATTGTGGCTGTCGCTCTTGAGCGATTCGCCCTCGCTACCGGCCGCTGGGCTTACAATGATTTAATGCCCATTATCCCATTGCTGGCCACCGGCCTCACGCCGACCATCCAGCTTGGTTTGCTTGGTTTCCTCTCGTTTAAATTGGCCAATAAATTGTCGGGGTATCAAAAGGCGGGGATAACAAGTTAATAAAATGGGGACAAATGTCTGTGCACATTACCATTTTTTCTTGACGCGGGCGAAAATATTTTGTGAATTATTAAAACCGTAATAAGCGGTATTTTTGGTCGTCATCATTATTCTACTGGTGTTCTGACTGGATATGGTTGCGGCTGGTTTTTTTATTTTTAAAATTTCGGGCTCGGGACTAGACCGAGTCGGGTAACAAGGTCAAAAATTAATAGGTTAATTAGTTAAAAATAAGTTTAATCACTTATGAGTATATTTTATCGTTCGCGAGTCGGACAGAGCGGCGTGGCGTTGGCCACAGTTTTGGCGCTGTTCGGCTTTTTGTTTGTAGCGGCTCCGGCTCAAGCGACTCAGAGCCCGGCCAATTGTACCAGCAATGATTTCGTTCTCAATATTGCCAAGAGTATTTCCTTGGCTTATGACGAGACGAGTCCGTTTGGGGCCACGACGGTTACCTACTCGGTAAGCACCGGGAACCCGGATAGCGGGACGACTTGTGATGTTGATAATGTCGATGTCAATCTCACCACCCCCGATGGGGTAATCCATAATTTGGAAACCGGCGGCAGTTATCTGGCCGGCACCGCCACGGCGTTGTTGGGCACTGTAAATTATGATGTCGATTCCGCTGATATAACTGGCGGTGTAGTTGTTGCCTCAGTCAACGCTACCGGCGATCTCCATGACAATAATACTATCGATAGCACTCTCGATATCACCAAAAATATCGGGTTGCCGGTCATTCATCCTTCAACCATTACTACAATCACTAGCTCGGCCACTGAAGTTCAGGCCGGCGCTACTGTTACGCTAACAATTACTGAAGAGAACGATGGCGATACTCCTTTAGCCACTACTACTGTTGAAGTGGATAATGGCGTTGGTACCTTATCCGCCCCGCCAAACGCTGGCGATGACGGTGATGGCATCTTAGAGCCGGGCGAGACTTGGTCTTGGACGGTGAGTGGGGTGGTGATTAATGCCGATACCACCTTCATCGCCACCGGGCATGGTTTTGACGGCCTGGGTAACGACATTTCCGTTGCCAACGGCTTTGTGACTGAAGAAGATGCGGTAACAGTGACAGTAGTTGATCCATCCACCGACATTTCAGCCGCGGTTGATATTGATTTGATTTTAAGTGGCGACACGGTTGAGCTGACCATCACCGAGACCAATGACGGCGACGTGGACTTAACTGACGCCTTTGTTGATTTGCAGCCATTGGGTATGACGCTGGATGAGACCTCGCTCGGTTTCTCGAGTGATGGCAACAACGACAGCACACTGGCTGCGGGCGAGACATGGACTTGGGTTATTAATGATAATCCGCTTGGTGATATTACCTACATTGCCACCGGCCACGGCACCGATTCGCTCGGCAACGATGTGACTTGGTGCGAGGACCCGCAGACTCCGGGCGAGGGCGTGATTTGCGACCAAGACGAGCAAGCCTCGGTTTCGGTTGGCATTGTTAGCCCCAGCACGATTGTGGGCATCACCGCTTCGGAAACTACGGTGATTGCCGGCGCTACTGTTACGCTAACAATTACTGAAGAGAACGATGGCGATGCCGACTTAACCGATGCTTATGTTGAGGTTGATAACGGTGTTGGCATCCTTGACGATGCCTCCGCCAACTTCTCCGGCGATGACGGTGACGGTATCTTGGAACCGGGCGAAACTTGGTCTTGGGATATTGATGTGATTGTTAATGTCGACACCATTTTCACCGCCACTGGGCACGGTCTTGACCCCTTGGGCAATGATGTTACTTATCCGACCGATCCTGAGGAACAGGATAGTGTCGAGATTACCGTTGAGGTATTGACCGGTTGTACCCTCACTCAAGGCTACTGGAAGACTCACTCCGAGCTTGGCCCCGCTCCCTACGATGACACTTGGGCCCTCTTGGCCGCCGGCGCCAGCACTATCTTGCCCGGTAACAGCCAAACATGGTACGAGGTCTTCCAAACCGCTCCTAAGGGTGGCAATGTGTGGTACCAATTGGCCCACCAATGGATGGCCGCTTACCTTAACAGCCTAACCGGCGCGGCAATGCCGGCCGATGTCGCTTCCGCTCTCACTGATGCCGAAGCTTGGTTGACTGCTCATAGTCCAGCCGAAAACCTCAAGGGCAAAGATGCGCCTGAGGCCGCCGCTTGGGCCTCCCTCTTGGGTAGCTACAATGAGGGCGAAGTCGGTCCCGGTCATTGCGAGGACGAGACTCTGCTCTAGCCTCCAATAGTCACAAATTATTAGTTTAAACAAAAAACCGGCCGAAGTTCATGCTTTGGCCGGTTTTTTGTTTTATAATGTAAGCAAATGTCGGTCTCATCCGCCTTGTTAATTATTTTGGCCTGTGTGACCTTGTTCCTGTTTGCCACTCACAAGTTTAGTCGGCAGATGGAGCTCCGCGCTGGTCGCCGGTTGAAGCGGTTGTTAAACCGCTTCACTGCCACCCCACTCCGTGGTCTCGCGACCGGCTTCTTCACCACCGCCGCTTTCCAATCAAGCACCGCCACCACCGTAATGTTGGTTGGCTTCGTTAATGCCCGCTTGGTCTCTTTTATGGAGAGTTTGCCGATTATTTTCGGCGCCAATATCGGCAGCACGCTTACCTCGCAATTAATCGCTTGGAACGCGCTTTACTTGGCGCCTTATTTATTGCTCGCCGGTTTTCTGTTAGAGCGGATACCTAATCGCTACCAGCGTTATGGTCGGCCGATGTTCTATTTCGGTCTAATTTTCTTCTCCTTCCTTCTTATTTCCATCGTCATCGAGCCGCTCAAGAGTAACCCCTTCCTGTTGTCTTTTCTCGAAAATTCGGACAGCTTGCTGATGGCGATACTAATCGGCTTTGTGTTTACTATCATCTTTCAATCAAGCGGTTTGGCCTCCGGCTTGGTGGTCGTTTTCGCCAGTCAAGGTTTCCTTTCCTTGCCTCAAGCCATTGGCATTATCCTTGGCGCCAATATCGGCACCACTTCCACTGCTCTTTTGGCCGCTCTCTTTCTGGATCGCGCGGCCAAGCAAACGGCCGTCGCCCACTTCTTGTTTAATGTTGGCGGAGTGTTGCTTTTCCTTCCATTTATCACTCCGTTTGTTTATTTCATCAGCGCGCTTGATGGCAATATCACCCGGCAAGTGGCCAATGCCCACTTGCTCTTCAATGTTGGCACGGCGGTAATCTTCCTAATTTTTATTGTGCCGTTTGGTCGACTAATTCGACAGATAGTGAAATAAGCTCTCAATCTTGCTAAACTTAACTAAGTTACAAGATTAATTTTCAACCATCAAATGGAACCGATTATCATCAGTTATTGGGCGGTGTTTCTCTCGGCCGTCGCTGCTATGGTGGTGGGAGCGTTGTGGTACTCTGATCGTTTTTGGGGACGACAGTGGCGAGAGTTAATGGGAGTTGGCGAGAGCGAGTGGTTGGCCGCTAAAGCCAATAAGGGCGGGATGTTTAAGCTTTATTTGGGTGGTTTTATTTTGGAGCTTCTGATGGCTTACGTGTTGGCTCACTTAATGGTTTTGTTCGAGGCCGGTACCTTAGGCCTCTCGGCCCAACTGGCTTTTTGGTGTTGGCTTGGTTTTGTTTTCCCGGTGATGATTGGCGGAATGTTGTGGGAGAGTCGGCCGTGGCGGTTGGTGACGATTAATTTGGTCCATCGCCTGGCGGCGATGCTCGCCATTACCACAATTCTCTTTTTCCTCTCATGATTAGTCATCAAGAAAAATTGACTCTAATTGGTTTTGCTACCGCTTACATCGTTGGCTTTAGCGCTTATTACTTGTTCATTAAGAACTTCGAATTTCTGTGGTATGTGGCGGTGCTGGTGTTCTTCTTCATTTTAATCTTGGCCACCTTAAAGCGTTCCGGCTTTGACCGGCCGATCCTGTGGGGTCTCGCTATTTGGGGCTTCCTCCATATGGCCGGCGGGGGAGTGCGGGTGGGCGACGGCGTGCTCTACGCGCTTGAGCTAATCCCGATTGCCGGCAGTGGCGACGCTTATGTGCTCAAGTTTGATCAAGTGGTCCACGCTTTCGGCTTCGCGGTGGCGACCTTAGTGGTCTTCCATCTCTTACGACCTTATCTTGGTGGGAAGGTGAATTGGAAAATTGTTTATCCAATTATTGCCTTGGGCGGAATGGGTCTGGGCGTTATTAATGAGATTGTGGAGTTTATCGCGGTGGTCGTCTTCCCTGAGACGGGGGTGGGCGGTTATTACAACACGGCGCTTGATTTGGTTTTCAACACCATTGGCGCTGTTTTGGCCACTGTCTTTATTCATTTTTACTATCGCCCTAGCCGGCCTCGCTTAAATCGGTCATTTGAGGTATAACTTAGCCTTATGAATGCAATGAAATTAGATGTTCCATATCGCTCGCAGATTAACGGCTATATGTGCGGGCCAGCTACTCTCCAAATGGTGTTGGCCTTCTTTGGCCGAGAGGAGAGCCAGCGGAAGTTGCGCAAACTGATGATGGCCTCGCCGGCCGAGCTTAAGACCCGCGGCACCGCCAATCATAAGATGGTTAAGGCGATGCAAAAAGCCGGTTTTTATGTGTATGTCAACGATGATTCGATTTTTGCCGAACTCAAATATTTTTTAAGTTTGCGTTATCCGGTAATCGTCAATTATATTGAACCGTCGGAAAATGAGGGTCATTTTGCGGTGGTGGTGGGTTGGAATCAAGATAAAAAAGAAGTAGTGATGAATGATCCGTGGAATGGTCGCAATTTCACTCTTTCCGAAATCCAGTTTACTCGTCGCTGGAAGAGTAAGTATGACGGCCATCACCGTTGGTTGATGGTGGCTGATAAAAAACCCTTTCCGCTCGGCCGGCAATTTTATCCTTATGGACGATCAAATAAAAAACTTAGCGCCTAAAATTTGGGCGGAAATCAAGCAGGCTAATAAGATTCTGATTAATTGCCACTATAATCCCGATCAAGACTCGATTGGTTCGGCCCTCGCTATGATGCATATTTTGGAAAATATAGGCAAAGAAGTGACAGTCATAAAAGGTGACTCGGACTTGCCGGCTTTTGCTCAATATCTTCCCGGCGCTGAGAAGATTGCTCTTAAAAATTATTTTGAGATTAAACCGGAAGAGTTTGACCTGTTTGTTATTTTAGACAGCTCTGACCTAGGACGAGTGTCGCGAGTGGGAGAAATTATTTTCCCACCTAATCTACGGACGGTGGTAATTGATCACCATGCGAGCAACACCCAGTTTGGCCAGCTTAATTTGATCGTTACCGATTATCCGGCCACGGCGCAGGTTTTGTTTGATTTGTCTACTGAATGGGGAGTGGAGATTACCCGCGATATTGCCGTGTGTTTGATTGTAGCGCTTCATGCCGATACCGGTGGCTTCCGCTACCGCAAGACTTCAAGCCACACCTTCAATATCGCTTCGCGCTTGGCGGCGATTGCACCCGACTTTGCCGATACCTTGGCTAATACCGAAGGCAGTAAGAGTTTGGCGACCTACAAATTTATGGGGGCCACTTTGTCTCGGTTGGAAGAATTTTTTGACGGGCAAGTGGTAATAGCCGCCACCCCTTACCAAGATTTCCAAAAATTTGATTTTTCAATCAGCGAATCGAAAAATACCGGTTTGTCCAGTATGTTAATCAATATCAAAGGGGTAAAAATGAGCTTTCTGTTGAATGAGGAAAAGCCGGGTGTTACCGGCATGTCCGCTCGTTCCCGAGATGGAAAAAAATATGATGTGGCGGCGCTGATGGCCAAATTTGGCGGTGGTGGCCACCAAGTGGCCGCCGGGGCGATGGTTAATAAACCGCTGGCTGAAGTTAAGGCGGACCTGATTGCCGCCTTGACCGAGATGCTACAATAAAACTATATGTTACCAATTATCGCTCTAGCCGCGTTCCTCTCCGCCTTAGGTGGTGGTCTCTTGGCGCTTCGCTTTCGCGACCAGCTCCACATTATTTTAGGCTTTGCTGCCGGGGCGGTGCTCGGGGTCGCCTTCTTCGATCTTTTGCCGGAGGCGATTGAGATTTTAACCGAAACGGAATTTGTCATCCCGCCCCTGACTCTAGTGGCCATCGCCTTCTTTGCTTACTTAATTTTGGACCGACTCTTCTTCCCACATTGCCACGGCGGCGAGCATTGCGGCAATGTGATGCATCGCGGCCGCTTCGCGGCCGGCGGGCTCTCCTTCCACAGCTTTTTAGACGGCGCCGCCGTTGGCGTCGCCTACCAAGCCTCGCCGGCTTTAGGCTTAGTGGTGGCGCTCGCTGTGCTGGCCCACTCCTTTGCCGACGGTATCAACACTGTCGGGATGATTGTCCGTTACGGCGGCTCGCGCGCCGAATCATTTAAATGGCTGGCGCTCAATGCCTTAGCGCCGGTGGCCGGTATCTTACTCACTTATTTGGTGGTGATTGAAGAGTCGGCGATTGGGCCACTTTTGGCCGTTTTCGCCGGCTTCTTCCTCTACCTAGGCGCCGCCGATCTTTTGCCCGAGAGTCATCATTCCCACCCGACTCGATGGACTACTGTGGCCACTATTGCTGGAGTGGTGCTGGTTTATGTGGTGGTTCGGGTCTTGACGATTTAAGCTCCTTTTGCTACACTGGGGCCATTAATTATCTGCCCCCGACGGGGGTTTTTAAATACCAATTTAATCAATATGAATCTCACTACTTACTTAAAAGAGACGAGGAACGAATTGCGCCATGTTAATTGGCCGACCCGCAAGCAAACTATCGCTTTTACTCTAATTGTGATTATTTTGTCTATCGTTACGGCGGCGCTTTTGGGCGGTTTTGACTATATTTACACTTCTATTATTAAATTCATTATCTAACTGCTAAAACCTATCCATATGGCTAGACAAGAACTAAATCAGGGCCGCAATTGGTACGCCATCCACACCTACGCCGGGTATGAGAATGCGGTCGCTCGCAATCTCAAACAACGAATCGAATCGCTGGGGATGGAAGATAAAATCTTTAATGTTCTTGTGCCGACGGAGAAAAAAGTGAAAGTGAAAGGCGGTAAACGGGTAACCGAGGAGGAAAAAATTTATCCCGGCTATGTGTTGGTGGATATGGTGGTGACCGACGACTCGTGGTATGTGGTGCGGAACACGCCACGGGTGACCGGTTTTATCGGTTCGGGCGTCATCCCGGTGCCGCTTGAGACGGCGGAAGTGGAAGAGCTCTTCGCTCGAATGGGCGATGATACCGTTAAGCATAAGATTGAACTAGTGCCCGGTGAGGCGGTGCAGATTGTAGACGGGCCGTTTAAAGAGTTTGAGGGTAAGGTTAGCGAGCTCGACGAAGAGCGGGGCAAAGTTAAAGTGTTGGTCTCGATGTTTGGCCGCGAAACTCCGGTAGAGCTCGACTTTTTGCAAGTTAAACGAATTTAGGGCGATGCCAATGATACGAATAGCCATGCGAATATAACGAATGGGACAAAAAATCATTCTTAAGGAGTTGTGCTATGGGATTAATGGGCTATTGTTTAAAGTTCATAATGATTTAGGGCGCTTTTGCCGAGAGAAGCAGTACGGCGATTACTTTGAAAAATTGCTTCAACAGCAAGGAATTGAGTTTGAACGGGAACAGCCGCTAAAAATTGAAGTGATTGACAACGAACGTAGTAATATAGTAGATTTTGTTATTGCTGGCCAGCTACTTGTCGATTTGAAGGCTAAGTCAATGGTAACCAAAAATGATTATTACCAAATGCAGAGATATTTGCAGGCAATTGATTATAAGTTGGGTTTAATTGTAAATTTTAGAAATTCCCATCTTAAACCAATTAGGGTAATCAGGTATAATTCGTAACATTCGCATTATTCGTATATTTGCATCGTCATATGGCTAAAAAAATAACCAGAAAAATTAAATTACAGGTTCCGGCGGGCAAGGCCACGCCGGCCCCGCCAATCGGCACGGCGCTTGGGCCGGCCGGCATTAATATTGGCGACTTTGTTCAAAAGTTCAATGCCGCCACCGCCGAGATGGGCGATATGATTATCCCAGTGGAACTCTCCATTTACGAGGACCGCTCATTCGACTTTATCCTCAAAACCCCGCCGGCCGCCAATTTGATTATGAAGGCAATCGGCATTCAGAAAGGCTCGGGCAAAAACCGTCTCTCCAAAGCCGGCATCATCACCAAAGCCCAAATTAAAGAAATTGCCGAGAAGAAGATGCCCGACCTTAACGCCAGTAACATTGACGCCGCGATGAAGATTATTGAGGGCACGGCCCGCTCAATGGGGGTGGAGGTGAAATAAAAAACAACCTAGATAAAAACCAGCTTTTGCGCTAAAGTCCGTCCTATGCTAGAAATGAGGACGGACTTTTAGGTATTTATTGGTATTTGACAATAAACGCAATCAATCCCGAGAGGGAAGGAGGTGAAAAAATGATATTGGCGCGAGATACTTTATTGGAAATCAGTAACGGTCAATCGCCGATGATTATTGGTGGGACAGCTGATTTGGTGCAAATCAATAGTATCGATTTGCCGGTTGGTTCTTCAATCTATCGTCTTAAAGCGGCGGCTTTGCCCGGACCGGGTGAAACTGTGGCTAAATTGATTGAGCATTTCTCTTCTTTTTCGTTTGATATTAAGGAGAAGGGAGCGTTTTTGGAGAAGGGAGCTTGTTATGTCATCCCAATGGATATCAATCTCTCTTTAACTTCCGATTTCGCGGGCGTTTTTTCGCCCAAAAGTTCGACTGGTCGCGAGGATGTCTTGGTCCGGGTGTTGTGCGATGGTCAAGGCAGTTATGACCAAACGCCGCGCGGTTATTGCGGGCCGTTGTATCTCGAGGTAACACCGTTGTCATTCAATGTTCGGGTAACACCGAAGTTGGCTTTGACGCAGATGCGGATTAGGGATCGATTGGAGGCATTGAGTAATCAAGAGATTGCTTTACTGCATTCCAAGTGCGGAATAGTTCGCGACAAAAATGGCGTTAGTTTACCAACTGGCGAGTTGGATCTGGCTGAGCAAGGTCTATATATGCATGTTGACCTTGATCGGCCGATTATCGGCTTCGAGGCTCGGGAAAATCCGAGAGACGAAGTTTACTTAAATGCCAAAGGCACGCTTCGTTGGAATTCTTTCTGGCGTCGCTTAACCAGAGACGATTGTCTTGGTGGGGAGTTGATTCTTTCTCCGGGACGGTTTTATCTCTTGGCGACTAAGGAGAGGATAGTGGTGCCGCCGGATATTTGCGCCGAGCTGATGGTTTACGACCTGCAAAGCGGTGATTTCCGGTCGCATTATGCTGGTTTCTTTGACGGTGGATTCGGGCTTGAGGCTGATGGCACTCACGGCGTGCTTGAAGTTAGGGTGCGCGACGTACCCTTCCGAATCAGGCATGGCCAACGGATTTGCAAGATGGTGTTTGAACGACCCGACCGGGTGCCCTCGGTCTATTACGGCCAAGGCACTGGCAGTCATTACGTCTCATCTGACCCTTGTTTGGCCAAACATTACGCCGAGTGGAACACCGCTTGGGTGACTTGAGGAGGTGATATGGTGAAAAGAGGTATATTCATTGTTGTAGATGGTAGTGATGGGTCGGGGAAACAAACTCAAGTGGAATTGCTTGCCGCATATCTTCGCCAGCAAGGAAATAATGTTTCGACCCTTGATTTCCCTCGTTACCAGGACAATTTCCATGGCCGGCTTCTGAAGTCTGCCCTCCAAGGAGACTTCGGCGATTTTCTGTCGCTCGACCCGTACACGGCCTCGTTTCTGTATACAGGGGATCGTTTCGAGTCGTCGGTGGAGATTAAAACCAAGCTCGCTGATGGAGAAATTGTGATTGCTGACCGTTTTACCACGGCCAATATGATCCATCAAGGTGGCAAGTTTTCTAATCCGGTCGAGCGCAAGAAGTATCTCGACTGGATATGTAATCTTGAGTACAAGCGACTTAAATTACCCAAACCGGACATTGTTTTGTTTTTGAAAGTTCCGGTGGAAGTTTCTCTCCAGCTCCTTGAAGGGAAAAAGGGGAAGGACTTGGCGGAGAAAAGCGTTCCTTATCTTAGACGCTCGCTTGCTTGCGCTGAGGCAATCGCTCCGGATTACGGCTGGATTATTATTGATTGTGCTCCAGATGGAATTTTGCGCTCGCGCGAGAGTATTCATCAGGAGATTGTCGAGAAACTTGGCCTCTGATCATTTGTTGGTAAAATAAGCCCCCGAACGCGCTCGCGCGTTCGGGGGTGTTTTATTTTTCAGGTATATGTGCTAGTTATAGAGATTAGAAGTTCATAAACAATCAATCAAACCGAAGTTTAAACCCTAAACCAAGCAGATTGGAGGTAGGAAATGGGTATCAGTGAGTTAAAGCATGTGGTTAGGCCACTACCCAATGGCGGCCAAGTGGTGGTCTTGGATACTGGTGCAGTAATCACAGCTGAAGACTGTGCCATGCTTCAAGCGATGTATTCGCGATCACCGGCGAGTCTCTTTGTTCATCTCGAGAAGCTTGCCAATGTAGGATCCGGCAAATTTATGGAACAGTTCTATGTTGGCTATGGACACAAGTCCATTGGTGATTGTGGTGATGTGGTCATCTTCATTGAAGGGGTGTCCATGTTGGTGGCCAAAGCGGTGCAAGATTGGATGCTTTATCGGGGGCAAGAGTGTTCGACTCGATATTTGGATTTTAGTCGTCAGCTGTTCCTTAATCCGAGCGGTTTGGCTCAAGCTGATTGTATTCTTGAAGTCTGGCGGAGATTTTATACCGATAATCTGCCGCTGGTTCGAGAGCATGTGGCCCAGCAATTTCCAATCAACCCAAGTGAAGATGAAAAGATCTACATCAAAGCCATCTCGGCCAGGGCGTTTGACATTATGCGGTCATTCTTGCCGGCTGGTGCCGAAACCTCGCTTTCTTGGACAGTGGATTTGCGGCAAGCAGCCGATAAGCTCCGGGAGTTGCGAAATCATCCGTTGGAGGAAGTTAAACTGGTAGCGGAAGCGATAGAATCAGCCTTGAGCGAGGTTTATCCAAATTCCTTTAACCACAAGCGCTACGAGGCGACTGAAGATTACTACCACGATTGGATGAAAGGAGATTACTTCCTGGTCCTGGCTCCTTATGATGAGTGGCCTTGCGAGGTAACACTTGTTCGTCAAGGGATTGATAAAAGTCAACTTCGTGACTATGAGTCTTTTTTGGTTAATCGGCCTCCCAAGACTGAATTACCGAAAAAGTTTGCTCGAGCTGGCGTTGCTCAATTCCATTGGCTGTTGGATTTCGGATCATACCGAGATCTTCAACGGCATCGGGCGGTCATTCAGTTGATGCCTGTGCTTACCGCCGACTATGGTTTTGAACCTTGGTACTTGGAACAGTTACCCGAAGGGTTGAGGACCAAAGTAACGGAAACAATTTTGCCAAGTTTCGAGCGCGAGCTTGAAGTCATGGCGGACAGAATTGGTATTCTTGATTGCCAATACCTGATTCCAATGGGATATCGGGTGCCATGTGAAGTAACCGGCGATTTGCCAGCTCTGGTGTACTTGGTTGAATTGCGATCGGGTAGCGCGGTTCATCCGACAATGAGACGGCGAGCCCAGCAGTTGGCTCAAATCCTGGAAACCGAATTTGGTCCAGTCGGGCTCAAACTCCATATTGATTGGTCGGACATTGGTCGGTTTGATATCAAACGCGGTCAGCAGGATATTATCCAGAAACAATAACCAACTGACAAAACGAGCGCTCGGCGATAATTCTCGCCGAGCGCTTTTCTGGCATAAAACGGGGGATTGTGCAAATATGGGAGGATATGGCGATGAAGGATAAGTTAATCGAGGGACTAATTAAGCAAGAAGAGAAGAGGCAGAAGGCGGCGGTTAATTTGATTGCCTCGGAGAACTATGTCTCGGCCGAGGTGCTTAAAGCGCTAGGCTCGGAGTTGGTCAACAAATATGCCGAAGGGTATCCGGGTAAACGCTACTATGGCGGTAACGAGGTGATTGATCAGATTGAGGAGGAGTGCCAAAAACGGGCGCTAAAACTTTTTAAATTGAAAGAGAAGGATTGGGCGGTTAATGTTCAACCGCTTTCCGGCTCGCCGGCTAATTTGGCGGTATATCTCGCCTTGGTTAAACCGGGCGATAAGATTATGGGTATGAGTTTGGACCATGGCGGGCACTTAACGCATGGGCACAAAGTTTCCATCTCCGGCAAAGTTTGGAAACAGGTGGCTTACGGCGTGGACAAAAAAACCGAACAGCTTGATTATGATGAAATAGAGAAGATTGCGAAGAGAGAAAAGCCGGCCTTGATTGTGGCTGGCTACACCGCCTACTCGCGGCAGGTGGATTGGAAAAAGTTCCGCCAGATTGTGAATAAAATTGTTCATCCTGAGCCCGGTCGAAGAACCATTTTGATGGTGGATATGTCACACTTGGCCGGCCTGGTGGCCGGCGGGGCCTATCCGTCGCCTTTTCCCTATGCCGATGTGGTAACCACCACTACTCACAAAACGCTCCGCGGTCCGCGAGCGGCACTTATCTTCTCCGCTCGGAGACCTCCCCAAAACTTCCCGGTCATAAAGGGGAAGTCAGTTTTAAGGAGGTCTCCTCGCTCTATTAATGAGTTAATCGACAAAGCGGTTTTCCCTGGTATCCAAGGCGGGCCGCATGCCAATCAAATCGCCGCCGTGGCGGTGGCGCTAGGTGAGGCGATGAGGCCGGAATTTAAAACTTACGCCAAGCAGGTGGTGAAGAATGCCAAAGCGCTGTCCGGCGAGCTTAAAAAATTGGGTTGGCGGATTGTCTCCGGCGGCACCGACTCACACCTCTTTTTAATAGACACTTGGTTGGGCGGCGAGGGGATTGGCGGTAAAGAGGCGAGCGAGAAGCTCGAGCGAGCGGGGATTATTGTTAACAAAAACGCCATCCCTTTTGATACCCGCTCCCCAATGGATCCATCAGGCATTCGCTTGGGCACCGCCGCCGAAACGACGCGCGGGAAGAAAGAGAAAGAGATAATTGCTTTAGCCGAAAAGATTAATAAAATTTTAAGAAATTAATTAAAATAATTTTATGGAATTCAAAGATTATCAGCGCGAATCAAGGAAGGTGGCCAAGTATGTGGATGCTGGCAAAAATTTTATTTACCCGACTTTGGGTTTGACGGGCGAGGCCGGCGAAGTGGCTGATGTGGTGAAGAAGATTATGCGCGATGACGGGATGAAAGTCTCGCCGGAGAAAAAGGAGGAGTTGAAAAAGGAGCTCGGCGATGTGTTGTGGTATGTGGCTCAAGTGGCGACCGAATTTGATTTGGATTTGGAAGATGTGGCCCAAACCAATTTGGCTAAGCTTTTTTCGCGACTCGAGCGCGGGGTCTTGGGCGGTTCGGGCAACGACCGCTAAGCATGGTAAAATAGGGATTATGATTGCTGAACAGATTAAAGAAGAGGTAAATAAAAGTTTGGAAAAACTCGCGTTTCCTCGCGCGGATTTTGCCTTGGAGCACCCGAGTAATCTCGCTCATGGTGACTACGCGGCCAATGTGGCGCTGGTGTTAGCTAAGCTAGAAGATAAAAATCCGCGCGAACTGGCCGAGCAAATTGCCAGTCAAATTAATAAGGCTAAGCCGGATTGGCTAGCTAAAACCGAAGTGGCTGGGCCGGGCTTTCTTAATTTTCATTTAAGCGACGAATTTTTAATCTCACAAATTAAAGATATTTTAACCAGAGGTGAGACCTATGGGAAAGGCAATCATGCAAAAGGCTTAAAGACAATTGTCGAGTATACCGACCCTAATCCGTTTAAAGAGTTCCACATTGGCCACTTGATGAGTAATGCGGTAGGGGAATCAATTTCCAGAATTATCGCGGCCAACGGTGCCGAGGTGAAGCGAGCTTGCTATCAGGGCGATGTGGGGATGCATGTGGCCAAAGCGATTTACGGTCTCAAGGCAGGCAAAAGTTTATTTGAGTCTTACGCTTTTGGCGCGCAGGCGTTTGAGGCAGACGAAGCGGCTAAGGCAGAAATCCAAAATCTAAACAAACAGATTTACGAGCAGAGTGATGAAGCGGTGAACAAGCTTTATGATGCCGGCAAAAAAGAGAGTCTAGAAGCGTTTGAGAAGATTTATCAAAAACTAGACACTAAGTTTGATTTTTCTTTCTTTGAAAGTGAGAGCGGCGCTTTTGGCAAGCAAGTGGTTGAAGAAAATAAAAATGTTTTTACCACTGGCGAGGGTGGCGCGATTGTTTACGCGGGTGAGGCCGACGGCTTGCATACGCGCGTTTTTGTTAATTCCGAAGGTTTGCCCACTTATGAGGCCAAGGAGTTGGGCTTGGCTAAAATTAAATATGACCAGTACCCTTACGATTATTCGGTGGTGGTGACGGGTAATGAGATTAAAGAATATTTTAAAGTGATTCTTGCGGCGATGAAGAAGGTCTTCCCCGAGCTCGCGACCAAAACGCATCATGTGACGCACGGGATGCTCCGCTTGCCGAGCGGTAAGATGTCGTCGCGGACCGGTGATGTTATTACGGCTGAAAATTTAATCACCGAAGTGACAGAGAAAATTAAAGCTAAATTGAAAGAGAGCGATAAATCAGGGGAGTTGGATGAGAAAATTTTGGAACAAGTGGCGATTGGCGCGATTAAGTATTCCATTCTCAAACAAGATAGCAGCAAAGACATTATTTTCGACCTGGATAAATCGATTTCATTTGAGGGCAGCTCGGGGCCTTACTTGCAATACACTTTCGCTCGCACGCAGTCGGTACTGGAAAAAGCAAAGGGAGAGAAGATAAAGTCTAGCTTGGCAGAGAGTGAGTCGCCGGGCAATCTTGAGCACTTACTTTATCGCTATCCGGAAGTGGTGGCCAGAGCCGGCGAGCATTTGGCGCCGCACCTCATCACCACTTACCTCACCGAGCTCGCCAGCGCCTTCAACGCTTACTATGCCAGCAATCAAATCGTGAGTGTTGAGCCACACTCCCGCTACCGCGTGGCGCTTGCTGGCGCGGTGGGCCAAATCTTGGCCAACGGCCTTGATTTGCTCGCCATCGCCACGCCTGAAAAAATGTAACCCCTGACAGCATTTGCTGTTCAGGGGTTGCAGTGATTGGTGGTTACTGCTGTCCGAAAGTTTTCCGAAAGAATTTGGAGTCATCAATCTGATTCAACTCAGACTTGAATCGGTTAATTTCCTCTTCTTGGATAACCTTTGATTTCCTGGGCGTTTTTTCCTCTATGGTGTCGCTCGAGATTTTTTCTGCTTGTCCATAGCTTTGGAGGACTTTCAAATCAATTTCGTCGACATCATCAATCATATCCCTAATTACCTTGGCCACGTCTTTGATCATCCTATCGCTTATTTGGTTGATAACTTCAGTGAGGTGGCGGAATTGATCATCTGCCGAACCGTACAAAATGATCTCTTTTTGTAGTCGGCGTATTTGGCCAAGGCAGATTAAGACTAATTCCCCACATTGTGGACATGGTCCAACGATAACCGAATAAAAGCTAGGGATGACAACGCTGCCTTTCGAAGCACAATAAGGACACTGTACTTCAATTATTGGGTTTATCATATCTTTACCCTCCGATTAGGCTGTTGGTTCAGGGGTCTTTTCTGGTATTATTAATACTATAATTTATATATGTTGTCAAATATGTGTACTAGGACAAAGTCAAAGCTTATGCGGTAACACATTTCCACGACCATACGAATCTGTTGCTAGTGTTTAGCTACGACCGTGCGTTATTGCTATTAAGTTATATATAATTGACTGAAATAATAAGATGTGGTAGGAATGGGGGTGGAATAGTAAGCCTTGTTCTGACCAAGCCTGTTGCTTGCTCGGAATCGGCTAATCACGTCAAACGTGGTAAACCTTGAAAGGAGCTGACCATGGCTAACATGCTCGGCGAAGAAGTTCGACAAGGTGTTTTGAAACTGATTCAATTAGTTACTTTCTCCAAGCAATTATTCAGCGAGAGTTTAACTGGTCCACTACTCGATTTTCTTGATAAATTAGCGAGCCAGAATGGAGAGATTTGGTGGACGGAATTCAAGAAGTTTCTTCGCAAGGGGAAAGATTGGGAAGGAGCTGGATTGAGTAAGTTTAAGGTCGTAGCTTTTGTATCGACCGGCCAATATTATCCTGGCGGTGTTTTTTTGAGATATAGAAAGGAGTTCGAGCTTCCTTTCGTGCCGATGGTTGGTCTTAAGATTCATTTCAGCGAAATTGCCGCTGGCTTTAATTTTAAAATCAAGAGATCGGTATGGGATAACAGTGGTCACCAATTTTTGATAACCTTCGATGATATCAACGACCCAAAGGATTTGGCGCTCGTTGAATCCGCTAGCCATGGATGGGTTAATTCGTGATTGGATTACTTCTGTATTCTTTGTGGCCTTCGTTCTGGAGGCCCTTTTTCATGTTATACTGGGCGAGATTATGGCAAAGGATAAGGCTAAAAAGGGAAATCCGCCAGCGGACGGAGAGAAAATGGAAAAAAGCGAAATCGCTAAGAAAGAGGAAGAAATCCTCCGGTTTTGGCAAGAAAATAAAATTTTTGAAAAGACGGAGGAGAAGCTCTCAACGGAAGAGTTTGTCTTTTATGACGGCCCGCCGTTTGCTACCGGCTTGCCGCACTACGGTCACATTTTAGCCGGCACGATTAAAGACGCCATCCCGCGTTACCAAACGATGAAGGGTAAGCGAGTCAAGCGTCGTTGGGGCTGGGATTGCCACGGCTTGCCGCTTGAGAACATTATTGAAGAGGAGTTGGGCCTTAAAACCAAAAAAGATATTTTGGATTATGGCATCGATAAGTTTAACGCCGCCGCCAAAAAAGCGGTCTTGCGTTACACTGATGACTGGAAATGGATTGTCCCGCGCCTGGGCCGTTTTGTTGATATGGACAATGACTACAAGACGATGGATGCCTCTTATACCGAAAGCGTGTGGTGGATTTTCAAAACTTTATACGACAAAGGTTTGATTTATGAGGGTTATAAATCGATGCACATTTGCCCGCGGTGCGAGACGACTCTCTCCAACTTTGAGGTCAATCAGGGCTACAAAGATGTTAAAGACTTGGCAGTAACGGTGAAATTTGAGCTAATAGACAAGCCTAATAATTATCTCCTCGCTTGGACGACTACGCCGTGGACTCTGCCGGGTAATGTGGCGCTCGCCATCAATCCAGTGATTGATTATGTTGCTGTCACCGGCGATGAACCCGGCAATGTTTATATTGTCGCCAAAGAGAGAGTGGAAGCGGTTTTTGGTCAGAAAGCGAAAATTGTTGATGAGTTTAAGGGTCAAGAATTGGTGGGTAAAAAGTATCGGCCGGTGTTTGATTATTACGCGGCAGATGAAAGTTTGAAAAATCGGGAGAATGGCTGGCAAGTGTATCCGGCTGACTTCGTGACCACCGAGGAGGGGACGGGGATTGTCCACATCGCTCCGGCTTTTGGTGAAGATGATCTCAAGTTGGGCCAAGATAAGGAGTTGCCGTTTGTTCAGCATGTCGGCATGGACGGGCGTTTTAAACCGGAGGTTAAAGATTGGGCCGGCGAATTGGTTAAGCCCAAAGACGAGCCGGACAAGATAGATGTGGAAATTATCAAATATTTGGCCGGCAAAAATTTGCTCTTTGCCAAAGAGAAGGTCACCCACTCTTACCCGCATTGTTGGCGGTGCGAAACACCACTTCTTAACTATGCCGCCAGTTCCTGGTTTGTTAAAGTCTCAGCGTTTCGCGATAAGTTGGTGGCGGCTAATCAAAATATCGGTTGGACGCCGACTCATATTAAAGAGGGCCGCTTCGGTCGGTGGCTCGAGGGCGCTCGCGACTGGGCCATCAGTCGTTCGCGCTTTTGGGGCGCGCCGCTTCCGGTATGGCAGTGCGATACTTGCAATCAAGTTAAAGTTATTGGTTCGCTTCCCGAGTTGGCCGAGCAATTGCCTAAGGCCCAAAATCGTTACTTGGCGCTCCGCCACGGCGAGGCCGAGAGCAATGTGGCTAATCGGGTTAGCTCACAAGTGGACAATCAAGACAATCTGACTGACATCGGCCGGCAAAAGTCGGCCGAGGTGGGTCAAGAGTTAAAGAGGGAAGGCGTTGATTTAATTATCTCTTCCGACTTTCTTCGGACTAAGGCCACGGCCGAAATTGTGGCCGATGAGCTCTCAATTAATCGTGAACAAATTATTTTTGACCCGCGTTTGCGCGAGATTGATGCCGGCGAGTTGGAGGGCGAGACCTGGGAGCATTACCAAGATTTTTTCCGCCACCATAAGCACGAGCTCGAGAAGAAGATTCCCAACGGCGAGAGTTTGCTCGATGTGCGGGCTCGAGTGATGAATCTGCTATTTGAGTTAGAGCGCGACTATGCTGGCAAAACCATCCTTTTGGTTAGTCATGGTTTGCCGGTCTTCTCGCTTTTGGCCGGCGCCAAAGGGGTGCCCGACGACAAATTGGCAGATCTTAAAGAGGGCGCTGGCGATATTAAGCGATCCCAAATTTATGAAGTGGAATTTAATTTGTTGCCCCGTGATGAGCGTTACTCAATTGATCTTCATCGACCGCACATTGATGAGCTTAAACTCAAGTGCGCCTGCGGTGGCGAAATGGTCCGGGTGCCGGAGGTGTTTGATTGTTGGTTTGAGTCTGGCGCCATGCCGTACGGACAAGTTGGTTATCGCGGGGAGCCGTTGCCGGAGTTTAACCCGATTTCAGGCGAGGGTTATCCGGCCGAGTTTATTGCCGAAGGCTTGGATCAAACCCGCGGCTGGTTCTACTCGCTCTTGGTGCTTGGAGTCGCTTTGTTTGACCGGTCGCCTTACAAAAATGTGATTGCCAACGGTTTGGTCTTGGCCGAGGATGGGCAAAAGATGAGCAAGCGCTTGCGCAATTACCCTGATCCGCTTGAGGTGGTCAATTGCTACGGCGCCGACGCCTTGCGCTTTTACCTCCTCTCTTCACCGGTCGTCCGAGCCGAGGATCTCAACTTTAGCGAGACGGGGGTGGCCGAGGTTAGCCGGCAAGTTATCGCCCGGCTCTTAAATGTGGTTCAGTTTTATAATACCTATACCAGCGAGGCTGACTTGGGCGAGGCCCGACCGGTGGCGACCAGCCACATTTTGGACGAGTGGATTTTGGCCCGCTTGTACCAAATCATCGAGCAAACCGGGCGAGCGTTTGATAACTATGAGCTTGATCGGGCCGCTCGGCCACTTGCCGAGTTCATTGACGACCTCTCCAATTGGTATCTTCGGCGGAGCCGCGACCGCTTCCATAGCGATGACCAGCGCGACCGGGAGAGCGCTATTGCCACCACTCGGTTGGTGCTGCGCGAGACGGCTAAACTGGTTGCCCCTTTCTTGCCGTTTACCGCCGAGCGAGTGTGGCAAACCCTCTTGATTCCCGGTGATGCCGAGAGCGTGCACTTGGCCGATTGGCCGACCTTGGGTGAAGTGCGGGAGGAAGTGATTAATTATATGAGCCAAACTCGCCGTTTGGTCGAGTTGTTGCTCGCCGAGCGCAGCGAATCCGGGATTAAGGTCCGCCAGCCACTTGGTCGGGCGATTATCAAGAGCGAGTTGCCGGCGGAATATTTGACTCTGGTTAAAGACGAAGTTAATTTGAAAGTAATTGAAGTTGATCCGTCGCAATTTAATGAAGTGGCGCTTGACACCGAAATTTCGCCGGCGCTTCGCGCCGAAGGCCAAGCGCGCGAACTCATCCGCCAACTCCAGGAGGCGCGCAAGCAGCAAGGTCTTAAACCGGGCGACTTGGCAGTGGTCACCGTTTCCGCCCCGGCCGAACTGGCGGTCGCTGTTAAGGACTTTAAATTAGAAGCAGAGATTAAACGCGCCGCTTGTCTTAAGAGCCTGGAGTGGCAAGTGGGCCAAGAGGTTACAGTGATGGTTAAATTGTAATGTTATGAGTCGGATGTTTTATCAATTAACCGGTCTCCCAATCGCTATCCGCGAGATTGGCGAGGCTGATTGGTTGCTGGTGGTGATTACTCCCGATCAGGGGTTGATTAAAGTGGTGGCCAAAGGTGTGCGTTTGGTTAAATCAAAATTGCGTCCCAGTTTGTCGCTCTGGCGGCCGGTTAATTTGACTGTGGTTAAAGGCCGCGAGATTTGGCGGTTGGTGGGGGCTGAGCAAGTTTGCTATTTTACTTTAGCTCTGCCGGCCGAGCGGTTGTTTGCCAAGCTTACCGTTCTCCTCCTCCGCCTGGTGCCGGAGGAGGCGCCGGCGCCGGCGCTTTATCGCGAACTTAAGGCTGGCCTGGATTATTTTGCCAAGTTTGACGCTTCTCACTTAACTCAGGCGGTGGCCGGCGCCGGCGAGCTAGTCCTGGTATGGCGAGCGCTCTCGGCCCTTGGTTATGCGGGGACAGCGAATGGTTTATCGCCACTTTTAAACCAGGGTCAATGGAATCGCGAACTTTTGGTCCAAGCTCATCGCGCCCGGCGCGAAACAGCGGCGGCCATTAATCACTCGCTCTCGGCCAGTCAACTTTAGCTCCAGTCCGCGACCGATTTTTAACGGGATGGTATAATTTTAACAATGGCAGACAATCAACCTTTTCCTCCCGAAGATGATGGCTTAGGCGATCTTAATCGGGAGTTATATGAGCGGGGAGCGACTCCGCGCCATGTTCATCACAGCGATTTGGCCCCTCGGTCCGAGGAGGTTAAGCGCGACTGGGGTTCGCGCTCAGCGCCGGCTAAATCTTTACATCACCGCCACTTCTTCAGTTTGTCGGTGCTAAGCAAGGTGTTTGTCGCCGCGGCCGCTTTTTTCATTTTGTCGCTTGTGGCCGCCGGTTTCCTCCTATTCCGTGGCAGTAATATTGTTTCCAACACTAATATTGATATCAATTTGACCGGCCCGCTGACGGTTAAATCCGGTGGCGATTTCGATCTTGGGATTGCTATCACTAATAAAAATCGCACTGATCTCGAGACGGTCGATTTGGTTATCAACTTCCCGGAGGGGACTCGTGATCCGCTTGATGTGGGGAAAGACTTGTCGCGTTTCCGCCGGGCATTGGGTGAGATTAAGTCGGGCCAAACCAAAGTGGAAGGCATTCAGGCGATTCTTTTCGGTCAAGAGAAAACCAAACTGGAGATTGAGATTTTGTTGGAGTATCGCTTGCGCGGTTCGGATGCTATTTTCGAAAAATCTAAAATTTATGAAGTCCAAGTGGCCGATTCGCCGGTGTCAATCAATTTTGATGTGCCCGAGACGGTTAATGCCGGCCGGGAGATTGAACTCGGGATTGAAGTTTTAAGCAATTCACCAACCGTTCTCTCGGACTTGGTTTTGGCGGTGGTTTGGCCGCCGGGCTTTGTTCCCAAGCGGTCCTCAATTATCCCAACTGGCAACAATCAAACCGCCATCTGGCAGTTGGGCGACTTTCCGCCGGGCGGCCGCCGGACCATTACGGTAGTGGGCGAGCTTGTTGGTCAAGATGCTGAGCTTAAATCATTTCAAGTGCGGGTTGGCTTGCTTAAGTCGGGTAGTCCGGATGAATTGGCGGTGATTTACACCGACACCGTTAAGACCATTCAGGTGGAGCGGCCGTTTGTTGGCCTGGCGATGACAATTAACGACAGTTCGGCCAGCGAGCCTTCGGCCAATCTTGGCCAGACAGTTCAAACGGTAATCGATTGGGGCAATAATTTGCCGGTGCCGGTGACTAATGGCACCGTTAGTCTAAGCTTGAAAGGTCAGGCTTTGCGGGAATCGTCAGTGACGGTTCAAAACGGCGCTTACAGCTCGACCGAAGATGTGATTGTGTGGGATCAAGTTAGTGTGCCGGCTTTGGCTCGGCTTGACCCGGGCGATCGGGGCACGCTTCAAGCTTCGTTTGCCAGCCTGCCGTTCTCGGCCGGGAGCGCCATTAGGAACCCTTACATCGATTTGGTCCTTACTTTCCGCGGCGAGCGTCAAGAGTCGGGGCGGCAAGGGGAGCTAGTGGAGACGGTTA
>Ga0209210_1000761_pt1 | contig 31152 bp, 24 predicted proteins | sample RifGroA1_FD_183991 | JGI IMG/M metagenome (GOLD analysis project Ga0209210, IMG submission 183991) | Contaminated groundwater microbial communities from Rifle, Colorado, USA - Rifle Groundwater A1 (SPAdes) (version 2) | ecosystem: Environmental > Aquatic > Deep subsurface > Groundwater >...
CGTCAGGGAGGCCTTGGGGTCCGTTGACGTCAGCTACATCAAGGTCTGCCTGTAAGATGGAGTTCCAGCGGGAAAGGAGGAGGGAAACGTCAAGGATGCTCACCTTGCCGTCTCTCGTGAGGTCGCCAAGTTTCGTGATGAGGAGGCGCTGGGAGAGGGTGGTGGTGGAGCCGTCGGATTCCCGTTCAATCTCAATCTCGTAAAATCCGGGGATGAAGAGGGAGAGGTTGGCTTTTGAGAGATCCAGCTCAATGCTCCCGGCGTCTTTAGCTTCTACTTCAAACTCAAATTCCTGTCCTGCTTCGCTCTCGAGCTTCAGCTTGAACTTCTTATCTGCTTCCAAACCGGCTCCCAGGAGATACAGGACGGTGGGGCGATCGAGAAAGATGTAGTCGCGATCAAGCGAAGAGGGCAAGCCCGGCTTTCCAGTATCGCTCCTTAGCACTACGGCAACTACAGAATACGGAGGGAGGTTGTAGGTAATCGTGGAGCCATTTGCTGTCCGGGTGATACCAGAGAGTGTTTTGGAAGGAATGTTTGTCACCGCACTGGTGAAAGCGGCGAGGTTGCTCGTGGAGACATCGGGAATTTTTATTCCATTAATGGTGGTCTGATGTTCGGTAAAAGACCTTGGATTATCCATCGACAAGGGATCGGTACTCGTCGTCTCATATACGGAACCGCTTTGAGCCAGAAATCCACTAACAGTAATCGTGCTCGCCGCGACTTCTCCTCTAAGGTTCACAAGCATCAATTTCAGCTTTCCGGGATCTCTACTGTCAGTGCTCGCCCAGATCGTCACTTTTTTATCTGGGTCATCAGTCAATGATTGGACCATCATATCTCCAAAATATTGGGCGTACATAAACTCGGTGTAGTAAGCAGGCCGAATATCCACCGCAGCTGAATCATACACCCCAGCCAACCCTCGCGATTGACCGACTCCAGTTCCTCCGTCCTCTAAACTATAGTAAGTAATCATATCCAAGCCATTATATGCAAAGCGACCAAGCATATCTGCCAACCAAATCGCACCAACATGATTGCCGTTAATTGGGTGCTCATGCTCACAGCAATCAACGCCAAATTCCGTAATTGCGGTCTCAAATACCGGATACTTTGGGCGCATGGTTTCTGTGATGTATTTCATAATCGCTTCTGCTTGTTGTCTCCGATAGATCTGTAAACTACCAACCATGGTGAGAGGGAGCGGCTGTCCGGGGCAGAATGTTCCAGCATCAGTACCAACACAGGTGGTTCCAGTAATTTTGTTGTATTCCAAAAGACCTGCCAACGAACCTGACTCATACGTCCAACCAGAAGTGGGATCGGTGGCGAGCCCAGAGGGCATATTCAAGGGATACCAGTGCCACGAGAGTACATCAACATTCCCTCCATTCGCCACTACTCCATCAAATGTCGGCAAGAACCAGCTTTCAGCTCTATAGGGTTGATGAACAACCGGTCCCATGATTTTGATGGTTGGATCTATCGCTTTCATTGCCTTACTATATGCTGCAAATCTTCTCGCGTATTCTGCAGGACCGTTGGTAAGATTGAATCCTGAGCCAAAACAGTCAGCTACACTTTGATCTCCCGGGACAAGTTCAATTTCATTCCCCAGCTCCCAATATTTGAAGTTGTACCCTTTTTCACTGTTGGTGTACTTCACCATATCTGCCCATATTTTGGGATTATTGTCGCAGATATTCACCTGTATCATGGTTTCTGCTCCGAGCACCTTTGCAAATGCAGCGTAACTGTCGATCATGGAGGCCTTGTAGACATGGCGGTAGTCGTATTGCCGTCCAGTGTCAGAATCAGTATATACCCACACCGTTCCATCAGCTCCGGGATCATTTCCAGGATAGGAATTCAATCTATCCCAACCTACTCCATTTGCCCACAGCCCTCCAGCAAAACGAATAATTCCTGGCTTTATATATTTTGTTGCTTCCAGTAAGGCCAATCTCTGTGGAGAAGTTAAGGGTTGAAGATTTGACCACAGCCAGTTCCAGTTATTGGTGGCAACTCCCCGAATCATCGAATTGAAGGGATGCACATTCGCTGTCGCCCCAACACTAAGATTCACTTTGCGCAACGCCGCCGTGAAAGATATTTCAGCATTCGCTGTAATTGGATTTCCGCCTGCGTCTTTCACGTTGCTAACTCTCATCTTGTAGGTTATGCCATCTTTCAGATCGAAGGGTAAGGTTAGCACGACTTCCCGCTGGGTGGGATTTAACGAAGCTAAAATTGGTTTTTGGGCAACAAGATAATTCGTGTCTGCCGCTGAGGTGATAAGGAAGTTATTGATGTTAGCAGCGCTCGTGGCATCCAATTTTTCATTAAACACCACATTAATTTGATTGGAGCCTAGGGTACCAACTGAAGTCAACTGTGGATGAATGGTGTCCGGTAACTTCACCAATTTAATATCCTCAAAGACCACGTTGTTGTCGGGATCATTAAATACACCTCCACCGCTAAAGGCAATCCCCACGTACTGCTTATCTAATACGTTGCTTCCAAAATCAGTGAAGGGTATGCTATAGCGAGTCCAGGTGCCGGCAGGAATGGTAATCACCACCTCTTCACTCGTTCCTTGCCATGGCTGAACAGCAAATCTTACTCGAAGAGTAGCTCCTTCTAGAGAAAGGCTGCGAACATAAAAATCGATATGGCTGTAATCCCCAGTGAAGATTCCGTTATCCCGATAAATTGCCATAAATTGGCCACTGCCTCCATCCACGGAAAAGTTTTTCTGGAGCGATGTGGGTCCGTCAAATACTACCGCAGTATAAGCTGGGTCATGCTTATCATTCCAAGAATTTAGCTTGAAACCATTTTGTAATCCATCGTCATAGAGCACAACTTCTGTGACGGGTGTTGGGGTTGGCGATGGAGGAAGCGGTGTTGGAGATGGAGGTGGTGGAGTGGGAGCCGGAGAGGGGGGTATTGTGCCGGGGCTGTTTGTTTGCAATGTTAATCCTTGCACTAGGTTTCCTAATGCGTCAGCAGCAAGTTTCACAGAGAACTTCCACATATTGTCCGGTGGCCAGCTATCCAAAAGATCGTCATCGGCATCCTGGTTTACTTTCAAAAGTAATCGATTCCATCCAGCGTTTAAGGTAACTGCTATTTTCGCCTGATCGGGAATAATATCATCACTTGCCTTAGTGTCGTACTGGTAATCAGCATTATCTGTATATAGGAGATTCCCATTGAGCCACACTCGGATTCCATCGTTGTATCCTAACCAAAGCTGGGCATTTTGAGTTGCGGGTGAGTTGATAAACACATGAGCGTACCCCACGCTGTTCGGGTAATTATCTTTCGCTCTCTCAGCATAGTTACTCCAAGGAGCGGGGCTTAGCGCGCTGGCGAGATCCACAACGCCCGGGAGAAGATTATCATAAAATTTCCATGTCCGACCACTGGTCACGAGATTTTCAGAAGGTTCGATGGTTGATTCTTGGCCGCCTAACTTGTCATTCAATAATCGGTTAGAACTTGCATCGGAAAAAGGACCGAGTACAAGCCAGTCTTTAATGTATCCTTGGTATTTTGGTTGTGAAAGTAAAGTTGAGGTGTACGTTTCCTTGATAAATGGAAAATCATTCCCAAGGCCATATACCCCCCAGTGAGTATGGGGGAGCCCTCCATCCCAACCGCTATTTGCAATCCATTGTCCTTTTTGCACCGATGATCCGACAGAAATTCCTGGAGCTAATGATTTTACATGGCCGTAGCTCGCTCCTCCTGTCCCATACTGGCTATTTACTGGCCCAATCTGCACACCATTATTTTCTGGAATAGCCCCGGAGTACTGGGGACCAAAACCCCAAACCTTCCCATCGATCTGGGCGTAGATTTTGGTATCAAATGGCATTCCTGTATCGTAGGCCTCGTGATGCCTGCCAGAATAAGATTCGTCTGCTGCGTGGAAATTTAACCCCCAAAGTTTATCAAATGGGTGATAGTACAGTGACGTATCGAATGGAGGATAATTGGCGTCGGTAAGCATCAACGAGATATCTGTAGGAAATCCAAGAAACCAGCACTCACCATCGCCATCGGTATTGAATATTCTTGAGCGCAACGCATACATCCGTATTCCCTTTGCGATGGTATAGGGTTGATTCATCGCCACGCCCATTTTCACAATCTCTCCATCAACATCAACCGTTGCGGCTGCTTTGAAAGTAAAATTGCAGGTTGGCGTCAATTGTTCCGTAACTTCTTTCTGGACGTCCAAAAGCGTGACGGTTCTTTTGGTTCCGTCTTTCAGTGTGATTTGTGCAGAATCGCCAATATTTAAATTGCAGGTGGGGTAGGAAAGTCCTGGTTGATTCGCGGCTGAAACAGTGCAAACAACAGCAGCAGTCGAAAATTCTGGAACAAAAGATAACAATAGGAAAAAAATAAGTATCGGAAACAAACACTTCATATCCTCTGTGGCGCTTGATTATGGGCCCCAGTTAGCCATCATCTTGTTAGCGTCGTAGATGTCGATTTTCCCGTCAGGGAGGCCTTGGGGTCCGTTGACGTCAGCTACATCAAGGTCTGCCTGTAAGATGGAGTTCCAGCGGGAAAGGAGGAGGGAAACGTCAAGGATGCTCACCTTGCCGTCTCTCGTGAGGTCGCCGAGTTTGGTGAGAAGGAGTCGCTGAGCCAAGGTGGTCTTGGAGCCGTCGGATTCCCGTTCAATCTCAATCTCGTAGAATCCGGGGGTGAAGAGGAAGAGGTTTGCCTTGGAAAGATCCAGCTCAATGCTCCCGGCATCTTTAGCTTCTACTTCAAGCTCAAATTCCTGTCCTGCTTCGCTCTTGAGCTTCAGCTTGAACTTCTCATCTGCTTCCAGGCCGGCTCCCAGGAGATACAGGACGGTGGGGCGATCGAGAAACACGTAAGCGCGGTCTAGGGAGGAGACGGAGAGCAACGGGGTGCCGGTGCTGCTTATAACAAGCGCTGCCGCAGAATACGCAGGAAGGGCGTAGGTAACGGTGTTTCCGGAGATTCCTGTAATTGTTTTTGGCGGAATTGCATTGATTGAGGACTCAACGTTCCCCGTTGAGGTATCTATCTTGACTCCATTGATTCTTTCCGTATGAGTCGCGGGATCGGCTGAAGCAAGGGTTAGATCCGTGGGATTTGCATTCGTGAGCTCGTAGGCAATGCCATTAGTCGGAGTAAACCCTGCGATATTGATGCTCGCGGTTCCCGCGGTGTCTTTCATATTCACCAATATCATTTTCAGTTTTGCGGGATCCGCGGTATCTCTCGTTGCCCATACGACAAATTGCTCTGCCGAGTCGCTTGTGCTGCTTTCTACCATCTGATCTCCAAAATACCGGGACAGCATCAGCATGCCGTAATACGTCGGCCGGGCGAAAATTTGGGTGGGGGTATTGCCGCCGTTATTTGTAACCAGCTCAAAGTAGGTGCTGTCTTCAAGGTCGTACCAGATGTTCATATCCAGACCGTTATACGCATAGCGCGGCAGAATATCCAGCATCCACAAAGCCCCTATGTGGTTGGAATTTGTCGCGATATTGTCATTCACGTGCGTATTTAACTCGGTAATTGCCGTCTGCGTTCCTTGGGAATTGTAAACCTGAAGCAGCCGATGCACTTCGGCCATCACGTCATTGACCATATTTTTCCTCACCCCTATGTCAAACAGACGCGTCCTCACGTAAGAGAGTGAGAGGGGATCCCACATGGGATAGCGGTGCCAAGAAGCGACATCCAAAATTCTTCCCGATTTCGCTGCAGTATCTACGAGCGGCGGAAGCCAGTTGGAGTATGGAAGCCCTCCGGTTGGGGTTTCCTGCCATACTGCACTTAACCACCACGGCTGATGCGTGACAGGCCCCATAAATTTCAAAGTCGGGTCAACAGCAAGCAGAGCAGTACGGTACGCAAGAAACCGGTTTGCATATTCTTGGACTGCTTCGGTTTCCGTAGCCTTGCCCAAACACCACTGCCAATTGTTGTCCAATGACAACTCATTGCTCAATTCCCAATACTTGAAATCGTAGGTATGCTCCACATTCGCGTATTTCACCAAATCGGCCCACATTTTAGGATTGTTGTCGCAGATATTGATTTGCATCATCACGTCAGCTCCCACTGCTTTTGCAAACGCCCCCAAAGAATCAATCATTGCCGCGTTGTACACATGCCAGTAGCCGAATGGGAACCGCGCCCCGGTGTCGGGATCCGTCCAATTCCACTTTCTTGCGGGATCATAATTTTCCTGCTGAGCGTTGCTCCTATCCCATCCGGTTCCATTCACCCACAATCCCCCTGCGAATCGCAAAATACCGGGTTCTAAGGCCTTCGCTACTTCAGCAAGATTCGCATGCTCCATAGGACCCGCCTTTCTGTTTGCCGCGTATTCCCAAGTAGACAGCTGAACACCGCGCATTTTTGGATCAAATGGATTTACCACTCTTCCAGCATTCACGGTCATTGCAGTTGCGCCCGGAGGAAGAGGCGCTATTACCTTCTCAAGCCCGTCTTCCACGGACCAGCCGTCGGGAGCGGTATCGTAGTCAATCTGCCATCTCCAAAAGCCGTCTGCAAACTGCGGGCCTCCAACCACGGTTCCCTGTTCTCCTGAGGACTTCGTTCCCAAAAGCGTCCCTGATAGAGAAGGAGTGCTTCGCACGTTGAGCGCAGTTGTCGCTTGAACGCGATCTCTGGTAGTAAACTTCGTTGAGGGAGCAAGAGGCGTCACGGTAAAGTTTGCCGTTGCAACCGCACTGCTGTTCATCTCCACAAGCGTTGCAAATGCCTTTACGGTCGCAGTTGAACTCAACGTGAATGGTCCCGTATAGACAGGTGAGTCCATTGTAGGTGTACTTCCATCAATGGTATATCTAATGTCGGCTCCGGCGGTTGCTGTCGAAATCGTCACGGTAACATTGCCGGAAAACGTTCCTCCGTTGGGACTAATAGTTGGAGTTGCCACCCGTTGGACTGGCATAACGCCAAGAGGAACAGGATTTCGCATCCAGTTAATCAACTCCATCTGGGAAACCACGCGTACTTGCGGGTACGTGGCAACTGCCCAGTCGATAAAACGGGTCAATGTATTGCGGCTTTCCGGAGATGCCGACGCTCCTGAGACATCTTCGTAGTCCTGACCGTGCATGCAGAGGTTCAAAGGTGCGCGGTTTGAGTTGATGCGGCGCCTCAGCGTTTCTTGTAGCATTGCGACGCGTGCGTCTTCTGACATGGCAGGCGGCGTTTGATACCAATCTTGATCGCAGTAGCGATCTGTTTTGGTCCCGTCGGCAAGTATAAGGGCGTTCTCATACAGCTCCCAGACGCCCGGGACATTGCCGGGCGGCGTATAGCTCGGATGATACGCTTGAAACTGCACAGCCACGGGGTCTCCGTTTTCCAAGGTATGCCCTCCCCACCAAGAGTTAGAGCCGTTGTACGGCTGACCATCGCCCATCGTCAAAGCTCCCAGTCCTTGAGGCACGCTGGAGTCGTACTTGTAGCCGAGTTGGCTCAAGGCAGTAAAAAGCGCGGTATTGTAGACGTCCTGCGGGGCACGAAAACCAACGATGGCACTCGATGGGATTCCGGCGTTTACCAAAGATTGGTGAGCAGCCTGAATCGCCGATATCCATTGGGCTACGTTCCATCCATCCCCAGACGCATGGTTTTGAGTATGATTACCGATTTCGTTACCCGCTTGATAAGCTGCCAATACTTCCGAAGCCGGGTATTTCACACCTACGTCTGCTCCTATCATGTTGAAAGTAGCATGCATTGGAGAACCGTCGGGATTTTGGCGGGCGGCGAAGAACGCGGGCAACCAGCGTAAGCCCTTCCAGTTGTCGTCGAATCCAAGCACAATGAATTGCGGTACCTGGCTTGCCGAAAGGCCTCCTGGAGGATTCATAGACAGAGGCACAACCTCGGTTCCGGACGTTCTTGCGCTTACCGCATCCGAATGCTGCCAGTAGGTGCTTCCGCCCATATCTGCGTTATTGTACGGGCGAACTCTTATATAATAGGTAGTTCCAGCATTGAGACCCGTTATGGTATAGCTCGTAACCTTACCGAGATCGCGATTGTTGACAACAAGAGCCGAAAATCCTGCATCTGTTGCGACATCCAATTTGTAGGTATCAACAAACGTGCCGTGGAAATTCGGGTTCTGCCAAGAGAGAGCAATAGTGGTATCTGCCGGTGTTGCCTGAAGATTAATATCTCTCGTCGAGAATACGAGTTGCGGCAATTTTTGGCCAGCCGCATCTCCGATCTTCGGGGAAAATAACCAGGGGGAACGCATATTCCACCATTCCCGATTCCCGTTATTGGTTTTGATAATCAGCGTATTCCATCCTTGCTGAAGTGAAAGCGGAACTGTGTATTTATCAATAACAAGAGGGCTTTGAGTCGCTTCGTTGTACGTGCTGTACCAGTTATCAATGCCGTTAAACACGCTTGTCCCGTTGAGCCATATCCTCCCACCATAACTCATGCCCCACTTTAATGTTGCTGTTGTAGCAGAGGGTGCATATATATAGGTGGCGGCGTACCCAACCGAGTTTAAGGGATCTCGATCGACCTCATACCCCGAGAATGGCGCAGCGCTTACCAATTCGCCCATACGCACCACGCTGTTCACAAGATTGTCCACAAATTTCCACGTTTTTCCTCCTACTGTCGCGCCTTTCTTTGGGAGAATAGACGATGGGATATTGCCATTCTCGTTGTTGGAGAGAATGTTGCTGTTCATGCCGCCAGAAAAAGGCCCCAACACAAGCCATTGTCTTGGAGCAGGAAAATCGTTTCGGTGCTCGTAATTCCAAATCTCCTGGCCGAAAATCCAAGTTCCAAAATCTGTACTTAAGGGAGTAGATCCCCAATGGTAATGCGAGGGCGGGTCTCCATAAACAGCAGCTAACGGCGTTCCTTTCCTGACGAACTGACCCTCCGAAACCAAACCTGTGCCGTCTTTAATGTGAGTAATAATCCAACCGGGAGTTGAGTATTTATCCTGCTTCTCTTTGATAGTCACATATCCTTGACCAGCATACCAAGTGTAATAGGCGTACCCATCGGTAATCGCAAGGGCGCGCTGTCCCGAATGAACGCCAACATCATATGCCGAGTGCGCCCATCCATCAGGGTCCAAAAATGTTTGGAGAAAAACTCCTTCGTGGAACGCGAGGTTTTCAAAGGGATAGGTGTACTTCTCCATATCCGGAAACATAGTAGTAGCGCAGTCACTCACTCCGAACCCGACATCCTTTCCTGATGTCAGAGGAAATCCTCCCTGCTCTCCAACTGGCTCAAAGCCGTTGCTATTCGCCTCCTTCCACGCATATGCGTAGAGGCGCAAGCCATTGACGCATACGGGCGTGCCGTCAAACGACACGCGCAATGTGTGCGTGTCCGTTCTCCCGCCTCCCGCAACCTGCACCGTGGCTTCCACTTTCTGTCTTGGGATAAGAATTTGGTACGAGTTCAGTGTGAGTGTGCGTGTGCTTCCGCTCTGCAGAGTGTATGAAGCGCTTTCACCAACCCTCAAGTCAATTTTTGCCGGCCATACCGCGCTCACTTGCGCGTGCACAAGTTCGCCCGACAAAATTTTGGGAATCGTGAAAACGCCGGAAACAAAAAGAGCGGTAATCAAAACGCTGAGAAAAACGCGGGCTCGGAGGCAAAGAGGAATGCATTTGGGAAGAAACGTGTTGTGCGTCATAGATTTTATTTTTGTTATGATGCAGTGATTATACCACAAATATTTTGTTTATTATACCCTAATTTACTGGATGTGTGTCAATAGCACACTTGGGAAAAACGAATTACCGATCGTCAAAAGCGACGCAACGAGAGCAAAATTCATCATCATACACAAAGCATGCATAAAAAATGAGACGAGATTTTTAATTCCGACTCATTTGCCACGCGCAAAAGCTTTCAAAGCATCCATTATCGCATTTTCCCGCTACTTTGCTATATCGGATCGAAACCAAAGAGCATATCGGGAAGATAATTCGCTTCATAACGGATCTTGGCATATATTTTCATAATGATTTAAGCGCAGGACTTGATAGTTTTCTCCGAGCACGACGCATACTGCATCAATCCGATAGAGCTTATTCCATTTTATGCGCGTTGCGTACGCAGCCGCATTTTCCTTAACCTTTTGCAGTTTTCTGAAATTGAGTGTTTCCTCTGGAGCCCCGAATTGTTCCCCAACTTTCGTGCGCACCTCCACGAACACCAGCACGTCTTTATGTTTCGTTACCAAATCAATCTCGGCGTATCGCGTCCGGTAATTCTGTGCAAGAATCTTGTGCCCTTTCTTTTTCAAATACTCGCTTGCCAAACGTTCTCCCAGCTGCCCGACCGATGCGTTGAACTTTTTATTCCTCATCGTGTATCTTTGGCCGATACTGCAGCGCTTCTGCCATATGCGCGACTGTAATGTCTTCTACCCCTTCCAAGTCGGCAATGGTCCTTGAGATCTTTTGCATGCGGAAATAAGAGCGCGCAGAAAGCTGAAAGCGCTTGGCGGCCTGCCGCAAAATGCGCTCCACTTCAGAGCTCAGGTGCGCGTACTGTTTAAGATGCGCGTTTTTCATTTCGGCGTTCACCTGAATGGCGTCTTTCGCGAAGCGCTCATGCTGGATGTTGCGCGCCAGCTTAATGCGCTCTTGTATGGAAGAGGACGGCTCTCCCTGTTTTACGGCCTGTCTTTCTTGCGCCAGATCGTCTATCTCCACCGCGGGAACTTCCACGTGCAAATCAATGCGGTCCAGTATGGGGCCCGACGCGCGCTTCCGATATTTTTGAATTTCCCTCGGACTGCATATGCAGGGTTTTTTCGGATGATTCAGATATCCGCACGGGCAAGGATTGGCAGAGGCGACCAGCATAAACTGCGCAGGATATCGCACGCGGCCAAGCGCCCGACCGATGGTAACATATCCGTCTTCCAGGGGCTGGCGCAGGGCCTCCAGCACGGACCTCGGAAATTCATTGAATTCGTCCAGAAACAACACGCCCCTATGCGCTAAACTTATTTCGCCGGGCTGAGGCCTTGTTCCCCCGCCTATGATCCCGACCAAAGAACTTGAGTGGTGAGGAGCGCGGAACGGCCGAGCGGAAAGAAGCCCTCCTCCTACCCCAATGTTGCCCGAAGCTGAATAAATTTTGGTAACTTCCAAGGACTCTATCTGATGCAAAGGAGGAAGGATGCCGGGCAACGCGCGGGCAAGCATCGTTTTTCCTGCACCGGGGGAGCCTATCATCAAAATGTTATGGCCTCCCGTGGCCGCTATCTCCATTGCGCGTTTTGCCTGTTCCTGCCCCAAAATTTCTGCCATATCAAATTCTGCAATCGAACCTTCAGACAGCGTGGGGGCTTCAGACACTGCCGCCGGCTCCAACGCATACCGCCCGGCCAAATGCTCTACCACTTCTGCCAGATGAGCCGCCGGGTACACGGTAATCTCAGGAATCGCGGCGGCCTCGTTGGCGGAATCCTTGGGCACGAATAAATGCGTGTACCCAAACTCTTTTGCAAAGAGTGCCAATAGCAAGGCGCCCTTTGTGTGACGCAGCGACCCATCCAGTGACAGTTCGCCGAAAAATAATGTATTTTTCGGAATGCGAAAATCAAGCACCGCAGAAAGAATGCCCACAGCAATAGGGAGATCGTAAAAAGAACCTTCTTTGGGGATATCCGCGGGAGCCAAATTGACCGTAATTTTCTGCGCCGGGAATTCAATTTGGGAATTTAAAATCGCAGTTCTCACGCGCTCTTTGCTTTCATCCACCGCCTTGGAGGGCAATCCTACAATGTCAAATCCGGGCAATCCGCGCGAAGCCATATTAATCTCCACATCCACTCCCACGGTCTCCAATCCAATATGCAAGGCCGAAGACACCTTAATTAACATAATACTTTCCTCCTTCTTGTTTAATAATTCCCTGCAGTTCCATAAGGGAAAGCGTTGTTCCCAGCTGCGCGGCAGGCATCTGTAGGGTCCGCGCGATTACATCGGGCTCTAGGGACTCACGAGAAAGTATTTCTAAAATTTTCTGCTCAACGTCGGAATCTGTATGTGTCTTAGAATTTTTATGGCGATTCCGAGAGGAACCACTCTGATTGAAAAACGCCAAAATATCATCTGCCTCAGAAACGAAGGAAGCTCCCTCTTTGAGTAATTTTGCCGTCCCCTTGGAAACCTCGCTCGTAATGGGGCCCGGCACCGCAAATACTCTTCTCCCAAATGTTTTCGCAAGCTCTGCCGTTATAAGAGAGCCGCTTTTCAGCGCGGCTTCTACCACAAGCGTTGCCTTGCACAACCCTGCCACGATACGGTTTCTTCTCGGATAAGTCCAATATGTCGGCATGGCGGCGCCCTCATATTCAGAAAGAATCAAGCCGCCATTTTCCAAAATGCGCTCGTATACGTCTTTCTGGTATTCAGGGTGAATCCGCTCAATGCCGCAGGGCATAACCGCAATTGTCCTGCCTCCCGCCTCCAGAGCTGCCTTGTGCGCAGCAACATCTATCCCATACATAAATCCGGAAACGATGGTAACTCCGGCAGAAGCAACTTCGCCCACCACATGCTCGGTCGCCCGCCTCCCGTAGCTCGTCATATGTCTGCTCCCTACCACTGCCAGACAGTCCTTAAACAGCTCTGGATCCCATTCTCCGTGGTAATAGAGCCGCAGCGGCGGATCTACAATCTCTTTCAATAATCCCGGGAATCTCGAATCGGTCTTTTCAATAACCTTTATCATTTTAGAACAAACTGCGGAGCCAAACAAAGTATTCCTGCACGATCTGGCCTGCTCCCGCGACAAAAGCTGTCTGCTGAATTTCTTGCACCGTTTGCAAAAGGGCGTGCTGCCCCTGCACCACGTCCCAAAACAACAAGGCCACCGCCATTCCGTAGGCAAAAGCAAATTGGAGTTTATGCTTAAACGCTTCTTGTTCGGCAATCTCTTCTGGCCTGTTGTCCTCCCATGCGTCGGCATCGGGAGCGTATATCGGCAAGTTTGCAGGCGGATGCGCCTGGTTGCCAAGATGCTTCTGCAGAAGTTTCGCTTTATAGCTCTCCGATTGCTGTACGTATTCTTCCAGCCACTCTCGAGTAGTAGCCCAATTGCGGCCACGTTTCGTTGCTTTAAGTTTTTTCTGCCGGGCGCGCAAACTTAAATATTCCTGAGAATACCCGCAATACTGGGAGGCCTCTTGCAAAGAGATAAAATCGCTTTTATTGTCCATATCCGATATGCCCTATTTTCTCAAATCCTCGTGCGACTTTCAAGGTCTTTCAGGGTTCAGCTAAAATCGCCCGCGCACATAAAGCGGTTTACTCGCGCCCCCTCGCTTTAATGCTCAACAAAATCCCCAGTCCGATATAGGTTGCGATAAGCAGCCCTCCTCCGTAACTCACGAGCGGAAGCGATAAGCCAATGATGGGGAGGAGTCCGAGATTCATACCGACATTTATAAAAGTGTGCACTATAAACAGGGTAATCATGCCGGCCGCATACAGCCGAGAAAAATTATCTTGCGCCTCGCTTCCAATCTTCGCAATCCTCCAGAGAAGGATGGAGAGAAGAAAAAATATGAAAGAAATGCCGAGAAGCCCAAACTCCTCGGCAACCGCGGCAAAAACGAAGTCGGTTTGGGGCTCTGAAAGAAACGCGTATTGAGTTTGCGTGCCCTCAGCAAAGCCCTTTCCGAAAAATCCTCCGCTCCCAATCGCAATTTCTGACTGCAGCTGGCTCCATCCGATGCCCAAAGGATCGAGCTCGGGCTCAAGAAAACCAATAATTCTCGCTTTTTGGTAGTCCAGAAGAAAAACAGACCATGCCAAAGCAGAAACGAGCGCTCCAAGGGCGATAATGACAAAAAGGTGGCGAAAGCGAATCCCTGCCACAAGCAGGAGTACAACCCACAGGAGAGAAAGGAGAATAACGGAGCCGAGATCCGGCTGGAAGAACACAAGAAGCATGGGGAAGAAAAAATACAATCCGGTAAACACGATGTGCCGTATTCGATAGAGCTCCACGTGCCGCAAAGCAAAGTACTTTGCAATGATAATAATTAAGACGAGCTTCATATACTCCACCGGATCAATGGACAGGGGGCCCAGGCGATACCATCGCTGGGTGCCGCGGATTTCCGGGGCAAACACAAAAAGCCCTGCCAAGGCAACAAGGCCGACGATATACAGAAAAAGGATAAGATAAGAGTTGTTGCGGAGAAGACGATAATCAAAAAGGGATATGACGAACATAGCAAGAAGTCCGACTGCCAAGAACGCGACCTGTTTTTCAAAATTAGAAAAATTATCCCTCGCAATCGAGGAACTGTAGATGGAAACGAGACCTATCCCCGTCAAGCCGACGGCGCTTCCGATGAGAATCCAATCTAGGCCTCGAAGATGCGCGACAATATTCTGCATAATTCTTTTTCTCCGATCACTTGCACTCCAAGCTCTTTTGCCCGATCAAGTTTCGAGCCGGGGTTTTCGCCCTCCACTACATAGTCCGTCTTTTTTGATACCGATTCTGAAATCTCTCCCCCAAGTTCGCGTATCTTTTCTTTTGCCTCCTCTCTCGTCATGGTTGCCAGCGTTCCCGTCAATACAAATGTCTTCCCCGCAAGTTTTGTATCTTGTATTTTGTCCGCCGGCTGGCGGATTGCATCTTGTATGACGACTCCGACTTTCTGCAATCGTTTAATGAAATTAAGGTTCTCTTTTGTACGGAACCACGCGTAAATGCTCCTTGCTACTACTCCTCCCACATCGCGAACCGCCTCCAGCTCCTCTTGGGAAGCTTTTTGCAGCTTTTCCAAGCTTAAAAAACGCTCTGCCAAGTCGATTGCGGTTTCCTCCCCCACGTGGCGAATACCGAGCGCGTAGAGGAATCGCACCAGAGGAATGCGCTTGCTCGCCTGAATAGCCGCAACGAGATTTGCCGAGGACTTTTCCGCGAAACGTTCCAAAGGAATGAGATCGCCCTCGGTGAGTTCAAACAAATCCACCGCATCCCGTACCAAACCCTGTTCCATGAGCTGATCAATGACTTTTGGGCCAAGTCCCTCAATATCAAACGCTTTCCGGGAAACAAAATGATAAAGGTGCTCTCTCCTCTTTGCCTGACAACCCGCATTAGGGCACCTTCTCACTGCTTCCCCTTCGGGGCGGATGAGCTCGCTTTTGCAAATCGGACAATGTTTTGGCATCTTAAATTCCTTTTCTTTTCCCGCGCGCAACTCCTTAACCACCTGCACCACCGCGGGAATCACATCTCCCGCCCGCTCCACCACGACGGTATCTCCAATCTTTGCGCCAAGCCGCCTAATCTCGTCTTCATTGTGAAGCGTTGCCCTTGAGATGGTAACGCCCGCCACCCGCACCGGCTCCAGCAAAGCCACGGGCGTAATCGCTCCCGTTCTCCCAATTTGAACCTGAATATCCAAAATTTTGGTGGTTGCCTGCTTTCCCGCGAACTTTAACGCGCGCACTGCCCGAGGACCTTTGCCTGCCACGCCGAGTTCTTGAAACACGGTATTATCATTTACCTGCACCACAATACCGTCAATATGAAAGGGGAGCGCCTCTCTTGTCTTTGCCGTTGCCTTCCAATAAGAAACGACTTCTTCAGGAGTCCTGCATACGCGCGCGGTGTCATCTGTCTTAAATCCGATCGCGCGCAAGATTGCGTGCTCTTCAGAATGCTTTGTCTGGCCGAGGTCCGTCACGAGATCGTATGCCATAAATTTGAGGGGGCGGGAGGCCGCAAGCTTGGGATCTAACTGGCGTATGGACCCCGCAGCTAAATTCCGCGGATTCGCAAAAGGTTCTTCGCCGCGTTTCTTGCGCTCTCTGTTAAACTTCTCAAAATCCTCTTTGGTCATATAAACTTCGCCCCTTACTTCCAACTCCTTGGGAGGAAATCTGAAATTCGAAGCTCGAGATTCGAAACGTTCCAACTTCAGAGGGATCGATTCAATGGTTTTCAGGTTTTGGGTAACATCTTCTCCAATTTGACCGTTCCCTCGTGTCGCCCCCAGCACAAACACGCCATCCCGATAAAGAAGCGACACGGCAAATCCATCAATCTTCAACTCCGCAAAATACTCAATACTTTTGAGTTTTGCGCCTTCGCGCGGAGCGCGAAGGCGCAAAAGATACGTTTCCCAGTCGCGCAATTCTTCTTCAGAAAAAACATCCTCAATGGAAAGCATGGGCGAACCGTGCCCTACCTTTTCAAACCGCTCAAGCGGCTCTCCTCCCACGCGCTGGGTTGGGGAATCGGGCGTGACCAAATCGGGAAATTCCTGTTCCAATTTCCAAAGCTCGTGCTTTAAAGAATCGTGCGCTTCGTCTGAGATTTCCGAGCTATCAAGCACATGGTAAAGATAGCGCTGGCGATTGATAACCTTCCGCAGTTTTTCAATGCGCTTTTTCGCTTCTGCTTTATTCATAAATCTCATCGGTCGGTCTGAACGTTTCGGACGGCTTCGGGGCTCGCTACGTTTCGCTGGAATCTACCCTTTGATTCTATACAGTAGTAGTAGCCCGGACAGTCAGAAGCGGTGGCGGGCTTTGATTCAAGCTCGTATTCAGAGTTGTTCGGAAGCGTTTCGGGCCCCGGTGGAAGATTGGCAGTCACACAGTCAAACACATCTCCGGTGGCAGTAGGTTCAATCGCGTTGCAATGAACCCTGTCTACGTACAGACCCCGCTCCGCGCCCGCGTCCGCGGCTCCGAACGCAAACACCGAATCCCCAAACCCACGCAACGCCCGAAGTTCAGCCACGATAATCCCGGTCAAGCCAACGCCGGCCGCAAGTAGCACCGCAGTCAAGATAAGGACCAAAAACATCATGGACCCTTTTTGGCGAGGAATGGAAGAATCAGTACACCACATCAAAAGTTCGCTGGGAAATGGTTGTTTGAACCCTGACCTTTGCGGCAGCCCCTTCTCCCTCTGCCTCAATGACAAAAGTCACGCGCGGCTGGAGCGCCACCTGCTGATCGGCGCCCTGCTGCACAACGCGGAAATTTGTAACGGTCATCGCAAGGGGCGTAAGGGATTGCGCGGCTCCGAAATTCGCCGCTTGATGGTCTGTTGATATCTGTTCCATAATCTGGTTTCCGCTAAGCAAAAAATGTCTGCATATGCCGTTCCGATCCAAAAACGTGATGGAGTCGTTTGTGGGCGAAACCTCGTAGTTCCAGCCCCGACCAACTCCCGTGAGACACGCGGCAGGATCAGCGAGTTCTTTTTTCGCCTGTCGCAACGCTCTCCCCATATATTCTGCCATAAAAGAAACCTGGTTCGTGCTTTCCTGTATGGAAAGGGTATTGCGCTGAAGCACGAAGCCGGAAACGAAGAATTGAAACACAATCCCGCCCAAAAGCGCGAACAAGGCCACCGCTACAAGCATTTCCACAAGAGTGAATCCTGCTGTTTTTGATGCTGATATATTAGGCATACAATTATTATGGACTTGCCACAGTAAAACTAATTTCAAAATCGCTTACATTCGTATTGTAGAATTGACCGCTGCAGCGCACGTAGAAAGTATAACTCTCTCCGTCAGAAACAGGGACGGTATGGGAATGCGAAGTGCCTCCTGTAGTGGTAAAGTCAATGTTGTTTGCCGTGTCGTCGTACCTGATGCCGGGATTCTCTGAATATCTGCAGGTTGCGCTCTGGTTGGTGGCGAGCTGGAGCAGGGCGGTTGGGGTTCCCGCCGGCAACGTGCCGCTCGGACTCCCATTGGAACGGATAGGCGGAGCTAAGGTAAGCCAGTTGTACAATTCCGTGGAAGCGACTACGGATTGCGCCTCCCAAAAAACCTCTACGTCCACTCTCAAGATATCCGGCTCGCTGTCGTTAATGGTAATCTTGCGCCTGAAGGGCGTCTGGCCGCCTGTGCTGTAGTTATACATCCCGTTGTTGTCTCGCAAGAGGAGCGCGCCAGCGTACGAAATCAAGCTTGAACTGTTATATTGCGCCTGACATCCGCCGCCGCAACTTGTAAGGTTGATAATGGCTCCCCCGCAAGACCCAACCCCTTTCCATGCATCGGGGTTTGCAATAGGATTGCAAAGACCTCGTCGTATGGCGAGAAAGTTGGTATCGCGCATATTGCGCACGAGTTCAATTCCCTCTTGAGCAAGGTAGGCGGCTTCCGTGTGCCGCGCCACGCCTGAACTCGCGCGCAGATTGAAGACCACAAGCGAGAACACGCCCCCTGCCATAAGCAGAAGCACAAAGGTCGCCGCGATAATTTCCAAAAGAGTAAACCCTTTGCTCATTGAGCATTGACCATTGAACATTTCTCTCATTGTACCTCAATTACGCCTTTTGCACTTACGCTAATAATCCTTGTCGGCGAGTAGAGAGGTATCTTAACAATTTCCTGACTCCACCTGTTCGGAGGGCTGCAGTTAATGGTGCAGTACTGATCATACAGCACATTGGGATCAGATTGGGAAGCCGGAAAAGGGAAATCAAAACAATTAATCTGGGCCTGGTTAGGATCCACGCAATAGGGAGGATGATTAGCGCGCGGATTTTGATGTCCGGGCACGTCTCCTGTATGCCAATACTCATACCCCACGATTACCGCGTTCTGGGGCGCTAGTACGATAATACCAGACGCGTTGCCTCCGCTTATGCTCACGGATGGCTCGGGAGGGGAAAAAGTAACGCTGAGGGGATCTGGCCGCACTCTCTTCAATTCAAATCCCTGCTCAAAATTTATCGTTCTCACCACTTCGTCCTGCCCCGCCTGATATTCATTCGTATCGTTACACTCCGCGAACAAGATGTAAGAATCGGGCGCACTTGAGTCAAAATGAACTCCGTATCCGGATAAGTTGCCCGAACTGCAGGAAATGGACTCGTCTGCCCGCAGCGCAGAATTCATTGCGCCTCTGATGTTCTGGGCAATCACATAGGCCTCTCGATCCAAAGCCAAACTTTCCCTTGTAGTACGCCAGCTCACCATGGTTATTCCGGAGATAATGGCGATAATAACCGTAACAATGACGAGTTCTATTAATGTGAATCCTTTCATAATCAGAACGGAGATATCTCTCTCCAGTCGGGGAATGGAATTCCCACATTGAACGACTGCGCGTAGGCGCAGAAATTGCCATACGTGGGCTCGGTAATGGTTAAGGTGACGGTCTGTCCCGCGGCGAGATCGTCAAACGCAACCTGCTGGTTTCCGCGGCAAGAAGGGTCGCTGTCTGAATCGCACGTCCTGCCATCGCCAAAATCCCAAACGTATCGGGGACTGTATGCTCCTGCTCCGCATGCCGCGGGGAAAGAAGGAGTGCCATCCCTGCAAGCAAATTCTACATTGGTAAGGTTAATATTATTGATGCTGCTGCACCAGCAGCGCGAAGCATCACGAAGCTCCACCACCTCACCCAGCGTAGGGTTTTGCGGGATCATCTCAAAGCTTGGCTCGGGCGCCCGATGGCGGATGGTGCGGAACGATGCCACTCCCGGTCCCGTAGGAGGATCTACAGGAGCCCATTCAGACCATTTGGACCATTGCCCGCGGTTGTCTTTTACCCGAACCGCCCAATAATAGGAACGTAACGTGACTAAAGTCCTGTTAAAAAACGGGTGGCCAAAGGTAACGTCATTCAGTATATTTCCGGATTTGGGGATATAAAATTCAACGACGTTGCCGGAGCCACAGGTGCCGCCAGTAGGATTTGCCGTTAGACTATCATTTCCCGGGCAACTATTGATATGCGTAGGACAGCCACCGGCGAGACAATTATCGTTTTCCCGCACCAGCACCTGAAAGGCGTCCTGCGTATCGCCAAGGTTCGCGTCTTCAAAGTCCCATTCCAGGCGCACAACGGCCGTATTGGAACCGCAATAGACGGCGCTGGGAGCAAGCTCTACTGGTTGCAGGTTGACGGCATCCGGACGTGCGTTTAAATCAATGAGAACAGCGTAGCTCGGCGTCCCCCCAGAAGTTCTACTGTTGAACGAAATCCAGCCAGGGCCTTCTCCCGCGTTTGCGTTTCCGCTCCAAGCCCAACCTTCTACCTCCTGCGTTTCTTTTTTCCAGACCAAGCCGTAGTTGCCGGAATTGCCTGCCCCATCGTCCCAAACGCCGCGAAGTTTGATCCAGCCGTCCCATCCACCGGCCCTGTTGCCGGCTCCAGACCCCGTACACTTGCTTCCATCCCACAAATTGTCTTGGCACGCAGAGATCACGCGCGCCCATCCGCAAATGTCGTACTGATTTCCGCCGCACACATCTCCCCCTAAAGTCATGTCAACGCGAGCGATGCATTCTTCTGTCGGCAAGTCACCGCACAAGTCCGTGGGGCTTTCGGGCGGAAGTCCGGTTATGTCGCGGTCAAAACTTATCCAGCCAAAGTGCGGCGACCACGCATATCCTTTCAATACGCCGGTAGTAAAGTTTGACTGGGTCTTAAACCCCTCAATTTCTCCCGGGAGATTGGAAAACGACTCTCCGGAAATCGGATCCTCCCACGAAAGATACAGCCGCGCCGCAAGATTTGGATTGCCATCATAGCTAAACCAACTATGACTTTCCCCCGCACTTACGCCGGTACCATCCTCCAGCAAGACAAGAGCGTCCAACGATCCAAATAATCCAACGAGCTCCTGGAGCTGGCCGGCCACAGAGGGCGTACGAATCCACCAGGTTCCCGGTTCACTCGGATCCTCCTTTTCATTTCCCCAAACCCAATCAAACTCCCCCGTTCTGTTGGGCCATCTATGGTATGGGCTGTTCGCGCTTGAGAAAGTAGGCGGCGCCGCATCTTTCTGAAACGCAAGCGTTGTGACGATATTTTGGTGACCCCAGGACATATTGCGTAATCGCACGTATGCGCCCAGGATATTTGCGTTATCTGAAATACCCAATCCCGTCCATCGAAATCCGCCCCACGTTGCTTGCCCACTGCTTCCCGGGTTGCCCGCAAATACGCCATTATTACCGTTGGTATGGGAATAGTCTGGCCAGCTGTCGGGATCATGATAAGCGTCGTCCGAACTCTGCTCAATGGGAATACCGAAGTCGTTTTCCGAATTAAAAGCAATCCAGCCAAAGGTTTCGCTCCACGCCCAGCCAGAAGCATCCGGCTCGTCGGCGGCGAAAATCGTCTGCACGAACAAAAGGAAGCCGAAGCCCCCGATGAGGGCGCCGGCAACAGCAAAAATAATTGCAAGCTTATGCGTTACTCTCATGCGGCCGCGAATTATTCCTCAATCAAATCACCGGTTATCGTATAAAACGCATCTTCTCCAATAACGTACGCTTCCATGCGGCGCGTTTCGCCATTCCAAAAGAGCATTGCCTCTTCATGCTCCTGGACATCCTTAGCGAAATTTCGTATCGTCTCGCGAGTTTCCGCGGAAAATGACACATACGGAGGGTCAACTCCTCCGAGCGCCGTTAATTTTCCGGTAATATTTACGTTGGTGTCAAAAATAGCATCCGCAAAAGATCGAAATCCCGTCACGCGGAGGACCCCGGCCTTGTCCTGAGCGACAGAACTTACGTTAATGGGAGTCGCTACGTTTGCTCCCGGAGGAACCGCTGTCGGGGTTTGGAATACCGCAAACACGCTATGCCCCAGAAGCGCAAGCCCAAACATGCCGCCGAGGAAAATAGAAATAAGCAGTTGTTTTTTCATAGTTTTTACCTTTATTTAAAATTTATTATCCCTTAGTTTGCAGGGGCCAAGAGATCCTCGCGAATCCGTTCTTTTTCTTCCTCTGTCAGGGAATGGAGCGGGGGGGAGGTCAAATCTTCTTTAATTTGCTGTTCCATTCCTTCAGAAAGCGGATATTGAGGGGGGGCCAGGAGTTCTCGTCTTATTCGCTCTTCTGGCGTTTCTGCCGGCGCAATATCTTCAGCGCGCTGAATGCCCAGAAAGCGCACCGCCCAGACGATAAAAAGCGCGACGGCCGCAACCAAAACAATACTGCCTATGTAAAAAAGTGTTTTCTTCTCCATATCCCAATGAAATCTAATTGAGGAGCGCGTTGTATTCTTCCACGATTCGGCTGCCCCAGAAAAGAGCTAAGAATGTGCCCGCGATCAGAAAGGGACCAAAGGGAATTTCGGATTTCAATTCCTTCTTCTGGAAAGCGATGAGTCCTATTCCTATTATAGCACCGGCGAAGAACGCAGCAAACAGAGCGACCAAAATGTTGGGCCAGCCGAGGAACAAACCCATAAAGAAGGCGAGCTTCACGTCGCCAAAACCCATTGCCCGGCCGCGGGAAAACAGAAAAACCGCGAGAAAGAAGGCAGTAGTGCCCAGGGCGGCGTATAGAGTATTTAGTATCTCGTATCTTGTATACGATTGAAAAAACATACGAGATACTACATACCAAATACCAGATATAAAAATCGCGGGCAGGAGAACTTTATCAGGCAAGATATAATGCCGCAGATCATACACAAACAGGATGATCAATAAACTCGCAACGGCAGCTAAGTAGAGGAGGTTTAGAAATTGGGGAATTAAAAATTCATTCAATCCGCCAGCTGACGGAGAAAATTCAAAATTAAAAATTGCAACAAAGATTATTGCTGTTGCCAACTCTACCAAAGGATATTGCCATGATATGGGTTTTCCGCAATAGCGGCATCGCCCTCCGAGCATCACAAAACTTGCCACAGGAATCAAATCCTGCCATGAAAGCTGATGCTTGCACTGCGGGCAATACGATCGCCCCTTGAACGCGCTTTTTTTACCCTGAGCAGAGTTAAAGGACTCCCCTATCCTATAAATCACCGCGTTCAAAAAACTCCCAACCGCCAACCCGAACAAAAATACAAAGACATTCAACAGAAACATTCTGCCATTGTATCACAGCCAAACAGAAAACGCCCCGATGCGACGGAGCGTTTTCCTTGTATCCACAATGGTGTTTACGGCGGGCAAGGGCCAACAGCCGCGCATGCGGCAGTTCCCTGACTACCCGTGGAATCCACGCAAAGTATTCCGCCGGTCGCCAGTGCCGCAGAAACACAGTATTCATCGCCGGCTGCAAAGCATAACGGAAGCGCTCCTCCCTGATTGTTAATATCGGTCTCAAGATTTGTAAGCTGAGTACCGTATGTGGCATGAGCGCCATTTAATGTATTGGCCACATCGCACAAAGAGGTGTACGCGAGAGGGCTTGCATTATTGAACACGAGTTCTGCTACCGATCTTGTTTGTTGTAGGGCGGCTTGAATCCTTGCATCTCTTGCGCTGTCTCTGGCGCCGCCAAGGGAAACGAGCACGATTCCGGCGAGTAAGCCGATAATCGCTATAACCACGAGCAGCTCAATTAGTGTAAAACCTTTTTGTCGCTTGAACATAGAAGCTTTCAACTATTCACAATACTCGACCTTTTCTTGATGTCTTTTTGAGGCCGGCAGAACATTCTGCCAAGCTTTTTTTATTGTATCACTAAAAAGAAGGTACAAGAAGTCAACCTGTGGAAAACTTAACGGATTCCGGCGGTGATGCTCTGGTAGAGCGGAAGCATCAAGGAAGCCATCACTCCTCCCACCAGCACGCCAAGCACTACAATAAGCAGGGGCTCAATTAAAGAAATGAATGCGTCCACGCTCCGGTCCATCTCACCCCGGTAGAACTTCACGATTTCGGCAAGGGTTTCGTCCAACGCGCCCGATTTTTCTCCCACTTTTATCATCTGCGTAAAGGTGGGGGGGAATTCCTTTGGGTATCGCTCAAACACGTCCGCCACTTTACTTCCCTGAGCCACCGAATCCTTTGCCCGTTGGATGATGCGCTCGTAGGTTTCGTTCCCCACAATTCTGCCCGTGATGCCGATGGATTCCACAATGGGCACGCCTCCCGTAATTAAAGTGGAGAGGTTTTCCCCGAATCGCGAGACGTACATTAAGCGGAGAAAACCTCCTACGATGGGAATCTTCAGCAGCGCCCGGTGCACCACCCTTCTCCCGCCCTTGGTTTTTGACAAACGTCCTATCCCCACAATTGCGCCCACAATAAGCAGGGCAACCAGCCACCACCACTGGCGATAGAAATTGGAAAACGCGATCACCCATTGGGTTATCAAGGGAAGTGCTGCGCCGCTTTCCTCCAGAATCTGGGTGAGATTGGGGAGCACCAAAATGGTCAAGAGCGTAATCACCACGAAGGCGATCACGATCACAAAAATAGGGTAAGTGAGCGCTCCCTTGATTTTGCTTCTGAGCTGGTGTTCCCGCTCTAAATGGTCCGCCAAATACTGGAGCACGTCGGAAAGCTTGCCCAGCGTTTCTCCGCGCTTTACCATATTGATGTAAAAGGAGGAGAATGCGTCGGGATGTTTTGACAGGGCGTCAGAGAACGAGGTTCCTGCCTCCACGTCCTGGGAAATCTGAAAAATCCTTCTTCTGAAGTTTTTACTTTTGAGCTGGCTTCCGATAGTAGACAGAGAATCCACGAGAGAAACGCGCGATTTAAACATAATCGCCAACTGCCGGGAGAAAATCATCACTTCTTTTTCTGAAACGCGTTCAAGAAAAGAAATTCGCCTTGCGTACAAGGGTTCTTCCTTGATCTCCTGGAGCCGCGTGATGTATAAGCCATGCCGATCAAGAACCTGCAGGGCCGCCTGCTCGGAACTTGCCTGAATAATTCCCTCCTGATGTCTTCCCTGCTCGTCGGCTGCTCGATACTCAAACTTCATACAGTTTATCCGCGCACAAGCGTTCGAAGCTCCGCGGGATTAAGCGAGTATCTGAGTGCATTTTCCATGGTAATCTCCCGAATCTTCACAAGGGCCGCCAACGCGCGATTCAGCGAAATCATCCCTTCTTCTGCGGACGTTTCAATCACGAGCGGAAGTTCGTGCACTTTATTCTCCCGGATGAGGTTTGCCGCGGCGGCGTTTACCATCAGCACCTCGCACGCCGGGATTAACCCTCCCTGATTCCGGGGAAGCAGTCGCTGAGAAACAACGCCGAGCAGGGAGCCCGAAAGCTGGGCGCGTATCTGGCCCTGCTGTTCTGCAGGAAAAGAATCTACAATTCGGTGTACCGTCTGCGCGGCGGAATTCGTGTGCAAGGTGGCAAAAACCAGATGCCCGGTTTCCGCCGCCGTAAGAGCCGTAGCGATGGTTTCGGCGTCCCGCATTTCTCCCACCATAATAACGTTGGGGTCTTGCCGAAACGTGGCGCGCAGAGCGGAGGCGAAATTCTTGGTGTCTTTTGTCACTTCGCGCTGGTCTATGACGGATTTGTCGTCTCGAAACACATACTCAATGGGATCTTCAATGGTAATAATATGCTCTGCCCTCGTGCGGTTAATTTCGTCTACTATGGAGGCGAGCGTCGTGGATTTTCCGTGTCCCGAGGGGCCCGCAATAATTACAAACCCCTGGCTGGCGCGCGTGAATTGGTGCAATACGGAAGGCAAGTTGAGCTCTTCTATCGTAAGAATGTCCTGAGGAATAAACCTAAGCGCGATGCTCAAGTTTCCCATCGTATAAAAAATGTTCCCGCGGAATCTCGCGCCGCGCTCCTCGAGGTTATAAGAAAAATCAATCTCTCTGTCTCGGGCAAGTTTTGCCCTCTGTTCCTCGGTGAGCAGCGCCTGAGCGAATTCTTCGGTAAACTGCGCGGTGATCGGGGGCTTCTTGCTTAAAGGCACCAGTCCTCCGGAAATTCTTAGGATGGGGGGCTGTCCGACCGAAAGATGAAGATCGGACGCCTTCTCTCCAATGGTTATGTCCAAAAGCTCCTGAATTTCTTTCTGGAGTGGGATAGATGGATTTCTAAATTTCATACGGTTCCTATAAGTTTTACGACTTCTTCAGCGATTTGGCTCGGCGTATAATGGGCTTTAATAAGATATTTGCTGGCTCCGAGGCGCAACCCTTTCTCAATTTCTTCTTTTTGCCCAAGATTTGAGAGAATAATAATTGGAATGCCCCTGAACTTCTCTATCTCCCTAACTTGCCGGAGAATATCCCAGCCGTCCATGCTTGGAAGCACGATATCCAGCAACACAAGGTCGGGCTTTCCCTCTTCAATTGCCGCGAGCGCCTTCTCGCCTTGCTCCGCAACCTGCACCTCAAAGCCACTCTGCCGCAATTTCGTCGTATAAATATCCACCAGCAAGGGATCGTCTTCAACAAGTAAAATCTTTTTCATGATTCTGCGGTCACCCGGAGCACCTCTTCGAACGTCGTAACTCCGTCCAGCACTTTTAAGATACCGTCCTGTCTCATGGTAAGCATGCCCTCCTCCTGGGCCGCCTTTTCCACCTTTGACTCCGAAGCACGCGTGTTTACGAGTTCTGCGATCCGATCAGACATCGCGAGCGTTTCCATAATCGCAATGCGGCCAGTATAGCCGCTCGCCCCGCATCTTTTACAGCCCACGGGGTGAAATATAAATAATTCTTCCTGGTTCTTGCCCACTGTGGGAGGAAGCTGTTTTCTGGCGGCGGGGGGGAGTCCCTGAATCTCGTTCCACAGCAGCTCGCGAATTCCCTTCTCGGGCTCCACCTTCTTTTTGCAGTCGTTGCATAATCTTCTCACGAGGCGCTGAGCGATTGCAAGGGCGAGGGTGGTGGGAATGAGGTATCGGTCTACGCCCATGTCGAGCAAGCGGGGAATAACGCCGGAAGCGGAGTTCGTGTGCAGGGTGGAAAGCACGATATGCCCCGTGAGTGCCGCGTGTATAACGAGTTGAGCGGTTTCTGAATCGCGCACCTCTCCTACCATAATGATATCGGGGTCTTGGCGAAGCAGCTGACGGAGTCCCGAAGCAAAATCATACCCAATCTCGGGTTGCACCTGCGATTGGTTGACGCCGTCAATAAAGTACTCCACCGGATCCTCCAAGCTCAAAATGTTGACCGTTTCCTTGTTGAGCTGGCGCAATATCGCATACAGAGTGGTTGTTTTCCCTGATCCTGTAGGACCGGTCACCAGAATAAGTCCGTATGGACGCTCCGTCGCTTTCTTAATGCGCTTCAGGTTCATGCTTTCAATGCCGAGATCCTCAAAGCTTTTGAACGCCGCGGCGGGATCAAGCACCCGAAGAGCAACCTTTTCGCCCTGCGGAGTGGGAAACGTGGCTACCCTAAAATCAATGGCGCGCCCCCCGACCACGGCAGAAAACCTTCCGTCCTGCGGCTTTCTCGTCTCGTCAATTTTCATATTCGCCAAAACCTTCAGCCGCGACACTATGGAGCTACTGACGTTTGCAGGAAGCACAAGCGAGGGATGCAAGTCGCCCAAAAACCTGAAGCGCACGCGTAAACCCCCCTTCCCCGGCTCAATATGGATATCAGACGCCCCTCCCTCCACTGCATTCCGCACGATAACGGCGACCATTTTGGTAATGGGGGCATCCTCCCTCAGTTGACCCTCCTCTACCACTTCCTTTTTGGGCTTCTCCGCCCCTTTTTCCATCTCCTCTTCCAGTTCTTTTAACGCACGCGTCGTTTCGCGCCTCAAGCTCCGGGATTCCTTCATTAAACTCTCAAACGCGGAAAGAGTGATAAGCGAGATTCCATATGAAAAGTTTCCCTGCCGCGCCAAAAACTGAAGGGCCTCCTGTGCTCTTTGGTCTTCCGGATACGCCATGCCGACCTCAAGCACCCCCTCTTTCAGCGCCAAGGGCGCCATTTTATAGTACTTGGCAGAATCCTCGGGAATAAGTTCCAGCGTTTTCAATGAGATCTCTTTTGGATCAACGGATCGCAAGGGCATCTGCAAAAGCTCTGCCTTGGTCTGGAAAAGTAGGTCTTCGTCAATCTTTCTCCGCGCAAAAAGCACCTCTTCTGGCTTTTGGCCGGATGCCTGAACCTCTTTTCCGATCTGCTCTGCCTCTTCTTTCCTCAACAGATTCTTTTGTACGAGAGCTTGCAAAATATCCATACGCTTTTACGGAGCAAACGGGTTTGATTTTCCTACTTCTTCTGAAGGCAAAATAGGAGGTCTCGGCTCCCCCAATTCCAAAAAGGCCGGCCTTTCAAAGACGGAAAAATCAATCTGAACTTGCCTTGGGAGCGGCAATTGCGGCTGCAAAAGAGCGGAGGGTTCTTTGCGAACAAATTGATACCCCCAGATACCCAAACCCAAAAGCACAATCGCCCCTAACAAGGAAAGAAGATATTTCTGTCTGCGGTTTTGCGGAATAAAAGTGATCGCCATAAAGTTACGGGGCCTCGTACGCACCGAGTTCAACAACAATCTTCAGCGCGCCGGGACTCTGGGGACTGGAAGAAATTTCAAGCGTTTGCACATTCAAAATTCTCGGAGATCTCCTCGCTCCATCGAGAAAGCTTTTCAGCCCATCATAGGAGCCCGTAAGTTCTGCCTGAAAGGTCAGCGCGGCGATTCCATTTATCGGCTCGCCCGACCTCAGTCCCTCAATGGAAGTAAGCGCCAAGCCAGAACCGGTTCCCAGTTGCTGGATATGCTCGTACAATACGGGGAGCCCTGCGTCTTTGGGTACGGCTCTGTCCGCCTTCTCAAAATCTTGGGCATGAGCGAATACCATTCCTTCCGCTTCCCTCAACTGCACCAGCGTCCGCTGCCCGCTCTCCAGCCGTTCCCTACTCGCTTCTATCTGCGCGCGCAACAAAGAGAGTTCTTGATACCTTGGCCACACGATAAACACCAGTCCGATAGCCGAAACAGCTAAGAGGGTCATGGAAAGGATAACGCGAAGAAGTCGCTTCATAAAACATCCAAAAATCCTGGATTTACTGTAAACTCAACCGTGAAAAGACTGCTTCCTCCCGCCCCGAGCCGAATGTCCCTCAGCTTACTTTCAAATTCCTCCCGATTCTCCCACGCAAGCCGCTGCTGCTCTAACGCAAAGAAGCTCTGCGCCTCGCCCTCAAGCGTGAATACGCCTGTCTTGGGATTCCCCTGGAAAGTTCGGAAAAAAACGCCCGGATGGGTGGTCGTCTCCAAAATCTCAAAGAACGGAAGAATTGCTTTCCGTTCGTCAAGTACGCCTTGGAGAATCTCTGTTTTCCTTCGGTAACCGAGCAACCTTGATGACAGCTCTTCTTCAAGGGGTCTCGTGTCCTCTGTCAACGTTTTCTCCAACCTTCCCAGCTCCTCATGCGCATTGGCGATAAGCTGCTGAAGAATAAGAAAAGCGGCTGTGGCGCTCGCCAATACGGCCAAGGAAACGATGAGGAAAAAAACTTGTCCAAAAATCGGTTTCCGTTCTCTCTTGGGAATAAGTTCTACCATCATCATAGGCCTATTCAAAACCGCGGAGCGCCATCCCTACTGCTACTGAATAGGAAGGCCTCATATCTTTAATTACCGCCTCAAGCAGCGGGGGATACAGAATGTTGCGAAAGGGATTTATAATCTCGGTTCGCCTGCCGAACTGCTTCTCAAAATACTCTGCGAGGCCGGGAAGCTTTGCGGATCCTCCGGATAGTACGATCTTGCGCACAGTTCCGGCGCGCTGGCGTTCAAATACCTCAAGCGCCTTTCGGATTTCCGTGCCGATGACATCGATAATCGGAACCAAAATGCGAACGTTCCCCTGCGCCAAATGTATTCCTTTCTGGATCTTTTCTTTTTCCGCCTGCTCATAGTCAATGGACAAGCTCTTGGCAACGCGATCCGTAAGGTTGTTTCCTCCCATATTCGTGGTCTGGGAAAGACGCACCGTGCTGTTGGCCACCACGCTTACCGTGGTCGTATGAGACCCCATATCGACCAACACGGCCGGATCCTTTTCTTCTGCGAGGTACGATCGGATGTTCCCGAAAATCTCGGCTTCCAAGGCAATCAACTTGAGGCCCGCAAGCCGGGCAATTTCTTCATAGTAGTTCACCACTTCCTTGGGAACCGCGACAAGCAGTATGCGGGAATGCTTGTCTTTGGTTTTTTCAAGGAGCTGCCAGTCAAGCACCACTTCAGCTAAGGGAAGAGGAACGTGGCGACGCGCCTCAAATCGTACCGCCTCTCCCAATTCCGCGTCCTTCATGGGAGGAAGCTGAAAGGTGGTGAAAAAAGTGGAGAAGTCGGAAATAGAAAAAGTCGCTTTCTTTTCCGTAATGTGGACTTCCTCAAAAATGCCCCGCAACGCCCTGGCGATATCTTGCGTGGAAAGCAAGAGCGCGGACTTCTCAAACGATCGGAAGGGCTCCTTATACATGGTGCGCATGCGGATCTCTCCGTAATTTTTCAGCGTTCTCCGATCTCCCCATCCCCCAATTTCCACCACGCGCAAGGCAGAACTTCCCACGTCAACGCCCAGAAACGTCTTTGGAACTACATCTATGGAAAACCAGCTCATTGTATTATGCCGCCTTGCATCGTATCATATCATAAAAACGATGCGCATTCTTGATTTAATATTCCCGAGGCGCTGTCTCGGATGCCAGAGAGAAGGAAGTCACTGTTGCGAGGACTGCCTTTCCCTGCTATCCATTGCACCCGCCCCCTCAATACTTGCTCCTCGCTCTGCTCTTGCAGCTTTATTCTGCGCAACTTCCTTCCAAGATCCCTTCGCCCAGCGCCTTATTCATGCCTTCAAATATCCTCCCTTTCTCCGGGATCTTGCCAAACCCTTGGCTTTTTCTATCATATCGCATTTTGCCTTATGCAACAAACCTATTTATCCACCAGACGTCATCTGCCCCATTCCTCTGCACAAGAAACGCTTAAAATGGCGCGGCTATAACCATGCAGAAGAACTCGCAAAGCAACTCGGGTACGCCTTTTCTCTCCCCGTAGTGCCGGACGCCCTTCTCAAAATAGCGCACACCGCTCCGCAGGTGAATCTCGACAGAAAAACGCGTCTTTCAAGCGTGAGGGGCGTGTTTCGCACTGACAACGCGCGGGCCATAGCTGGGAAAAACGTTCTCCTCGTGGATGATGTCTACACTACCGGAGCCACGATGGAAGAATGCGCGCGAGTGCTCAAAAAGGCCGGCGCCGAGCATGTGCTCGGCGCCGTCGTCGCGAGAGGATAAATGGCGGTACCTTTTGGACAAAATCCGAACTTTTTTTGACGAAAATCCCGACTGCGAACTTTGACGCTCCGTCCCGCCGCCGCTCGCTGGCGCTCGCCACCCAGCAAAAAAGTTTTCTTCACATTTT
>Ga0209210_1000763_pt1 | contig 31089 bp, 31 predicted proteins | sample RifGroA1_FD_183991 | JGI IMG/M metagenome (GOLD analysis project Ga0209210, IMG submission 183991) | Contaminated groundwater microbial communities from Rifle, Colorado, USA - Rifle Groundwater A1 (SPAdes) (version 2) | ecosystem: Environmental > Aquatic > Deep subsurface > Groundwater >...
TCCGCCGTTTGCCGGCGCCATTGATAAAGAAAGTATTGCCGAAGATTTACAAATGGGAACTCGCGCCACCGAAGTTTTATTTGTCCGATATATGATTGACCATCTTTCTCAAAACGGCCGAGCCGGTGTAATTGTGCCGGAAGGTTTGCTTTTTACTCGTTCCAATGCTCATAAAAAAATCCGCGAAATACTCTTAAACGATGCCGGGCTGTGGTGTGTGGTTTCACTACCGGCTGGAATTTTTAATCCTTACGCCGGCGTTAAAACCAGTATTATCTTTTTTGATAAAACCAAAGTCGGTAAAGTCAAAGAAATTTTGTTTGTTGATATCAAAAACGACGGCTACGATCTTGGCGCCACCAAGCGCGCAATTGATAAAAATGATCTGCCCGAAGCACTAGAAATAATTAAATCATATTGTCATTCCGGACTTGATCCGGAATCCAGTTCCTCTGATATTGCGACGAAGCAATCTATTTTCTGGCTCGTATCTCTCCAAAAAATCCAAGGAAACGATCATATCCTCTCCGCCAATACTTACAAACCAAACTCCGTTTCAACACAAACCTACCGCGAGCCAAAAGAAATATGGATTGATTTGGTAAAAAATGCTGTTGAAGAAAATTCAGAAAGACAAAAAATAAAAGAATTATTAGATTTATAACGGGAGGAAATGTGTTTAGTTCAAAAACAGAAAGAATAAAAGAATTATCTGAAAAATATCCAAAAAGGATTAAAGAGCTTGAAAAGATTTTTGACGCAAAAACCTATGTCTATATTGATTATGCCAATGTAAGACCGTGGGCAAATAAATTAGGCTGGCATGTAGATCCAAAGAGATTAAAACAATTCCTTGATTCGTTTGATACCATATATGAATCCAAGTTCTACAATGGCACACTTACCGGAGATAAACAATCAAAGGAGTTTGGAACAGAAATTGAACAAATGGGCTATATTTTAAAAACTAAACCGGTCAAAATAATGCGTAAATCCATTGATGTCTCCAGTGTTTCGTCAACCTCCTCAGATATCCTAAATAACTTTATCAGAAAACCATTATTGCAAAAATTAAAGATTGAAACTATCGAGTATTTGAACAAAGAACTTGCTGAGCTTAACAAGCAAGGCATTTTATTTATTGAGGATCTAAAATGTAATTTCGATGTAGAAATTGGTAGAGACATTTTAACCGACTGTGATAAAAACGGGGTAGATAATTATATATTATGGAGCGGAGATAGTGATTTTGCCGATCCCATAGAGCAACTATTAAAAGACAAGAAAAAAGTTGTTCTTTTCGCAACAGTCAGAAAAATAGCTAGCGAATTAAATGAATTACAAAGTAAAGGATTGCTAATTTTTGATATTCAGAAGATTAGAAATTTCATTTGCTGGAAAAAAGAGATTCAAAAATAAGCAAAGAGGACTCCTTGCGGAGCCCTCTAGCGTTTAAATTCATGATCTTACGATCATTTATATTATAAACCCGTGGATAACTAATGTCAATAGAAATATAGAATCGAAAGGAAAAACATGGATACAGGAAGATTATGAAAAATAATTGGTCAAAGATAATAATTTCTCTAATAGTTTTATTCCTAATAGTATTATTTTGGTGGTTTAATCAAAATATCACAAGTTTCTTAAGCACTAATAAAATTTGGCTTGATTTTTTTGTTGCCATTGGAACCGTTACGATTTCTATAATTGCTTTATGGCCGACAATAAAACGAATTTTATTATCACTTAAATTGACAATTGGGGTAGATGAAAAAGTTAAAATTGTAATTTCTGAAGATGGAGAAATAAGAAAATTACAACTTGGAATTAATTTAATAAACACGGGTAATAGGGATTTCCTTTTACAAAGGATTATTATAGAACTTGTAAAACATGGGGATGCAATTTATTCATTTGATTGGAATTTGTTCATACAGGATTTGTTAGGAAAAGGAACTATTCCAGAAAAGAGGCCAGTACCGGTCTATCTAAAAACTGGGAGTAGTTATTATCAGATGATTCAATTTTTTAGAGAAAATCCAGTTACTTTAGTTGAAGGCGAATACTCTTTGAAGATAAAAATATGGGCTGAACAGAATAGTATTGTTGAAAATCCTCGTTTTACATACCAGTTTTCTTTTGGTCTTAGCCAAGAAGATGTTGCTAAAATTAATAAAGAAAAGGAAGAAATAAGGCAAAAGAAACTCCCACTATGGCGACTAGTTGATGTTTCTGTTAACAACTGGGATTTTAAAAGTTTATGAAAAATAAATGGCCAATGGTAAAAATTAGTAAAATGGCTCTTATCCTTCGCGGATCAGGTCTGAGCAAAAAAGATATTGACCTTTCGGGTTCAAATAAGTGTATTCTGTATGGTCAGTTATATACTTTATATGGGCCAGTGATTGAAGAAGTGGAAAGTCGTACCAATGTAGAGGGTAAAATGTTTTCAGTTATCGGCGATGTTTTAGTGCCAGGGACAACGACTGCTGATGCAATGGGTATTGCTGTGTCAAGTGCTGTAAATGAAAAAGGTGTAATTATAGGAGGAGATATAAATATAATACGAACTGAGAATAGACAAATTAATTCAAAGTTTTTATCATATTTATTAAACCAGCCCTATAAAAATCAACTTGCCCAACATGCAAGAGGAACAAATATAATTCACCTATCCGGCAAAGATATAGGGAAAATTAAAATCCCAGTTCCTCCTCTCAAAATCCAGCAAAAAATTGTGGAGCGGTTAGATGCGATTAAAAAAGCCCAAGAACTCAACGCCCTCCAAATCTCCAAAACCGATGAGCTTTTTGAGTCAATAGTCAAAAGAAATATTATAGATAACAAATCTAAACAAGTCTTAATTAATGACGTTTGTTTGAAACAGGAATTTTATAATCCTGAAAATTCACCAGATAAAGAATTTATTTATATTGATATTTCGGCGATCAATTCGTCAAGTTATTCTATAATAACTGATAAGATTAAGAGAATTAAGGGGGCTGATGCACCGAGTCGAGCAAGAAAAAAAATATCTGCCGGCGACATTATTTTTTCCACAGTAAGACCAAATTTAAAAAGAATAGCGGAAATACCAGAAGATTTAGATGGGGCAATTGTCTCAACCGGATTCACAGTTTTAAAACCTGATGATGAAAAAGTAAATCGTAAATATTTTAGTCTTACAACTTGTTCTGGAATTACTACCAAACAAGTTTTACCTCGTATTCGTGGTGCTAATTACCCGGCAGTCACAGACAAAGATATTTTTGAGACAAAAATTCCATTACCACCACTTCCCGAACAACAAAAAATCGTTTCCAAATTAAACACCATTCAGGATTATAAAAAATTATTATTAAAACAAAAAAATTTATTACAAGAATTATTTGATTCGGTTTTACAAAAATCAATGAAAGGCGAATTTGAAAAATAACTCTAGTACCATAGTATTTCTAAAAAGAGCTTGTGTACTGCTTGGCGCATCTTTAGCATTTCTATTTGTACTATTTCTTTTTGCGATAATATTTAATGTTAAGGACAAATTGATTTTTTGGATCGCTCTAGGTACTTTAATTCTTATTATTTTTCTATTTCTATTTTTACGTTTTAGAGCTAAAAAAGTTACCTTACAAGCGTCAATTGCTGGACTTATAAAAGTATTTTTCATTCTTAATTTTATCGGGCTTGTCTTTCTAAATATCGCCGGTGGAATTTATTTATATAATACCTATATAGCACAAGAGCGGAGCATTGATCTTTGTTCTTTTGGAATTCCTAAAGCTCTTAACAGCGTGGTTAAAATTAATGGCGAATTTGCTACCGGCACAGGTTTTTGGGTAACACCAGATTTAATTTTGACTAACAATCATGTTGTTTTTGAAAATCCCAGAAAAGTTAAAATTGGTAATAATGAATTTGAAGCAAAAATAATTTCTTATGACACAATCCGCGATTTAGCCCTTTTAAAATTAGATAATAGCAATATTAAAGGCTATCCGCTGAATTTTAGAACTTTAAAACTTAATGTGGCCGAAGATGTTTATGCTCTAGGGTATCCGGCCGATCTTGAAAATTTATCAATCAGCAAAGGCATTGTTTCAAGCATTCAAAAAGATCCGTATGACAATAGGGTCTATGTCCAAACTGATTCAGCCGTAAATCCGGGAAATTCCGGCGGGCCTTTGTTAGATTATTGTGGGCGAGTGGTGGGAATAAATACTTCAAGCCTGACACGAACCCAAAATATTAGTTTTGCCATTAAATACGATCAAGCAGAAAAAATCATTAACGAGATGATTAAAAATCAAAAAACCGATACTAAAACAGATGTTTACCCAACTACGCCGGAAGAAGTGGTCGCCAGTTATTACAACACTTTAAGTTATGGAATTTTTGACAAAGCATACGATAAATACTTTTCGCTAAATCGTAAAGCAGAATTGCCACGGGATAATTGGATTAAGGGCATTTCGGTTACATACGCCATTCGTTTAAAGTCTTCGGATAAAACTGATCAAGAAAATATTGTCAAGGTCAAATTTATTTCAACTGAAATAAAAGGCTGGTTTGATATTGAAGACACCGAGTTTGAAGGAACTTGGACATTGGTAAAAGAAAAAGGGGATTGGAAAATGAACGAGTCAAATATTGTGAAAATTGATAAGCCAAAAACTTAAAGTCCACCTCGGAGGTGGGAGTAAGCAGGTCAATCTGGTTGAATATTATATCTGATTTGACCAAAATACTATATTTTATGATATAAATGCATAGTTTAGCAATTTTTTGCATAGTTTTATTATATACTTGCATAGTTTTGTATATTATGCTAGTATAGTAAAAGAGAGGTATTATATGGAAGAAAAACTTCTAACAATCGCTGAAGCCGCCGAAATACTGGGGGTTTCAATTGATACGCTTCGTCGCTGGGACAGTAACGGAAAATTAGTCGCAATCAAAAAAGAAGGTGGTGTACATCGGTTTTACCGAGAAAAAGATCTTGAAATATTTTCAAGTGATATTATTAAACTTGCTCATGATTGGATAAAAGAAGATTCAGAGCTACCCTCCATTTTCTATTGTGGCAATAGTGCAGTTTTTCAAGCCAGGCTGTCAAAGTTGGAGTATATTTTAATGAATCAGCCAGGTTTTGAAAAGTTATTCTCACTCATCATCGCCATTACCGGTGAGATTGGAAACAATTCTTTTGATCACAATCTAGGAAAGTGGCCGGACACACCAGGTATCTTTTTTGGATACAATATAAATAAAAAACAAATTGTACTCGCCGATCGTGGACTTGGCGTCTTGGAAACACTTCGTCAAGTGCGCCCTACATTAAAAAATCACACGGAGGCTTTGATGGTGGCATTTACTGAGATTCTTTCCGGACGTTCTCCGGAGAAACGAGGAAACGGGTTAAAGTTTGTTAGAGAAGTGACCACAGCTCAACCAATCGACTTGTTTTTTGAAAGTGGCGACGGCGAAGTCCGCATCAAGGCTCCGGATAAGGAATTTAGGCTGACGCGCGGACAAGAGATTCTTCGTGGTTGTTTCGTAATTATTCAATTTTAAAGATAGTAATGGATCAGAACACTGATCGCGGAAATAATAATTGAGGATAAAAATATGCGCATTGAATTAAAAAAATTCGGCACGACACTTACTTCGCGACAAGCCGGAGATGAAGCTTTTAAGGCTTTTCAATCAACGTTGCAGGGGATTAAACCGGATGAAGCTCTTGAAATTGATTTTTCCGGCGTTTTGACTTTTTCTCCATCATGGGGGGATGAATTTTTAAGTCCGTTACTGGATCAGCTTGGGGATAATTTAGTTCTACTATATTCTGACAATTTGTCGGTACAGGCAACCATTAAAATACTACAAGAAATCAAAAATAAATCTTTTGTCATTCGCGAACACTGAAAAGTCCACCTCGGAGGTGGTCGTTGGTCAAAATACAAATAAAAAAGCCCTGAACTTTGCGTCCAGGGCTTGTGTAGTAACTAACGCAGTATTACCGGATTCATCTTTAAGACAGAACGGCGTTTATCACCAATAGATGGCAATTTATTTAGCGGAGGCAAAGAAGTGCCAAATGTAGCAATGATGGGTTTTTTGACACCATCATAGCCAGTTACAATAACAAAGAGATACAAACTGCCCTTCCCTTTGTTGAGAATTAGCCCATTGGTATAACCATCTGAGCTAATGTGGATTCGTTCGCTTTTCCCCGGTGCTATAAAGAAACCTGACTTTTTACCAGCCTTTGCCGGTTTTGTCGTTTCAAGTTCAACCCCTTTGTTTTTAGAATTACAGAAGATCGTTTTTATTTTATTAAGAGTTAGATTTCTTTTGCTCACATTGAGTAGAACAAGCTCGCCCTCATAGGTTGACATTGTAGAGGAAGTTCCAACGGGATTAAGATGGATACCACGGCAAAGTTCGGCCTGAATTTTAAGAGTGGTAGTTGTATTAGTATGGTTAACTCTTTTAACGGGTGCGGGACCAGCAATGGCTTTAACGATTTTCCCATGCCATTGAAGGAGATCGGATGATGAATCGGAATTTAAATTCATCTTTATTGAATCGATGATATTATCCGGTATGCCAATCTTCCGGCAATGACTTTGGGCATCACCAATTAAGGTAAAATATGATTCTCCATATGAGTTACGAGAAGAGTAATCATTGAAACGATTATAACTCCTACAGGCCAATAAAGCGGAACCGGTTTTTAGACCAATTGTGTAACTTTCATTGATAAGTAAGGATTCCGTAGCATTATATTCGCCCTGCTGGATATATTTCACAATTGCTACAATCGCATCTTTAGGTAAAACTGTATAAGGATTGGGATCAAGTCTTATATTGATCGTGTTAGCCGTTTTTGCTAACATCAAATCAATTTTGCTTCTTTGATGATTGTCAATGGATACAAACCAAATGTAGATTGACGCACCATAAGCACAATAAAAGGCAGCCTGTTGACGCTCATTATATGATGCAGAATCAATCAAACTGTAGTCGGCTTGAGTTTGCGATACCAGACTAATTACCAAAACGCAAATCATCAGAAAAAGTGTTGAATACCGCATTTCTGTTTCCTCCTTGCAAATTGTTCAGGAACATTCCCCGAATTGCCTCAAGTGTACCAGATAGTAAGTTAAAAATCAATGATTTATACCGGCAAATCGCACTGGCTTGTTTAAGCCATGGCTAAGAAGTAAGATTAAAATAGAATAATATTATGTAAAGGAAAAAGGGGAGTGGAAAATGAACGAGTCAAATATTGTGAAAATTGATAAGCCAAAGAAATAAGTAATTAAAAATCAAGAGAAAAATGAAGAGAAAATTGCTATTGACATCGTATTTCAGATATGATACAATTATGTCATAATTATGAAAAGCAATAATAACTTATTAGAACAATTAATATCCTTATCCCATTTCAACAAAGATACTGTCTATCATCTAGGAGTTGAGCTGGGGCTTACAGATGCAACAGTTGATACTTACATCAGCCGATTTTTAAAAAATAAAGAAATCTTACAACTGAAAAATGGCCTGTATGTATCTATGGAATTTTATAAAAACAACAGGGATGATATTTCATATTCATTTTATTTATCTAATATTATCCGCAAACCATCGTATATAAGTTCGTGGACTGCTCTTCAGTATTACAATCTAACCACTGAATCAATACTTTCGATCACCTCTGTAACTCCAAAAGTTACAAGAAATTATCAGACAAAGATGGGTAGTTTCTCTTATCAGTCGATTACAAAAAAACTTTTCACTGATTTTAAATTAGAAAAAAGCAAATTTAATTTTTTTATCGCTTCGCCGTCAAAGGCACTTTTTGACTTACTTTATTTTAGAACAAATCAGTTTCGTGGAGTTAATTTGGGAAAAATAAAAGAGTTAATAGTAGAACTTAGGATAGATTTTGATGAAATGGATAAAAAAGAGCAGATAAAGTTTTACTCAATGATTAAGGAATACTCCAATGAGTGAACAAATTTCAGAAATTTTAAAGAGCAAACTCAATGAACTTGCCCCAAAAGGCGGGATTGATGCAGAAACAAAGCGAAATGCTCTTAAAGAAGAGCTACAGTATTTGATTCTGAATTTTATCTATCATCATCCGGAATATAGCAATTGGATTATGTACGGCGGCTCCGCACTCCGTATCATTCATGGACTTGATCGAATGTCGATAGACCTTGATTTTGAGGTTCCTTTTGCAATTTCAGATAAATTTTTAAAGGAATTAAAAAAAGAATTAGAGGAATATTTTTCAAATACATACGGAGCCAGAGCTGATTTTCTTATGGTTAAAATAACCACGGGCAGGGGATTGCTTTTAAAGTTTAATCTGGGCGAGACATTGAGCTTTGGTCATCCCTCAAAACAAGTGCATGTAAAGTTAGACCTTAATCATTTTATTGCCCAAAAAACAGTTATTGAAAGACGACCTATAAATCGCGACCAGCTCTCTTTTGTTATTGTCACTTACAATATGTCGGCGTTAATGGCAAGCAAGATTGCAGCAATTTTTTTGCGTGGTGTTCGAGGAATTGGTGATAAAGTATATGAAGAAAAGGGCCGTGACATTTACGATCTCTTGTGGTATATGAATAAAAAAGTCGTTCCCGACATTGATTATTTAGTAGCTAAGAACATTGATATTAAAGATCTACGCACACTATTTGACAAGTTGACTGTTCAGATGAATAAAGTGAATAACACGAATCTTAAAAATGATCTCACTCCATTATTTTTGGACCGAACGTATATAGAAAATTGGTTGCAAAATTGGCTTGAAAGTTATCTTCGGTACCTCGATGATTACGAAATTAATACTGTAACCGAACTGAAAAATATTATGATTCATCGGGATTTTAACACTGACAATTATTCTTTTGTATATCAATATGATACTGACGGGGAAAAGACGGTGCGGATAATTTATTATTTAAGTGAATACTGGACTGACTTTCGCAAAGGAAGTTTACCTATTAAAATAGATAAGAAAATAGCGGATATGGTGCAATTTTCAAGAAATGGATGGAGCAGTAAATCGGTGCCGCAGGATGATTTGAACCAGTATGCGACTCTATTTTACGAGAAAACGGAAAAATATCTCGGAAAATCAAATCGTATAATGCTCGGTAATGGCATAACGACAAAATTAATTAGGATGACTGCGGATAATCTAAATCAAAAAGAAGAGATCGTGCTGAATATATCCGCACTTTTGTCTTGTGAATTGGATGATTTATTGAAATAGACTTACTAGTAATAGGGGACTACTAAGGGACGATGCTCTTTTACCCTGATGTTTAGTTAAATTATTTCACAAAAATAAAAATCATCCATCCTACGCACAAGGCTACGGAGTGGCAAACCTACTGACTTTTCTGGTATAATTAAATTGAGAAAAATTATTAAAAAAGGAGATTCTTATGAACGAAATAGGAACTCATCAATATTCTCCCGAAACTGACGAAGATGAAACGACCGAAAGGGAGAGAGTTAGTCAATTAGAATCAAAAGTTGAGGGGTTAACTAGGGCCGTCGCGATGCTATTGGACGAAAGAAAATTTTTACAAGATCGTGGTATTTTAAATAAAGATCCTGAAGGAAAAGATAATACTTATTAACCTCCTAAAGTCCACCTCGGAGGTGGTCGTTGGTTAAATAAACTGTATATTATTTTGATTATTTATAGTATAGTATAATCAAAAGGATTAAATATGAACAATTCTATTCAATTGCAAAATGTAGTTTGGAAAGAAGGCAAATTTTATGTTGCTCAATGTTTAAATGTTGATGTTTCTAGTTTTGGTAAAAATAAAAAAGAAGCCTTGGATAATCTTAATGAAGCATTAGAACTCTATTTTGAAGATCAAAAGTTTTCTAAAATAATAAGAATTGAAAACCCTTCAATAGTTAAGCATCAATTTCAAAATGCCTAAGCTACATTCTTCCAAGGATATTATTAAAGTTCTAGAAAAACACGGTTTCATTTTTATCTCTCAAAAAGGTAGTCATATTAAATATAGAAAACTCGGTAATCCAACCCTAACAGTGATTGTCCCGGCTAATCGTCATGAAATACCATTTGGTACTTTCCGGTCAATTCTTAGACAATCCCAACTTCAAGAAGTTAATTTTTAAATAAAATATATTAAAGACTAAAGAAAATCCCCCGATCGCGCGGGGGATATAAATTAATGTACTATTTTAGTAGCCTGCCAGACAAAGTAGGCGATAGTCAAAATCACAAACACTAGACAACCACATGGGAAACTTGGTGTATTTGCGTTGCCTTTACTGCCATTTTCATTAAGATCATCAGGATAATGATCATTTTGATAATCACTGCGCATGGTTTTTCCTCCTTGAAATTGTTCAAATCAAATACTACCAATACCTCCAGGTCGCCAATCATAACTATCATCTTGTTCATAACTGTTAGACATAGCCGGCTCGGGCGGAGGCGAATCAACTCCTGTGCGACCACAGTCTTCACACTCCATAATCGCATATGTTGTTCTATTAAGTTCAACTTTTTTTTCTTGAATAGTTTTTAAGGGACCTTGACAAAAACCACATTTGCCGTCGTTTATTATCATTGACTTTGAAAAGTTAGGTTGATTAACCCAACCTTTGCACTGCGGACAACCAAGAAAAGAACGATAAATAACACGTTCTTTTTCGTCATGACCAACTGTTTCACCTTGCTTGCGTATAGTAAGTTCGGTGCCACAAAACGAACAACAATTATTTAAAGACAATACTTGTTTTGGATGAGAAAAACTACACCTACTACAATGAATTTCAGTGAACTTACCAATAGTTTTTTCTCCGCACCATGGACAAATTCCAGAATTGACATCAATCCAAGCTTTTTTCTGCCTAGACCGTTCCTTCGCTTTGTTAAAGTATTTGTCTAAGTTGTAAAGAAATACTATCATCGCAATCAGACCTAAAACAACTCCTCCAATACCAAAATCAAACAAACCCAAGTGTATCATTGTCTTTCCTTTCAAATAGATTGTTCAGGATCTCCCCAAACTGCCTCAAGTTTATCAGATAGTTGGTTGATTATCAAGAGGGGAGAGATAATAAAATCCACCCCGATATAAATCAAGGTGGATATTTCAATAAGAACGAGAATTACTCTAACGTGTGTATCCAAACCGGAAAGAAATCACCCTTCCCGATCCGGAACCCATTACTCCAAAGTCAAGAGAATTCTTGAGTGATATTTCCAGTGACCCGAAGATACTAGCTAAGTCATTGTATCCTGTGAATTTCACACATAAAGATGTGTCCCGCATCTTAGCATCTAAACCACGGAAAGGTTGCATTTGGTTATACCTGTCATAGCCCTGCTCAAATGACAATTTGGAAGAGGTAAATCTTAGTCCAAGCTCAACCTTATTTTCTTGCGATTTATCTTTCTTAAGACTTAAAGGCAAGCCGATATAGATTGATGCAAGAGGTGAGGCACTTTTTAATCTGGTATAAACATAGGCTTCGCCCTCTGTTGGTTTGCGCCATCTTCGCCGATCAACAAAACCAGACCTAAAGTCAGATTCAACATGGACAAATTCGTAAGATGCACCCACGGTTATTGGTCCAAGATGATAACCAATCCCTGGTCCCAACATTAAGCGACCACTTAATTGGTTCGGCACTCACCATCACACAAAGACATAACACTGCCATTATCACCACGATTCCTGTCCTCATTTTCCACCTCCTGAAGTATTTTTGAAGCGAGAACGAAATCCGTTTTATTGTACTCTTAATTTAAGATATGTCAAGTCAAATTTCTTGACTAAACCTAGCCAATAACCCTATAATATAATCATAGACAGATTATTGCTTTGCAAGGAAATTTTTTAAGGAGAAATATAATCAAAACCGTGAAAATGTGTGTTTTAAAATTGTTTTCACAGTTATTGAGTATGATTGTAAATAAATAACCACTATTGTATGATATAAATAGTAAGTAAGGAGAGAAGGAAAAATGGTCGCGATAGTTCAAACAAAAGATATTTTGGGGGGTAAACCAAGAATTAATGGTACACGCTTGTCCATTGATGTGATTAGTGGCTACATTGCTTGTGGTTATGGAGTTAAAGAAATTCAAAGAGATTATCCGCATCTTTCAAAAGATGAAATTTCGGCCGCACTCAAATATTTGGAAGACAACGCAGTAAGGGGAAGGAAGACACTTGAGTCCGAAAATAAATAAATTTAGATTTTGCCTTGATGAAAATTTCCCCGCTCCAGCGGGGAAATTTTTAAGAAAGCTTGGTCACAATGTTAAATTTGTAATCCGTGATAATAATCTTAGATCTCTTTCGGACTATAAGTTGCTGGAATTTGCTAATAAAGAAAAGAGAATTTTTTTAGCCTTAGATAAAGACTTTAGATGCAATGAGTCTTTACATAATATTATCACTAATGGTTCAGGTGTAATATTAATCTTAAGTTCCGATCCCGTAACACAGAAAGTTGAAAGAATTATTCAAAAATGGATAGAATGTTTTTCTAAAAACACTTTGCAAGGTAAATTATGGATTTTATCAATAGACAAGAAAAAGATTAAAGATTTTTCAAAAACATAGAATAAAAATCATCGGGGGAAAATTATAAAAGATTGCCACGCTTTGCTCGCAATAACAAAGCACAAAAGTTGACTAAGCCTAGCCAATAACCTTATAATATAGATGTGAATAATAATTTTTATGTTGTCATTATGGCTGGAGGATCGGGGACACGGCTTTGGCCGATGTCACGCTGTAATAAACCCAAACAATTTCATAATCTTTGCAGTTCTAAATCTTTAATCCAAGAAACTTACGACCGAGTCAAAGATATCGTACCCAAAGAAAATATTTTTGTTTCTTTGGTCAAACCAATTTTAGAGACTTCCCAAAAACAATTATCGGAAGTGCCTAAAGAGAACTTTATTGTTGAAGCAGATATTAGAAATACTGGTCCGGCCATTGCTTATGCCGCCGCAACGATTGCTCGGAGAAATCCTCAAGCTGTAGTGGTGACCCTTCCTTCAGATCACGCCATTGATAAATTAGAAGAATTTATTAATAGCATCAATACAGTTTTAAATTTTATTGATAAAAATCCAGAATATTTAGCTACTGTTGGTCTTAAACCTACCTCACCAGACACCGGTCTCGGTTATATTAAAATTGGAAAAAAATTTAGCGGGTCAAAACTCCATGCCGTAGATTGTTTCGTTGAAAAACCAAACTTAAAAAAAGCCAAAGAATACTTAAAGTCCGGTAAATTTCTTTGGAATGCCAGTTATTTTTGTTGGCGCGCCAATAAGCTTTTGGATATGTACAAAACTTTTGCGCCAGAAATTTATGCCGGCATTTCTAAAATAATCACACTTTTAGGAAAGAAAGGGAGTAAGGAAAAAATTGAAAACATTTATAAAGATTTGCCTAAAGAACCAATTGATACGGCCATTGCTGAAAAAGTTGAAAAAATTGCCGTTCTGCCAGCTGATTTAGGCTGGTCTGATATTGGCAATTGGACAACTCTTTATGAATTTCTAACCGCCAGAAGTGGTAATCATACTGTTTCTCGTGGCAACCATATTGGCTTTGATGATAAAAACTGCTTGATTTACGCTCAAGACAAACTTTTGACAACCGTTGGTTTAAAAGATATTATAGTGGTTGACACCCCAGATGTTACCTTTGTTTGTAACAAAAATCGCGCCCAAGATGTTAAAAAACTAATTGAAAAAATTAAAGAAAAGGGCAAGAGTAAGTATTTGTAAAGGAGCTTATTTTGCGACGCAATCTTTGGATTATTTTTGGTATTATTATAATCATTACAGTGCTTGCCGGCATGGTTGATTGGCCAACTGGTCCCAATCTTAAAATGGGCAAGTATTTTAAGGAATTTAAAATTCACGAAGGTCTTGATTTGCAAGGCGGGGTTCATTTGGTCTACGAGCTTGATACTTCTAAAGTAGAAGATAAAGATAAAACTAAAGCAGCTGAATCGGTTATTAATGTTATTGATCGTAGAATTAATGCCCTGGGTGTAACAGAGCCCGTCATCCAATCAGCTAAAATAGGCGGTAAAGAAGCGGTCGTTGTTGAATTGCCGGGCGTTACCGATGTCAATGAAGCCATTAATTTAATTGGTAAAACCGCTCAATTAAAATTTTTAGAAAGTAACGATCAAGCAACTGTTGAAGCTGATGCATGGAAAGAATCTGGTCTGGACGGTTCGCACCTGCGACAAGCTGAAGTTCAATTTGATCAAAGCACTGGCGAACCCCAAGTTTCATTGCAATTTGACAGTGAAGGAACAAAACTTTTTTCTGAAATAACAGCGCGGAATTTGCAAAAACCGGTGGCTATTTCTTTAGATAATGAAATTATTTCCGCCCCCACAGTTCAAAGTGCCATTGACGACGGACAGGCTGTTATTAGCGGTAAATTTACAATTGACGAAGCCAAAAAATTATCAATTGAACTAAATGCCGGCGCTTTGCCGGTGCCAATTAGCTTAGTTGAGCAAAGAACCATTGGCCCGACATTAGGCTCGGAATCGGTTCAAAAATCGCTTGTTGCCGGCTTAATTGGCATTTTCTTTGTCGCCCTTTTTATGATTATTTATTACAAAGTGCCGGGACTGCTGGCCACTTTTGCTTTAATTATTTACACATTAGTCATTTTAGCTTTGTTTAAAATTATTCCAATTACTCTAACTTTAGCTGGAATTGCCGGATTTATTTTATCAATCGGCATGGCGGTTGACGCCAATATTTTAATTTTTGAAAGAACCAAAGAAGAGCTGATGGCTAAAAAATCAATTGGCGCCAGTCTGGACGACGGTTTTCGTCGCGCTTGGCCATCAATTAGAGATTCAAACTTTTCCTCGCTGATTACTTGCTTAATTTTATATTACGGAACATCTGGTTCGGTCCGTGGTTTTGCCGTTACTTTAGCGGTAGGAATTATTATTTCCATGTTCACCGCCATTACGATTAGTAGAACATTTTTAAAATTATTAGTCGGCACAAGGCTTGAAAATAAGTTGGTGATAAAATGAATATTATTGGCAGAAGAAAAATTTGGTATTTAATTTCCCTAGTTTTAATTGTACCGGGTGTTGTTGGTTTGTTTTTATGGGGCTTGCCACTTGGCATTGATTTTAAGGGCGGGACTCTTTTAGATGTGCAGTATAAAACTGATACTGTTAATAAGGATCAAATTACTGAAAAATTAAAAGAAGTTGGTCTTAAAGACATTAATGTCCAGCCCGGCGCTGATTCAACATTTTTAATTAGAACCGATCCGCTTACTAATGAAACAATTCAAAAAACAACCGATGCGTTGTCAAAAATAGGGGAGGGCTATAAACAAAATCGGCTAGACAGTGTTGGCCCGACTGTTAGTTCGGATTTAAAAACAAAAGCGATTGTAGCGATTATTATTGCTTCTTTAGCAATTATAATTTATATTGCCATTGCATTTCGCAAAGTCCCAAAACCAGCCAGTTCTTGGCGTTTTGGCGTTTGCGCTGTTTTAGCATTAATTCACGACATCCTTTTTGTAGTAGGGAGCTTTGCTATTTTTGGACATTTTTTCGGCTATGAAATTAATTCTTTATTTATTACTGCCTTGTTAACTATTATGGGTTTTTCGGTTCACGATACAATTGTTGTCTTTGATAGAATTCGCGAAAATTTACGCAAATCCCCTTCCTTAAATTTTGAAACAAATGTTAATAATAGTATTATTCAAACCTTAAATAGATCATTAAATACTTCTTTTACGGTCTTAATCGTCCTCTTATCTTTATTTCTTTTGGGCGGGGAGACACTGAAGGAATTTATGCTCGCGTTACTTTTAGGCGTATCAATTGGCACCTATTCATCTATTTTTAACGCAACACCAATGTTGGTGAGTTGGCAAGGATGGACTAGCAATCGTCTAAAGAAAAAGAATGCGTCCTAGAGGCTGGTAGGGTCTAACTTAACAGGTTTAATATACTAAACCGACGACCGTCAATTAAGTAGTAAGAAGCACTCAAAAATAGGAGAAAGTCTATAATTTTTTAATTGTCATTGCGAGCCCCGTAGGGGCGTGGCAATCTTTCTTTAGACAGATAGATTGCTTCGCTTTGCTCGCAATGACATTGATATTATTCGTCGTAGAATGTATCTTTTGCGACTATTTAATACTTTAAAGATATATAGTACTAAAAAAACACTTTTAAAAAGTGATTAAAATATAGAAACAATTTGTGTTAAATTTCGCTGATTTGCACTTCCCTACACTCCAGCTAAAGGGCAGACTTATTAGAAATAAATTGAATTAAATAAAAAAAGATGCAAATTCAATGAATTTAAACTACTCCCCCACCGGAGAAGAAAAAATTTTAAAGTTTAACAGATTTGCCATCCTCTAAATGTTGAATTAAATCTGCCTTGTCTTTTTCAATTTCATTGGGTTCGTCCGATTCAATAGTTTCATTTTCTGGCTTCTTAACTTCCAATGCTTTCAGCCTTTCTTTTTGCCAACCTTCTTGACGCTCTGCATTTTCGGCATTATGCTTGGCAATTTTTTCTTGAACAACTTCTTCTGACAATGGTTGATCGGTTGATCCACTGCCAAGATACCAACGCTCATCGCCGGTGGCTTGGACTTCTCTGTAATAGGTCTCCCCTATTTTGGGAGGAATTTTCAAAACCCGGTCCTTTTGCGCTTTAGTTAATATTTCATCAATTTTAGGCATTTCAGTTAGATTTGAAATTTTCTCTTCAACATACTCTCGCCTTTTGGACGAATACTCCCGCGAATGTTGGATTATCTTGTCTTTGTTAAAATTTCTACTTGTATCCGGCGGTAAAGTAACAGCCGAAAAAGATGAACTGGTAACCCCATCAATAGACATTTTAACGTAAATGTGATAATTGTCTAAATTAACCAAGTCAACTTCTTCAAAAACGGGCGCGAATTCTTGTTTTAGAGCAACAGCATCGGGCGCACCAACTCTAAAGCAAATTAAGGTGCCAATATTTCCAAAGACGGCGCTAATGACTTCCTCCGGCACTTGAGCGATATACTGATTGGTCATAATTAAATTGAGATGATATTTTCTGGCTTCCGACAAAATGGTCGCAAAAGATTCTGTGGCAAAGTTTTGAAACTCATCAACATATAAATAAAAATCACGACGATCATCTTCGGGAATAGTTGTTCGTCGCATTGCCGCCAATTGAATTTTAGTAATCATCATGGCGCCGAGTAAGGCGGAATTGTCTTCACCAATTTCTCCAATTGATAAATTCAAAAACAGGATTTTACCTTCATTCATAATTTTTTCAATGTTAATAGTTGACTGCGACTGACCGACAATATTACGAATGGTTGTTGACGAAAGAAATTGACCAACTTTATTTTGAATTGGCGCAATTGCTTCCGTCCTAAATTTAGGATCGTATTTTTCATATTCATTAACGAAGAAATCTTTGATCACTGGGTCTTGAATTTTTTCAATCACCCGATTTCTAAAATCTTGATCAACTAGTATTTTTGTAATTCCAAGCATGGTGGCATCGGGATAGTCAAGCAAAGCTAAAATTGTATTTCTTAAAATGTATTCCAGTCTTGGACCCCAAGATTCACCAAAGATTTTTTTGAAAATTCCAACTACGCCGGAAGCAACAATATTTTTTAAATCCGGATCAACATTTTCCAAAATGTTAAAACCAATCGGATACATTCTGTCCGCCGGATTAAATAAAATAACATCTTTAATTCTTTCTTCCGGCACAAAATCTAAAAGATGATTAATTAAGTCTCCGTGAGGATCAACCACCGCCACACCGCGACCTTCACGAATATCGTGAATGATCATATTTTCCAAAAGAGTTGATTTTCCAGTTCCCGTTTTACCAATAGCGTAAGTATGATAACGACGATCTTTAGTTTTAATTCCAAACTGGTGGCTTAAGTGACGATAATTTGTTTTAGCAAATATTGTCAGTTCATTCGCCGGGACATTGTCTTCAATCGGCAAATTGGCCGGTGGCTCACCTTTTTTAGAACCAGCCCAAACAATATTCGGCGTGGCGACACTAATGTTAGGCAGATGAAAAATAGAAGCCAATTCTTCAATATTTAAAATAAAACCGGAATCCAAGAAAGCACGGTAGCGATAGTATTCATAAAAATCTAAATTGTGAGTAATTGAGCCTATTTCAAAACCATTTAGATTAAGTAAGTTAAATTGTTTAAAAGCCGCCACCGTAGTCATTAATTTACTTTGAGCCGTTTGTTCGTCAAGCGCAAAAGCAATCACCCGGATTTTAACTTCATAACCCAATTTTGTCGCTTTTGTTTCCACACCTTTCAAACCCTCTTCCTGACTACCAGAAAGTTTTGCTTCGCTTTTTTCGGCATCGCCTCTTGACGACGGCGGAGTAACACCAGTCAAAATGGAAGTTAAAACTCCTGATAAAAATCTTAAAAAAGCCGAAAATACTCCACTTATAACGCCTTCTTTATTCATAGTACCGGATTTAACCGCATTAATGTGACTACTACCTTTTTTTTGCCAATTATCCGAAAGCGGTTGAGCTAAAATTTGAATCCAAATTTCTTCGGTTTTTTCAACTTTAGACAAAACTCCCGTAATCCCTGACAATGGATCAACTTCAAAATTAAGAAAAGTTTTAATTGGATAAACATCAGGGTTAGTTAATTTCATTTCCGTTCCCGCCATTTTCAACTCCCCTTTTTCAATCTTTTCTCTTTCTTCCAAAACATAATCGTCAACTTGAGCAATTTCGGCAGTGGGATATTGCGAGTAAATTTGTCCCTCCACAAAGTCTTTCAAATGACACGGCACATGGGCGTAGAACTGAATATATTTTTCACGAGAAGCAATTTCAAAAGAAAAATAATCTTGGAATTGACTGCCTTTTTTAAATATTCCATGCAAAGCCGCAAACATTTGTTCCGCCGCCATCGGCGTCTTTTCGTTGTTTTTTGGCACCAAAATTCGCAAAGTTGTAAATTTAAGACTCTTAAACCAGTCCATTTTTTTACGAATTTGGTTTGATTTATAAATTAAAGTAATTACAATAATCGGCACCGCTACTAGAATGATGTAAAAAACTCCTTTATAAATGATTGGTTCAATGTTACTCATATTTTTTATTTTTGTGAGCCAAACAATTTTCAATTGTCGCCCAATTAGTCTCCCCTACTTTTGGCACTAAAATTGCTACTTCATCACCGGCGCAAGCTTTAAAATAAGTTACTGACGCTTGTAAAACGCGATATTTTTTACCATTGGCTGTTACCTGGCAATTGTCGTCTACGCAATTTAAAATGCCGATTAATCTTTTTCTATCAATCGGTCCGATTTGTTTAAAAACAAATGTTCCATCTTCGGCAATAATTAATTTTAATTTATCGCCGGAAACTAATTTTGATTTGGAAGCATAATTTTGAGGCACCGGATATTTTTTGCCAATGGCGTCTATCATTTCCTCGCCGTCAAAAACACCTTCTACCACATTCCCCTTTTCTATTGAACCGTTCAAACTCTTGGCTTCTTCTTGATAAACTTGTTCAAAAAGAATTCTTTTGGCGGTGGCAATTTTATTTTCCGCCTCGTCTAAAATTGTTTTAAGTTCCTTTAATTTTCGATCAGTTGGTTGCATTTTTACCTTTCTATAAGTTTTTAATCGGCTCGTTGCCGCCAGCTGGCGGTTGGGCTGATGAATTGGCCATCGCATCTAGCGCTTCTTGAATTTCAGCCGATACCTCTACCCTTTTTCTGGCTAATTGTCTAGAAGCTGTCCTTGCCTTTTCGCGCACTTCTACGCTGGAGGTAACTTCTGATTTTAAATTCTTCATACTAAACGGTTTAGACGGCGTGCCATCAATTAACAGTTTAGTATATGTATTAAATTTATCCAAATTTGATAAATCTTCCACTGAAACATCAGGAAATTCTTTAATCATAAATTCCGCGTCAGCGGCGCCAATGCGATAACAAATCATTGTGCCAACATTACCAATGACGGCATCGCGAATATTTTCTGTCAATTGAGCAATATATTGGTTAGCGACTGCTAAGTTAAGACGATATTTGCGAGCTTCAGAAAGAATGGTGGCAAATGAATCGGTGGTAAAGTTTTGAAATTCATCAACATACAAATAAAAATCTTTACGAACCTCTTCGGCAATATCAGCCCGCGAAAAAGCGGCCATTTGAATTTTAGAAACTAAAATCATTCCCAAAAGACTGGAGTTGACTTCACCAATTTTTCCCTTGCTTAAATTGATTAATATTATTTTTCCTTCATCCATCGCCTGACGAATATTAAAAGACGATTTTTTCTGACCAATAATATTGCGCATTAATTCGTTGGTAGTAAAACGACCAAATTTGGAAATAAAATAATTATACATTTCCGATTTATGAAAATCAGCTGTTTTAGCCAGTTGCTGTTGCCAAAAGTTTTTAACAATTTGATCTTGAACATAACCGACCAAACGATCCCTAAAAGCATCATCGGTGAAAATTCGCGGGACATCTAACAGAGTTCCTCCACCCGGTTGCGCCATAATTGTCAAGGCGGCATTTCTGAACCAATGTTCCCATTGCGGTCCAACAATACCGGTTTGCCCCGGATCAAATAATTTGTAAAATATTTGAATTGCTTCTTGAATCAGAAAATCACGCTCTTCTAAGGTTTTCCATTCCAGCAAATTAAGTCCCATTGGGAATTCCATATCTGACGGATCAAAATAGATAACATCATTAATCCGATTTTCGGGAATTTTACCCAAAATATCTTCTACCGCATCGCCGTTAGGATCAATAAAACAACACCCCAATCCTTGATTCATATCTTGCTCAAACATATTGGTGTATAAGGTTGTTTTACCCACACCGGTTTTACCAATCATAAAAATATGGCGGCGACGATCATCAAGTTTAATTTTAACTGGTTTTTTAATGCCCCGATAAATACTTTCTCCTAAAACGGTTCCTTCAGTTGGCAGACTCGCCGGTGGCGCCATTTCTTTTGCCAGTAGCCAACTAATATTAGGAGTTTGCGTAAAAACACCCGGAAAATGAAAAACAGAAGCTAGTTCTTCGGTATTAAGGATAAATTTATTCTTGGTTATGCGTCGCAAAATGTAATCACGGATTGTCCGCTCGTCGCCTGATTTAACCTTAAAACCATTGGAATCCGGCGTCCCAAACTGACCAAAAGATGTGGTAATATTTTTAAGATTCATTACTGCCTCGGCTGATGTTGGCGCCGTCGTCACAATTCTAATAGCTGTTGTTAGCCCGGTTTTAGCTGATTTTTCTTGCAAAGCTTTTAATGTTTGCTCTTGTATTGGGGTTAATAGATTTTGTTTTTTTAAATCCCCTGCCCCCGAAGGACTCTCTTTTTGACCATGAAAGACACCTGACAGAGCTTCAAATATAAAATTAGTCATTTTCAAATACCATTTGTCGGAATAAAATGATTTGCCTTCTTGGATTTTCTTCGCCATCATAAAAGAACTTTTTTGCCAATCATCGGTTGTCGGCGCCATAATAAGTTGAATTGACGCGCCGGAATCTGGTCCTAGTTTTGATAAAGCGTTAGTCAAGGCGTTTAAGGGGTCAGATTCCAAATAACGATAAGTTTTAATCGGCAAAACAAACTTTTTCAAAAGTTTTAATTCAGAACTTGCCATTGCTCCTTTTCTGGACTTAAAAATATTAGGAATTTTTGCTTTAACAATTTTAGAGGTTGGCCAATAAGAATTAATTTGCCTCTCAATAACACTTTCAATTTCCTGCGGACAGACGCAGAAAAAACCCATTTTACCTTCTAGAGCAACAATTTCCAATGAAATTTGAGTTTGCAAATTATAGATTTTTTTCTCAAATTTATTTTCATAAAGACTGCCTAAAGAAGAGAAAAATTGTTCCGCTACGGCAATTTTGTCCTGAAAATCTTTGGCATGACTTGCTTCTGCTTGACTCTTTTCTTGAGGAATGCTAATTTCAAAAATCCGCAGATTTTTAACTCTTTCAAGTTCGTATTTCAATTTATTAGCCAAAAAAATAGACCTAATAATATAGCAAATTATAAATACAAAAAATAAGAAACCAACAGTAATAAAAATATTAAAAAGATCACTACCTACTTCCAAAATCCCTCCTTAAATTATCCTTGTAAGTCATTAATCTGATCTTGTAAATCTCCTGCTTGAGGCAATGTATATAAATCATTAAAAGCTACATCACCTTCAGAAATTGTTGGTAATTGATTATCTTGTTTTACCACCGGTTCTGGCGGTTCAACCTGAACTTCACCTAGCTCTTCAACCACCATTTCAGGTTGAGCTACTTCTATTTCTTGTTCTTCAGATTCTGGTGTTGGCAAGTTTTCTACAGGTTTAACATCTAAACTTTCCGGAGCTTTTACTTCAGGTTCAACAATCTGCCCCAAAGGTTCATTATTATTCACATTTTGATTCATTAAGTTTTCTCCTACTATTATTAGTATATAACTAGAGCGTTTAAAACAAAAGACCTTCCCTTATTTTTCTGGTCAGCTCTTGAAGAATAAAAAGATTATGCAAACTTGCTAGCCGCATGCCCAACATTTCTTTTTCTCTGACAAGATGAGAAATATAGGCTCGCGAGTAACCTAAACTGCAAGCGGGACATTTGCAACCCTCCATCATTATTTTTTGATCGTGGGAATATTTAGATTTTCGTAGATCTATTTTGGTAAATTTTTTCCAATTTTCTGTCTGCCAAATTGTGCCGTGACGGCCCAGTCTGGTTGGCAAAACACAATCAAACATATCAAAACCGTAACTTACAGCTTTAATAATGTCTTCCGGTTCCCCTACTCCCATTAAATAATGAGGTTTGTCTTTAGGTAATTTTGGTCCCACCCATTTTAGTACATTATACATATGAGTTTTGCCTTCACCAACTGAAACTCCACCAACTGCGATGCCATCAAAGGGAAGTTTTGAGATAAATTTGGTTGATTCTTCCCTTAAATCTTTATAAACAGAACCTTGAATGATACCGAAAAGAGCTTGTTTTTTATTACCCTTTTCCTGCCAATAATCGGAAGCCTTCTTTGCCCAAAGATGAGTTGACTCCATTGACTCTTGGGCTTGTTTCTTGGTAGCCGGAAATGCGGTGCATTCGTCTAAAACCATCATGATATCTGAACCAAGATTTTTTTGAATCTCAATCACTTTTTCCGGGGTAAAAAGATGTTTTGAACCGTCAAGATGAGATTTAAAAACAACGCCCTCTTTTTTTAGTTTAACTAGATTTAAATTTTTGCTCAAAGAAAAAACTTGATAACCACCGGAATCAGTTAAAATTGATTCTTCCCAATTCATAAATTTGTGCAAACCGCCAAGTTCTTTAATTAAAGTATCGCCCGGACGCAAATAAAGATGGTAAGTGTTACCTAAAATTATTTTAAAACCAAGATTTTTAAGTTCTTCAAAACTAATGCCTTTGACTGTTCCGCGAGTGGCGCAAGGCATAAAAACCGGGGTTTCAATCTTGCCATGAGAAGTTTCAAGCACCCCTGTTCTTGCCAGTGAATTTTTAGATTGTTTAGTAACTTTAAATTTAAACATCTTAAATACTATACCATAAATTAAAGATAAGAAAAAGCCCCGCGCGATTGCACAGGGCTTTGATAATGAAAGGAATAGTTTATCTCTGGCTTCTGGCCAGAACCTTGTTCGGAGGAGATAGCCTCTCAAATAATGTAATATTCACATCACTTGAGTTCATTCCTTGACTCACTATGTATTGCCAGAAATTACTCCGACCTCTATGAGTCAATCTGTAAGCGACGCCACTGTGTAACCGGAATGTTGACTGAATTGCCTCAATCCGGCTAAATCTTTCTGGCTCTTCACAAGTTTCCCAGTGAGAAGAATTCGGCACAGTTGGATGATACAATAAGGTCAAGATGACCCTATCAGGGGTAATACTAAGTCGCTGGGCGCATGCCTCAACAACTGACATATCGTGTTCAGTCAATCGTTCAGCGTAATACTCCTCCTGAACAACCTCCCACCACCCTGGCCATTTTAAGGTGTTTGTGTATGTCCCCGATCTGTAAGAACAGAAAAAGGACATTAGAAGTACCAGTATAACCAGAATCTTCACTATCAATACTCGCTTTTTCAACTTTTATCCTCCTTGACTTGAAAATCAGCTTATATCTTACCATATATTTTGGTCTTTGTCAATGGGAGGTAGGCTCTATGTCAAATAATGTGGTATAAAAGTAAGCCAATTGGGATGAAAGCTAACAACGCCTTTCTTATATAATTATCAATATTTCTAAATCCATATGACAAACGTTTGATTGTTTTTAATTTGGTATTAACTCCTTCGGTATAGCCATTGGTTGTGTGGTGTTCGAAATACTGAAGAATACCTTCCTGCCATCGATTTAAGGTTTTGGCCCATTGCTTAACATTTGGATATTGGCTTAATCGCATTTTTTTAATTAATCCTTCGTAAAGAATTGTCGCTAGTTTAGTTGACGGGTTTTTGTGAATAATCCTAATTTGCTCTTTAACCCACCAAAGTTCTCCTAATTCTGGATAAGCGGTAAAAATATGGTTTAACTCAACTCTTTCATTAGGCGATAAATGTTCTTTGTTCTTTTCAAATAATCTTTTAGGAAGATTAACTTTTTTAGTCTGTTGAATCAAAGTCCTAGCACTGGATATCCTATAATTTGCGTCTTGAACAATATGAAAGAAATCAATCACAATCCGAGCTTGTGGCAACTCTTCTCTGATAAGTCTCAAATAATGGCAATCCATATCAATACAAACTTCCTCAATTTGAACTTTAATTTTTTCTGGAATATTTTTAAGAAAAGTTCTCATGGTTTGTTGTTTATTATCAGGCAGAATAGTGATTAAACGATGATCAGTTAGGTTACAAACTGTTGGGAGCATAGTAGTACCCGAAAAACTATGTAAATCAATTCCTAAAGAACGCACTACCATTTCTGGAGGCCAGACTCCAATAAATGGATCAATTCTTTCGGAAAGAAGTTTCTGTAAAGTGGTAAAACTTCCTTTAGCTAGTTCTTCCTGAGTTTTAAAAGTGGTTTGTCCCAATCCTTTTAATATTTGATCAGCCCAAGCTAAAGAATATCTTTTCTTTTTTCCTATAATCGGTGCTTGCTCCAATGTTAACCAAGTTAGCCCTTTTTTCTTACACTTCCAACAAAAGAAAGAACGTTTAGTAAAAGCCAATTCAATTATATTTCCTTGCCAAAACATATGCTTTATCCTTTGAGGCTTATGATATTGGTGAATGGTTTTTATCCACTTACCACAGGTTTTACAATGTACCCGATTAGATGAAAGTCGGCAATCAACAATTAATTTTTCTCCAATAATTTCAGTTTTTGTTAATCTAAACCCTTGCAAACGGAATAACTCTTTGAAATGATGGTTCATGGTAGGCCTCCTTTGTGAAAATTAATTGCTTTCACAATTAGCCTACCATTTTTTGTCTAGGTTTATCTCTGGTAAAAACTACCACTGTATTTATTGTAGAGCCAAAAAACTATTGACAAAATTATCAAATTATGCTATTATGTAATCTCATGATAGAAAAAGAAACAGACTTCTGAATGGGCTGATGTAGGTTTTCCCCTCCTTGCCTACATCGCCCGCTCAAGAGTCTGTTTTAGTTTTGTCTCAATCGCTTTTTGAGTTGTTGTTCCAATTAATTGACCGGCGACTTTACCCTTACTAATTAAAAGAATATTTGGCAAACTCATTACACCCATTCTGGATGCCAGCCCGGGCGATTTTGAAACATCAATTTTGATAAATTTTATTTTTTTATTACTTTGAGCAATTTTTTCAATAATTGGGGTAACAACTTTGCAAGCATTGCACCATGGCGCACTAAATAAAGCCAAGCCATTTTCCTTTGATTTTAAAAATTCATTAAAATCTTTGTCTTGAAATTCACATAAAATAGACGACATATCCCTCCTAACATTTTTACTGTAGCGATTCGTAGCGCCATTCAATTTTATCACCGTCTTTGGTGGTGTATTGGTCGGCGCCGGTGGCTCCTAATTGACCGTCAACATAGAACATCCAATATTTATTGTCTTGGTTTTTGGTTCCGTCAATACCAGTGACAAAAATACCAATAGAAGAATCTTGGGACTCAACTTGATGACTGGCTTTTAAAATATCCAAAGCTGTTTTACCGGCTTGACCATCGTAATTAATAGTTTTTTCAACCACTGGTTGAAATTGAATCTGTGTTCCGGCGACTGCCTTTTGCGATTGCTTATCCAAAACTCTGCTACCAAGCATTGATCCGCCGACAATCAAAATGCCAGCCAAAATGATAATTGCAATGAAGTTACTCAAACTCCAAGATGTTTTTTCTTTGTCCATTTTGCTCCTTGCTCCCGCCTTATTTATTATTTATTATCCATCTTCAAATTAGAATTTATAAAATTTTCTGTCAAGTGTCATTAGAATTCAATGCCTTTTCTTGCCTTAACGCCGGTGTCAAAATAGTGTTTATTCTTTTGAATGACACTTACAAGATCGGCAATTTTAATTAATTTTGAGGGTGCGTTTCTGCCGGTTAAAATAAGCTCCGCTTTTTTATTTAGTTTAATAATCTCAACTACTTCTTCAAAAATAATAAGGTTATAATCTAGAGCGACATTAATCTCGTCTAAAATAATAAGATCAAAATCCCCTTTTTCAATAATCTGCCTTGCTTTTTTTAAACCTTTTTGTGTTGCCTGTTTATGTTTTTCAGGAGGCTTATTATCGCCCAAAATCTTGAAAAAACCTATTCCGAAAGTAAAAACATCAATTGGTAATTTATGCTTTTTTATAGCTTTGATTTCTGACGAGTCTCCTTTTTTCATAAACTGAATAATAGCGACCCGTTTTTGGGCGCCAAGAGCGCGCAAGGCCAGTCCTAGGGCGGCGGTGGTTTTTCCTTTACCTTCGCCGGTATAAATATGAATCATTTTTAAATTAACCGCACTTGCTAAATCCGCAAAGATTGCATTTAAGGCATCCTTCAGAAATTTCCAGCAAAGCACCACATTCTGGACAAGCAGGTGCTTCACCCAAATCGGCTAAAGATAGTGGTTTTAGTTGCTCTGCTGGTTTGAAATCTAAATCCAAATGAGCTTGTGATTTAGTAATATGTTTTTCTAAAATTTGAGAAATAGCATCAGGCATTGAAAGAATCATCTTGCCGTCTTCTGACCAAGTTGGTGTTGGACCACGGATGCCTTTTAGCTGATCAATAATTTCCTCCGGATCAACACCAGATCGAAGGGCTAAAGAAATTAACCGGCAAATAGCCTCGGCTTTGGCGGCAAAGAAACCACCGGCTTTGCCTAAATGAGAAAAAACTTCAAAAGGTGTTCCATTCTCGTCGTCATTGATAGTAATAAAAAGTTTGCCATAAGCGGTTTTAATGCGATAAGTAGAACCATGAATAATGTCTGGTCTTTCCCGAGGCGTAATTTTTGTTTCCGAAGTGGCAGTTATTGTGGGAGTAGGAGTGGAAGTGCCAACAGTTAGAACTTGGGCGTTGCGTGAACCATCGCGATAAACAGTTAAGCCTTTGCAATTTAATTTATAGGCTAAAAGATAAGCTTTTTCAACATCTTCGCGGGTAGCCGAATTGGGAAAATTAATTGTTTTAGAAATAGCGCCATCAGTGTGTTTTTGAAAAGCAGCTTGCATTTTAACATGCCATTCTGGTGCAATATCGCTGGCAACTTTAAAAACTTTTTTAACATCTTGCGGGACAGAATCAATTTCTTGAATACTGCCTGTTTCCAAAATCTTTTCTAAAAGTTCTTGATTGTAAAAACCTCTCTGTTTTGCTACTCGCAGGAAATGTTCATTTACTTCCTGTAAAGCGGTGCCGTCCATGACGGTTTTGGTGTAAGCCAGTGCGAAAAACGGCTCAATTCCAGAGGAACAAGTGCCAATAATACTTAAAGTGCCAGTCGGATTACATGAAGTAGTAGCGGCATGGCGCATTTTTGGGCCGTTGTTTTTACTCCAGACACTTTCTGGAAAATTTGGAAATTCACCTCTCGTCTTAGCTATCTTTTGGGAGGCTTCGTGGGATTTTTTCTCAATAAAACCCATTATTTTCTCGGCCATCTTTAAACCTTCGTCCGAATCGTAAGGAATGCCTAAGTTGTAAAGCATATCGGCAAAACCCATTACCGTGATTCCAATCTTGCGGTTTAATTTAGTCATTTTTTCAATTTCGGCTACGGGATATTTATTAATATCAATGACATTGTCCATAAAGTGGACAGCGTCGGAAATTACTTTTTCAAGCTTGTTCCAATCAACTTCTGTTTGACCGCTTTCAACTTTTGTGAATTTTTTCAGATTTAAAGCGCCTAAATTACAAGATTCGTAAGGTAAAAGAGGTTGCTCGCCACAATTTGATATAACAATGCCGTTGGCAATGAAAGAGTGAGTGGACGGTTCAGTCAGATCGTAAACTTCTTTTAAGCCGATTGATTTTACTTCTTTGGCTGTTTCCTCCCATTTTTCGTTACGGCAGTTTAGTTTAAGTAATTTCTGGCTTAAAATAGAATGTTTTTGATTAATAAATCCAATTTGGTTTAAAAATACTTTCAAGCTACTCTTGGAGATATTAAGTTCATAGAGAATGCCATCTAACAAATATTTTTTACTCTGACCATTTTTATTTGTGTAAGGAAAACCCCATCTTGCATCTCGAGAGCGATTGTAAATTTTAGATTTAATACCCAAATTTAGTAATAATACTTGAACACCTTTAACTAATGCAAGGGATTTGGAAGTAAGTCGAATGTATTTATTTTGATTCTTTTCGTGCCAGGCAATCGTGCCGTCAGCGCTAAATAATCCTCTTAGGAATCCGATTACCGCTTCTTTAGGTGCCGTAAAAATTGTTTCAGGTACTTTTTTTGAAGCGGCTTTGTTTGATGATATCCCTAATTGCGAGAAGAACTCGATCAGGAACTTGCCGTGATATGACAAATGATACGTTCCATTAGGTCTGGCAATTTCTTTAATATTTTTGCCATAAAAACCGTTCATGATAGGTTTGATGTAATTTAGCACATCTTCATTGCTTTCACCAAAGGTTAATCCCAACCGACAATTTTTGCCTGATTTTATCAGCCAGCCGTCTCCAACAATTAGGCCCATTATCTCTCCCAACTCTTTGCTCCACTTTGTTGGTAAGCTTAATTTGTGAACAGTCGTAGATGGAAGATTGTTACTGATATTAAACGCTCCTGCTTGCGATTGAAGATAAACTGTATGGTATCCTGGCTGGATATTTTGAAGTAACACCCAACCATCTTGAGTGTAAATTTTATGATCAGCGGTGGCAGTAATCTCGTAGCCTGACTCGGTAGTTAAATGATAAACAGGTTTTATTCCAGTTTTAAAAGCGCGTGATATTGTGTTAAGGGAGCAACGACGTTTTATTTTAGTTGTAGTAGCTAATGCTGTTCCGCCGCTTGAATAATAATCATATCCTGTATTTTCTGATACAACCTCATCAGTAACGATATTTAGTCCACCGTCAGAATAAATACTTGCAATGGTATCAATTCTCATCAGCCCTTTTTCTGTTGAAACTAAAGTTTCGCCTGTAACACAAGGATTAGTGGCTTCAATTTCGCCGACTTTTGGGGTTGGGTTTTTTTCGTTTATTTTATCTAAAAAAATAATCCCGGGTTCGCCGTTTCGCCAAGCACCATCAACAATTTTGTCAAAAACTTCCCGAGCTTTAAGTTTGCCAGTGTGGTTTCCGTCGCGCGGATTAATTAATTCATATTCTTCATCTTTCTCAAGCGCTTTCATGAAATCTTTAGTTAGGGCGATGGAGATATTAAAATTTATCAGTGTCCCTTCTTTTTCTTTGTAACTGATAAATTCCAAAATATCCGGATGATCAATTCGCAGAATGCCCATATTAGCGCCTCGACGAGTGCCCCCCTGCTTAATGCATTCGGTTGTGTCGTTATACATCTGTAAAAAACCAATTGGACCCGAGGAAATACCCCCAGTTGAACCAACAGCATCATTTTTGGGTCGTAGTCGCGAAAAGGAAAAGCCGGTACCGCCACCGGATTTATGAATTAAGCCCATATCCATCTGTGTCTTAAGAATGCTTTTCATGTCATCTTCAATTGGTAAAACAAAACAAGCCGAAAGTTGGCCCAACTTAGTGCCGGCGCCAGTAAATGTTGGACTATTGGGTAAAAATTCCAGGCTGGCCATTACATTGTAAAACTGATTTTCAGTTTTAGAAATTTCCTCTTTGGTAGCGCCGTAATTACTGTCCTCTTTGGCAATATGCTTAGCCACTCTTTGAAACATTTCTTCCGGTGTTTCAATTGGTTCTAAATTACGATCTTTCATTAAGTATCGTTTGGCAATGACTCTTAGAGCATTTTCAGAGAGCTCTAATTTAACTATTTTAGGTTGAACTTCGTCAAGCAAACTGGTTTTTTGGGACATTAAAACCTCCTTAAAAATAATTTCAACAAATTTTGAGAACAAATAGCAAACACCAAGAAAGGAGGGGGATTCTCTTAGGGTCTGTTATCTGTCTATTTTAATTTACGCCGGATAAAGGCCGGAACTTCCAATTCGTCTTCAAGATTTTCATCGCTGTCAAATTCATCTGGTAATTGTTGTGGCTGGGCTTGCGGTTGTGGTTGTTGTTGGTAACTTGAAACAGCTTGCGGTCTTTGATTTTGGCTGGACATTTTATCAAAACCTTGTCTCGGACGCCTGTCAACATCAAAACCAGTGGCAATAACAGTAATTTTAATTTCGCCAGACATAGCCTCATCAATAATTGATCCGAAAATAACATTGGCGTCTGGATCAGCCGCTTCGGTAATAGCTTTAGCCGCTTCGTCAATTTCATACATTCCCATGTCTG
>Ga0209210_1000764_pt1 | contig 31078 bp, 29 predicted proteins | sample RifGroA1_FD_183991 | JGI IMG/M metagenome (GOLD analysis project Ga0209210, IMG submission 183991) | Contaminated groundwater microbial communities from Rifle, Colorado, USA - Rifle Groundwater A1 (SPAdes) (version 2) | ecosystem: Environmental > Aquatic > Deep subsurface > Groundwater >...
TACCTATGTCTGTGGCCATCTTTTTAAATACCAGTTATTTTCTATATAAAGCTTATTATGAGAATTATTCACTTTAATAAAAGGGAAGGGGTAGCCAAATTAAAGGTAAATCTATTGGATGACCTTTGGCATTTATCCAAGATAATTGAACCAAACGATTTAATCACTGGAAGAATAGAGAGAAAGATAAAATTCAGCGGTTCGGAAGAACGAGCAAAAGCCGAACGGAAATTTTACACTGCTAAAATAAGAGCTGCAAGAGTTCAATTGGAATCAACTTTTCTTAAAATTTTTGGAGAAATAACAGAAGGTTCAGATGAACTATCAAAAGGCGCACATACTCTCGACGTAAAAGTGGGATTTGAAATAAGTATAGAAAAGGATTGGAAAGAATACCAAATTAAAAGACTAAGAGATGCAGAGAAGGCAGCTTCTGCACCTAAAGCACTAATTTGCGCTTTGGATGACGAGCAGGCAACTCTTGCGGCATTAACTGCTGTCGGAATAAGTTACTTGGGGCAGTTCCAATTAGGTTTAGCCAAAAAAAGATATGTTGAGAAGGCACAAGAACGAATGCAGGAATTAGTTGCAGAAATAATTAGAATTGAAAAGCAATCAAAACCAGACTATTTGATTTTAGCATCGCCTTTATTTTGGAAAGAGGAGCTTCTGAAGAAACTCCAGGAAAAAGAATCTAAAATAGGAAATAAAGTCAAACTGGAAAATGTAAGCGCGGGCAGTCGAAGAGGGATTGTAGAGTTATTGCATCAAGGCGTTCTTGACAAAGTCATAAAACAATCTCAGCTCCAGAAGGAATTCAAACTAGTAGAGAATTTAGTTATAGAAATAGCACGCAAAGGTCTTGCGACTTACAAATTTGCAAACGTGAAAAATGCAGTAGAAGCCGGAGCAGTTGATGATTTGCTTTTGACGGACAGCTTGATTGCCGATTACAGAGAAAAAAATAAGTTTGAAGAGCTGGAACAGCTTATTGATGCTGTTGAAGGACAGGGCGGCAAAGTTAATATAATTAGTTCAGATAATGAAGCCGGAGATAAGCTAGACGGCCTTGGTGGAATTGCAGTATTACTAAGATTTAAGATTTAGTTTTATCTGTGTGCCTGGTAGTACTTTTACAGAATTTCTTTTTTCTTCCAAGAGTTTTTCTAGATCTAGTTTCGTACCTTTGAATTCTTTAAACTTAGATATTTTATCTAAAGTTAAGGCCCTATTTATACTAGTATCTAAATAGTCTAACATTTCAATTCCTCTATAATGTAGGCTATAATGAGCCTCCTGGCGAATGTAGGTATTAACTATTTCCAAAGTTGTAGTAATTCTTGGCACCATACTTCTATCTTCATCGTTAGACATATCGAATGCTAAGCCGATACCATACTTTCCTAACCAAGATAGATAGAACTCTCCTGCTGGTGTTTGAATAAATCGTTCTTTCCGTGCGCCTTTGTTTGCTATTTGTACTGCCTCATCCAAAGCTTCAACGAAGATGCATACGATTTTTTTACTATGATACTTTACTTTTTCGTTGTATTTTGTGGTAAAAGCTAGCATATCACTTTTTATAATTAGAAAGGCATAAAAAGCACATGGCTAAGAAGTTAGCGATTTGTCTTGATTTGGACGGCACTTTAGTTTCCAGCGGACTGGCTCACATAAAAGCTCTCCAGGAAGCATTTACGAAAAATGGCTATCCGAAAAAATCTGACAAAGAGATTGCAGCTAAATTTGGTATACCAACTGTACAAGTAGTAAATGATTTTTTTCCAAAAGCAAATCCAAAAGACGTTATACAAATAGTCAAAGATAAGACACACTTTTTTATTACAGATACGTATAGGTATTCCAAGCAAATTCCTGGAGTAATAGAGGCCTTAAATGAATTGAAAGACAAATTTAAACTCGCTGTAATTACAAATTCGAGTATGGAAGAGGCTAAAATTTTGCTAAAAGCTGCAAAACTGCCAGAAGAATTTTTTGATGATGTTGTGACAGTTGAGCAGGTCAAAAATCCGAAGCCTTATGCAGATGAGATAAAGAAAGTTGAGAAAGATTTGAACACTAAAGTCTTGTACGTTGTCGGAGATACAGTTTTTGATATCATGGCGGGCGAAGCCGCAGGAGCTAAAACAGTAGCAGTTCTGAGCGGATATCACAGCAGCGAGCAGCTGCGCGGCGCAAATCCAACTTATGTAATTGAATCTGTGGCAGAGCTGCCAGATTTAGTTTTTGGACGAATATGAGTAGAAAATAGGTAACTTTAAAATTACAGATAGTTCAATATTATTATAATGGCAGAGGTAATAAAATATGAAACAATATTTTTCGTTATTGGGATAGCCGCGGGCTTAATTTTAATACTGCCATTTTTTAGCGCACTTGTCTTTGCCGCAGTATTTGCATTTATGCTTTATTCTATTCACAAACAGCTTACAAAATATATGTCTGAAACTGTGAGCGCCGCCTTACTCACATTTTTAGCTATGGCTGTCGTAATAACATTTTTAGGTTTTGGCGCTAAATTAATTTTGGATGAATTGGCAACAGTTTATTCTTATTTTATCGGACTAGATTTCGAAACATTATTTGCTGGTAGAGAAGATTTGGCAGCATCATTTGAAGCGCTATCTGGCTTCGTTTTCACCAAGCTGATTAGTTATTCATCTTCATTTGTATCTAAGTTACCTTCCTTAGCAGTATCATTCGTAGTATTTGTCTTTTCGCTGTTTTTCTTCATAAGAGATGGAGAAAAAACTTTCTTATGGGTAGAAAAGAATTTACCGTTAGCAGAAGCAACTAAGAAAGGAATTTTTAGAGACATCAGAAATTATGCTAGCGCGTTCATTAATGTCTGGCTAGTTATAGGTGCGGTTCAGGCTTTAATGGCGGCAATTGGTTTCTATTTATTCGGTATACCTTATCCAATAGTTGCTGGAATAATAGTAGGTTTATTATCAATACTACCTTCGGTAGGTCCATTTGCTTTGTATTTGCCAGTAGGTGTGTATTACTTAAACACAGATCCAGTAATCGGAGCAGGGATACTAATTTACGGAGGAATTGTAGGAAGCGTTCTTGATTATGTAATTAGACCTTATTTAGCAGGCAAGTGGTCAAATGCACATCCGCTTGTTATATTATTAGGGGTCTTTGGTGGACTAGTATTTTTAGGTCCGGCAGGATTTATAGTTGGTCCAATAGTGTTATTGATAGCTACTTCGTTTTTAACGGAAATAGGACTGCGGAGAGCTGTTTAAATGGACTATATCCAGAAGCCCATATCGCTGCAGTTTGAACCAGTAATAGCAGAGAAGACAAGAACAATCGTCATGGCTGTTAGTTTAATATTAATCGTTGTATTTACTTATTTGTCATATGTGGCTTGGAGCTTTACTCGAGGAACAAAATTTGAAGTTTATAGTTTGTTAGTTATGCTGCCAGTTATAGTAGGATCTGTTTTATTTGTTTTCTTGGTTACTCTTGGAACGAAAGGATTTCATAAAGAATACAAGGAACTTAAGCGCTATAAAGTAAGATTTAACAGCCCTTAGTAGCATCTGAAAACGTTTTTGCGTCTTCGCTGTTATGCTTTACTACTAAATTATTTTTTGTTTTTTTCAAATCTTCCGGCTTAAAGAATTTCCATTCAGTTGAGAATTTGACTGCGAGCCAAGCTTCCGCATTGAATATTTTTGCAAATTCCTGAAGCTGTCTGACTTGTTCGTGCTCGAAATATTGCTGTTTGTATTTTGTTGATTTGCATTCTACAGCCATAATTCTGGAGCCATTTGATGCCAAAACATCAGGAGAATAAAATCTCTGAACTCCAGAACCGGCAGCTCTAATTGCCCCAAAGTTAGCGCCCCACATCATAGTTACTAATTCACGTTCTGCAGCCGAGCCCTTTTGTTTCATAGTAATTTTATGTTACAAGGGTATATTTATTTTGTGAATATTTCTACTATGTCGCCGTCTTTTAGAATATGACTTATGCCGACTTGCATACCAGGGAATTTAGCACTTAAACCCCACACTTTAGCATATTTGAACTTTAGCAGGAAATCTCTATGAATTTTTTCTGTTAAATCTTTGACGGTCGAGTCTTTTCTAATAATTATTGGTTTAGGAGCAATTTTACCTCTGGTTTTAGTTTGCACTCGTATTTTATTTGCTTTTGACCAGATAGTCGCCAGTATTTTTTCATCATCAAGGTAAAATAATTGCGGATAAGATGTATTTAATTTCGTAACTTGCCGCGTATATATTATGGCAGCATTGTTTTTAGTTAATTCCACATCCGCTTTTTTCATTTCATTTTCTATTAATTTAAGCTCTTGCTGCGGATTTTTTGCTCCATTTAAAACTACACATATAAAATCTGCGTCTCTTATGAATGCAGCATATTGTCTATTAGATTCTGAAAAACCTTCGTAAATAGCAGGAATTTCTATTCCCTGCAGCCAGATATTTTCAAATTTCATCATACGGATTTCGGGCTCATTTGTTGTAAATTCATATTCTTCTATTCTGACTTTATCTTTTGATAGATGCTGAAGAACAGTAGATTTGCCGGAATTTGGAAGGCCTATAAAAACAACTTGCGATGCTCCTTCTCTAACGATGATTAAAGATTTACTGCCTGCTTTCTTTGAACTTTCGCTATCTTTCTTCAGAACTGCAAGGCGTTTTTTTAACTGATTTCTTAGCTTTTCAGTTCCCTTGTGTTTTGGAACTGTAGTAAGCATTTTATTCAAAGCTTTTATTTTTTCAGCCGACGTTTTTGCGTTTAAATACTCAGCTTCAGCATTTACATATTCATAACTTACGTTAGTTGGCATAAGTTTATTGCGCTATTTGGACTTAAAAAGATTTAATAATTTAACATGGCTCTGAAAGCTATGATAATAGCCTATGTTCTTATAATTGCTAAATCTGGCACAGAGAAAAGTGTTGTTTCAGAACTTAAACATTATAAAGAAATAGTTGATGCTGAAATTCTTTATGGTGAATATGATATACTTGCAAAGATAAAAGTGAAAGAGATAGCCGATTTAAACGAATTTCTTTTAAGCAAAGTTAGACGAGTAGACGGCGTCGAAAAGACTTCTACGCTTATATCCGCAGCTTAATTATTTCCCATAGCGTCTTTTTCTAGCAGAATATGACATTATAGCTCTTACGAAATCTTCTTTTGTAAATTCTGGCCAGTATTTTTCACTAAAAAAATATTCGGCATAATCTGTTTTCCACATTAAAAATCCAGACGTTCTTAATTCGCCCGAAGTTCTTATTACTAAATCTACTTCAGGAACTGCTGCGGAATACATATGCGCTTCGAACAGCTCTTTCGTTATGTGCTCTGATTTTAATTCTCCAAGCTCTATTTTTTTAGCAATTAATTTTGCAGCGTCTATAATTTCCTGTTTGCCGCCATAGCCGGCAGCTATATTAAAATTAAATTTAGTATGTTCTTTGGTTTTTTCTTCCATTTGTTTTATTAGATTTTGTATATTTTCTGGAAATAGCGATAAATCTCCTATGAATTTGAATTTTATTTGATTTTCATATATTTGTTTGTCTTCTAAAAATCTCTTTCCGAAGTTTTCTCCAATTTTAAATATTGTTTCTATTTCTTCTTTGGTTCTTGAAAAATTTTCAGTTGAAAATAACCATAATGTTAATGAATTTATTCCTAATTCTTTACACCAGCCAAGAACTTCTTCAATTTTCTTAGCACCTTGTTCGTGTCCGAACCAGACAACCTCGCCTAATGTATGCGCAAATCTTCTATTTCCATCACAAATTATTCCGATATGTTTTGGTATTTCGAGATCATCTTTTACCATTAGACCTTCTTATTATCTTTTATTTTACGCCAAAAGTCAAAAAATCTTTTTGCTTCTGAAAGCTTTGGGAATAAAACCCATACTATAGCAAGTAAAACTATCATTGCAACAGCTGCAAAAAATCCGAGCATAAAAAAGAACAATGAACTTAAGCTAACATCTATTACTACCATTTGTAAATTCGTAGATATAAACTTTAAAAGTCTTTATGAAGATGAAATTTTATGGGATTTCCCGAAATAGTTGTCGGTTTGATGGTATCTGCTAGCTTTTTGATTGGGCAACTCATTTATCAGTTGGCACTAGAAGAAGTGGATAAGTTCAGAAATAAAATAATTAATTTGACCGCTCCAGGAGCAGCTATGTTTCTTGGGCTTTTCGTTATGCCTGTATTACAGATGCAGCAGGAGTTAGTACTAATATTGCTCGGAATTGGTATGGTTTCTGGACTATTGACAGCAGATTTGAAACAGAATATAAGAAATTCGGCAATTAGTTTTATTTCTTTCTGTGGTGTTTATGTTTATTTCGTTTATGTTTTAGTTTATGCTTAACAATCCTATGCAATAGTTTATTTTTCCTGATTTTATTATGTTTGATGTGCTTCTTCCCAACTTTGTGCCTATCGGTATGTTTCTTCTTAAATAAATTACTCCAGAAGCTTTTCTTATTTTTCTTTGCATTAGCTTTTTGCTGTGTTTTTTTCAGATGTTCTTTATGTCGTGCTCTTTCTTTTGCCAATGCAAGCGCTTTTGCCTGAGCTTCTTTTCTGCTTTCCAAATAAGATTGCCACCAGCTCTTTCTAACTTTGCTTTTTTCAACATTTACGTGACGTAAAATTACTGAGTGCTTCTTCCGTAAATGATTGAGCAGAGCTTTTCTATCAGCTTCTTTGCCATCATAATAGTGGTTTATTTGCCTTAATTTCTTTTGCGCATCTTGTACAATCGCTCTGCTGTGTCTATCTTTATTGTGTTTATGTCGTCTTATTGTACTTTCGAGATTTGCTTTTTGATTATTCTTCATAGCTTTGAGCCTATGTTCAAGAGCTATAAGCGTATGTTCCTTTTCTTTGAAATCTCTTATTTGACCATCTTTTAATTTTCCTAAATCTTTGAGATGTTTTTCTTCATCTTGCTTACTTGATTTACCAACTTTTGATGTTTGATGAATTCGTTTCAAATTATCAAATTTATCTTTTAGATTTTTTTCTTCATCCAACTCATCTTTGTATTTATTTAGCGTATTGAAATCGTTCAATAGAGCGTTTTCTGCATAATTTATTTCTCCTACGAGTTTATTTTTCTCTTTTTTACTTATGCTAGAACTACCTAAATGTTCTCTTAATTCTGTTAAGATTTTTTGTTTCTGTACCAGTCTTGCTTTTTCGTGTTTAACATTTAATCCAATGTTAGTATGTCTTAATCCATAAGCAGTTAAGAGTAATATTAATACAGCAATTCCGATTGCGATGCTAAAGAAATATTTCTGAAGCAATGATTCTATGCTATTTATCGCTCCAAATATTCCTGTTACTTCAAATATGTAAGTTGATATTCCTACAGAATTACTGGATTTTGTTTCAACTCCTAAGACATATGTTCCTGCTATGAGTCCGCCTGGAAGGTTGAAGGACTTTGTTAATGAAGTCGTAGAGTCAACGCTCGCTGTTTCAACTTCAGTAAGAATTATTTTATCACTCATATCTTTGATAGTGTATTTTAATTCAACTTGCTCTGTTTCCCTGCTTTTCAAATTGAATACTCTTACGTCGACTATTAAATTAGAACGAGGCGAGAGTTCTTTGTATTGCGGATCGACGTAAAGATTGCTGTCGAATAAAACATTATAGCTTTCCAATTCTATTATTATTGGAATAACAGCTCTTTTGTCATCCGAAACAATATTTAATTTTCCAGTATATATACCTGGAGAGAAAGCAGATTTACCGGGTATTGCTGACCTGAAACGCAAATCAACAGAATTAGTTTCTCCTGAATCTAAAGAGAATTTTTGTTCTGTTACATCAATTAAGCCACCTCCGCCGACTAAAGAAAGAGCAAATTCTCCAGCATTTACATCTGTATTTGTAATTCGTACGGAAATAGTGCTTGTTTCTCCTGTTTTGATTAAATTCTTTATTAGGAATTGATCTGTTTCAAAATTTACTGCATAAGCGGGGCTAAGGATTAATGCCAAGGCTATAATTACAATTAGCAACCTCTTATTTTCCATATGATTATTTGAATAACCTCCTCGGTAGTTTTAATTGTTGTTTCCTACTGCGCAGTTTAAACATATGAAGAGCTAATAGAGATATTGCGAATAATAGCGAGATTGCGATAACAGTTTTAATGAATGACTCTTCTTTCAGTAATGACTTTATATCTCCCAATATGTTGAAAGTGCTGCTAGCAGTTGCAAATTCTCCATTATGAGTGAGTTCAGCAATTAAGACGTAAGTACCAGGAGTTAATTCTGGCAGTTTGATTGATTTGATAAGAACTTTTTGTCGAGTTATTGATACTATTTCACTATCTTCGTAATATTTCTTTCCAGAAAAGTCTTTTATGAAATAATTTACAGTAATATCTTGTGCTTCGGCATAATCGCCGCTGTTTATCAAATTTACCTGATAAGTTAATGTTCCAGACTTCAATATGTTCTTGAATACAGACGGAATGTTTAGAGCTATATCTATTACTCTTTTGAAAGATTCTATTTCCAGTATTACCGGAATTTCAGTAGAACTTCTGGCTAGGTTATCGACAACATTCCAAGTTATTATTAGCTTTCCGGTAAATGTACCTTTGGTTTCTCCTAGGAATGTTACTTCCATAGTTATTTTTTCACTTGGCTGTAATGTTATTATTTGAGCCTCAGCTATATTAGAGCTATCAAATATTATATTTGGAGCGCTTGTTGCAACTGATACGTGCACGTTAGGAAGGTTTCCTTCTACATTTACTTCTATTGGAGAATTTTCATTATTAGTTAAAGTTAAAGTTTGTACTTCTGGTAAGTTTGGCGCTAATGTAAGAGTTATCTCTCTTGGAAATACATCTAAATTAGCACCTGGCAGAACTAATAAACCTCCTCCACCACCCCCTGCTGTTGTATATGTTTGGTCTTTATTTTGTTGTCCTGGTTCTGATGAGACGGTCTCTGCAGTTACATTTTGACTAAGTAAAATAGCTGGCGCAAATACACTTCCGACTTGTGTAAAGTCCTCAATAAATATAACTTTATTTGCCGTGTCTACTCTAGCGGCGCTTAAATTGTGCCATCTGCTGTCTGAGTCATTATACTTTTGTATAGATAAGTTAGTTTCATTTAGAGCGGATACACTCGTTAAATTGTAAGTGAAATTCAAATCTATTATAGATGCAGTAGTTAAATTTGTTATATTTAAGAATCTGCTTATAGTGCTTATGTTGACATTTCCAGTTGTATTTGCAGGGGAGGGGGCCGGAATAGTTGCAACGTCTGAAATAAGTATGTTCGAACCATTTACACTGAATATAGTATTATTGTAACTGGCATTAAACAATAATCCATTTACAATGTTTATCTTTCCGTTCAAAGTTATAGAGCCCGAATTAGTTAGAGTTACGTTAGATGCGTTTGAAATATTCAATTGGTCTTGATTATTTAATGCTAAAGATGCGAAACTTACATTGCCGGCACTTACATTTAATCTTACTCCGCCGCCTCCGGTTGTTGCTGCGGCTTGGAAGTCTAAATTACCTAAATTAATTACGCTGTCTAAACCGCCGGAATCCCAGTCCCAGTCTGTTCCATTTACCTTAACGGGATGACCTGCGCTTGCACCTATTATCTTTACAAAATTAATTCTATTGCCAGCAAAACCTAATGTGCCGGAATTGATTATCTTAGTATTTCCGCCGGATGCATTTCCAAATGTTACAATTAAAGTTTTGTCTGTTGCATCCAATACTAAACCAGCAAGTGAACCAATATTAAGAACGCCTTCAACAGTTGTATTTTGTTCTAATGTTACATTAACTGCTTGGTTTGTAATATTTAGATTAAAAAAGCGAGTTTCGTTATTACCGCCAATAGTTTGATTATTATTTGTTCCTCCTCCGAATATTACGCTTGAGCTGTTGTGATTGAAACTACCGTCATTTGTGAAGTTGCCGGAAGTAATATTCAAATCACCGCCGCCAGCACTTATAGAACCTGTTCGTCCAATGTAAATCGCTCCAACATTGTTTGCATTTCTTAATCCTCCGCTTCCAGAGACGTTATATGTGCCGGTTACATTTAATCGACCTGTGGTGGATGGCCATATGCGGCTTTGTGTATCCCGCACTAATACATTTCCTAATACATTTAATGGATTGGCATTTAATTCCAGTAATCCTGAATTTTCTATATTTACTGAACCCAATATCAGCAACGTCCAGCCATTTATATCAAAGTCATCAAAAGTTATGTTTAAATCGTGGTCTATTGTAAATGAATCATCTGAATTTATAGCATCGCCAGTTACTAGTAAGTCAAATATATTTCCTGAGTCGCAAAGTCCATCTACATTTGTCGCTGTGCCCGTGCTTGCAAGATTAATTATACCATTGTTTGCAATTAATTCACCGTCGCAATTGAATATTCTACCTTCTGCCGGTTCTCCACGCAGAGATGTATTGTAAAGCGTTGCATTATACGTTCCTCCAGGTTCTATTGTTAAGGAATTAAATGTAATATTAGTTGAGTTTATTGCATCCAATCTTCCGCCGGATTTTATGTACGCATCACCAGCAGAAGTTAAGTTGTAGCCGAATGTAAGGTTTGTATTAAGTATACCTGTTATGTTTAATCCACCCGCTATGCTCGCATCAGACAGAAGTGTTGCATTTGTTCCGTTAAGCAGGCTTATTTCTAAATCGTACAAACTGCCGCCAGTTCCTGCAAGATCAATAGTTGTATTAGCTGATATTGTTATGTTAACTCTTCCAGAGTTGTGCGTCCAAGTTCCATCATTATCTATTGCAAGTCCATCCGCATTTTCAGAAATTATTTTAGTTGTTCCTGATGTAGCATTATATATTCCTCCAGAGTTTATTGTTAATGAGCCGAGAGTAATTGGATTGCTTCCCTCTCTCGAATTTAGGAAACCGACACCATATAATATTAAATCTTGACTGACATTCAAGCTAGCATCTTTTTCCAAATTAATAGTTCCGTTCACGAATAAATAACCTATTGTATTTACAGCATTGTTACTGCTAATATTTATGAAAGTATTATTTGTTACAGTTATGTTTGTAACTGTAAAGTTTTCCGATACTACTAATGTAGCATTTATGAACGTGCCTGGCGTTCTACCATCTTCATCGTGAATTGTTAGATTGGTATGTTTTGTCCAGCTAGCTGTATTAACTCCTAATGTAGTATTGAATTCAGATGTACGTCCAACGCCCCAGAAATGCGTATTATTTGTTTGTGATCCTGTTACAGAATCAGTTGCATTTACGGAAAGTACCCAGCCTTGAGAGGCTGCATTCCATCCAACTAATGAAAAATTACATCTGATGCAAGTAAAGTTTGATTCATCTACTATTACTTGTTGCGCTAAACCTCGTTTTGGATTAATGTGTAATGGCGCTTCGCCTGCAAATGTAGAATTTGTAATTAGAACGTCTTTTTCAAGATTTCTAAACATTATACCGCCGCCAACTTCCGATCTATTTGTACTGTTAACGGTTATGTTATCTATCTTTATTATTAATGGCGCTTCTTCTATTATTACTGCTGCGCCTGCAACATTAGCCGAAGCACTGAATGTTGCGTATTGTATATTTAAAATAGAACCATTATCTAATAACCATTCGTCATTTTCCCAGAATAGTATTGGTTGGCTAGCGCTTCCAAGCACGTTGAATGTTCCTCTTATAGTATACGAATTAGCTGTATTATCGAATCCAGATATGTTAGTGTCTGGCTGCGTTATGTTAAGAGTATCTCCAGCTGTTAAAGAAATTGCTCCGTTATTAGATATATTTCCAGTTATGTTTAATGTAACTCCGCCGCCGTCCGTAATAATAGCAAGTGAACTATTGAAGTGTAACCATTTCAAGTTTACGATTGAACCAGAACCGCCCGAATCAAAGTCTATTGATCCTGCAGCCGCTCTTTTTAGTTGTGGCTGGTGCATTGCATTTGCACCGCGTATTGTAACCGGATTAACTTTATTGCCAGAGAAATGTATAGTTCCAGTTATAACTGCACCAGTAAAACCGCCGCTATTATTACCGAATGTCAAATATAATTGCTTATCAGTTGCATCTAGATCTAAAGTAGAACCGGCTGCAACTCCAAGAACGCCTTCAACAGTTGCATTTTGTTCTAATGTAACATTAACTACTTGATTTGTGATGTTCAAATTGAAGAAAGTAGTTTCATTTGTTCCAGTTATAGATTGATTTGTTCCCGTTCCGCTACCAAATATTACTCTGCCAGCATTATGTGTAAAGCTTCCACCATTTGTCCAGTTACCATTTGTAATATTCGTAGTACTAAGAGTTGCATTGTAAGTACCAGCCGAGTTAATTGTAAGAGCGCTTAATGATATGTTAGACGAGTTTCTAGTATGCAGTGTACCGTCTAAAATAACTAAATTATTAGATGTTAATCCGTGACCAAAGCTCGTATTTGTATCTAAAGTACCAGTAGTGATATTCAAACCACCTATTAAATCTGTATCATTTAATAGAGTTACATTGCCAGCGCCAGTTGCTATTTGCAGATTGAATAAAGAATCTTTACCTGTGTTTATTGTAACGCCCGTAGTGCCTGTTATGTTAAATAATCCAGAGTTGTGTACAATCGTTCCTAAATTATCCAATGTTCTACTAAGCGGATCTTCAGAAGACAGCGTTGTAATATTTGATGTAGCGTTGTAAGTACCAGCAGAGTTAATAGTAAGAGCCGCTAGTGTTATGTTAGACGAATTTCTACCATTTAGAGTGCCAGATATAACTGCAGGACTTGCAGAGCTAAGTCTGTAACCAAAGCTTGTATTCGTATCGAGTGTACCATTTGTTATATTCAAACCGCCAACTAAGTCAATATTATTTAACAAAGTAACGTTACCAAGTGGCGCTGCTATTTGCAAATTGAATAACGAATTAGCTCCTGTATTTATGGTTGTATTTGTAGTTGTAGTTATGTTAAACAATCCAGAATTGTGAGTAATAGTTCCTCTATTATCAAGCACTATTCCCTCTGTATTTTCAGACGTTAGTGTTGTAGTTCCAGCTGTTGCTCTGATATTAGCAGTAGAAAGTATAGTAATAGAGCCAAATCTCTGATTTCCTGTATCTCCATTATTTCCCCATCCAGCTGAATTTTCTAATCTAAGATTTCCAGTTACATTAAAATCTGAAACTGCTCCGACAGAACTTGCTCTAAAATTAGCATTATTTGCGTAGAAATTATTATCTATTTGTCCGCCATTACTTCCATAGTAATTACTAAAGGTATTCAATATATTTAAGTTCCAAATATTGCCGTTGTTTAATCCAAGTAAGTCAAAAGAAGTATCATCTCCGATACTATTTGTAATATTAATAGTTCCGTTATTAGCAGTAAATATGCCATCATTATCAAATGGCATACCGTTAGATGTAATTTCTTTAGTTAAAAGCATAGTTTCAGTCGTCGCATTAAATATACCTGTAGAACTAATTATAACGCCTCCTAACGTAATATTACTTGAATTCCTGCCGTGCAAGGTACCAGTTATAATAACAGCATTAGTTGCAGTTAATCTATGACCAAAGCTCGTATTCGTATCTAATGTACCTGTAGTGATATTCAAACCACCTATTAAATCTGTATCATTTAAGAGAGTTATATTACCAAGCGGAGCAGCTATTTGCAGATTGAATAAAGAATCCTTGCCAGTGTTTATGGTTACATTAGATGTTGCAGTTATGTTAACTCTTCCAGAGTTATGAGTGATAGTTCCTAAATTATCTAACGCTCTTCCATCTGGATTTTCAGATGTTAGTGTTGTAGTTCCTGTTGTTGCGTTGTAAAGTCCTCCAGAAATTATATACAAACTTCCTAAACTTAAATTATAATTACTTCCAATTAAATTAGTTCCATTACTTATATTCATACCTCCAACTACAAAATTATTAGTGGCGTTTAAATTAGATGGAAAATAATTGGTGTATCTGGTTGCTAATGCTAAATTAATACTATCGCTTGCTGTCCAATTAGTGCCGTTATATCCGCCAGTTGAATTACCCGTAGTTGTATCCAACATACCCCAGATAGTCCAGTTATTTGTTACTTTGTTATGATCTTTTGATATTAAATAGCCAGTTGGTCCAATAAATCCCACTGTAGTAAAAGTACTATTTGTTAATTCTGCTTTAGCACCATCGTTTAAGTAAATATCTTGTCCATATACATTATTACTATTGGCAATACCAACAAACGTATTATTTGTACCTGTTATTGTTTTTCCACTTAGTTGTATATACATTCCAGCATAAGGGTCACCACTTCTAAATATAGAATTATTAAGTTGTATTATTCTATTTATATTAGCAATTTGTATTCCATAATCAGCTGCACTTTTAACAGAAATATTATTAATATTTATAATAGCGTTTGCATTATTAAATAATAAAGCGTAATAAGAATTTATAATTACGCTGTCTAAATTAATAGTTCCTCGTATAGTTAATTGGTCTGCTGTTACATTCCCAATAGTAATTATTAAACCTGATTTAGTAGCGTTTAATGAATCTCCAGCAGTAAGAATAAAATCATTTAGATTTACGCTCGTACCATCTAATATAACTGTAACTCCGCCGCCACCAGTAGTAGCATCTATTTGGTAATCAACATTTGATATATTAACTGCAGAGCCAGAACCGCCGGAATCCCAATCCCAGTCTGTTCCGCTTATAGTAATAGGATTCTGTCCTCTCGCACCTATTATCTTTACGAAATTAATTCTATTGCCAGCAAAACCTAATGTGCCGGAATTTATTATCTTAGTATTTCCACCTGATGCATTTCCAAATGTCGCAGCTAGAACTTTATCAGTTGCATCAAATATGTAACTTGATCCAGCAGCTATATCAAGAACGCCTTCAACAGTTGTATTTTGTTCCTGCGTTACCGCAACAACGCCATTTGTAATATTTAAATTAAAGAATGTCGTTTCATTATTACCGCCAATAGTTTGATTTTCATTAGTTCCGCCGCCAAGGAAGACTCTGCCGGCGTTGTGTGTAAAGCTTCCTGAATTTGTCCAATTACCATTTGTAATGTTTGTAGTGCTTAGTGTTGCATTATATGCACCAGCTGAGTTAATTGTCAATGCACTTAACGAAATATTACTAGAGTTTCTAGTATGCAGTGTACCGTCTAAGATAACTAAATTATTAGATGTTAATCCGTGACCAAAGCTCGTATTCGTATCGAGTGTACCATTTGTTATATTCAAACCACCGATTAAATCTGTATCATTTAAGAGAGTTATATTACCAAGCGGAGCAGCTATTTGCAAATTGAATAAGGAATCTTTACCAGTGTTTATGGTTGCATTAGATGTTGCAGTTATGTTAAATAATCCAGAGTTGTGTATAATCGTTCCTAAATTATCTAACGCCCTTCCATCTGAATTTTCAGACGTTAGTGTTGTAACCCCTGCTGTTGCGTTATAAGTTCCATTATTAAGTATTAAAGAACCAAATGAAATAGGAGTATTACCTTCTTTTGAATTAACATAACCAAGAGGAGATATTGTTGCAGTTCCCATAACGGTTAGGTTAGCGTTCTTTCCTATGGTTAAAGTACCATTTACATTTAGATTATTAGTGAGTGTAGTGCCGTTACCAGCACTAATATTCATTACTGTATAATTTGTTAGAGTGATATTTGCTATAGTTACATTTTCTTCAAAAATTAAAGTTGTATTAAATAAATAATTACCAGTCCAAGATTGTATATTTCTTAATGTCAAGTTGGCAGAGCTGCTCCAATTTGCAGGCTGCGCTCCAAGAGTAGCATTAAAGCTTTTAGCGTGAGCGTTACCCCAGAAATCAATATTGTTTGTTTGTACTCCAGTTACCGGGTCGGTTGCATTTATAGATAATATGTAACCAAATTCTCCAGCGTCGCCGTAATAACCAATCCTATTAGTAAAGTTACATCTGATACACGTGAAATTGGAATCGTCTATGTGTATTTGCTGAGCTGAAGGATGATAGGGTACTAGAGTTGATTCACTTGCGAATGTAGAATTTGTTACTAATATATCTTTTTTAATTTCAACAATACCAAAAGGACCTCGAATAGCTCTGTTGGAATTTATTACTGTGATATTATCTATTTTTGTAATTATCGGATTGGTGGCAGCTATTAAAAAAGCGGTTCCACCAGTGGCTCCACCACTGTCTATTGTAACATACTGCATAAAATATGGTCCTGCATCTCTAAATTCAATGCCATCAAATTTTGAGATTAATATGGGCTTTCCCATTCCGCCAATTATATTTGTAGGACCTAACCATTGAATATCATCTACTGCGCCGCCTCTAGCGCTTATATTAGTATCCGGCTGCGTAGCGTTAAAAGTATCTCCAGCAGAAATGACAAGCAACCAGCTTCGTCTTGATACATTTCCAGTTATGTTTAATGTAACTCCGCCACCACCAGTATTTATAATATTAGCACCATTGTCTACCAAGTCGAGCCATTTCAAATTTACAACAGAGCCAGAACCTCCACTATCAAAAATTATTCTATTAATTGGAGATATAATTACGGGATGATTAGCGTGTCTTCCTTGAATTGTAACGTGATTAGCTCTATTGCCAGCGAATCTTAATCCGCCCGATAATACCATCGTGCTGCGTCCACCTGTATCGTTACCGAAACTTAATGCAACGTTCTTGTCTGTCGCATCCAATACTAAACCAGCAAGTGAATCAATATTAAGAACGCCTTCAATAGTGGCATTTTGTTCTAACGTTACATTAACTGCTTGGTTTGTAATATTCAAATTGAAGAACGTCATTTCATTTGTGCCTGTTATAGATTGATTACTTCCAGTGCCACCGCCAAAGAAGACTCTGCCGGAGCTGTGATTGAATATTCCGTAATTGCTAAAGTTACCAAAAGTTATATTCGTAGTTCCAGTTGTTGCATTATACGTTCCAGTTATATTGATATTTCCAGCATTTATATTTGCATTTTCTCCTAAGAATGTAGTACTAGAACCTATTGTTAAAGTTCCAGTTATATTATTATTTATATTACTGTCTGCCCCGCTTCTCGTATCCCAAATTCCCCCCCCTAAAAGATTAAAGTTTCCTAAAACAGTTACAGTTGGTTCGGAACCAGCATCCCCTGCTACGTTATAAAGAGTAGTCTGTGAACCTGTATTTTGTGATAAGTTATTGAAAACAATACCATCTACCTGTCCAGTATCAACTCCTCGTAATTCAATTAAAGTTGTTCCGACAGTTTGTGTTATATTAACAAGTCCGTTATTGTGGTCAAAATGTCCTTTATTTTGTATGTTTATAGTAGTTCCACCTGATTGTCTGCTACTTAATGTTGTAGTTCCAGTTGTCGCATTAAATGTGCTTCCTGAACCTAAATAAAAACTGCCTATTGTGATGTTTCCAGCAGATAATTTGGCATTAAATGTTCCATTATTGCCATTAGCCATTTCTAAACCATACGTTGCATCTACACATCTTTCACAAATAGTTACATTGCCGTTAGTTCTAAACTCTGCGGTATTTTGGATAATTAAATGACCTACTATTGTAGTATTAAGTGTACTTGTGTTAAATAACGCTGTATTTTTAAGCGTTACATCTCCGCCAAAATAAGACCAATGGTCTCCATTTGGGTCTACTATTCCAAAACCTAAATTTATTTTTCCAGTGCCTTGTACTATCGTATTTCCTGTTACGTTTAGGGGATTTACAGTAGTACCGCCTGAAGTGTCTGCCATAAATGAAGTGCCAGTAGTAACTAGTAGATTTCCAGTTATATTTAGTACCTGAGCAAATAAAACAAAATCGCCAGAGGAAGCCGTAATATTTGCGGGATTACTTGAGCTATTGCCGGTAAAAGATATAGTAGTTCCAGATCCACCGTAATCTGTGTCAAATAATATCATTCCGTTATTATGTTTAAGTTTGCTTCCGGTTTGTGTCCACCAAGCAACACCAGCTATCTCAGTAGTTACAGATACATTGCCTGTTGGAGCTTCAAATAAACCATAAATATCGACACCAGCAAGCCAAATATTATTAGCTCCGCCAGTAAATACTCCGCCAGCATCTACTGTAAAATTACTTGTCGTTCTCAAACTCGTAGTTTGATTTATTAAAAGATTAAGATGTCCTCCTGCATTTATTCCAATTGTAGAAGCATTATTGCCGGTGCCTACGATTGATACATTATGCAGGATTACTACCTGCGTGGGTGCATTAGGTGTACAATCTCCTGACCACGTAGCAGCATCGCTCCAATCTCCGTTTGCTATAGATCTTGCAGTTATTGCTCCGCAGTCAGCTTGAACTCTAATTATTTCATCTTCAGGCAGACCTACTATTTCTTCTGTTTCATTAGTTTGATTCTCTACTGGAATAATTGGCAAACCAACTAACTCATCTTCACTTCCACTGCCGCTTTCTACGGGATCGCTTGGAGGTCTAGGTAAACCTATCAGTTCGTCTCCTTGGCTTGAGCTTCCAGGATTGTCACCTGGAGTTTGCGGCAGACCAATAATCTCTTCAGCACCCTCAGAATTCTGAGTTGTTTCGTCTTGCGTTGGGGTTGGCAGACCAAACAACTCTTCATCTGAAGTTATCTTGAACATTGCTATTGGCGCATCAAAGAATGTGAAGAATGAATATCCAAATAGGGAAATATCTGTTGGGGCTATCGGAGTATATATAGAAGTTGTTGCAAATGGCAATAATCCAAATATAGCTACTAAAAATATTCCAAATGTAAAGAATTTTTTAGCACTTTTTTTATTATGCCGTTTTATTCCAGATTTTAATTTTTTGGGTTTGGACTTTAGATTAACTTTTGTTACATAACTGCTTTTAACAGTTCCATCTTTACGTATGCTTCTGTAAAAATACGGTCCGTATAGTTTATTGCCTATTCTAATATATCGCTTGTACAAGCAGCCAACCCCCAGCTAAGATTTAAGAACGAAATTCTGTATATAAATGTTGCCTTTACACTACACTATATTTTTGCTAAATTAATTCAATTCGTAGTGTAAAAAAGTAGACTAGGTAATAAAATAGTAGTGTAAAAAGTTAAACTATATAATGCAGTAGTGCGATTTACTTCAAATTAAAACAGGAAATCTGGATCTACTATTCTCTTACTTGGCAGCAGCCAAGGCAGGTTATAACCTGCAAAGTAAACTAGCTTTGTCAATACAGTATATGCTATCTTTCTTGGGAGAAAGAAATTCAACAGAGATTGCCTATACTTCAAGAAGTCTGGAAAATTGTTCAACAGTATATTTGCACTTGTAAGCGTCCATATTACTCCACCGCCAGACCAAGGCTTAGTTAGACCAGAGGCATCGCCGCCGCAAATAGTAACATCGGCATTCTTTGGAATAATTAATCCCTGCGGAATAATTGCTGCTTTTAATTTATTAATTTTGAAACCTTGCCTTAGCGCAAATTTGTCAAATAATTCTCTAGCTTGTTTTGGATTAGCCATTATTCCGTATTCAATATTTTCTCCTCTCGGAATACGCCAGCAAAATCCATCGCCTATTGGCCAGGCATCTACGACATCTGAGTTGTCCTTCTCTTCTATATAGCAAAGTAAACCTGTATACGTTTTAGGTTCTTTTAGTTTCAAACTTTTCCTAATCGTATCGAGAGCTCCACCAGTACCAATTACTTTGTCAAATCCTTTTGGTATTTCTTTTATATCTGAATTTAACTTTATGTCCGCTCCGGATTTTTTAGCCAGCCCTGCAACATATTTATCCATTTCAGCGTGACTTAGAACAATAAACGGAATCTTGAATTTCAAAGTAACAGTTTTATTGGGAAAATTTACGCGGCAATAATTTATCTTATTTTTGATTAATTTCTCATTCTTTGGTATAAAAGTCCAGAGTCTTTCAGAAATCAAGCCGGAACATACCTCCTTTCCGATTTTATCTCTTTTTTCAAAGATTGTAATGTCATTGCCTTTTTGTGCCAATTGCCAGCCCAAATAAGCGCCAGTAATACCGCAGCCAACAATAGCAACTTTCATATTAGAATACGATTAATTTGTCTTAAAAGGTTGGTGATAGAATTACACACGTTTAGTCTTTCTAGCCTTAAGGTCTTTTTCAGCTTCCTTTAGAGATGACATATCATCCGTTAATACAATATTAACATTTGCCATCTTCTTTTCCATTATTTCTAATTTTTCTAGTTATTGCGTCTTTAATTAGAGCGGAGAATAATATATTAGAATCAACTACTATTTTCATTCAAAAACCTCTGCGCGGCTAACGCTTTTATCTTTCTATTAAATTGTTCTATATCTTTGCCAGTTAATTTGCTTTTTTTTGCAATTTTTTCAGCCATACGCAGAGCTTCTATTTTTTTAATTATAGCTTTTCTCGCTACTTCACTCCATTTTACTTCAGAGAACTCCTTCATTTCTCTGTGTATATTTTCAGGTACTGATAGAGTTATATTGCTCATATTAAATATATATGTGATTACACATATATAAGTTTTATGTTTTATTAGTTTTGTATACGATAATTCTAGCAGCTAAATAGATAAAGACATAGAGTTTACGAACTGTAAACTATATACTTCTTATATAAACATAAACTAAAGTTTGAGATAAACTATTTAAAGTCTAATATATAGAATTAATTAATGGCCGCTAATACTACTAAACTCATACTAGTAGTTTTACTAGCAGGAGTATTTCTTGTAAGCGGATGCGTAACACCTCAAGCCGAGAAAAAAATTACTGATTTTGGATTTTTAGGCGGAGATAATGCTTTAGAAGTAAAATTTTTACCTCAACAGCCGCCGGATAAAATTCCTGAAACAGCAGAATTTGATATAGCTCTTAGCGTTGAAAATATCGGCGAACATGGAATAGATTTAGGAAAATTAGTAATAGAAGGTTTGGATGCGACGACATATTCGCTTAAGCCTGGAAATTCTCAAGATATTGTAAATTTGGTAAAAGCTCAAAAAGTAACGTCACCTCAAGGAGGCTCATCGATAGTACCTGGCGGACAAGATATTTTAATATTTAGCGCGACAGCACCTAAAGTGCTTGTTACTCAGCCAAGTCCTGCAGTAATAAGAGCAACTGCACTTTACGAATATGAAACTATTGCTGTCACGATAATTTGTTTGAAAGAAAGTGTTTTGAGGCAGACTATTGGCGATGAGCTTTGTAAAGTTTCAGAAAAGAAACCAACTACAACAAGTGCTGGACCAATAAAAGTAAATTCTGTTGAACAGACAATTAGCGGATTATTAATAGAGATACAAAATATTGGTGATGGAAATCCATATGTAAGAGAAAGTCATATTTATGATGCGAATTCGCCTGGCGATATAGACGCATTCAGTGACTTAAATCACATTGATTTGGTAGAAGCAGCAATTGGGTCAGGAACTGCTACATTAGACTGCAAACTTGTAAATAATGTAAGAAAAATAAGATTAGGGTCCGAAGGTAAAGCACAAATTTCTTGTACAACTAATTTCAAAGATGTAAAAGGCGAATTTACTGATACGCTAGTTTTGAAATTCAAATATGGATATAAACAGTCTGTAACTACACAAATAACTGTAACAGATGTCCCAGGACTTAACTAATATAATAAACTGGCTTTTCTCCGACTACTTTAATCTTCGGAGCCGCCGATTTTTTCAGTGTTGTTTTTTCAGATCGGTTCTGTTTTGATTCAGTTTCGGTAGCCTTCTCCAAGTTTTTTACATCAATTTTAAGATTAAGAATTTGATTTAGATTTTCAACCAAAACTTTCGCTTCATTAAATCCAAGGTGTGTTTGATGCGCGTGGGTCTCTGCAAGAAGAGATACACCTTCTATTCCTCTCAGATTCCCAAGTCCTAATAGTAAACCAGTTGCACCTACGATAGCTTCAATCTTTTGATTGATTTTGAAATCTATGTTTTTGAATTTCTTATATTTCTTTAGCGCATTCGCACTAGTAACAGCCCCAAATATTTTTGGATCCTTTACTAAATCAGGCATACCAATTCCGCCAAGAGTAATTATTTCCTTGCATCCAACTTTTTCTACGAAATTCAAAACTTCCTCACAAAATTCATAACTTGATACTTCATCTAATGGCTGGACATCTCCGCCTAACAATAATATATCGCGTTCTTTTCCTTCATATCTGTAAATTTTTACAGACGGCAGTTCAATTGTATTATCTTCACTTAGGAAAACGGAATGCGGAAAATTATGAGAGTGTATTTGATAAATAAGCGTCGGCTTGACATTATCTATTATATAATCAATTGCGATTTTACCGACATTTCCTATGCCAGGAAGTCCCTCAATAAGAATGGGGTTTTTTAATTTCAACGGTTTGCTAAATTTTTCAAAAGTCAACCATTTGCTCATCAAAACTATATAGAAGACACTCTTATAAATTATTCCACGCGTTTGAAGACAAGACTTCCTTTGTGGTGCTCCATATAATTTGTCATAGTTTCAACTATTTCAGATAATCCTTCTTCAGCTCTTTTAAAATCATCAGCAATTAATTTCAATTGGTATTTAGGAGCGCCAAGATAAATTATTTTCAAATCTACTTTTTTCTTTTTAGCGTGGTCAAATCCGTTTTTTATTGTATCTTTTATTATTTGCAGTCCATTTGAAGCATCTGAACTCATAGTAATCAAGCCAGATAATTCTGCTTTCGGAAGAACAATTCTCTTTTTTATTAGCTCAGTTAATTTTTCAGCAAGAGATTTCTCAACCTTTAATTTTTTCGCGATATCAATTTCATTACGAGCGATGTCTAACAACCCTGGGTAAAGTAAACCATACTCTTCGAGAAGTAAATCTCCAAATTTTTCATATATTTGTTTTGTAGTTAAACCTATTTGTTTTGCAATTACTTCTAAAATATCATTTGCTCTGTTTTCATTTGCCCATTCTGACATTTTATTTCGTTGCTGGCCTGTTCCAACTCTTCGCAAAGAAAGTGTAACTAAGTTTTCAGTTGGATTAACTTGCATAACTTTGCAAACTAATTTCTTGCTTATTTTCATATAGGTTTTAAGATTTCTAACCCACTTTCTAGAAATTTCAGAAACGTGAATCATCGCTTCGATTTTATTATATTCATCGAGCGTAACGATAACAGAACTTGGGAGAAGTCTTTCTACTGTGCAAATTACTAAATCTTCTTTTTCAGGGAAACCAATCTTGTTATACATAAATTTGATATCATACCTGCTCCAGCTTCTTCTGTCTTACAGGATGCTGTTTGAAATGCATTTTCTTGCATTCACTGCACTGGTATTTTATATTAGCCCTTCGGCTTGTTTTAGCTTTATCTCTTACAATCGGTCTTGGAGATGGAGTATAACCCGCAGATATTTTTGCGTAATGTCTGATACCCCATTTTAAGGCACCTTTCTTTGTTTTAGGTCTCGCCCTAACTTTCTCAATCATAACTTTATGAGTAACGTGTTTATGACAGCTTGGACAGTATCTCTTCATTTGTTTAGGGATTTTCATTTTGCGAACCTCATACATCTAAAATGATTAGCTAAATTACATTTCTTTTCAATATTTAGCTTTTTCATTTATTTACCTTATTTTTCAACAACGTCTGCTTTGTTTTGAGCAACCAAAATCTTAGCAAGTTCTTCAGGCAGCTCGGCAGTGTCATTTGCCTGGAATGGTCCGTGCTTGTTTTCGCGTAAATCAAGCAATTCTGGTACCGCTTCCCTGAACTTCAAGGTTCTATGAGGCGCTTTTAAAAGCTTTGGTTCAGCAGCATTCTGAATCGTAGAATAGAAACTCTTTTGACTCGAAATTAAAAGTTCAATTAATTGATTGTAAATTATCTCCTCTTTCGGAAGCATATTCGTAGTATCTTTAAGTCTGAAATCTGAACGTGCGGCATAAATAGCTCTGTTAATTATTTTTTGTTCTCGTTTACTATACAAATCTCTTATCGCTCTTTCGGCGTTTTCAATTTCCATTTGCAGTTTGAAATGCATATCTTTGTTAGTAGTATTATCGAAAAGAGCTTTTTTTGCATCAAGATACTGCTGAACCTTAGCAAGATACTCTTTCTTTAAAGATTGTAGATCTGATGAATATTTCTCCGAATGCAAGAGTTCTAAAATATCCTCATAATTGTAATTTTCCACATTGCACCCCAAATACTCTCAAGTCCTTAAATTTAAGTAAATTTCGGTAGTCCAAATACTTTTAAACTACATAATAATTTATTGAAATATGGCTGATCCAATTAGCTATTATGTTGAAATACTCAACACTAACAAGAAGGGTAAGGTTATTTTGGGCTATGTTCCCTCACAAGATAACATAGAAGAGGTGGATATTGCTGCCACAAAGCGACATATGAGAGTAATAGGAGAACGTTTTGCGGATTCCATAAACGATAATATACGTATTTACAAACCTAGTTCAAATAAATCAGCATACTTTGTATTTAAAGGAAATGTGGAAAATCCATTAAGTCCAATGCAAGACGGCTCAATTGCTAGTGTTAATTTCGGTTTGCTAACAAGATTAAGTTATGCTGGCTACCAATTGAATTCTATTTTCCAGAGGAGCGCTTTAGCGAAAACCTTGGATAAGTTAGTGGATTTTTAATTCTTTGGCAAATTTCGTCCGGCTTGCAGACTCCTAAATCTTCGTAATATTCTCTACAATTTGGAGGAGGATAGGTAGTTGTTTGTCTCGTGTAATAAGATATCTGCGCTTTAATGTAGCCTTCTTTAAGCGGCTTTGGATTTAATTTGTTCCACTCGTAGATTTTTTGTTCTATTTCTATTGGCGTCCATTTAACATTACTAAGAAAATTTATCAGAGCAAAAAGCGCTCGTTTTTTCCCGTCTGTCATACCTTTAAGAATTAGTTTTATGCACGGCGGAAATTTATCTTCAGGAACTTTATCTTCGTATTCAATAATATTTTTTTCTTCAACTTTTCCGCCCTTTTTTTCAGATTCTTTTCTGTGCCACCAATCCCACGCTTCTATTACTAGCTGAGAAGCTTCTCCGATATTTACATTTTCGTTGTCAAGGAATTTTACTCCTGTAACTTTAGTAAGTTCTGGCTTCGCATTAACTGTATCGAAACTTTCTAAATCTTTTTCGTTAATTGGTAGACTTACAAGCCAAGTTTTTTCGTTTAGAGAATAAGGCATTCTAAATAAATGCCGAGATGAAATTAAAATCGTATCAATTTCCAGGACAGAAAAAGGATTGAATTCATGTCCATCAAATAGCTCCTCTCTTTTTTTGCTGGATTTCTCAACTATGTTTTTTATATCACCTTCGCTTTTTAGAATAGCTTCTGCCAAATCTTTCCTGATTAAAGTTTTCAAATAGTGCGCAATTATCTGCGGTGTTTCGGGAAATGAAGTTGCTGTAAGTCCAAGCGATTCGTGAGGTAAACCAATATGCCATCCAGTTCCTCCAGAAAATTTTAAACTAATAGATTTAATACCAAGTTGTTTCATATAGTTGATTAAAATTCTAGCACAAATTTTTGACCAGCTTATAGTTTTGCAGTCTATATCTAAAACTAAGTCAAATCCAGTTCTTAATCTATCCAAATCGCTTTTGGATAAATCAGAATTAATTTCTAAAGGATTGAGCCATCTTTCTTCAGAGCAGTGGAAAGATGTTGCTCCGTTGCGAGCTTGTTTTTTAATATCATCTGGAAACTGCAAAATATCGGGACGCTTGCCAAATTGTTCCCCATATCTTACAGCAACTTCTCTATTGGGAGAAATTCTAATCATTTCTTTAGAAATATCCTGCCGTGAATAGTATGTTATTATTTCGCTTAATCTCATAGTAAAAATGGATTGTAAAAGAATTAAAGCCTTAGTTTTCTGAAGTATTTAGATACTATATACGAAAAATATTTAAACTATAGTTGTCTATAGAGAGCTATGGTAACAACAATACAGTTGCAAGAAAAGACTAAAAATAGACTTGAAGGATTTAAGGATTTTGAGCGAGAAACTTACGAGCAAGTTATTACAAAACTTTTAGATATAGTTACAGAGGAGCAAATGGAGCTTTCAGAACAAACTAAAAAAGATATAGAAGAAGCAAGAAAAGAAATTAAAGCCGGTAAGTTCTATACTGAAAAAGAAGCTAAGAAAATACTCGGTGTATAAAATATGTATCAGTTAGTTTTTGATAAGAAAGCTACGCATTTTTTCAACAAACTTGAAAAACAAACCAAGAATAGAATATGGAGTAAACTCCAGCAATGCAAAGAAAATCCTTTTCGTTTTCTCGAAAGCCTTAAAGAAATTGGATGCTTTAAGCTGAGAGTTGGAGAGTATAGGTTGCTAATTAGTGTGAATACTTTTGCAAAAACATTAACAATTCTTAAGGCGGGACATAGAAAAAATATATACAAAGATTAGATTTTCAATTTTCTGAAGTATTTAGGTAACTGATTCAAAGGTTTCGTATTTATAATATGGTTTGGAGTTGCCCAGCCCCTTCTTGCGGTTGCTACACCGAATTCTAAACCATAAAAATGACTTGTTGCGTGTGAATCTGTATTTATTACAAAATTACAACCAATATCGATTGCCTGCTTTATGTCTGTGTCTTTCAAATCCAATCTAGAAGGACTTGAATTTATTTCTAACATAATCTTTCTGTCTTTGCATAATTTGAAAGTTTCAGGCAAATCAAATCTAATCGGTTCTCTCTGATGGATTAGCCTTCCCGTTGGATGGCCAAATATATCAACATATTTGTTATCAAGAGCTTTTAGAACTCTTTTAGTAGAAGCATCTTTTTCCTGTTTGAATCCTGAATGTAAACTTGCAATAACAACATCGAGCTTCTTTAGAACGTCGTCTGCATAATCTAAATTTCCGTCGGAAAGAATTGCAACTTCTGCCCCCGCAAATATTTTAATGCCTTTTATTTTTTTATTTAACTCTCTAATTCTTTTGGCGTACTCAAACATTTCATCTTCTTTCAAGCCGTTTGCAATTCTGTCATATTTTGTATGATCAGTAATTGCAATATATTTATAGCCGAATTTTTTTGCTGCAATTGCCATTTCTTCAGCAGAATTAACACCGTCTGAAGCAATTGTATGCATATGAAAATCTCCTTTGATATCTTTTAATTCAACTAATTTCGGCAATTTGTTTTCTTTTGCTAATTCTATTTCATTGAGATTCTCTCTTAGCTCTGGCTCAATATAACTTCGTCCAAGTTTTTTATAAATCTCAGCTTCAGTTTTGCCGGCAATTAATTTTCCAGTTTTATTATTGAATAATCCGTATTCGGAAAGTTTGTAGCCCTTGTTATGCGCAATACTTCTTAATTTTATATTGTGTTCTTTGCTCCCAGTAAAATACTGCAGCGCAGCTCCAAATACAGCCGGATTAATAACTCTCAAGTCTGCCTGAATTCCAGCAGATAAAAATACAGAACTTTTGGTTTCACCTTTTGCTAAAATTCTATCAACATAACCAAGAGACGTAAATGAATTCATAACTTTGTTTGGAGCTTTTGATGAGACTAAAATATCAATATCGCCGATAGTTTCTTTTCTTCTCCTTAATGAGCCAGCAATTTCTACCTGTTGAACTTCTTTTAATTTTTTCAGCTCTTTAACTAACTCTCTCGCAATAGGAAGAGCTTCTCCGAGAAGCATTCGTTCACTGCCGCGCTTCATCATTTCTATTCCTGCAAGAATGTTATCCTGAGTTTTAATTCCAAAACCAGGTAGCTCCGCAATTTTGTTTTTCTTTATAGCTTTTTCCAAATCTTTTAGATTTTTAATTTTCAATTCTTTATATAGAACTGCAACTTTTTTAGGGCCCAGACTGCCGATATCTAATAATTGTCCAATACCTTTTGGAAGGCCTTTTTTCAGTTTGTTATATTCTTGTATTTCTCCTGTATGAATATATTCCTCAATCTTTTCAGCAATAGCTTGTCCAACGCCTTCAATTTCCATTAAACCTTTGATGCCCTTTTTATCGTAAATTACTTCAACATCTTCTCTGAGATTTTCCAAAACCCTGGCTACTTTTTTGTAAGCCTGTGGTTTCCAAGCAACTCCTTCTATATCTAAGAAATCTGCTATAGCATAAAATATCTGAGCTAGTTCGTAATTTAACATGCATAGTTAACAATACTTTTTGGATTTAAACTTTGCTAAGCCTTGCCCAAGGTCTTGAATTCTAACGATTCAATATCTGGCTACTTTTGGATCAACAGTTAACGACCACTCTTCAATACCACCTTTCATAGACTTAGCATTGTAGCCTTTTTGATTTAGAAATCTAGCAGCTTTCTCACTTCTGATGCCGTGATGACAATGTGTAATTATCAAACTGTCTCTTGAAAGCTCCTGTATTTTGTAGATTATTTCTTTAAGTGGAATTAATAGCGAACCTTCTATTTTTGTTGTTTTATTTTCATCAACTTCTCTGACATCTAAAAGTAAAGCACCTTTCTTAATTAATTTCTGAGCTTCTTTAGGACTAATTTCTATATCTTCTTTTTCGTTTGCAGTGGGAAACGTAAAGTAACCGCAATTAGAACAGACCGCATTATCGTCTATCTTTTCCAGCGTTTCGCGCTTGCAAATCTCGCAGTGTGAGCCGTATATGTAATCCATATCTAAATCTCATTTACAAAAGTTTAAGCTTTCGCATCCCTTCAAGAAACTTAATTCTAGGCTTGTTAAATCGCATAGCAGCACTTGGATGAATAATATGCAAATAAGTATATTTTGAATTTCTCGGCACATTTTCGGAAGCTGTCTTGCCTAATAACACAATTATTTTAGGATTAATTTCTTCAATTTCTTTTTCTAAAAGAGGTAAATATCGCTGTATTTCTTCTTTAGTCGGTGCTTTATTTCCTTCCGCATAAGATTTTACAATATTAGTTATATAATTCTCATCTCGTTTAATTCCGATTTTCTCAAGCTCTTTGTCAAGGAATTTACCGGCTCTGCCTACAAACGGCTTCTTTAATTCAAATTCTTTAGCGCCTGGTCTTTCGCCAATAAAAAGAATCTTCGGATTATTTTTGTTTCCAAATCCAGGGCAGTCAACTCTTAATTTCATATCATATATCGCTCCAATAAGGCTTTAAATATGTAATTGAAACATCAGTTTATATTACAAAGAAAAACAGCGGTTTTTCAATATGACGGGGGTAGTATAGCCTGGCAAGTATCGGAGACTGTGGATCTTTGGACGGGAGTTCAAATCTCCCCCCTCGTCCTTACTTAGATTTTATATACAACTATATTTTAGGTTTTAATTATGACTAATGCACCAGAAACAGTAAAAGGCATGAGAGATTTTCTGCCGGAAGAGAAGATACTAAGAGACGAAGTTATAAACAAAATTAAAACTGTTTTTGAAATATACGGCTTTTCTCCCTTAGAAACTCCTGCTTTGGAAAGCAAAGAACTGCTAACCGGCAAAGGCCAGTATGGCGATGAAGCTCTAAAACTTATTTACGATTTCAAAGATAAAGCAGGAAGAGAAATTGGATTGAGATATGATTTAACCGTTCCATTAGCGAGAGTAATAGCATCAAACAAAAATTTGCCAAAACCATTCAAAAGATATGCAATTGACAAAGTATGGAGATATGAAAGCCCACAAAAAGGCCGTTACAGAGAATTCTATCAGTGCGACATTGATACAATCGGAGCTGCTGGAAGTTTGGCAGATGCAGAATTGCTTGCCTGCGCAAACGACGCATTACTTGTAATAGGATTAAACAAATTTACATTTAGAATAAATTCAAGAAAATTAATGAATGAAATTTTAAAGTCGGCAGGAATAGAAGAAAGTAAAATTAGTAAAACTCTGCGGACACTTGATAAAGCAGATAAAATAAGTGAGCAAAACATTGCTAAAGAATTGCGAACATTTCTTTCCGAATCAGCTGTTTTCAGCGTTTTAGAAACTATGAAACTTAAAGGCGAATGGAATAGAATTTCACAGAAGTTAAAAGCGTCAACAGAAACAAAAAAAGAAATTGATGAATTCTTAGAATATTTAAGTAATTTAGGAGTGCGCAATTATGTTTTTGATTTGAGTTTGGCGAGGGGACTTGATTACTATACTGGATTTGTTTTTGAAATTGATGCCGGCGTGGGAATAAGTGTCGGCAGCGGAGGCAGATATGACAAATTAATAGAAGTTTATTCCGGAGAAAGTACTCCAGCAACTGGAATATCTCTCGGATTTGAGAGATTAATATCTTTACTGAAAAACAGCGAAAAGAAAACTACAGCAGAAATTTTTGTTATACCAATTAATACTTTGAAAGCGTCCTTGCAAATTGTCGGAGAATTGAGAAAGAATGGCATAAATACAGATTTCGATTTGTTAGGAAGAAATATTAGTAAGAATTTAGATTATGTTAACAAGCAAAAAATTCCTTATGCACTTTTTGTTGGAGAGAAGGAACTTAGCTTGGGAAAAGTGAAACTCAAGGATATGAAATCCGGTGATGAAGAGCTTATGTCAGTAACTAAGTTAATAGAAAAATTAACCTATAGAAAATAAATTAATATTGGACTATTTTCTGTTCCTTAAATTTTAAGATATAAAACTTAAATTATTCCAAATAAATCGCGGGGCGTCCTGGTTTTGCTTTGCCAGCTTTATTTTCAGGATCGTATTTAGCCTTGTCATTTAAGGCAAAGACTTTCACTTCCATAGAAAGCTCTTTTTCTATTTCTTTCAAAACAGCTTTATAATTCTCCAATTCGAATGGAATTACGTAAAGAATTACCTTGCTAGACTGCTTGTCAACGATCTTTTGAATATGTCTTACATCGGAAATTACTTTGTCAATCGCTTCTATTTCTTTTTCTGCTTTTTCATTGATTAATTTCTTATTTATTTCCGGCCATTTGCCGAGAGCAAGCATATT
>Ga0209210_1000766_pt1 | contig 30991 bp, 37 predicted proteins | sample RifGroA1_FD_183991 | JGI IMG/M metagenome (GOLD analysis project Ga0209210, IMG submission 183991) | Contaminated groundwater microbial communities from Rifle, Colorado, USA - Rifle Groundwater A1 (SPAdes) (version 2) | ecosystem: Environmental > Aquatic > Deep subsurface > Groundwater >...
AAAGAAGATAGGTAAGCTTGAAGGCTCGCTTGATAATCTGACTAGAATTTTAATTAACAGAATAAAAGCGACCTACATTATAGGAAGCGCATCTTCCTTCCAAATCCTGCTTGGTTCATCCGATGTTTCAGATTTTGTCGAGCGCGCTAATTATCTTCGCATTGCCCAAACTCATGACAAAAGACTTATTTATGATACGGTCCAAGCTAAAAATGATTACTCAAACCAAAAAGAAATTTTCCAGGATAAAAAAAAGGATGTAGAGCAGCTAAAAGCAGAGCTTGAATCATACACTGCTCAGCTCCAACAAGAAAAAAGGGATAAAGATGCCCTTTTGCAAATTACTAGAAATGATGAGGCAAAATATCAAGCTCTTCTCGCCCAAGCGTTAGCTGAAAGAAAAGCAATAGTTGCAACATTTAGTCAAGCAGTGTCCCGTTTGAATAGTGGTGAGGGAGATCAGATAGGCCAGACAGGATTCGTGGCAGTTATGGGGAATTCAGGTGCGCCAGTTTGTTCTAGCGGGACCCATCTCCATTTTACCGTGCTTCAGAATGGATCACCTATTGACCCTGCCCAGAAACTTAAAAACATCTCTGTACAGTGGTATAACTCCCCTGATGGACAATTTTCTTTTACTGGAAACTGGGATTGGCCAATTTCAAATCCCATAATTACTCAAGGTTATGGGATGACTTATTGGGCGAAACTTGGATGGTACAATGGAAATATCCATGATGGTATTGATATGGCAGGAGGCTCAACAATTTCTGCTCCCAAAAGCGGAAAGATTATTTATGGTTCCACGACATGCGGATCTAGCGCATTGAAATACGCGGCCATTAAACATGATGATGATCCTTCAATAATTACTCTATATTTACATATTCAGTAAAAGAGTAAATAATGTTTAGAGAAATCTGTCTAATTTTCCTTGCCTTTCTCCTTCTTTTGGCATTTCCGACTAAATCTTTTGCTGTAACGGTAAGTATTACGAACTACCCCTCATCAATAAGCGCTGACCCATTCAGTATTTCAGTTTCTATCTTAGGAGCGTCTTCTGGGACAAATTACATACGCGTTGATTTATATAAAGACGGAACACAAAATTATTTTGGTGACACTTATAACGGAAGTGACTGGTATAACGGATCAGAGGGTAAACAATATTATCCAATAACAATTATTGATTCCAAAAGTACTGCTTCGGCAACTTTGCAAACTAGGACTGGAGTACCAAGTATCTCAGATTATGATGGTCAGGGATCGTATAAAATGCGAGTAAGGCGGTATACTGCATCGGGCGGTTTGGGATCAGAGGATCCGAATAATACCTCGGTTGCAGTCACAATAAGTATTCCAACTCCTACACCTACGCCGACCCCAACTGCAACACCTCAAGCCTCCCAAAGTCAGGCGACAGCTACACCTACTATAGCTAAAACTCCAAGTCCTAGTCCAACAAAAACTACCATAACCCCATCTCCAAAACCTACAGAGGATTCTTCGATTCAGATTTTAGCTTTTGATACAAGTCCTACTCCTGAAAATAAGCCCCAAACTGCGGTGTTGGGACAGAGTTCAGGAAACGCAGGATTTTATTTTATCCTCTCAGGTGCTTTGCTACTCGTAGCGGGGCTGTATATATTTATCAGAAAGAATAAATTTAGCCTCAAAGATAAAATTGGTATATAATACTTTTTCCTTATGGAGAAATTTATTTCAAGATCCGAAGTTGATACGCACAGACTTGCGGAAAAAATTGCAGAATCAATTAAAAGAGGCCTGCCTGCCGGCAGGCAGAGCAAAATTATTGCTCTATATGGAAATTTGGGCAGTGGAAAAACTACTTTTGTTCAAGGCTTAGCAAAAGCTTTAAGAATTAGGCAGAGAATAATTTCTCCAACTTTCGTAATTATCCGCCCTCATAAGCTCAAAACAAACAAAACCTTCTATCACATCGATTTGTATAGACTAGGGAAAGCTGACCCCAACAATTTAGGCTTGAAAGAGATATTTCTTGAAAAAGATGCAATTGTCGCAATTGAGTGGGCTGAAAAAATTGAAAAATTACTGCCCAAGGATACTCTTAAAATTAAATTCAAAACCTTATCAGAAAATGAAAGAGAGGTAACTATTGAAAATGAATAATTGGCAAAAAGCTTTAGAAGTTTTAAAAAAAGGCGGAATTGTGATTTTTCCTACAGATACAGCTTTCGGAATAGGCTGTAGAATTGATAACGAAATTAGTGTTGAAAGATTATTTGAAATTAGAAAAAGGCCAAAAAATCAAGCAACGCCAATACTGGTTTCCTCAATAGATATGGCAAAGAGATATGTTCAAGAAACAATTAGCGAAAAAGCTTACAATCTTATGAAAAAATATTGGCCCGGAGCACTAACCTTAGTGCTTCCTGCGAATTTACAAACAGTGCCCGCCTTAGTTCGTGGTGGAGGGACAACGGTCGGTCTTAGAATTCCAGACGAGACGTCTCTAATTGGGATGATCGAAAAATTAGGAGTGCCGATTCTTGGACCCTCTGCTAACTTCCATGGCGGAGAAACTCCATATAAATTTGAACAATTAAGTAAAGAGCTAATTGAAAAAGTAGACTTTGTGGTTCGGGGAAAAACAAAACAACTAAATACCTCAACAGTTCTTGACGTAACGAAGGAAAAATGGAAAATATTAAGGCAGGGTGCAGTTTCCATCAATATATGAAAAAAATTATTCTTTTTATAGATACTACTGATAGAGAAAAGGCGAAAATAAGCTTATCGCTTGGGGGTAAGAAGAAAAATATAGAGGAGAAAAAGAAAAATTTAAGCTCTCAAATAGTTTTAGGTCTAATTAGTAAAATTCTTAAGGAAAATAAAATTGAACCTAGGCAATTAACCGAAATAAAAGTCAGTAGAGGACCGGGTTCTTTCACGGGAATAAGAGTGGGAATTTCTATTGCAAATGCATTGGGCTATTCGCTTAATATTCCTGTTAATGGCAAGCGTCAAATTGCGAGTCCTCGTTATAAATGATATATACTTAAAGTATGCCTGAGTTTCTGTCTCATCTGATTTTTCCTAGGGAAAGCAATAATTATCGAGCCAAAATACTTCACCACACCTCCATTTTTTTAACAATTATTGCCTTACTTATCTTAACGGCAGTATTTCCCCTTATTAAAAAAGATTTTCCTTCTATTTTAGGCGTTAGCACTAGCATTAAAGTTGAGGAGCTTTTGGTTCTAACTAATGCAGAAAGAGAAAAAGCAGGAATAAAGGAATTAAAGCTTGACCCAGCCTTAAGTCAAGCTGCATTGAAAAAAGCTGAGAATATGTTCCAGATGAACTATTGGGCACATAATGCTCCAGATGGTACAACACCTTGGGTTTTCATAAGAAATGCTGGTTATAACTATGTTTATGCTGGAGAAAATCTAGGAAGGGGATTTTCCACCTCACAAGATTTAGTTAATGCTTGGATGGCAAGTGAGAGTCACAGGGCAAATCTTCTGTCTCCTAACTTTGGAGATGTAGGGTTTGCGGTTTTGACTGGGAAACTTGCAGGGGAAGACACTGTTCTTATAGTTCAAGAATTCGGAGGACAAAACTTAATAGCCGCTGAGAAGAGTGAGCCTGTCGAGACTAAAACTCTGGCTCGTGACATTCAAAGCATTAAAACATTTTCCCTACCAAGCCCTTCTCCCTTGATACAATCAGCAAATATGTCAAGAACTATATCTTTAGCAATTGTTTTTCTATTTTTGACAGTTCTAGCTCTTGATTTTGTAAAAATGAGAAATAGGAGAATAATTAGAGTACGAGGACACAATCTTGATCACATAATGTTTCTTTTATTAATTACTTATCTTTTATTAATAGTGGGCAAAGGAGTAATTGTTTGAGATGAAAACGAAAAATGACATTTTTTATTATCTTTCTTTATTAATAATACTTTCTCTGGGAGGAATTGCTATTTATATTGCATCTCCCAATCGCTATCTTCAATTTCTACTAATTGTTATTACATCCTTTTTTTACATTCTTTGGGGAATTCTACACCATTTTCTAAATCACGACCTAGATGAAAGAGTTATGCTAGAATACTTCCTTATAGCAGCCTTAGGAGCTGTAGTTGGACTGTTTATCCTTAAAGGAGGATTGGGTTTTTAATATGAAAGGAATAATTTTGGCTGGAGGACTTGCTACAAGGCTTAGACCCCTAACTTTTGTTACAAATAAACATCTTTTGCCAATTTACAATAAGCCGATGATTTTTTACCCAATTGAAGCTATGAAAAGTGCTGGGATCAAAGAAGTTTTAATTGTAACTGGGCCTAGCCATGCCGGAGCTTTCCTAAATTTGCTCAAAAATGGATCGGAGTTCGGCCTTCAATTTACATACGAAATACAGCAGGAGGCAGGCGGCATTGCCCATGGAATAGCGTTGGGGGAAAGTTTTGCTGATGGTGAAAAGCTTTTAGTGGTTTTAGGGGATAACATATTTAATGTTGATTTGAAGAAAGATGCGGAAGAATTTTCAAAAAAAGAAAAAGGAGCAATAGTTTACGGAGTCAAGGCAGATACAAAATCAGGACAATATGGAGTAATCGAGATGGATGATCAGGGAAAAGTTTTATCAATTGAAGAGAAACCGGAAAATCCCAAGTCTGAAATAGCCCAGACGGGTATTTATATGTATGACCACAGAGTTTTTGACTTTATCAGAAAACAATCGCCGTCCGCTCGCGGAGAGCTTGAAGTTTCAAGCCTAAACAATTTTTATTTAAATGAGGGAACACTAAGTTGTAAGATGCTTGATTGGTGGATCGATGCCGGAACCTCTTTTGACGAGCTTTTAAAAGCCAATAATTTAGTTGCCGAAAAAGTTAAAAACGGCCTCCTCTAATGACAAATTGGAAAGTTAAAAAAGAGAAAAGCACTTATAAAAGTGAGCTTTTTGAAATAAAGCAAACCACATTTCAAAATCCCCAAGGAGAAATAAAAACTCATGACAATATATATAGAAGGCCAAGCGTATTTATTTTTCCAATTGCCTCAAACGGAGATATTTATTTAATTTCAGAATATAGATTTTTCTTCCAAAAGCAAATTCTAGATGCTTGCGCAGGATTTATTGAGGAGAAAGAGACCCCGCTAGAGACAGCAAAAAGAGAACTTAGAGAAGAAATGGGAATAAAAGCAAGTCAATGGGAACAGCTAGGAAAACTCGAAATTGCAGCTAGTAATGTGAAATGCACCTTTTATTTATTCATCGCAAATGATTTAGAGATCGGAAAACAAAAGCTTGACAGCAATGAAGAAATTGAAGTAGTGAAAATACCTATTAAAGAGGCTGTTAGGAAAATTTACAGTGGTGAAATTCTTGTGGCTCCAACTGTCGCAGGAATATTGATGCTTGCAGGTTTGAAATTAAATTCACATTAGTTTGCAAAAGCTTATCACGCGAGGCTATAATTGATTCATAATTCATGAAACTTTTAGTTACCGGTGGTGCGGGGTTTATTGGCTCTAATTTTATAAGATACTGGCTTCAGAAACACCCGACTGACGAAATAATTAATTTAGATAAATTAACCTACGCTGGGAATCTTGAGAATTTAGTCGACGTTGAGAAAAACCCCAACTACTCATTCATGCAGGGTGATATATGTGATCCCGAGGTGGTTGAAGAAGTAATGAAGGGAGTAAATATAGTTGTCCATTTTGCCGCCGAAAGTCATGTTGATAGGTCAATTATGGAGCCGGCAGCATTCGTGATGACAAATATAGTAGGAACCCAGGTTCTTTTAGATGCGGCTTTAAAAAACAATATCAAGAAATTTCATCATGTCTCAACAGATGAGGTTTTCGGACATTTATCCCTTGATGATCAAGAAAAATTTAATGAAAATACTCCTTACGATCCGAGAAGTCCTTATTCAGCAAGTAAAGCCTCGTCTGACCATCTAGTGAGGGCTTACCATAAGACATACGGACTTCCGATTACAATCACAAATTGCTCTAATAATTTTGGTCCTTATCAATTCCCTGAAAAAATAATTCCGCTGGCTATTACAAATGTTTTAGAAGGTAAAAAAATTCCCATTTATGGAGACGGATTATATGTCAGGGACTGGCTTTATGTGGAGGATCACTGCAGAGCAATCGATGCAGTACTTGAGAATGGAAAAACTGGGGAAACCTATTGCGTGGGAGGATTAACCCAGGATATTAATAATCTTGAGGTAGCAAAAAAAATAATTAAAATTTTAGGTAAAGATGAAAACATGATATTTTTTGTAAAAGATCGCCCAGGTCACGACAGAAGATATGCAATCGATTGGTCAAAAATAAAGAAGGAACTCTCATGGGAGCCCCTGCATAGTTTTGATGAATGGCTGGAATCAACTGTGAATTGGTATAAAAAGAATGAGGCTTGGTGGAAAAGAGTTAAATCAGGAGAATATAAGAATTATTATAAGAAACAATACGGAAGAAATTAAAAAATGTTAAAATAAATTTCCTATGACAATTACATTTATTGGACACGGTTATGTAGGATTAGTCACAGCTGCTGTATTTGCAGACTTGGGAAACACAGTTTACGTAATAGGACATACCAAGGAAAAGGTTGAGAAATTAAAAAAGGGAATTGCGCCATTTTATGAACCAGGCCTTGAAGAAATGGTTAAAAGGAACCTTTCGGCCAAAAGGCTTATTTTTACGCTTGACTACAAGCCTGCCGTTCCAACGTCCGATGTGGTTTTTATAGCAGTAGGAACTCCTCCTCAAAAAACTGGGGATGCTGAATTATACGGAGTATTTGATGTAGCCACAAAAATTGCCGAAAACCTTGAAGGTTATAGTGTTGTAGCAACTAAGAGTACAGTTCCAGTTGGAACCAATAGAAGGATCGATGCAATTCTTAAAAAGAACAAAAGTCCAAAAGCAACTTATGATGTCGCCTCTGTACCTGAGTTTTTGAAGGAAGGAACCGCAATCTCCGACACTCTTCATCCGGATAGAACAATTATTGGTACGGAAAGCGAAAAAGCCCGCCAAGTTTTAAATGATCTACATGCTCCTTTCGAAGCGCCTATTTTAAATACGAATTTAGAAACAGCAGAGCTTATAAAATACGCTTCAAATAGCTTTTTAGCTACCAAAATCTCTTTTGCAAATGCCATAGCTAAACTTTCAGAAGTTGCTGGGGCGAATGCAAAAGAGGTTCTTGATGGTATTGGGTACGATGAAAGAATTGGACGTCAATTTCTTTATCCCGGACCAGGTTACGGAGGAAGCTGTCTGCCAAAAGACGTGAGGGCGCTATACTCTCTTTCAAGCGATTATGGATATGATTTCTCGCTTTTAACGGAAGTTGAAAATATTAATAAACAGGCAAAGAGAGACATTGTTAGAAAAGCTAAAAAAATGGTGGGAGATTTAATGGGGGCAAAAATTGCAATTCTGGGCTTAGCTTTTAAAGCCAACACTGACGATATGAGGGAAGCTCCTGCGATTGATATTATTGAACTAATGCGTAGGGAAGGTGCAGAAATCACTGCTTATGATCCCCAGGCAATGGATAACGCAAAGCCAATTCTGCCCCATATTAAAATGGCAGACTCTGTTCTTGAAGCAGTCAAGGGAGCAAGTCTACTTATGATCTTAACCGATTGGGACGAATTCAAAGAGTTAGATCTTTCTTCGGTAATTAAACTCATGGATAAACCAAATATCGTAGATGCGCGCAATATTTATGATCCGCAGTCCGCGCGCGATCTCGGTTTTTCTTACGCAGGCGTTGGAAGATGAAAACAATTATTACCGGTATCTCAGGTTTTGCCGGCGCTTATCTTTCAGAATATTTAGCTGAAAATAAAAATTATGAAATTCACGGTATCTCTTTAAAAGGCGATTCTTCATCCCTACCTCCCTTGATTCGTGATAGAGTTAAAATTCATCAGGCAAACCTTCTCGATTCGCAAAAAGTTGAAGATATAATCTCTGAAATAAAACCGGATTTTATATACCATCTAGCAGCACTGTCTTCTCCTAGAAAAAGTTTTGATGAACCCGAAAAAACTATAAGTAACAATGTTAATTCAGAAATTAGTATTCTTGAGGCAGTTAAGAACCTCAATTTAAAAGAAACGAGAATTTTAATAGTTTCTTCTGCCGATATTTACGGTACAGTCTCCGAAAAGTATCTTCCAATCAATGAAGAAACACCGCTTAATCCAACAAATCCATATTCGGTTTCTAAAATCACTCAAGATTCCCTAGGACTTATGTATTCCAATGCATTTGGAACCAAAGTTATAAGAGTTAGACCCTTTAATCATACAGGTCCAAAACAAACAGACTTATTTGTGATTCCTGCTTTTTGTCGAAGAATTGTAGCTGCAAAAAAAGACGGAACGAATGTTATTAAAGTCGGAAATTTAAAAGCAAAAAGAGACTTCACAGACGTAAGAGACATGGTGCGAGCATACGTGCTAGCAATAGAGAAAGGTAAAGAAGGAGGGGTCTACAATCTTGGCAGTGGCGTTTCTTATTCAATGGAAGAAATTGTAGATAAACTAATCGGATTTGCGGGCGGTGGAGTAAAAAAGGAAGTAGATCAATCTCTTTTTCTCCCAGCCGATAATCCAAATTTGGTTTGCGATTACTCAAAGTTTTCTGAACTAACCCATTGGAAGCCTGAGATTTCTCTTGACAAAACCTTAAAAGACACTCTAGATTATTGGAGAAATTTAATCTAAAATACATTTATGCCTAAGGCACTTATTACCGGAATTACCGGTCAGGACGGTTCTTATCTTGCAGAATTTTTATTGGAACAAGGTTATCAGGTTTACGGTCTGACCAGACGCACCAGTACTGTTAATAACGAAAGAATTGCTCATATTGAAGACAGAATAACCCTCATACAAGGAGACCTTCTAGATCAAAGCTCATTGGTCGAAGCAGTGGATAGTGTTGAGCCAGAAGAAGTTTATAATCTTGCTGCTCAATCATTTGTAAAAACCTCTTGGAACCAACCAGTTCTCACCGGGGAATACACAGGGCTTGGAGTTACGAGAATGCTCGAAGCGATAAGAACTGTTAATCCTAAAATAAAATTCTATCAGGCATCTTCATCAGAAATGTTTGGAAAAGTTACTGAAACTCCACAAAAAGAGACTACGAGATTTCATCCCCGAAGCCCTTATGGAGTAGCAAAAGCCTATGGTCATTACATTACGGTCAATTATCGTGAAAGCTATGATATCTTCGCATGTTCAGGTATTCTTTTTAATCACGAATCACCTCGACGCGGTTTAGAATTTGTTACAAGGAAAATAACTCATGCTGTAGCCAGGATAAAACTGGGAAAACAGGAGAAATTGGAGCTTGGAAATCTTGAGCCAAAAAGAGATTGGGGATTTGCCGGTGATTATGTAGAGGCTATGTGGCTTATGCTTCAGCAGGAAAAACCCGATGATTTCGTTATAGCCAGCGGAGAAAATCATTCTGTCCGCGAATTTGTCGAGTTAGCCTTTAAGGCAGTCGGAATTAAGGATTACGAAAAATATTTAATATCAAACGTCAATTCCTATATGAGACCTGCAGAAGTAGATTATTTAATCGGGGACGCCTCTAAAGCCAAGAAAATTTTAGGCTGGCAACCGAAAACAAGTTTTAAGGAATTAGTTGAGTTAATGGTAGAAGCGGATCTTAAGCGCGAGAAATAACTTCTTTAATGAAAGCTGTAATCGTAATCCCCACTTTCAACGAAAAGGGCAATATAGAAAAACTAGTAGAAATACTGGAAAATGAAGTATTTCCCAAAATAAAAAAACATGAATTACATATCCTGGTAGTAGATGATTCATCTCCAGATGGGACAGGAGAAGAGGTTAAAAAGCTTTCTAAAAAATATGGAAATGTCGCTTTACTTATTAATGAGAAGAAAGTAGGACTGGGTGCAGCCTATGTTAGGGGCATGAAGTATGCGATGGAGAAATTTAAACCAGACATTCTCTTTGAAATGGATGCTGATCTATCTCATGATCCATATAAAATTCCTCAGTTTTTATCTGAGATTGAGGAAGGATCAGATTATGTAGTTGGATCAAGATATATAAAAGGAGGCTCAATCCCCTCAAATTGGGGAATTCATAGAAAAGTTTTTTCCGTACTAGGTAATTTAGTTGTAAAAAGTATACTTATGCGCTTTTGGCATCATGATTGGACTAGCGGCTACAGAGCCATTAAATCAAAAGTTTTTGAAGACCTTGAGAAAGAGCTTACTGCCTTCAGAGGATATACTTTTCAGGTTTCGTTTCTTCATAAAGCAATTGCTAAAGGCTATAAAGTGTCAGAAATTCCCTTTCATTTTACAGATCGAACACTTGGGAAATCAAAGATTGCTCCCAGAGAATATATTTTTGATTTACTTAAATATGTAATAAAGGCGAGAGTTATTGAGCTAATTCATTCTCCCTTTTTGAAATATGCAATTACCGGTTTTTTTGGCTATTTAATTAATGCGGTGAGTCTAGAGATATTTAAAAAAACTCTGGGTGTTCATTCAGGAATTGCCGCCATGATGGGGGCGGAGCTCTCAATAATGTGGAATTTTCTCGTTAATAACTTTTGGGCATTTTCTCACCATAAAATTCAGTCTCCATTAAAATTTGCTTTAAAATTTTTACAGTTCAATTTAGTTTCTGCAGGTTCACTTGGAATAATTACAGCGGTTGTCTCTTTAGGTACTCATTTTTTTGGTGATACACTATTTGTAAGACAAGCCTCCCTTGTTGTAGCTATAGCTTTATTTGTTATCCCGTATAGTTATTCTATGTATAATATATTCATATGGAAAAGGTGGCAAATTTCTTCTCTTTCAAAGCTACAAAAATTAGTTGGTTAGTTGTTTTAATAGTCCTGATCGCTCTCTATTTAAGGCTTTATAACATCTCGCATTACATGATTTTCCTAGGCGATGAGGGAAGAGATGCCTTGACTAGCTACAGCATTCTTCACGGCGACTTAACGCTTCTAGGACCCACTTCATCCGTTGGAGGATTTTTTCTAGGACCAGTCTATTACTATATGATGGCTCCATTTCTTTGGTTATTTAATTACAATCCGGTAGGCCCATCTGTTATGGTTGCCTTAATCGGAGTAATCACTGTTTACTTAGTTTATAGACTCAGCAGTGAATTTTTCGGTACAAAAGCGGGTATCATCGCAAGTATTCTTTATGCAACTTCCCCGATAATTATACTTTTTTCCCGTTCATCATGGAATCCGAATGTTTTTCCATTTTTTACAATTTTATCTTTATATACTCTTTATAAAGCAGTATCAAAAAATAAGCTTTGGCAATTTGCGCTTTCGGGAATTTTTATGGGAATCAATCTTCAGATTCACTATTTAGCCACTTTTGTTGGCGCGATAATGTTTTTTTACGTTTTACTTGCTGGTTTAAAAATTCAGAAACCCAAATTCCTTATCCTGTTTAAACAATATCTATCTATGTTCGCAGGATTTATCATAGGCTTTTCACCTTTTCTGGCATTTGAAGCAAGACATAGTTTTACAAATTCACAAAACATTATAAAATTTATTTTTTCTCCATCGGATACAGGAATAGGATCTCAATTTATATTTCAAATTAAATTTGCCTTCGAAAGACTGTTTGGCGGAGTACTTCTTAACTATCCTTCACTTTTTGATTTTTACAAATTTGATAAAACTTGGCTTTTAATCTGGACAATAGCAGCTTATGTATTGGGAATCTTGCTGGTTGTAAATATATTCTTGATTTTTAGAAAAAAAATTAAAGATTTTAATCAATACGCAAAATATTTACTTATTATAGTTTGGTTAGTTTTGGGTATTGGCTTATTCAGTCTGTACAAAAAATCAATCTATGATTATTATTTAGGATTTCTTTTTCCAATCCCTTTTATTTTGCTAGGACTGACTCTTTCTAACTTTTGGGATAAATATAAATTAGCGGGAAAACTTATTGTCGCATGTATCGTTGTTTTTATTTTGACGCTAAATATAAATTTTTCTCCAATCAAAACTCCGGGAAATAATCAGATACAGCAAGTTAAGAGAGTAGCGGATTTTATTTTGAACCAAACCTCGGGCCAGCCATTTAACTTTGCTATTTCAGGAGCGGGGAACTCAGACCATGCATATAGATATTTTTTTAAGCTTGCGGGTCGAGACCCTGTAAGAATTTTAGGAATAAATGTTGACCCTAAAAGAAATTCTGTTACAGACCAGCTTTTTGTGGTTTGTGAAAAAGTTCCTTGCTCACCACTTGGAGAATCTTCAAATGATATTGCAGGCTTTGGCAGAGGAGAAATTGCAGGAGACTGGAACGTTTCAGTTTTAAAGATTTATAAGGTAGTTCATTATGAAGAAAATTGACCCCTGTTGCGAGTAATTCAAACCTTGCGGATGATTTCTAAAACCGTATGGAGATTGTCAGCTATTTCGTTAGCACCTGCACTTAGGAGTCTTTCCCCGTCGATATTAGTTGTTAATCCTATCGCGAAGGCATCAAATTTTTTTGCAACCCGCATATCTTCTTCTGCATCCGCAACAAAAATTATCTCGCTAGGTTTCCAAAAATTATTAATTTCTGCAAAGTGTTCCTCTTTAGATTTATATATCACATCCGTTCCAAAAATTTTCTCAAAATAATTAGAAACACCATTCATAGTGACCAGATCTTTTATTTCTTGCATGGGCATACCACTTGAAATAAATCTATGGTCGAAATTATTTTTACAAAATTTCAGCAACTCTAATGCTCCATCCAAAAGCCTTACCGAGGGATAGAAATCTTTGAAGAGATTGTTTTTAAATTTATCTGCTATACTTCTGTATTCTTCATCAATCAACTCTTTGTGAAATTGCTTTTCATAAAAATAGTCGAATTTCGATCGCCTAGATGTTCCCCCTGAGCCCATCCAGAAATTAGATGCCTCCCTTTTATTTATTTGCCATTCTCGGTTTAGAAGTTCACCGAAGGCAAGTGCCTTCTGCGGTTCAATGTTGATTATCACGCCGTCGTAATCTGTTCCAAATACTTTCATAAGACAATTTTACCACAAAAATACCCCAAGCTTTTTTGGAAAGAAGGGGTATTTTATTTGTAAAGGAAAATTAACCTCCAATCTTGTACATTCCTGTACCACAGACTGGGCATTTGCCCTTAAGAGCTGGTTTACCATTTTTCATGGTAACTCTTTGTGCATTTGGATCGTCTCTTTTAGCTCTGCACTTAACACAATACATTTCCGCCATTTAAATTCACCTCCCTTCAAAAAAATTTAATAAATAAGTCCTCCGATATGGACCAAATTATTTTTAAGTAAAAATAAAAGAAATACCTCAGCGATTACAATTAGCGAAACCAAAGTTGCAGTTTTAACAGTATCAGCCCTTAAAGATATTATTTGAACGTTTTGTGATTGCAATGTGGGTTGAGCTATGGTAGGGCTTTCAACTTTTTTTGGGAGAGGAGATCTTTCCTCAAAGTGATAGAGGTAGTGTCGAGTTTCTGCTGCTATTTTCTGACTTTTCGTTTTTCTTTCTTTAGGCATTTTAGAAAAAACAAATTAGCCTCGCCTACGCACAAAGATTACACTATTGACACGAGGCTGTCAAGAGGCTAAGATTTATTTTATGAATTTGCCCCTTTTTTTTGTACTTCTTGGCTTTTCTTTTGTTTGGCTACTTTTAATTACAATACTTCTCTGGAGAGTAAATTCGCACTATAATAGCCTCACATCGGGCGTTTCAGATAAGGGGCTTAGGCCCATACTTGAGTCTTTAATTTCCGAGCATGATAAAAACAAAAAGGATATTGAAATTCTTAAGAAATACTGTGATACTATACAAAAGGAGGGATCCTTTCATATCCAAAAAGTAGGACTCCTCAGGTTTAATCCATTTAAAGATACGGGAGGAGACCAGAGCTTTATACTGTCTTTACTCGACAGTAATAATACCGGAGTAATAATCTCCGGTCTTTATTCAAGATCAGGTACTAGATGGTATGCGAAAAAGGTAAAAGAAGGGCAAGGACTGGATCATGCCCTTTCAGATGATGAAAAGAAGGCAATACAACAATCATCATGAATAAAAAGATAGAAACTGCTCTTATATTAATTTTTGTTTACCTTCTCTCGTTAGGAGCTTCTTATTTTTTGTTTTCTTCAACCCCCTTTAAAAACTTAACCTCTCCTCTTCCGCCTCCGGCAACAAAGACAAATGGAGATGTGGTATTCGATGAGACTTTACCCAAAACAGAAGCATGTCCTCTCAATGGAGTGCTTTATTCAAAACAGCAGAAAAAATGGTGGGAAGAGCACAGGCCGCTTGGGGTTATGATTGAGAATCACGAGGATTCTAGGCCGCAGTCCGGAATCAGCCGAGCAGATGCTGTCTATGAAGCCGTAGCCGAAGGGGGAATAACCCGAATGCTCAATGTTTATTACTGTCAGGCTCCTGCCCAGGTAGGTCCCGTAAGAAGTGCTCGGACATACTTTTTGGATTTTATTTCAGAATATGGAGAGTCTCCTCTTTACGCGCATGTAGGTGGAGCTAACACGCCGGGACCAGCAGATGCTTTAGGTCAAATAGAGGATTATGATTGGGCGGGCTACAACGATCTTAATCAATTTTCAATTGGCTTTCCGACATTCTGGAGAGATTATAATAGGCTTGGTCATCCCACAGCTACAGAGCACACAATGTACTCAACAACGGATAAGTTATGGAAATTTGCTAAGGAGGAAAGAAAGCTTTCAAACGTTGACAAAAATGGAGACTCATGGAGCACTGGTTTTAGAGAGTATAGTTTTAAAAATGATCCAAGCGCGTCATCCAGACCCGGAGCCCAGATCGTACATATTGAGTTTTGGGAAGGATACAAAGCTTATTTTGTCGATTGGGTTTACGATAAAGCAAAAAATATTTATTTAAGGAAGTCTGGAGGAGTTCCGCACATGGATAAAAATACCAACCAGCAACTATCAGCGAAAGTTATAGTCGTACTTTTTATGTCTGAAAGACACGCAAACGATGGCTACGAAGATAATGCACATCTTTTATATGGAACAAAAGGGACAGGAAAGACGCTTGTATATATGGACGGAAAAGAAATAAAAGGAACATGGAGTAAGGCCGGAAGAACAGACAGAACAATAATTAAAGACTCTTCAGGAGAAGAGGTTAAATTTACGCGGGGGAAGCTATGGTTTGAGATTCTCCCGCTGGGTGCAGTAGCTGAAGTGAAATAGTTTGTAATACTTTACTAATCCTCAAACATCGAGTACAATATCCCCTATGTTAGCAGACCTTATTACCTCTAAATCCCGCATTAAAGTCCTCGGAGTATTTCTAACCCATCCAAATGAAATGTTTCACGTAAGAGAGCTAGTTAGGAGAACCGGAGATGAAATTAATGCAGTAAGAAGAGAGCTTTCCTATCTTGAAGGGAAAGGAATACTTATTCGGGAGCCGCGTGCGAACAGGGTTTATTACTCTTTGTCAAAAGGCTATCAATTCTATTATGATTTACTTCGGATCGGTTCAAAAACAGTAGGCCTCGGAGCTGATATTTTGAAAAATAAAATGAAGCTAGGACGAATTAAATTCGCAATGTTTTCCGGCCGTTTTTCAAGAGGAATTAAAAAAGGTCCAGATGATGTAGATCTATTAATAGTAGGAAGTGTTGTTCTTCCTGAACTTGCTCTTCTGGTAAGGGAAGAGGAGAAAAGACTTGGAACAGAAATAAATTATACAGTTATGACGGAGGAGGAGTTCGATTTTAGGAAGAAAAAACGAGATCCTTTCATCCTTGCAATACTCGGAGGTTCCCGTGTTATGTTAGTAGGGGACGAAGAAAATCTGCTCGCATGAAGAATAATCAGACTTTCCTGCTCTTCTTAATATTTGCTTTAGGATTATTAACGTTATTCATAAACGCTCCAGAATTTAAGCTAGGAAAGTATAAAGTAGGTCCAAATATTATTCTTCAAAAACTACACATTGAAAAACCTTTAATTTTCAGAGAAGGATTGGATCTTCAGGGAGGAGTGAGTCTAACTTTTAAGGCTGATACAAAATCAGTTTTAAAGGGAAACGAAACAGCAGCTTTGGAATCTGCAAAAGAAATTATAGAGCGAAGAGTCAATCTCTTTGGAGTTTCTGAACCCCTAGTTCAAACATCAAAAGTAGGAGAAGATTACAGAATAATAGTCGAGCTTCCGGGAGTAACTGATGTAAACAGTGCGATAAGTCTTATTGGTTCCACTGCACAACTTTCTTTTTGGGAAAGAGGAGCTTCTCTCTCGGCGGAGACTGCTTCTACTTCAGCCTATCCAGGACTCGCAGCTGTTCTTGGAGCGCAGCCTTTGAAAACCTCACTCAGCGGATCGGATCTTCAAAAATCCTCGATAACTTTTGATCAGAAAACAGGGCAACCACAAGTTCAACTCAAGTTTTCATCCATTGGGGCAAAGAAGTTTGCAGATATCACAAAAAGGAATGTAGGAAAACCAGTAGCAATTGTTTTAGATCAAGAAATTATATCCAATCCTACAGTAAATGAGCCAATTTTAACGGGAGACGCTGTGATATCCGGAAGTTTTACTCAGGAGGCAGCAAAAGCACTTTCAACCCAGCTTAACGCCGGAGCATTACCCTTACCTTTAGGCATTTTAGAGCAGCATGTGGTAGGTCCAACTTTAGGAATAGATTCGCTTAAAAAAAGTCTATTTGCGGGGATTTTAGGGTTTGTTGTTATTGTAATCTTCATGGTTGCGCTCTATGGAAGGCGGGGAGTTGTGGCGAGTATTGCCTTAACTCTCTACACTTTATTTAATTTATCCATTTTTAAATTAAGCAGTCTCACGCCATTTGGCATAACCTTGACTTTAGCTGGAATTGCAGGTTTTATTTTATCAATTGGAATGGCGGTCGATGCAAATATTTTAATTTTCGAGCGAATAAAAGAAGAAATAAAAAAAGGAAAATCATCTGAAATTGCAACAGATGAAGGATTCAAAAGAGCTTGGACTTCAATTAGGGATTCCAACGTATCAACGTTAATAACTTGTTTTATTCTTTATAATTTTGGGACTGGGGTTGTGCGTGGATTTGCTCTGGTTTTGGCTATCGGGGTTTTAGTTTCTATGTTTTCAGCAATAACTGTTACTCGAACAATACTTAGGTATATTAGTCACTAAAACTATGGACGTTATTGGTAAGAAAAAAATATATTTTTTAATTTCACTTTTAGTCCTTATTCCGGGTACGATATCCCTATTTCTTTATGGACTTAATCTTTCAATTGATTTTACTGGCGGAACGAGGTTTACAATTTCATTTTCTCAAAAAGTAAACTCAAACGACACCTCAAAGGTTCGAGCAATTCTAAATAAAGAGAAAATTAAAGTTTCTTCAATTGAGCCCTCAGGGAAGTTGATGTTTGTTAGAACTGAGCCAATTCCTCAAGAGAAAAATATTAAATTGAGAGAAGAGATAGAGAATTCCTATAAGAGTTCAAACATAGAACAATTTGAAACAATCGGGCCAACTATCGGACGGGAAATTACAATTAATGCTCTAAAAGCTATCGTTATCGCGTCGGTTCTAATTGTTTTATACATCACCTATGTATTTAGAAAAGTTCCTCCGCCTGCGAACAGCTTAAGTTTTGGTGTATCCGCAATAATTGCTCTACTACATGACGTACTTGTAGTTATCGGAATTTTTTCAATTTTCGGACATTTTCTAGGCGTTGAAATAGATAGCCTTTTTGTAACAGCAGTACTAACAGTAATTGGATTTTCCGTTCATGACACAATTGTAGTTTTTGACAGAATTCGGGAAAATCTTTCAAAAGATCGGGGAAATTCATTTTCAAAGATAGTAAATAATTCTATTCTGCAAACATTAACTAGGTCTATACATACGTCCCTCACAGTAGTTCTGGTTTTGTTTACATTACTGCTGTTTGGAGGGGAAACAATACGCTGGTTTGTGATAGCTCTTTTAATCGGAGTTATTTCAGGAACATATTCATCTATATTTAACGCATCTCCGATTCTTGTCGTCTGGCACGAGTGGAGACTAAGAAGGAAGTCTTTGTCTAACAAGATTTGAAACAAGGTTCATATCTGCTTTACCTTTGAGCTTTGGTCCGAGCGCTCCCATAATTTTTCCCATGTCTTGCATGCCAGTGGGTTTAACCTCGGCTATTATTTCATCAACGACTTTTTGAATATCGCTCTCGCTCATTTGTTCTGGAAGAAAGCTTTGTAGAATCTCAAGTTCTTTTTGCTCTTTATCAGCCAATTCCTGACGCCCAGCCTTCTTATACTCTTCAATTGAGTCGCGCCTCTGTTTGACTTGCGATTGAATTGCCTGCAAAACATCCTCGGGAGTCGCCTCATATCCCGCGCCTCCTTTTTGTATTTCGTAATAATTGATAGCTGACAAAAGCAGACGAAGAACCGAAGTTCGGAGTTCTTCTTTTGCTAGCATTGATTTTTTAAGTTCTTCCTGAAATTTTTGTTTGTCCATAAAAATAATTATACTATTTCCCGAATTCCTTTATCTTTTTAGTTAAATATTCTTTGCTATTTTTTGATAGGTCTTCATCTACTTCTTCAAATAGTTTAGTTAGAATTTCTCCGACTTTTGGACTAGATGGTATTCCTAGAATTTCCATGATGTCATTACCATCAACCTTCATGTCCTCTACGGAAAACGGTTTGGGACTTAGCTCTTTTTCTATACGTTCCTTAAATAACTTTAATCTCCAGCTTTCTGCGGTTTGGGTACCACTACCCAGGCGGTCCCCGATACGAAGATCAATCATATCTTTAACGTTTTCAACGCCAATTCTTCTTATAAATCTTCGAACAGCTGCATCTGTTATTGTGTTATCTATGGAGAACATATGCCAGCGTACAAGACTAATTATCTTTTCTCTATCTTTTCTTGAGAATTTTAGTCTTTCACAAATTTCCTCTGCTATTTTTGCGCCAATCACTTCATGGTTGTAAAAAATTACAAAACCCTCTTTATCTTTTCTCATAGATTTTGGTTTTCCTACGTCATGAATTAGAGCAGCAAACCTAACAATTTTGTCGTTCGATGAGCAATATTTCATTGACAAAAGATTATGCGTAAAAACGTCATCGGTGTGATGCCTGCCAGGTCTTTTCTGAGAAATTCCAACTCCATCTAAAAGCTCTGGAATCACAAACTCTAAAATTCCACTATCTTTGAGTAGAATTAGTCCTTCATAATTTCTATCGGATGAAATAATTCTTAGAAGCTCCATTCTTACTCTTTCGGTCGAAATCTCAGAAACAGACTGAGCATTATTTTTAATTTCTTTCCATGTATTCTTCTCAATTTCAAAACTAAGTTCGGTAGCAATCCGAACGGCTCTCATAAGTCTCAGCGCATCTTCCTTAAAACGAAGAGCAGGAGTGCCTACAGCTCTTACACGTTTTTCTTTGATGTCTGTTTGACCTTTAAATGGATCGACCAAATTTATTTTGTTTTTTAGAATATTAAAAGCTATAGCATTGATTGTAAAATCCCGACGGGACAAATCTTCCTCAATTGTTTTACCCCACTTAACAACACTTGGATGTCTTTTATCCGAATAACCACCTTCTGTTCGATAAGTTGTAACCTCTACAACCTGCCTGCCGGCAGGCAGGTTTGATTTTTCAAGAGGTATTCCGACTGTGCCAAATTTATTATCATAAAAAGAATTTTTAAATAGCTTTTGGATTGCTTCCGGTCTTGCATTTGTCGTAAAATCCCAGTCAACTACACTTCTTTCCATGAGTAGATTTCTGACGCATCCGCCCACGAAAAAGATTTGGTATTTCCCATCTTCAATTTTTTTATAAATATCAAGGATGTTTTTGGGGATTCTATTAATCAAATTTTTCATTTTTTAAGTCTCTTTGCTATAGTATATCAGATGAATCCCGTTAGAAAGATTGTTTCAAAACAGAAAATTGTTAGTTTAGTCAAGTGTATTAGGAAGGAGACTTTCTAACGGGATGAATTCTTGGAAAATTTTATATAAAAATAAGTTTGAAGAAATTAAGTCATCGCAACTCCTGAAAATACTTCTTAAGAATCGGAATATCGTTTCCCAAAAAGAAACTAATGAATTTCTAAGGCCTAACTTAGAAAAAGTAACTCCAAAAAATGCCGGAATAAATTTAAGGGAATTAGACAAAGGAATTGAAAGAATAAAAAGGGCAATTAAAAATAATGAAAAAATAATTATTTTTGGTGATTACGATGTCGATGGAATAACAGGATCAGCGATACTTTGGGAAAATTTACGGAAACTCACAGATAACGTCATGCCCTATATTCCAGATCGAATTGAGGAAGGATATGGCTTATCGAATGCAGGAATTGAAAATCTACTTAAAAAATACAAAGACACCAAACTAATTATTACCGTTGACAACGGAATCGTAGCAGGGGAGACTATAAAATTTGCAAAACAAAAAAACTTGGACGTAATTGTAACTGATCATCATGTTCCCGGAAAAGAAAAAATTCAAACAGTAGCGACAATTCACACAACAAGTGTATGTGGTTGTACCGTTTCATATTTATTTACGAAGGTGATTCTCAAGAAATTACATAAAACTGATATCGAAAAGAGTTATTTAGAACTTGTGGCGCTGGCTACCGTTGCGGATCTAGTTCCCTTAAATTCATTTAACAGAACTTTGCTTAAGTTTGGATTAGAAGAGTTGCGAAAAACTAAGCGTCCTGGATTGCAAGAATTATTTAAAGAAGCTCAGATTGACCCCTCAAGTATCGATACCTATCAAATAGGACACATAATTGCACCAAGACTTAATGCTACAGGAAGAATTGCAGATGCAATGGATAGTTTAAGACTTTTGTGTACCAATAATCCAAAAAGAGCTTACGAAATTGCAGCGTATCTTGGACAAACAAATAGGGATAGACAAAAGATGACAATGGATAGCTTGGAGCATGCAAAATCAAACCTAAAACTTGAGAAAAAGAAGCTTCTTTTTATTTCCCATGAAAGTTATGAGCCAGGAATTGTCGGCCTAATAGCAGGAAGACTTGTTGAGGAGTTTTATGTGCCTTCAATAGTTTTATCGGTAAAAGGTAAGTATGCAAGGGCATCAGCCCGATCGGTTGCCGGATTTAACATAATTGAATTTATTAGGGAAGCTGGAGAATTTTTAACTGACGCTGGAGGCCATCCTATGGCGGCAGGTTTTACTGTTGAAACAAAAAAGATTTTAAAACTTCAAAAAATGCTTGAAGATTTGGCAGAAAAAAAACTAAAAGGAAATAATCTTGAAAGAGTTTTAACAGTCGATTGTTTATTGCCTTTAAAACTCATAAACGAAAAGATTTTTCAAGAAGTATCAACACTTGAGCCTTTCGGGATGGGAAACCCCAAACCTGTTTTCTTAGCTCAAAAAGTGATGATTGAGGGTCTTCGAATGGTTGGCCAAGAGCAAAAGCATATGAAACTAGTACTAAGTGAAGAGAAGATCAGATTTGATGCGATATTTTTCAGAGCAGGAGATGCCAGCTTTAGGATTGGAGACACAGTGGATATTGTTTATACAATCGAGGAAAATAAATGGAACGGAAATATAAAACTTGAGCTTCGAATAAAAGCCATAAGGACATCAAGCATACGCTAGGCTGTCAAGATTTTGATAGAATAGATTTATGAAAAGAACTTTAGCTGCCGATACAATTTCGGAAGTAGGTAAAGAAGCAAAGCTCCGTGAAGCTTCATTATTTCCAAGAGATATGGAGCGTGTTGATGAAAGATTCTCAAAAGAAGAAAAACAAAAATAAAAACGCAAGCGCTTTTAAAAAACTCATTTATCTCCTCCTTGTAGTTTTTAGTTTGCTTACCCTGCTAGTTTATTTTGATGTCGAAATCAAAAGAGGAAGCTTATATTTTAAAACGCAGGATCTAAAATCAAATTTTAAGCCTGTTTCTTATCCAATTTTAAGAGAAGTTAGTTCTCCCGACCTTTCTGCGCTAGCAGCGATAATAATTGAGGATGATTCAAAAAAAATAATCTACTCGAAAAACAGTTCGCTAAGACTGCTTCCTGCATCTACTACAAAAGTGATGACGGCATTAACTGCACTTGAATTTTATAAGACTGAAAATATCTTAACTGTGAATGCACCCTTTTATGAAGGATCTGTCCTCGGTTTAAAAGTGGGTGAAAAAATTAAATTTGAAAGTCTTCTCTATGCCTTACTTTTGCCATCAGCTAACGATGCAGCTGAAGTTATTGCTCAAAATTATCCTGGTGGGCGAGAACAATTTATCAACAAAATGAATGAAAATGCAGCAAAACTGCATATGCGCAACACTTTCTTTTCTGATCCGTCAGGAATTAGTGATAAAAATTATACAACCGCATACGACCTTTCGCTCCTTTCATCGATAGCTTTTAAAAATAAATTAATTAAACGAATTGTTGGAACGCAAGAAAAAATTGTGACTGATGAAAATGGCAAACAATATGAATTGTCTAACTTAAATAAACTTCTGGGCAGCAACGGAGTTGAGGGAATAAAGACGGGCTTTACAGAGGAGGCGGGACAGGTCCTTATAACTGCGCAAATTAAAAATATTCTCGGACAAGAGAAAACTTTTATAATTGTTGTAATGAGAAGCGACGACAGGTTTGGAGATACAGAAAAATTGCTTAATTATTTAAAAGACAATATAGACTTACTTATTATTCATCCTTAACTCCTGGAACGTAAGCTAAAAATCCTTCACCCTCAAAAACTACTACGGGGAGAAGATAGGAAGCCTTCGTTTTTGGAATATAATAAGCTAGGTATACTTTTTTCACTGAAACACTATCCGTCGCTGGAGCGAATAAAATGTAAGCCTTATTGTTTGAAAGTTCATCAAACGCCTCCTGACTCGTTTTCAAAGGATAAGTTGAGGAGTCATGAGAAACTTCTTGATGTGAATAATTTGCTCCTACAACAATAGGACTTCCCTGCGGAAGAGTAATGATTAAGCTCATTGGCGAGTCTTGATCGTAAACAATCGGCATATTGTTCATATCTTTTTGGGAAAACTGAATCTTTAAATAGTTTGCCCTAGAAATGCTTGTTGCTTTAACAAGTGTGCTTGAAGTAAGACTTAATAAGTCTATTTTTGTTTTTGTATTATCTATATCATCCGGCAAAACTCCTAAGCTATCTAAAAAATTTGAAGCCTCAGCTGTTATTTCTTCTCCTATCGTAAGAGGAGCCGAAGTGTAATTAGGATCTTTCAAAATGCCTGAAGTTATGACAAAATCCCCACTTTGGATATTTAGAGTTAATATCCGGGAGACTGGTTCCTCGCTAGACCAGCGATAGTAAATATTTGATACTTTAGTCCGATTTTTAAAACCGAGATTCATAGCACTATCTTCAAAATTCTTTAAAGCTAAGAGATTTGGAGCAGGATTTGAGATTTTATAAACCCTTGCAATTACGGGAAGATTGGGTAAATTCCCCGAAATTGTGTCTATATTGAATTTAAACTTATCGTTAATTTGACTGGCCAAAAAATCGGGTTGAGGTAATTTTCCGAATGCTTTTTGTGGTTTTTCAGGCGCCTTGGGTATAAAAATGGTGGCAAGTCTTATTAGCGTGAAAGCAATAAGTAGGAAAACTATAAAAACTCCGGCAATCTTAATTATTTTTCCCACCTCTTTATTTATCGAACTTAATGTGACCATATCTTGAGTATAGGTATATTTTTGGCTACAATGCAACTATGGTAAGAACTAGAATCGCACCCTCTCCCACAGGCTTCCCGCATATTGGCACAATTTATCAAGCTCTCTTCAATTTCGCATGGGCTAGGAAAAATAGCGGCAATTTTATAGTTAGAATTGAAGATACTGATAGAGAGCGACTGGTCGAGGGAGCAGAAAAAAAGATTTTTGAAGCATTGGATTGGTTTAGTCTCCGCGAAGACGAAAGCCCAAGAAGAAGCGGTGGTTACGGCCCATATAGGCAGTCCGAAAGGCTTAAGATTTATTCCAAATATGCAGAGCAACTGGTAGAAAAAGGAGGGGCTTACTATTGTTTCTGCTCAAAAAAGAGACTGGAAGAGCTTCATAAAGAGCAAATTAAAGAAAAGAAGTCGACAATGTATGATAAACACTGCCGAAATTTAAGTGAAGAGGAGCTTGCACAAAAAAAGGGAGGACCTTATGTTATAAGGCTTAAGGTTCCAGAAAGCGAAACCATTTCTGTTAAAGATGAGATTAGAGGAATTATTAATTTTGACTCAAGTTTAATTGAGGATTCAGTTCTTCTTAAGTCAGATAGATATCCTACCTATCATTTGGGAGTAGTAGTAGATGACTATTCAATGAAAATAACGCACGTCGTAAGAGGAGAGGAATGGCTTTCTTCTTTCCCAAAACACATACTGCTTTACAAATACTTTGAGTGGCCCATTCCACTTTTTTACCACACGCCGATACTTAGGAATCCAGATAAATCGAAAGTTTCCAAGAGGCAAGGACATGCTAACGTTGATTGGTACAAAGATGAAGGATTTTTGCCGGAGGCAATTCTAAACTTCTTAGGACTTCTTGGTTGGACTCACCCTGATGGTTTGGAAGAGTTTTCATTATATGATTTTATAGATAAATTTAATTTAAATAATATAAGAAATGTTGCTCCAGTTTTTGATATTACAAAACTTGAATGGCTAAATGGCGTTTGGATAAGAAAATATTCATTTGAAAAATTAAAAGAAGCACTAGAAAAGTTTTATAAAGATGATTCTTCGGTAAAGGAAATTTTTGAGAGTAAACACGGAGATCTTTTGATTCGTTTGGCACAATCAAGAATGAGAAAACTATCTGATTTTAAAGATTTGGCAATAAAATCTCCCTCTAAAGAACTGAGTGCTAAAGATAAGGAAATTGCATTAAAACTTTTTAACAAACTCTCAAAACTAGAAGTCAAACAATGGAATGAGGAAAAAATACTCCAAACCTTAAGGGACATAAAAAATAACGAAGGGATCTCGATGAAAGATATCTACTTTGTAATTACAGGAAGAGAGCAGGGGTTACCCTTAATAGAAACTATGGTAAGAATTGAGGGAAGGGAAAATATTTTGAAAAAACTACAAGAAAGATCCTCTTAAGCTTGTTTGTCTAGCTTCGAAATTATATAATTCAATCAGTGCCAGATCGTCTAATGGTAGGACGACGGATTCTGGATCCGTCTATCTAGGTTCGAATCCTAGTCTGGCAGCCGATTCGACAATTGAGCTTGATCAAGCTCAATTATTCTCCTCCACATTTGTTCCGAGAATAGGACTATAATGTATTTATGGCAGATATTTCCTCTAGTTTAATACTCTTAACATATAAAGGTAAAATACTTCTTATGCATAAAAAAAGCGGCGCAATGGATGAGGAAGCGCATCCATGGTGCTTTATTGGAGGAATTCGTAAGAACAAAGAGTCATATGAGGCCGCAATGAGCAGAAAAGTTGAAGAAGAAACGGGCATAAAAATTGAAAATGTTGAGTTTGTGTCCAAATCCCGATACTTTGCTGCGCTTACTGACGACAATATAAATAACATACAGCGGGGAGAATTTCAGCTGCTTGATTTTTTTACTTTGAAAGATCTGCAAAAGCTTTCTTTGGCGGCCTCAACAAAGGAATTCGTTCTAAACCACGCCCATCTTATTGAAAAGCTTCCAATCTAATATTATCTCTTGCAAATTAATTAAGAATTAATGCTACTATTTGATTAGGTGTGAAGATTAGAAGATCTGCTGTTTGTTTATTTATTTTCCTGGCAGTTATCCTTTTATTCTTTTCAAAAAGTAATATCTCTCTGGCTGATGACTGCAATGATGTAGCTCCAGGCGATGCTCCAAATTTTTATTCTATTTCTATGGCTTCTTCCACTGCCACGCTTTATTTTGTCCAGCCTAGTTCACAATTTGATGGATATATTATTTCCTACGGACTAACAAACTCTGCAGACAATTATTCAGTGAAGTATCCGATGAGCAGCATAAACGGAGCTAACTCTTACTCTGTAAATAATTTATTCCCTAATACTAATTATTATTTTAAAGTAAGAGCTGTTAAGGGATGCGCTGCTGGGCCATGGTCCCAAACGCTATATACTAATCTAAAGGGAGCTGGAAATTTGCCAGAAACGGGTCCTTCTTGGACACCAGTGGCTATTGGAATAGCCGGCGCAGGTCTTGTTATTTTAGGCGGTCTCCTTTTCTTGCTCTTCTTATAACAACTATTTGACAAATTATATATTTTGCCTGTATATTGTTTCAATTCAATGACGCAACCTGAGCTAGATATAACAGCTGCTGAATTTCCTCAACCGGAAACAATGCAAGATTTAATTCATGTTCTAAGAAGATTTGGCGTGAATATCGCATACTGGGGAGAAGGTGAAGCAAAATCAGAAGATCAGCTATTAAGAGAAATTCAGGAAGGAGAATCAGTATTTAGAGAGACAACGGCTGGAGAATTAATGAGAGATGTTCAGGGAGTCGGAGTTGATGTTTTTTATTACGATCCTGAAACAGGCAGTGTTTATCGATTGAGAGAAGACAGGCAGGTTTTTAAAGATGGTAGGACTAGGAGCAGATCGCATATTCCTGAATCTTTATCAGAAAAAAGAAAACCCGCGGAAACTCCCCTTGAAGCTGCCGAAAGAGCTGTAAGAGAAGAGCTTCAGATTGAAGGAGAATTAAATTTTAGACATCTTGGACAAAGACTTCACACAAGGCCATCTGTTAGTTATCCGGGATTAAACACAAGGCATAATGTCGATATTTTTGGCACGATGATTTCACCACAACAGTACAGATCAGAGGGTTACACAGAAAATAGAGATGGCTTGACTTCATATTTTGTTTGGGAACAATTTTCCCAAGACTCTCAAAAAGCAGTATAATAATCGATATGACGAGAAAAAGACAGTCGTCTCCATTTGGATACTATTTTAAATATCTGGACAAGATAGATAAAAATGTTAGAGATTCGAAAGAATTTGGCTCAATGCTCATATTGTCTCTTGTTGAAGAAATAGGAGAAATGAGTAGAGCATACCTCGCAGAGCATGGCAGAAAACCGCACAACCTCGCAGCACAGGCAGACGAAACTTACAAGCAGGAGCTTGGCGATATTCTTGTTTCGATTCTTCGATTGGCCAGAATTAAAAAAATAAATCTTCATGACAGCTTTATGTATTCGCTTCAAAAAATAGAGAAAAGAAGAAATTCCCCAAAAATATAACTCTTTTGCTATAATCCGAGTCGTGATAATAAATGATCCTGTTTACGGAAAAGTAAAAATAAACCCCCCTGCAATTGTTGAACTTATAAAATCGAGTCCAATGCAAAGGCTTAAAAAAATAGCTCAATTAGGACTTCCAAAGAAATATTATTTTGAGAGCAAGTATTTCAGCAGATTCGAACATAGTGTAGGAACAATGCTGTTATTAAAATTACTTAATGCATCTGAGAAGGAACAAATAGCAGGTCTTTTGCATGATGTTTCCCATACAGCCTTTTCCCATGTTATAGATTATCTTGTTGGTTCGACCAAAAAAGAAAATTTTCAGGACAGACAACATAAAAGATTTATTAAATCAAAGGAATTATCAAGTATTCTTAAGAAATATGGTTATAATCCTGAAGAAATTTTTAATTATAAGAATTTTGGGTTACTGGAAAGAGATCTTCCAGACGCCTGTGCAGACAGGATAGATTATACGCTTCGAGAACTACCCAAAAATCAAAGAAAAGAAATAGTAAAGCATTTATCGACAAGTGATGGAAAAATAATTTTTACAAACAGAAGAGTAGCCCATCAATTTGCACTTCTTTACATAGATAGAAACGTGAATAATTGGGCAAGTTTTGAAGCTGTTTCAAGATACAGAATTTTTTCTGGGCTTTTAAGGTACGCTCTCAACAAAAAATATATAAATTTTAAGGACCTATGGGAATACGATGAATTTGTTTTAAAGAAGCTAAAAAAATCAAAAGATGAAAGAATTTACTTAGTGCTTAAGATTTTACAGAATAAATCATTAAAAAATCTTCCTTTAGAAGAAAGGTCCATTCATAAAAAATTTAGAAGAATAGACCCCTTATTTATAGAAAACGGGAAAGTTTTTAGGTTAAGTGATGTAGATAAAAAATTTGCAAAGGAATTAATTAAGATTAAAAAATTTCATGAAAAAGGCATGAGGCCAGCGTTAATAAAATTTTAAAGATTATGTCGTCTATTATTATAAGAGTTAAAGATGAAGCTCAAAATTTAAGAAAACTTTTCCCTCTTTTAAAAAATCAGACTGATCAGAGTTTTGAAATCGTCATAGTTAATGATAATTCGACTGATGGTTCGGAAAAAGTTGTGTTTGATTTTTTTCCTAAGAACAGAGTTAAAATTGTCAATATCCCAAAAGGCAAATTTACTTATCCTTATGCGTGTAATTTGGGAGCGAAGAATGCTTCCGGAGAATTCCTAGTTTATATAAGCGCCCATTCATATCCGATCAGCAAATCATGGCTTTCCGACGGACTGAAAAACTTCGATAATCCAAAAGTCGCAGGAGTATTTGCGTATCCGCTGTCCGGTCCGCGAGGAACTAGGGCAGAAAAAATTCTTGACATCACAAACAAATTAAGATTTAAGTGGAGGACATATAAAAAACCAAGACTTGGACTCATGGGGAACACTAACGCAATTTACAGAAAGGATCTTTGGGAAGAACATAAATTCGATGAAGGCTTGATCGAATCAGAAGATTCGGAGTGGGCATATCATATTTTGAAAAACAGCTACTATATAGTTCATGATCCAAGGTTTGCAGTTTTTCATTCCCATCATCTATCGTTTGTTGGTCTAATCGGAAGAAAGATAGATTGGATTAGGGAAGAGAGAAAAACTTTAAGGAAGTCGGAAAAAACATTTCTTGGTGCCATATTTAGGTTTTAAAATTTGTTAAAATTATTCCATGACAGATTTATCCCAAAAACACTGTGTTCCTTGTGAGGGGGGAGACCCTCCACTTACAGAAGAAGAGGAAGATGGATTGATAAAGAAAGTGAATGGTTGGTTTTTGCTCCGTGATGGAGAGCACAAAATTAGAAAAGTTTTTAAGCTTAAAAGCTTTAAAGAAGCCATGAGGCTTGTTAACTCTATTGCAACAATTGCCGAAAAAGAAGGGCATCATCCGGATATCTATATTTTCTACAATAAAGTGCAAATTGAATTATTTACTCATGCCGTGGGAGGACTTTCCGAAAATGACTTTATAATGGCGAGTAAGATTGACCTTATTTAGGGTGGGATTTTTCTAAACTTTCTACTTTTCCCTGAATAAATGAGATTGCGTTTTTAATATCATTTAAATTCTTTTGAATTGCCTCTACATCTTCTTCCAATTCTTCTTGTTCTTTTTCCTCTTCCAAATCTTCTTGCTCTTCTTCAAGAGTTCGATAGGTATCTACTAGAGCTTGTCGATTCTGGTTTATCATAATAAAAGTGGCCAAAAAAATCGCCTCTAAGGAGACGATCATTGTTAATAATCCATAAGGAAATGGATCAAAGGCCTTAATGTGGCGAGAGAATACGTGAGTAGAATTAATCAGAAACCATGAAATAAACCAAATAACATGGAAGTATACGAAGGGCATTGAGCCTGTCCAATTACTGATAAATTCTGCGAGCTTCCCTTCAGCTGAATGAATCTTTTTAAGTACTTGATCTGGCCTTGTTCCTTCGGGAAAACCAAAGGGAAGAATCTCTTCGTAGTGTTCTAGTTTTTTCCTCACAATTTATTTTAGTTCTCGTGAAAAAGTTATGTCAACCCTTATTTTTCAGCTTGACACCTAGCAGATTCTATGATAGAGTGCTAACTACATGGACAAACCAGTCCCAATAATTCCAATTAGAGACGGAATTGTTTTTCCAAACACCGAATCAGTTTTGACGTTTGGTCGTCCAAAAAGCCTGGCAGCCTTAGAGCTCTCTTTCAGTCAGGAAAGAATTGTTTGTTTTGTTCTGCAGAAAAATGCAAGACTTAATGATCCCGGTCCATCAGACATTTTTACTACAGGAACTCTTTGCCGCATTGAGCGAATGATTAAAACGGATGGCGAAATAAATGCTCAAGTGAGGGGACTCTCTCGCGTGAAGATAAAGTCTTTTCATCAAAATACGAACTTCCTCTTAGGGCATGTTGAAGAGCTTTCAGATCAAACAATTGATGCGCCAGAAGTAAAAGCATTGTCGAATCACATTACAAATGAATTCCGCAAAGCTATGAATTTAGGTAAAGCCGTAGATTTTCTGGTTTTTATGAACATAATGTCAGAGAACACTCCTTCGCAACTCGCAGATTTAGTTGCATCGGTTCTTGATATCAAGCCAATTCAAAAACAAGAGCTTTTAGAGACAATTGATGTAAAGGAAAGGCTTGAGAAAATTGCCGAATATTTATCAAAAGAACTCAAAGTTTTGGAACTTGAGAAAAAAATTGCCACCAAGACACAAGAAAGATTTGAAAAAGGTGCAAGAGAAGTTATGCTCCGGGAGCGCTTAAAAACAATTGAAAAAGAGCTTGGCGAATCTGATGAAGATCAGGAAATCAGAGAACTTCTCATGAAAATTAAGGAAGCTAAAATGCCCGTAGATATTGAGGAAAAAGCTAGAAAGGAAGTTAAAAAGCTTGCTCAAATGACTCAGTTCAATCCAGAAGCGGGATATATTAGAAATTATTTGGAATGGCTTATCGATCTTCCGTGGAGTAAAGAATCAGAAAATAATGTTGATATAAAATCTGCGGAGAAAATCTTAAATGATGACCACTTC